>SXGT01015820.1_pt1 | contig 49415 bp, 35 predicted proteins | sample 3176221 | NCBI WGS metagenome assembly SXGT01 (sample SAMN11356862, study PRJNA531348) | freshwater metagenome | isolation source: freshwater sample F1-120 | place: China: Fuxian Lake, Yuxi | collected 2017-12-25
CCCGTCGTTGTTGAGACCCTTGCTGAACCCGAGGTGCAGTTCTTCGATGGGCAGGTTCGCCAGCGCGGCGAACCCGGTGCCGGTGACCTTCATCGCCGCTGAACTCCACCCGCTTGAGGCTCGGGAACTGCGCGAGTTCCTTCAGGTCGTCGTCGGTGACTTCCTGGCTGAACAGCCGCACTTCGGTGACCGGATTATCGGGCAGTGCCTTGTCGCGCTTGACCTTGCCGTTGAGCTTCTTCACAGCGACTTCCGCGGGGTCTTCCTTCGGGTTGCGGTTGTTGTCGGGGTTCCCCGCGCCAAACGCATTCGGCCCGGCGGGTTGGTTCTCCTGGTTCGGCGTGTTGGGTGCTGGCCCCGCGTTGAACTTGACGTCGCACCCCACAAGAGCGACGAGTGCGACGCACAGCGCCAAGGATGAGCGAAACATGGGAACCTCTTCAGGAGAGGAAAAGAAGGATGGCTTGGGTTCAATGTTTAGCGTCGGCCCCAGCGGGGCTGACTTTGCCTCACAGAATCGAGTTCGGCCCCGCTGGGGCCGACGCTAAACGGCGCTCGGTTGCTCTCGACGGCGCGGCGATCGCTCTTACGCGTCGCCCAGATACTCCGGCACCTTCGTTCGCAGGTGTTCGATTTCCTGGTGCGTTTCGCCCAGGTAGGCGAGCAACCGCAAGTCGTCCTTCGTCACGGCGCCACCGCTGAACAGCCATGAGCGAACGCGGAACAGTTTGTAGAGTTTCACCAGTTTGCGGTCGCTGATGAAGATCTTGTCCTCGCGCACCAGTACCTTCACGAGCCGCTGGAACTCCTTGAACACGTCCGCCGGGAAGAACCGCTTCCGGTCGTTCTCCTCTTCCCCGCGACCATCCCCGGTCTTGCGTGAGAACAGGTGCGTCATGTACCGGTTCGCCTTCAGGAAATCGTCGAGGTTCGCGTGCCCCTCCACCCACGGCTTCTGGTTCAAGCCCTTGTTCGCCTCACCCTGTAACCCGGCGTCGATCAGTTCGGAGAAGTACTCCTCCTGCACGCTGCGGCTCTGCACCTTCAGCACGAACCGGTCCTTGAGAGCGGCGAGTTCGCCTTGCTCCGGGATTTCGTTCGTCGCGGCGAACATGATCCGCAACGGCACCGGTTCGGGCTTGCCCTCCTGGTAGAACTTCTTCTCGTTGATGATCGTGAGGAGGATGTTCAGAATCGCGGAGTTCGACTTGAAGATTTCGTCGAGGAACACGAGCTTCGCGGTGGGTAGTTTGCCCTCTTTGCGACGGATGTACTTACCGTCGCGAAGTTCCTTGATGTCGATGGCGCCGATGATTTCGCTCGGCTCGGTGAAGCGCGTCAGCATGTACTCGAAGTAGTCGCCCTGCTCGATGCCGAGCGCGTCCTTGAACTTCACGACGATGTCGGACTTCGCGGTTCCGGGCGGGCCGATGAGCAACAGCGGTTCCTGCGCGATGGCCGCGACGCACATCAGGTCGATGATCTCTTGCTTGTTCACGAAGAACCGGCCGAGCGACTCGCGAAACCGGTTAACCCGCTTGCGGATTGTTTCGGCTTCCGATTGCAGGTCCGCGAGCGACAATTCTTCGGGGTTCACGGCAGGTTGCGCTTTGGCGGCAGGCGGCATGTCGTTCAGTTTCCTGAAGAGTGGTAGAGGAATTAACAGTGCGCCTGCGCGTCCGTGTGGTTCGCGGCGTTTTGGTGCTGCAGGAGAATGATAAGGGGTTTGGCTCACGGTGGGAATGTCGGCGGCGCGTCGAGATGGCAGTCACGCACGCTCCGCAAGATTTCTGAGTATCTCCTCGTGCGCCGCGCCTGTAGCGAAGAGGTGAAACACTCGCTGATGTTCGCTCACGACCTCGATCTCGATGCGCAGGTGATTTGCTGGTAGCGTGGCTTCTACCTTGTCGGCCCATTCGACGACACACACGCCGTCGCCGCGGAAGTACTCGTCCGCGCCGAGTTCCGCGAACTCCCGCGGCCCGCTGAGGCGGTAGGCGTCGAAGTGGTAGATGGGCAGTCGAGCGGCGTATTCCTGAATGAGGACGAACGTGGGGCTGTTCACCACGGCCGAGTTCTTCACCTGAAGCCCTTCAGCGATGGCACGCGTGAGGTGCGTCTTGCCCGCGCCAAGTTGCCCCACGAGCGCGACGACCGCACCGGGGAACAGCAACGCGCCGAGTCTTCGGCCGAACGCTTCGGTCGCCGCAAGATCGGGGATGGGGAGGGTGTGTGTCATGGCGAACGGCCGGTGTAAGCCGGCCGGTGAGAGCGTCGCGGTTCGGGTCACGAATTGGTCTTACCGGCCGGCTTACACCGGCCGTTCGCCCGGCATTACTTCTTCTGCTTGTTCGCCTTCGCAGTCTTGTGGCGCAAGAAGGCGTGCATGAATTGGTCGAAGTCGCCATCGAGCACGTCGTTGATGGCCGGCGTTTTGATGTCGATGCCGTCTCGCTCCTCGCGAACCAGCGTGTACGGCTGCATCACGTAACTGCGGATCTGCGAACCGAACGCGATTTCGCCCTTGGCGTCATAAGCCTTCACCGTATCGCCGATGCGCTTCTGTTCCTCGATCGCGTACAACCGCGCCTTCAACAACTTGAGGGCGTTGTCCTTGTTCTTGTGCTGACTCTTGTCGGTCCGGCTCTCGGCCCTGATGCCGGTCGGGCGGTGGATGCAGCGCGCCCCGGACTGCGTCTTGTTCTGGTGCTGCCCGCCGGGGCCACCGGTGCTGAAGTGCTGCCATTCGAGGTCGGCGTCTTTGATGATGATCTCGATGTCGTCCGGCAGTTCCGGCAGCACATCCACCGCGGCGAATGAGGTCTGGCGCGTGTCGCCGCTTCCGAACGGACTCATACGCACGAGCCGGTGAACGCCGATCTCCGACTGCATGTACCCGTAGGCGTATGGCCCGACGACCTTGAACGACACGCTCTGAACGCCAGCTTCGAGGTTCGGCTCGATGTCGATCTCGTCCTTCGGAATGTCGAATCCGTGGTTCGCGGCCCACCGCTGATAGGCGCGAAAGAGGATGTTCGCCCAATCGCACGCGTCTGTACCACCAGCACCGGGTTTGATCGACACAGTCGCGGAGCAACTGTCGTGCTTGCCGCTCATCATCGCCTGAAGTTCGAACGCCTCGTACTTCTGTTCGGCAGCAACGAGTGCGGGTTCTAACTCCACCTCGAACGCCGCGTCTTCGTCCGCGAGTTCGGCCATCGCGGTGATGTCCGCGGCCGCGGCCGTGAGTTCCGCGTAAGGCTTCAACAGCGCGTTGAGCACTTTAAGCTGACTGATAACGCCTTTCGCTTTCTCCTGGTTGGTCCAGAAGTCGGGTTCAGTCTGCTTGGCTTCGAGTTGGTCGCGTGCGACGGTTTTGCCACGGACGTCAAAGAGAGTCCCGTAGCTGGGTGAGCCGGGTGCAGAGTTCGTCGGTGCGTCGGCGGAGGTCCGGGTTCATCGCATGCTCCTTCTGGTTACAGGGCGAGCGGCCACCCCAATCATTAGACGCTAGCATAGCGAACTGGGTTCACCCACCAAACCCCAAGCTGGTTTAGCGTCGGCCGGTAAGGGTCCTGTTGCCAAACGCACGTGCGGAATTCCACTGATGCCGATTCTGTGACGGTCATGCGGCGGGTGCGAGCGTGGTAAGCAAGAACCCACGCATGGGCTGGGGGAATTTTTCAAGACCCGTGGTTTGACTGGCTCTGGCAAAAGGGACTCGGCCCACAGCCACCGACGCACTGCCAACGCATCCGAGAACGTTGTCACGGTCTTGCCTGGCCATTCCACCGCCCCGCTCTGCTCCAACGCCGGCAATGCTCGGTGCTGGATCGCCACCAGATCGCGACCGGCTTTGTACCCGTGCCCGTGAGCGTACCGACCTGCAGGTGGTCGCTGCCGTACCGGCCAACCTTCAACGGGGTCAACATCGTGGCCGCATCGACCGCCTGACGCGGCTTCGGGCACACGTGTTCCCTTGACACGAGGTCGGCCCTTGCCGGTGTATGGTGGGGGCGGATCGAACACGTTGGCGTCGGGGTGCAACTTGCTGACCAGCGTGAGCCGGTCACGGTCACGCGGGCAGAACCGCGTGACCTCATGCGTGCCGTACCCGGAATCGCCGGCAAATACGTTTTTCGTTCTCTCATCGCAATCTAACGGTGCATTGGCGGGGTAACAGGGATAAACTGGGGTTAGATTAAAAGTCTCCTTGAATTGGTAGTTTTTCGTTGCTCGCCCCGACAACGGACGATATCAGCCTCATCACGTGTGTGAACACTCTCGTCGGTTCGGCGGGATGTCCGTTGGGGAACGGGCAACCCGCGAACGCCGCGCGAACGCGGCGGGAACCCGGTCCGACGAGGGCTTCGCAGTTCTCTGGGGGAAGTTATGGGTCAGCGTCATGGCTCGCGCCCGCGGGCGATTCCGTTCTGGAAGCTCCTGAAACTCCGCAAGTGGTTGCCCGGCGTTCTTGCCGCAGCTGCCGGGCTGACCGGGCCGGTTGACCGCACCTTGGCCCAGCCGACCACCATGCCGGTTCCGGGGATGCCCGGTGCCATCGCGCCAGTCGTGCCCGCGACACCCGTCGTGCCGCCCGCGAAGACCGTCAGCATCCACTTCGAGAAAGCCGGATGGGACGAAGTCCTCGACTGGTACGCGAAGGAAACCGGGCTGACGCTCATCACCACCGTCAAGCCGACCGGCACCGTCGCGATCAAGCCCGGCAAGGACCGCAAGTTCACCATTGGCGAGGTTACCGACCTCATCAATGAAGCGATGATGCAACAGAAGTTCATCCTGATCCGCCGGCACATGACGTTCTTCATCCAGCCGTCGGACGAGAAGATTGACCCGACACTGCTGCCGCGCATCACGCCCGCCGAACTGCCCGATCGTGGGCGCACCGAGATCGTGCAGGTCGTGCTGCCGATCAAGGGTATGGTGGTCGAGGACGCTGTCGATGAACTGAAGAAGTTGCTCACCCCGTTCGGCACGATGGTGCCGCTGACGAAGCCGAACTCGCTGCTCATTCAGGACACGGTCGGCAACATCGTCCGCATCCAGAGGACGCTCGATGACGTCGCGGACAAGAACGACCAGTCAGACTCGCTGAACCACGTGTGCAAGTACCGGCGTCCGCAGGAGATCGCCGAGACGCTCAAGACGCTGATGGCCGGCACCGACGTGAAGATCGACGTCACCGGCGCTCAGGCAGCCCCGGTCTACGATCCCCGCGGTGGGTACGACCGTGGCTATGGCGGCGGCTACGGCGGCGGCTACGACCCGCGTGGTGGTGGCGGTGGCGGCGGCTACGACCCGCGTCGTGGCCCACAGCCGACCACCGGCGGCGGGCGCGTCAAGACCGTGCAGATTGCGGTAGACGCGCGCCGCAACGCCATCCTCGTCACCGCGCCGCAGGACAAGATCGGGCTGGCCCGGACGATCATCGAGCAACAGGACAAGGCACCCTACTTCGGCGCGCCGGAACTGGTTGCGGCCGAGCCGGTGCTGAAGACCTTCTCCGTGCCCGCCGGGTCCGCAGTCGAACTCGCCAAGACCATTCAGACGAAGTACCCGTGGGTGCAGTGCATCCCGCTGGCGGCGCAAAGCCAGGTCATGGTGCTCGCGGCCCCGAACGATCTGCTCGAAATCGGGCGGATCATTGACGGGGGTGGCAATGGGGTCGTGACCCAGGTAACCGAGTTCATCCCGCTCGTCGTACTCGAACCGGGCGTCGCATCCGCGCAACTCGTGTTGATTTTCCCGACCACGCTCGCTGGTGGCCCGAACATCCTGCCACAGAAGGACGGGCCGACGCCGGGACTGCTCATCAAGGGCACTCCGGCACAAATCACAGAAGCGAAGCGGACCCTGGAGGCACTCGGCGAGCCGGCAATCGGCCCCGGCGGGACGAGCACCGGTTCCAACGCAACCTCGCGCACGATCAACCTCGGCGGGAACGCGAACGCCGCGGCCGTCGCCGAGATCCTCGGTCGTGCGATGGAGGGCATGGGCAAGAGGGTCGAGGTCATCGATCCGCTCAACCCGAAGAAGCCGGCACCGTCGATCATCCAGCCACTGCCAAAGCTCCAGCCGCTGCCGAAGTTGCCGGACCCGGTGCGACCGGGGCCGCTGACGCGGGAAACACTGCCCGGCCGCGACTTCCTCGTCGCCGCGCAGATCGTGGACCCGACCAAGCCGGCCGACGACAAGCCGATCATCATCACGGTGGCCGGCGCCCGGCTCCTCGTCCAGAGCGACGACACCAAGGCGCTCGATGTGCTCGCGGGACTCGCCCGCTACCTCATCACCGACGGCGCGAAGGTTGATGAGAACCTCTTCAAGGTGATCAGACTCAAGTACGTGTCCGCGGAAGACGCGGCCCGCGAACTGAACGAGATCTTCAACGGCGTGCAACAGCAACAAGGCGGTGGGCGCGGTGGCGGTGGCGGTGGTGGCGGCGGCGGGTTCAACCCGCTCGCGCTGTTCGGCCTCGGCGGTGGCGGCGCGGCGGCCGCACCGGCCCCCGGGCGCATCCGCGTCGTCGCGGAGAAGAGCAGCAACTCCGTGATCGTGGTGAAGGCCAGCCCGCTCGACGTGGTGATGATCGAGAAGTTGCTCGCGGGCGCCATCGACGGCGGCACCAACGACTCGGCCGCGGTGCTTAAGACGTTCATCCTGCCGATCCGGAACGCCGACGCCTCCGAGATGGCCTCGGTAGTTAAGGAAGTCTACCGGAGCGCGATGAGCGGCACCGGCGGCGGCGGGGTCGGCGGCGCAGCGGTCCTTAACCCGCTGGCCGCGCTCACCGGCGGGGGCGGCGGACAGCAGGCGGCGCGCCCGCCGGCGCTCTCGATCACCATCGATGACAGGAGCAACAGCCTCGTCATCCTGGCGGCCGAGACGCTGTACACCGACATCAAGGAACTGGTCACGCAACTCGATAACGCCACCGTCAGCACCACCGAGGTGGTGAAACTGGTGCCGTTGAAGGGCATCGACCCAAACGTGGTGCAGCAGGCGATCAACGCGCTCCAGGGTCGTGACACGCGTCAGCAGCAGGGCGGTCGCGGCGGCTTCGGCCAGGGTCAGGGCGGCTTCGGCCAGGGCCAGGGCGGGCAAGGCGGCTTCGGCGGTGGTCCGGGCGGCGGTCAGGGCGGCTTCGGCGGTCAGGGCGGCTTCGGCGGTCTCGGCGGCTTCGGCGGGGGTGGCCTCGGCGGAATCGGCGGAGGCGGAGGTGGGAATCGCGGCGGGGGTGGGGGCGGGGGAGCTAGACCCGGCGGTGGTGGGGGAGGCGGGCGCGGCGGGCGCACTGCCAGCCTCGGCGGAATGGGGGGCCCCTTAAATTTTGACTACCGGGGCAAGGAAGCCCCTTCCGTAGTCTCCAAGATCTACGATCCGATGATCGACGCGCCGGACTTCGGTTACAACCGACCGGCGGCGCCGAAACCGCTCAACAGCATCGTGCAAATCGGCGCGTGGCAGCCGGGCGACCTCACCCCCGGCGGCCCGCTCCCGATGCAACTGCCGCCCATCCCGCCCGGCTATGGCGTGGGCGGCGGCGCGGTCGGCGACCCCGGCTACATCGGGCCACCCCCACGAGGCACCGTCACCTTCATCCCCATCACGGGGTTGGACACGGGCGTCCTTCGTGTCGCTGACGCCAAAGACCTCCAGATCGTCCTCGAACTGATCGATATCCTCGGCCGGACGGCGAAGGACACGCAGCCGCGTGTCGAGGTAATCTACCTGGATCACGGCGACTGCAACTACATCGCCGACACGCTCAACGCGATGTTCACCCGCGTGCAACTCGGGCAGAGCGGGGGCTACCTCTTCGCGCCCCGCGCCGGCGGCGCTGGTGGTGGTGGTGGATTCCCGGGCGGACAGCCGGGTGGCGGACAACAGGCCGGTGCCGCCGGCGCGCAGAACGTCGCCGCGCTCGCGCTGCCGCGCTTCAACGCCATCATGCTCATCGCACCGGAGGGCCGGTTCGAGGACGTGAAGAAGGAACTGAAGCGGTTGCTTGACCAGCCGCCCAACGCACCGTTCAAGGCGTTCCAACTGAAGAACGTGTCCGCGCAGATCGTCGCCACGCAGCTCCTGAACTTCTGGAGTTCGCGCTACCCCGGCGAGCCGACCACCAAGAACCAGTTCCGCGTTACCTTCGACATCGCCAGCAACACGGTGTTCATACAGGGTAGCCCCGGCGACCTCAAGGACGCCGAAGACCTGCTGACGCTGATGGACGTGTCCACGTCCAAAGCCATCAACGACATGCGCGTCTTCCACCTGAAGAACGCGCTGTCCGACGAACTCGGTCAGGTGCTGAGCCAGGCGCTGACGGCGAACGTTCTCAACCCGCTCGCGCAGCAGACGTTCACCAATCCGTCGGCGCCGGCGGCCGGCGGTGCGGCGGCCTTCGGCCTCACCGGTGGCGCGGGCGGTGCGCAGCCCCAGCAACCGGGGCAACAGCCGGGGCAACAGCCGGGCCAGCAACCGGGTCAGATCGGACCGGGCGGTCAGGGTCAGCAGGGTCAGCAGGGTCTGCAAGTCGCCAACATCAATGCGCTCATCCCGACCATCGGGACTGGCAGCGCCGGCGGCATCCACACCAAGACGACCGCGATCAAGTTCTTCTCCGCACGGGACGGTAAGACCTACGAAACTGGGTTCCTCTCGGACGTCCACATCGTCTCGAACGCGCGCATCAACGCTCTGATCATCGCAGCGCCGAAAGAGACGATGCAGGTGATCGAGAAACTGATCGAGAACCTCGACACGGTCGCGGCAGCCCGCTCGTATGTGAATGTGTTCCGGCTCTCGAAGGGTGCGGACGCGACCCTAACGGCGAACCTGATCGCGCAGTTGTTCACCGGCCAGGGGCGGCAGGCCACCCAGGGCATTCAGCAACCGGGTCAGACACAGCAGGTCCGGCCGATTCTGACGCTACGCGGCGACCCGTCGGACGGGGCGTCGCTCATCGACCTGCGGCTGTCCGTGGACGACCGCACCAACAGCATCATCGTGGCCGGCTCGCTCAACGACCTCGACACCATCCGCGCGATCATCGCGCGACTGGAAGGGTCCGAGACGTCGGCCCGGTACCACGAGGTGGTGAAATTGCGAAACGCTGCGTCCGCGGACGTGGCCGCTGCGGTGCAAACGTTCTTCACGCAGGCGCTCGCGGTGTACACCGGGGCGGCCTTCACCAGCGCCTACCAGCAACTCCAGCGCTCGGTGGTGGTGATCGCGGAGCCGGTGAGCAACACGGTTCTCATCAGCGCGACGCCGGAATACTACGGCGAGATCAAGCGGATCATCGACAAGATCGATTCGCAGCCGCCGCAGGTGGTCATCCAGGTGACCATCGCCGAAGTGCAGTTGAACAACACGGAAGAGGCCGGCGTGGAGTTGGCGCTGCAAAGTCCGGTGTTTTTCAATCGCGGCACGGGCCTGAACTTCAACAACACCACGGCGCTGCCGAACAACGCAGTCAGCGAGGGCTCTGTCGCGTTCCAGGGGATTGGGAACCTGGGCGTGGGCCGGTCGTCGGCAACCCAGGGCGTCGGCGGGTTCGTGTTCTCGGCGTCCAGCGACACCTTCAGTCTGCTGGTCCGGGCGCTCAAGGCGCAGGGCCGAGTGGATGTGCTCAGCCGCCCGCAAATCCAGGTGTCTGACAACCAGACCGGGTACATCAACGTCGGCCAGAGCTTCCCGACCCCGGACGTGAGTACCGTCACCAACGGCATCGCCCAACAGAGTATCGTCTACCGGGACATCGGCATCCAGTTGCGGGTGACACCGCGAGTGAACCCGGACGGCAAGGTACTCATGCGGGTGGAACCGGCGGTGTCCAGTGTGCAACCGGGAACTGTCAGCGCCGGCGGTATCCAGGCGTCCGTCTTCAACTCACAAACGGTGCAAACGACAGTGCTCGCGTCCGATGGCGAGACGATCGTCCTCGGCGGCCTCATCAGCAAGCAGGAGAACCGCAACGAGTTGGGTATCCCGTACATGAAGGACATCCCTTATGTCGGGGCGCTGTTCCGGTATCGCACGCACACGGTCGCGCGGCGCGAGATCATCATCATCATGACGCCGCACATCGTCCGCAGTGAGTACGACCAGGCCCGCATCCTGGCGGAAGAGTCGGCCAAGATGAAGTGGTGCCTGCCCGAAGTGGCCAAGATCCACACGCACGGGATGGAGGTCATGGGGCCAGCGGCGCAGGGCGCGCGCCCGGTGCCGGTGGGCAGTCCGCAGGGTCAGCCGAACTTCGTGCCCGGCCCCGCATACTTTGGCAACGCGGGTTCCCCGATCCCACTCGATGGCGCCTCGGCCTACCCGCCGGGAACCGCACCGCAGGGTGCGCTCCAGCCGGGTACGTTCCAGCCGAACTACCTCCAACCGGGCGGGGCGCCGCCGCAGGGGTTCGGTCAACCCGGTGTGCAGAACGGCGTGATGCCTCCGAGCGGCGCAGTCGTGTTACCGATGATGCCGGCGCAGTCGCCGTACCCGACGTTGGGTCAGCCGTTGCCGGGCACGCTACCTCCGGCACCGCTGCCGGGCGCGACCGGTGCTACAGTTCCGCAACAGTGGCCGAACCAGACGCCCGCGGGCGTGATGCCGATCAGCGCTTCGCAGCCGATGTTCTCGCAACCCGGCTTCTCGCAACCCGGCTTCATACCGCCTGCGTCAACGCCGCTGCCGACCCAACCGATTCCGGCACGCCCGACGGCGCCCGTGAACTACACGATGCCTCTGACGGGTCAGCCGATGCCGGGTCAGCCGGTGGCGACGTACTCGACATACCCGATGGCGGGCCAGCCGCTGCCGGGAATGCCGGTAGTGCCCGCAGGGGCGACCGGCACCGCGAATCGCGGGTACGGCATGGTGGCCCCGATGGGGCAACCTGTCCAACCAGCCGCGGGTAAGGATCCCCCGCCCGCTAACACGAAGCCGAGTACCAACGCCAGGGAGGGCTTGTCATGGGTGTTCGATCGCCGCTGAGTGTACTTGCGGTCGGTCTGCTGGCCCTCGGTAACGGGTGCCTGTTCGCCGACAAGAAATCGGAGTCGAAGAAGCCCGACGTGACGCAGTTGGGCGTCCTGCCGCCGCCACAGGCGATGGCCCGCCCGGTGTCCGGCGACGATCGCGTCGGGCCGGTGGTTCAAGCGTCTGGGATAGCGCCGGTCGAAGGGCCGGCGCGGCCGGTGGTCGCCACGTCGGCGACCAGGGGGACCGGGCCGTCGTTCGCGAAGTTGACCGCGAAGATGGAGAGGAAGGTCGTCGCCACCGAGATGGCGGTCGGCTGGCAGAACCGCATCGCATACCTTCCCGACCCGGTGAAGAACGGGCGCATGAGTCCGGGGGTTGTGGGGCAGATGTTCCTGTTCGGCGGGGAGAAGCTCGAATTCGCGCAGGCCGACGGAACGCTCACCGTGGACCTGATCGACGACAGCCCACGCCCACCCGGTCAGCCAGCGGCCACCCCGGAACGGTGGCAGTTCGACAAGAACACGCTGCGGAACCTACAGACCCGCGACGAGACGTTCGGAAAGAGCTACGTGTTGTTCCTGCCGTGGCCAACGTACAAGTCCGACATCACGCGGGTGATGATCTCGGCACGGTATGACCCGGACAACGGCCACACGCTCTTCGCGAAGCCAACCGTTATCACGCTCGACACCACGTCCGCGTTCGGCGCCCCGGTGTTCTCGCCCCTGCCAGGTGGGACGGGAAGCGGCCCGGTGGGCAACCGCCCGCCGGTCGGCCCGAGTTCGATGACCGGGATGGGCGGCTTCCCGGCGCCCGGAGCGATGATGCAACCGCCACCCGGCACGCTGGCACCGGGGCCACTGCCCAACTCGATGCTGCCGCTCCCGAGCAGCGTGGCGCCGATGATGCCACTCCCGAACGGCGTGGCGCCGATGATGCCACTTCAACCGGGTGCGCCGAACTTCCCGCTTGCGGGCGGGATGTCCGGCCTGGCGCCGAACCCGGCGGTGCCGGAAGGGTTCCAACCGCTGACGATCACGCTTCCGGGACGTCAGCCGTAAGTTGGGTCTGAAGGCGAGCGGGGTGTAAGCTCCCTGTTAAACGCAGAGCGCACTCAATGGCTTTGCGTTTCACAGGGGGCTTACGCCCCGCTCGCCTTTGGCGCGTCGCGCACAACAATAGCCGCATGACCGAACCGATACTGGTGACTGAGAACCTGACGAAGGACTACGGTTCGTTCCGCGCGCTGAGCACCCTCACGCTGTCCGTCTCGCCCGGCGAGGTGGTCGGGTTGCTCGGACCCAACGGGTCGGGCAAATCCACCGCGCTGCGAATTATGCTCGGCTTCCTGAAACCAACCGCCGGCCACGCGAGCGTTGGCGGGTTCGATTGCTGGTTTGACAGCGTCGAAACGCGAAAACGCGTCGCGTACCTGCCCGGCGAGCTGCGGCTCTACGACACCATGACCGGGCGTCGGCTCGTCACGTTCCTCGCGCAACTCCGTGGCGACACGCCCGGCGCCGAAGTGGACAACCTCGCGCAGAAGCTGGATATCGACATCGACCGGCCGCTCACGCAGATGTCCAGCGGCATGAAGCGTAAGGTCGCGCTACTCGCGGTGCTGGTGCCGAAGGTGCCGCTCATCATTCTCGACGAACCGACGAACACACTCGACCCGACAATGCGCGACGAGTTGCTCGACCAACTGAAGGCCGCCCGCGACCGCGGTCAGGCGGTGCTGTTCTCGTCGCACGTCCTGCACGAAGTCGAAGCGGTATGTGACCGCGTCGCGGTGCTGCGCCGCGGCGAGTTGGTTCACGTGCAAGAAATGAGCGAGTTGCGCGAGGGTCGCGTCGTGAGCGCGCGGCTCACGGGCCAGGCGCCCCTGACCGGCCCCGGCGGCGCGGAGTTAGGCGTGAACACCGTCACGACCGACGGGCGATTGCAGTTGACGTTTCGCGGCCCGTTGCCGGTGCTGCTCGACTGGCTCGCAAAGCAACCCCTCGCGGACCTGGTCATCGAACCGCAGGGACTCGGCCCAATCTACAAGAAATACCATGGGTAGGGCGCACGTGACCTTCGTTCTCGTTCGCAAACTGCTCCGTGACTCGCGACCGGCGTTCATCGCGGTGGCGATCGTCCTGTTCCTCTTCGCGGCGTTTTGGGTAAAGATCACGCAACGCGTGACAACTCAAATCGTGCCGATGTCGCGACTCATCTCCCAGCCGTTCGGTAACGCCAAGACGCTGGAGAAGGTGTTCGTTCGCGGACCGAGCAAGGTGTCGCAGGCAGCGCTCGGGTGGGGCGAGATCAACTTTGACGATCCCACCGACTTCCTCGCGATCGGTCTGCTTCACCCGGTGGTGCTGGTGATCTGTATGGTGTGGGGCGTCGGTCGCTCGGCCGGGGCGGTGGCCGGAGAACTGGACCGCGGCACCATGGAACTACTCATGTCGCAACCGGTCCCGCGGTCGCGGCTCTTGCTCGCGCACCTGTGCGTCGATTGCATCGTGCTACCGGCGCTGTGTCTGAGCTTCTTCGCGGGCACGCAGTTCGGGCTGTGGGCGGTGGGCGATTTCGTGCCCGACTACGCGATGCTCGACGACGCGGCGAAGGAGTCACCGCTGGTGGCGGGGTTGGTCAAGCAAGTCCCGCGCGACCCGACCCCGCTTCAGGTGAACGGCCGGAGCGAACTCGTGGGGCTGGTAAGCACGCTCGCGTTCATGTTCGCCATCAGCGGGGTGGCGCTGGCGCTGTCCGCGTTCGGGCGGAGCCGGTGGAAGGTGATCGGGTACTCGGTGCTGGTGCTGGTGGTGATGTTCGTGGCGAACACGATCGGCCAGTTGTGGGAGCCAGCCGGGTTCGTGCGCCCGTTCACGTTCTTCTACTATTATCAGCCGCAGCGCATGATGATCGACGGCACGTGGACGGTCGATGTGGGCCAGACGTGGAACCTCGGGCGATCGGTGCCGGTGCCGGCGGTGGGCGTGCTGTTCGCGGTCGGCGCCGCGGGCTACGCACTGGCGCTCCGCTTCTTCACGCGCCGTGACCTTCCCGCCCCGCTGTGAGCGCCCAATGGCGAAGTGTCCCGCGTGCCACGCGAAGGTGACGTTCCCCGAAGGCGAGGAGCGGACCGTCTGCCCGGAGTGCGGCAAGAGGTTGCGCTTACCCCCGCCGAAGACCGACGCGCCCGAAGGCGAAGCGGAAGTCTGGGCGCCGGCCCCGGTCATCCCGGTCGAACCGCCACCTGGGCCACCGCCACCGGAACCGCGCCCACCGCGTTCCGTCCCGACAACGCTGATCGCGCTGACGCACTTCGTGTTCGCGCCGGTGCCCGCCGTGATTGGCATCGTGCTTCTGGTTATGGGCGAGAAACAGCCCGACGTGCCGCGCGAGGTCGAGAAAGAGATGTTCCAGTTCATGATGGGCGCAATCGCGCTGATCGTACTCGCGGTGATCACGGCTGGAGCGGGCGCGGCCACCTGGTCGCGGGAGCAGTCGGGTTACTTCCTCACGCTGTTGTTGGCAGTCGCGACCGGTGCCGCTGCGGGCGCGTCGTTCGAGTTCGATCACCCGACGCTGGCCGCGATGAGTTGGTCGCTGCGACTGGGTGTGCCCTATGCCGTGATCCTCATCGTGCTACTGGTTCTGGCTGAAACGCGCCGCGACTTCTGGCCACGCACGCGGTAGGCGAAATTCCTCCAGTTGGTGTTGACAAGATTCGCGCGCCCGATCAACATACCCCAAGTTCTGCCTCTTCTCTGTTCCGGCCCCACCGTGTTAAGGCGCAAGCCGAGATACGGTGGGGTTTTCTCATTACCATTCTCGGTCTGCGGCGTTTCGGTTCTTCCGTGCGCCCGCATATACTGATGTGCGTTCGGAAACGGTTTAGCGTCAGCCCGGAGGGGGCAGCGCCCGCCCCGCCCCTGGAGTGCGTCGTGTCCGCGAACCCCGCCAATCTCGACGACCCGAGCCTCTACACCAACCGCGACCTGAGTTGGCTGGAGTTTAACCGGCGCGTGCTGGAAGAGGCACAAGACGCGACCGTGCCGATGCTGGAGCGGCTGAAGTTCCTCGCGATCTTCAGCTCGAACCTGGACGAGTTCTACATGGTTCGGGTCGGCGGCATTCAACAGAAGGTGCACGCGAACATCCCGATCGGGTCCGGGGCCGATCAGTTGTCTCCGAAGACGCAACTGGAGCAGGTGCGCGCCGTCACCCGGGAACTGGTCACCGAGCAGTATCGGGTTCTGCGCGAGGAAGTTCTGCCCGCGCTGGCCGCGCGCGGGGTGGTGCTGCGCACCGCCGAGCAACTCTCCGACGCGGACCGTGCGCACGTCCATGACCAGTTCAAGCGGGAAATCTTCCCGGTTCTCACGCCGCTCTCGACCGACCCGGCGCACCCGTTCCCGCACCTCCAGAACAAGTCGCTCAACCTCGCCGTCCTCCTGCACCGACCCAACGACGCGGACCCGGTCTATGCCGTTGTCCAGGTGCCCAGCGTGCTGCCGCGGTTCCTCCCACTACCAGGAGTCAGGGAACAGGGAACAGGGGTCAGCAAGAAGACAGAAACGGCAGCCGACAGCGCCGCGCGAGCGTCCGCAAACGACACGGGTTCGCAGACTCCTGACCCCCGGCTCCTGACTCCTGTTCATGCGTTCCTACCACTGGAAGACGCGATCCGGTTGCACCTCGTCGAACTGTTCCCTGGCCTGGCGATCGGCCGCGCCGCCGCGTTTCGCGTGACGCGTGACAGCGAGTACGAACTCGACGACGAGGTGGACGACCTGCTTGAAGAGATCGAGGCGCACGTCCGGGCGCGGCGCCGCGGGCACCCGGTGCGCCTGGAGATCGACTCCGACGCGCCCGCCGACCTGCAACAGTTCCTCACCAACGGGCTGAAACTGAACGCGGCCGACGTCTGCGCGTCGCCCGGCCCGCTTGACCTGACCGGGCTGTTCCAGATTCTCGCCGTGCCCGGCTTCGCGGACCTGCGCGACCCACCGTTCACGCCCGCTCTCGTGACCGCGTTCGCGCAGGCGAGCAACCCGTGGTCGGTCATCCGCGGACGCGACGTGCTCGTGTTCCACCCGTTCGAGTCGTTCGCGCCCGTCGTCGAGTTCATCGAAGCCGCGGCGTCGGATGATCGCGTCCTCGCCATCAAGCAGACGCTCTACCGGACCAGCAGCGATTCACCCATCGTGCGTGCGCTTCAGCGCGCCGCCGATCGCGGCAAGCAGGTGACAGCCGTTGTGGAACTGAAGGCCCGCATGGACGAGGAGCGGAACATTCTCTGGGCGCGCGAACTGGAGAAGGCCGGGGTTCACGTCGTTTTTGGATTCGTCGGACTGAAGACGCACTGCAAGGTGTCGCTGGTGGTGCGGCGCGACGAGGACCATACCATCCGGCGCTACGTTCACCTGGGCAGCGGCAACTACAACCCGCAGACGGCGCGTGTGTACACGGACCTTGGGCTGTTCACGTGCAATCCCGACTTCGCGGAGGACGCGACGCTCCTGTTCAACCACCTCACGGCGAGCACGACGCTCCCGCCGATGCGGAAGTTGCTCGTCGCCCCGGTGCGTCTCCAGATTCAGATGATCGAGAAGATCGACCGCGAGGCCGCAAACCAGAAAGCCGGAAAGCCCGCACGGTTGCTCGTGAAAGTGAACGGCATTCTCGAACCGGCGGTGGTGAAGGCGCTGTACCGCGCGAGTCAGGCCGGAGTGAAGATCGACATCGCGTGCCGCGGCATCTGTTCGCTAAGACCCGGCGTGCCGGGCGTGAGCGAGAACATCCGCGTCACCTCGGTGGTGGACCGATTCCTGGAACACAGCCGCATCTTCTACTTCGAGAACGGTGGCGCGCCAGAAGTGTACGTCGGCAGCGCCGACTGGATGGACCGCAACCTGAGTCGGAGGGTGGAAGTGGTGTTCCCGATCGAACAGTTGGACCTGAAGCAGCGCGTGATCGACGTGTTGCGGACCACGCTCGCGGACACGGCGAAGGCGCGTGAACTGATGCCGAACGGCCGCTACCGGCGTGTTGCTCCGGCGGACGGCCAAACGCCGCTCCGCAGCCAGTTACAGTTTCTGGAGCAGGCGAACGAGTCGCCGCCCCCGCCGCCAACCACGGCTGTCGCGCCCAAGCCGGTCCGCCGGACAAAACGCCGGTAGAACGGTCTTCGAGTAGTCATCACGCTCCGCGTGATGTCCGCGCTGCGACAAGCGATAACGGTTTGCTTGAAGCGCACTTTCACCGCGAAGGCATCATCACGTTCCGCGTGATGACTACGCACCAATCACTTGTTGTCGGTTTTCGGCTTCTCGATTGGTTTCACAACCGGGGTTGCCGGGTGCGGGTTCGTCGGGCCGGTGATGGGGTAGTCGCTGGGGTTGTACCCGCAGTCGCACTTGCCGCCGATGTGTTGGCAGCCGAGCGAGACCACCAACGCGGCGAGAACTGACATCAACGCGATGTATCGGCGCATGACTGTAACCGTCCGTGGCTTGGTAAATCAAAAAAGGGATCGGTCACTGCTCACGGCCGCCGCCGGAGAGGACACCGGGAATCGGTGGCCAACCCCGACGGCAGCACGGGAGGGTGAACGCACCAATGGCCCGCTTCCGTGCGCGAACCACCAGCGGCCGGGGGGGGTGTTGGGCTCCGCCGCTACCGCACCCGACGCCGGTTATATCGACGACCACCATTGACCGGGTTCACTCGTTTTCGCCAAACCACGCGGTTTCTCACAATCGCCTTTCTAAACTGATTGTGAAGTGCGCAGCGGTTCGCCGCGTCACCCGATCCCAACGGTTCCCACGCATGGACGCTATCATCCTCGCGGCCGGCAAAGGCACCCGGCTTCGCCCGCACACCGAGACCGTTCCGAAGCCCCTGCTCGACGTGCAAGGCCGGCCAATCCTCGACTGGATCATCGGCGCGCTGCCACCAGTCGAGCGCCTTGTGGTCGTGGTCAACTACCTCGCCGAACAGATTGAGAACTACCTCGCGAAGCAGACGCACATCAAGAACTGGGTCACTGTGCGGCAGGCCGAACCGCGCGGCACCGGTGACGCGCTCATGAGTTGCCGGGCGGCGATTGCGTCCTCACGCGTGATGGTGCTCAATGGCGACGACCTGATCGGCCGCGCCGACCTCGCGAACCTCGCGACGGTGCCTATGGGTATCCTCGCGCACCCCGTCGATAAGCCCGAGGACTATGGCGTTATCTTTCGGAACCCCGATGGCACACTGAAGCGAATCGTCGAGAAGGAGAAGGGACTGATGCCGCCGCAGTTGGCGAACATCGGTGGTTACGTGTTCCCTCGCGAAGTGTTCAACCTGACACTACCGCTATCGCCGCGCAACGAGTACGAGATCACGGACGCGGTCAGCCAACTTGCTGCGGCAGGCGCGTTTCACGTCGTCGCCGCGAACTACTGGCTCCCAATCGGCACCATCGAACAGTGGAACGCCGCGCAGAATGCCGACGTGATCGCCGCGAAGTGAACGGGAGTCTTTGCCCTCTCCCCTTGCGGAAGAGGGTGGCGAGTCTTCGAGACGGGTGAGGGGGTGGTGTCTTCTGTTGGCTAACGTTTCACCCCTCACCCGTTGGCGAAGCGCCGACACCCTCTCCCGCACGGGGAGAGGGAAAGAACCGACCTGGCGCTGTGGCGATTATTCGTTGCTCTGCCGCGGAGAACCACATGCACCGCTTTCTCGCCCTCTCGCTTGCGCTGGGCTGCGTCACACCGGCGCTCGCGGCCGAACCGGTCGTCATCACCGGCCACACGGACGCCATCACCGGGGTCGCGTTCGCGCCCGACGGCAAGACCGTTGCCACCGTCAGCGCGGACAAGACACTGCGGGTGTGGGACGCGAAGACCGGGAAGCAGCTCGCTTCCGTGGACGCGCACACAGGCACCGCGACCGGCGTCGCGTTCAGCGCCAGCGGCAAGGGGATCATCACCGGCGGGTATGGCCCGAAGCCAGAAGGCAAGAAGCCGCAGGAAGGCGAAGTAAAGGTGTGGTCGCCCGACCTGAAGAGCTATCCGAGTTCTGAACTCGCGCGCTACGCAGTTGAAGCGGTAACGTTCGATCCGAACAACCGGCGGGTTCTGGCCGGGAGCGGCAAGTTTGCGTACGCGTGGGACGGGACCGGCGACGACGAGCGCCAGGTGACGTTCGCGGTTACGCCGAACGGGACGCGAGCCGTCAGCGGCGGACAGGATCATTCGGTGCGTGTTTGGAACATCGAAACGGGCAAGGAGGAGCGGAAGATCACGAGCCACCTCGGCCCGGTTATGAGTGTCGCAATGGCCACGGACGGCAAGACCGTCGCGACCGCGAGCGGGCTGGACGGCACCGTTCGCATCTGGGAAGTGGAGAGCGGAAAAGAAGTGCGTGTGCTCCGACTGCCGAAGACCGCGAAGGGGCCGTGTCGCGTGGCTTACGCGCCCGACGGCAAGCGGCTCGCGGTCGCGTCCTTCGACAACAGCGTTCGGGTGTACGACCTCACTGCGGAGTGAGCCTTGTAGGGTGGGCCTTCGATTCGCACAGGCGTATCGAAGGCCCACCACTCACGTCAACAATCGTTCCTATTGCCCTCTCTCCACGTCACTTCGGCGGAACGACCGCCTCCCAGCGGAGACCGGGCACGAACGCCTGCGACCGCTTCGCGAGCACCTCCCACGGCGTCCCCTTGTGGTCCGCCGCCACCTTCGCGAAGCCCTCCTGTGCCGCGGCCAACACTTCTTTCACGTCGCGGCGCGACTGCAAACCGGCGGCCGGGATCAGCCGCCAGCCCGTTGCGTCGGCGGGCAGTTCGGGAAGCGTCTCGGTGCGTACGCGCGCGAGAAGCAGGTTGTACTCGTTGAGCACCACCAGCCGCAGTCGCACCTCGGCCACCGCGTAGTCGTAGTGAGCCTGCCACCGTTTCGTCTCCCTCGCCCGCTGATCGACCACAGCCGACAGTGCCTCCAGTTCAATCTCCAGTTTCACGAGGGCCAGCGCGAGCGGCTGTTGCGCGTCGCTGATCGTCTTCTTGAGCCGCTCCGTTACCGGGGCAGACAGCAACATCGCGCCCTTTCCGTCCTTCAAGGCCGACGGCCACACGTCGCGCACCGCCTGGAGCGTGCGAAGCGTCGCGACCCGCAGCGGATACTTCTCCATGTTCTTGAGAATCTCGTCGGGCGAAACGTCGGTCGCGTAGCCCTTCAGCGCCTCCTCGGTGAACGGCAGTCTCGCGACGAGTCCGGTGTCGTCGTCGAGTACCGGCGGCAGCGCGAGTTCGTCGAGAACGGACTTCACGTCCGCGCTTTTCGGCGGCGCGGGCCACTCGAACCGCTGCGCGGGCGCGGCTTTCGGGTCGTACTCAGCGGCCACCTTCGGCGCGGTGCCCGCGAGCGCCGGCGTTTGCTTCGCGTTCACCGCACCCGCCACGACCGCTACGGACTTGCTCGCGACCTTGTGGAGTTCCGCAACCGGGATGGCGTCGCCGGGCGCGGTCTTCGGGCCGTCGGCCGCGGCGAGGCGCAGCGCATCGAGGTAAGCACTGCCCGCGAACATCCCGGCTGGGCCGCGTGGTGTGAAGTATTCCTGTGCGCGCTCGCCGGGCGAACAACTCACCAACACTTGCACGCCTTCGGGCGGTGTGGTGAGCGCAGTGAAGAGCGAGTCCGTCATCGGTCCCGGATCGCGGCGCGTGCGGAACCGCTCCGGGTTGTACCGGCCTACATCCCAGATCACCACTTTCTGCGATGCCTTCAGTTCCTTCAAGCGAGCGTAAACGTCAGCGACCGCGAGCAGCGTGTCGGCTGCGTCCGGGTCGCCGTCGATTGGAACGAGGTACGCTTTGCCGTTCTTCTCGACCGCGTGCATTCCGAAGTACAGCACGACGCGGTCCTGCTCGCGCGTCGTGGCGCAGAAGCCGTCGATGGTCTTCGCGAGCGTGTTTTTCGTGGGCAGGCGAGCGTCGGCTGTGAGTGAGTCAGCGAGTACGAAGAGTTGGTCGTTGTCCTTCACGGTCGGAACGCGGAAGCCGGCCGCGAGCCGGTCGGCCACGCTGCGCACGCGGTCTGTGCCGCCGGGCACCGCGTGCGTGAGCGGGTTCAGGTACAGGTAGTTGCCAACGTGGACGAACAGCACCCGCCGCGGGGCTTTCGTATCCTGGGCGGAAACGAGTGGCGAGAAGACGAGGGCCACAACGACGGCGAGAGTGAATCGCATGCGAACCTCGGTGGAACGTGCTGTGGGCGGAGGACCGAAGTTTAGCGTTCGACCCGGAGGGGCGAAGTGTTTGTGATGGAAACGACTCATTCGTCCCTACGGGCCGAACGCTAAACGGGCTTGGGTTCTTCTCGTCTGGTCTGCTCTGCTCTGTCCTCTGCCTCACGCCTTCGTCGTGGCGCGCGCGTACAGATCCTCCACGGCCAGTGTGAGGACGCTGTCAAGTTGCGCCGCCTCGTTTGCGCTTGGCTCACGCCGGAGGTGCGGGACGAGGTGAATCAGCCCGTCTGGCTCGAACCCGATCTCAAGATTAGCGAGGAGGTCGCCCGGCATCCGGCGAACCGTGTACGACCAGACCGCGCGCCGCACAGCGGTCTTTCGCACGGTTGCGTCGGCGTTCGCGCCCTGTCGGGTTTCGTGGTGCGCGACGGCGGCCAGCGCGTCACACGTGACCGCGTGACCGTCGCCGTACTTCTTGTCGGCGAACGTGAGCAGGTCCGCGAGTACCGCCCGAACGTGGACCGGGTTCCCGGTCGGCGCGCGCGCAATGACTCCCGCAACCGCCTCGTTCACCATTTCGTCCGGCAGATCGGCGAGGTCAGTGAATGGGTTGTCCGACTTCTTGGCGGCCTTGAGCGCCTCGGCCCGCACCGGGATCGCGTGCGTGATGAGCGCGTCGCCGAGTCGCCAGAGCGTGTCGTAAGTCTCCTGGGCAACCTGGATCGCGTCGGCCGGTTTGCCGGCTTTCAAGAACATATCGGCGAGCGGGATGTTCGCGGCGGTGGCCAGCGCCGAGGTCGGTCCGTGCAGACTCTTGGCGAACGTCACGCACTGCCGCAGCACCTTCTCCGCTTCCTCGAACTTGGTCAAGCCGACGAGCGCCTCCGCAAAGCCGTACATGAAGCTGAGCCGGTCGCGCCGGGCCGGCTCGTCGGGTGGTACTGGACCCTGGCTCGCGTGCTTGAACTCGACCGCGGCCTTCTGGAATTCGCCCATCTGCAGGTGCAATCGAGCAATGTCGGCATACGCCGCGGCCAGGGGATGTGACCCGGACCCGTGCTGCGCCTTCGCCGCCATCGCGGCCTTCTTGACGACCGTTTCGGCCTCGCCCGATTTCCCCTGCGCGAGCAACTGGAGCGCCTCTTTCAACGCGGTCGACGGCTGTTCCGCGAGTACCATGGCTTCCCCAGAAGCAGTGTGAGTGTGAGTGCGTGAAAACCGAGGCAGTAGCAACCCCCAGTCTTCTGTATTCACTCGTGCTCGCACTCGCCACTCGCACTTCCCGGCTGGCCTTTACACATCCGATTTCGGTTGGCATAAGCGCGACACATTCAGTGCGAATTCTGTCGGCATTTGGTGTGCGTCCTGGGGAACGGGCGCGACCGTGGCGGCATACGGGGGAAGCCATGAGCCGATTTCGGGCCTGGGGGGTTGCCGCCGCGCTGGCGGTTGGCGTGGGAGCACCGGTCGTTGCGGCCTCGCCTACCGCGACCGACGCGCGGCCGTGGTACAAGAAGATGTTCAGCGCGCCGAAACCGGCCGTCGGGCCGGTCGTCCGCAATGGCCCAGTGGTCGGCACACCGCGAACGCCGACCGCACCGCTCCCGCCGGACGTGGTCCAGGCGGCCGTGAAGGCCGAGGTCGACGCGCTGCACCGGCGGATGACCGTTTGCACCGAACTTCGCCAGATCGCGTTCGACAAGAACGACGATGCGTTGATGCGACAGGTAGACGAACTGGAGCGGCAAGCGAAGGCGGTCTACGAGGCGCGGGTCGCGGCACTGGGCGTGTCGAAGACCGCGAAGGCCCCGCTGCCCACGGGGTCCAACACCGGGTTCGCGGCGTCGTTCGACCTCGCGCCAGAGAAGCCGCTCGACCCGAAGGTCGCTGCCGCGAGGCTGGTCGCCCCGGCCGCGCCGGTCCCAGTGTCGGGCACGGCGGAAGTGGTACGGGAGGTGAAGCCGTGAAAACGTTCCTCTTCGCGTTGGGTGCAATCTCGCTGGTCGGCTGCAACACAACGTTCCGGCCGATCGGTCCGTTCGCCAAGGAAGTGCCGCTCATTCATCAGGGCAAGCCGATCTCACCTGGAGACGCGAGTCCACCGCCGCAGATCCGCCCCACGCCGCCGACGATGTACGTCGTGCCCGGTGACGCGAGCGCCAACCCCTACGACGCCGTGAACAAGCTCGCGAGCGAGGTGGGAATCGACAGCAAGCCGACACCGAACGTGCCGGTCACGGTGGAAACGTCGCGGATCAAGAGCGGGGTGAAATAGCAGAAGGGGAGAGTGGGAGACACGAGAGAGGGAGAGAAGAGGGCCGGTCGAGGCCCTCTTCTCTCCCTCTCTCGTGTCTCCCACTCTCCCCTTCTGCTTTATTCGTTCTCGTCCGCAAACTCTTCGAGCCGGCACGAGCGGGTCGGCTGGCGCAACTTCAGTAACCCGCGTGCCTCGATCTGCCGGATCCGCTCGCGGGTGATGCCGTACTGCTTCGCGACCTCGTCGAGTGTTCGCGGCGTGCCGTCCTTCAGGCCGAAGCGGAGTTCGATCACCTCGCGTTCCCGCGGGGCCAGACTCTTCAGGACTTCGCCGATACGCTCCTTCAGGAGGTTCGCGTCAACGTGTTCGCCGGGGTTTGCGATAGGCGTGTCGCTCAGGAAGTCTTCCAGAGCGCGCTCGCCTTCACCGCCGACCGAGTCGTTCAGGCTGATGGGGTGCCGGCCGACGATTCGCAGGCTGCGGGCGTCCTCGGGCTTCACGCCCAGCGCCGCGGCCAGTTCGTCGGAGGTCGGTTCGCGCCCGGTCGCGGCCGTCAGTTCGCCCCGCATTTTCTCCATGCGCGAGAGCAAACTGATCTGGTGGCACGGCACGCGCACCGTGCGCGCGTTGTCGTGCAGCGATCGCGTGATGCCCTGCCGCACCCACCATGTCGCGTAGGTGCCGAACTTGAACTCGAGACGCCACTCATACTTGTCCACCGCTCGCATCAACCCGCGGTTGCCCTCTTGAATGAGATCGCCGAACGGCAGTCCGCGGTTGCGGTAGTTCTTGGCGATCGACACGACGAGCCGGAGATTCGCTTCGGCGAGTTCCTTCCGCACGGCCTGGTACGCGAGCCGACGGCGGCGCAGTACCCGGACCAGCGCGGCCAATTCGTCGGCCGTCATCGAGGCGTGGCACTCGGCATCGCGAAGCAACTTCGCCTGCCGGATGCGGTCGGCCGGGCTGACGGCTTCGCTATGCGCGATCGCAAGGTGTTTGAGTTCGTCCGCGATGTCGTTCAGTTCGTCCGTCCAACGCTCCAGAATTTCGGTCCGGGGCGACAGTTCGTTGACGAGTCGGCGGCATTTGGCGAGCCGGGAGAACCGGTCACGCCTCCACACGATGCGTCCACCGCGGAACTCATCCCGCACGCCGGTCGCGAACACTGCGGTGTCCTGGCTCAGCAAGGCGCGGAGCGTTGGCAGGTCCGTGCTCAGACGCGACAGGATCTGCGCCCGCGTGAGTCGGAGATCAACCGAGGAATACGCGTCAATGTTCGGGTCGATGGGCGTCTGACCAGCGGCGATCTGCTCGAACTTTTCCAGGACGCGGGTGAGTAGACGCGGGCACAGCAGCGCGGCGCTGCGGAACCGGTTGCGGTGGAATTCAAGGCGCTTCGCGAGCGCGAGTTCTTTCTCGCGGTTGAGCAGCGGGATGGAACCCATCTGACGGAGATACAGCCCGAGCGCGTCGTCCGCGCCACCGGTGTACTCGTCCTCGCTCGCCGGCGCCTCGTCACTGGCTCGCGCGCCTTCGGGTTCGAGCGCGGTGTCGTCCTCGTCCTCGTCGGTCAGGTCGTCGTCCAACTCCTCGTTCTCGTCCCGCCTTGCGACCTCGTCGTGGGGCAGTTCGTTCACGGGGTGGCCAGTCGTTCCGTCGTTGTGCATCATCCGGTTCATATCCTGTGTGCCCTGAGCGGGCGTTCGCCGGTGGGCAAATCCAAGTCGTGCGCGCCGCATTTCGATACGGGTTCGTCGGGGCGTGATCGCTCCGAATCCCGTGCCGGGTTTGTCGGGTGGGGTCTCGCGTGGCAGCGGTTCCGGGCGCTGTCCGCAAGCGGAAGCACGACTTACGTCGCAATCGTGAGCGGGACAACCCGCCTGGAGATTCGACGCCCCCGAACACCCAAAGGTTCGCAGGCCGTACGAAATCCCCTCAATCCCCCTGCATTATACCCGCACTTCCAAGTCGGGGCGCAGAATCGGACGGTAAACTTTCGCTCCCTTCACCAGTTCCACTCCCGCGCAAACCGCGTGCCCAAATCCACCGGAGTGTTCGCGAAGACCGGAGTCGGCCCCCGCTCACCTTCTAAAACGTCCCTGTGAAGCGAATTGGGGCAGAAATTGGCGGCTTTCGTCGGGAATGGCTCCTGTCCCCGGCGAGCCCTGACGCGCCGCTTGTGATCTTCCTCACCGGCACCGGCGGAACTGCGGAATGGGCGGATTGCGAAACCGGCTGGTCAGAACTTGCTCGGCGCGAAGACTTTGCGCTCGCCGTACCCGAATCGCTCCCGCCCGACCTGAGCAAGCCGCCCTCGTTCCTCGCCAACCCGCCGCGCTGGAATGACGGTGCGCGGCCCCTGTTCACGCCGCCCGTTCACGATGACGTTGCCTTCCTCGTGACGGTGATCGACGACGCGGTTCATCGGTTGAGTATCGACCCGCGCCGGGTGTTCGTGACGGGTTTCTCGAACGGAGCCGGGATGACGTTTCGCTTCGCGGCGGAAGCAGCGGACCGCGTCGCGGCCATCGCGCCCGTCGCGGGACACTGCTGGGTGAGCGATCCGCACCCGTCGCGCCCGGTCCCTACCTTGTATACGGTGGGAACGCGTGATCTCTTGCTCCCGCTTCGCGGCGGTGACGTGCGCCTTCCCTGGCGCAACCGGCTCGTGCGCCGCCCGCCCATAACCGAAACACTCGAACGCTGGGCAACCGCGCTCGGCTGCGGCGTGGTGCCGGTGCTTCAGAGCGATAACCAGACAGTTAGGGTCGAACGCTACCCCGGTCCGGTGGTGTTCGACGCGGTGACGATCGAAGACCTCGGCCACCACTGGCCCGGCGGTGAGGCGCAACTGAACGCGCGAATCGCCGGCCCGCCGTCGGACGCCGTGAACGCCACCGAGATGATTTGGACGTTCTTCAAGCAGTTCCCTGTCGAACCGCCGGCGTAAGCCGGCTGGGTTGAGTCAGGTTACCCAGCCGGCTTACGCCGGCGGTTCGACAAAGAACACAACCAATGAGCTTCCCCATGCGCCACCTTCTTGCCCTCTTGCTCTTCGCCCTCACTTCTCCCGCGTTCGCGCTGGAACCGAAGGACGTTTGGATCGTCGTCAACAAGAACGTGCCGGAGTCGCAACAGGTCGCGGAACACTACATCGCGAAGCGCGGCGTCCCCAAGGAGAACGTCGTCCAACTTGACCTGCCGAAGGTCGAAGACATTTCTCGCCTGGACTACGACACAAAACTCGCCGGTCCACTCCGCGACGCGATCAAAGACCACAAGGAGAAGGTGAAGGTTCTCGTCACGACTTACGGCGTGCCACTGCGGGTCGGCCACCAGTTGCCCAACGCTGACGAGAAGAAAGAGTTAGACACGCTCCGACCTAAACTCACGGAGTTGCGGAAACTGGTCGCGGACCTGGAGAAGACCAAGATCGCCGACCTGATGGAACTCGCCACCGCGAAGCAGAAGTTGAACAGCCTGCAAGCACGCGAACGCGTTCTCACGCACGCGGAGAGCCACGCTTGTGTGGACAGCGAACTCATGCTGCTGTGGTGGGAGAAATACGGGCGGGTGCGGTGGATCAACAACCCGATGTACTTCCAGGCGTCGGAGTTGTACCGCAAGTCGTTCCCGGCCGTGGTGCTCGTGTCGCGGCTCGATGGCCCTACAGCGGAGATCGCCAAGCGGTTGGTCGATGACGCCGTCGCGGTCGAGAAGAAGGGCTTGAGCGGGAAGGTGGTGATCGACGCCCGCGGGATCAAGTTTGACCCGAAAGGCAGCGACTCAACGGGTCACGGCTACGGCGGCTACGACGAATCGATGCGCGAAACGGCTTCTCTGCTCGAAAAGGCCGGGCTAACGGTGGAACTCGACAACAAGAACGAGGTATTGAAGCCCAACAGCGCGAAAGGTGTCGCTCTCTACTGTGGGTGGTATTCGCACGCGAACTTCGTGGACTGCTGTGAGTACGAACAAGGGGCCGTGGCGTGGCACCTGGCGAGTTCGGAGGCGGTCACACTGCGGCGCGACGACAGCAAAGTGTGGTGCCCAAACTTGCTGAAGAAGGGCGTGTGCGCGACGCTCGGGCCGGTCGCGGAGCCGTACACGGTGGGGTTCCCGAAGCCGGCGGAGTTTTTCGGCCTGCTCGCGACCGGCGAATACACGCTGGTGGAGTGTTACGGCCGCACGATGTTGTTCTGTAGTTGGATGACGGTGCTCGTGGGCGACCCGCTGTACAACCCCTACAAGAACGCCGCGAACAAGGTGAAGCCCGCCGACGTGCTACCCAGCCCACTCAACGGCAAGAAGATCAGCCCGTAGGGCAGAGGACAGAGGACAGTCAGGGACCAAGCTGAGCGTTCGCCCCGCTGGGGTCGAACTGCTTTGAACAAGCAACATTCGCCCCTGCGGGTCGAACGCGAAACGACCTTCATGTGGTCTCTGTTCTGTTCTTTGTTCTCTGTCTTCTGTCCTCTCACTTTCCATCAACCAGTTTCAGGATCGCGTCGGCGAATGCGGTCGCGTCGGGCGGGCCGCTCGCGGTCACGATCTTGCCGTCCACCACCACGCCCGGTTGCTTGTCCCACGTGATGCCGCTCTTCTCGCCCCCGAGGAACGGGTGCTTCTTGAAAAAATGCTCGCTCGGCGCAGCCTTCTTGCCCCTCAATACGTCGTGCGCGACCAGAACGCCCTGGCCCACACAGATCGCGGCCACCGGCTTGCCGGCGGTTTGCATCCGTTGAATCACCTTCGCGGTCGCGAACGACCCGCGGCCCATAAACATGTACTCGCTGACGTTTTCACCACAGAACACCACCGCGGCATAGTCCGACAGATCCATGTCTGCCCTGAACCACACGTCGATGGGCACGTCTGGACCGGAACGCCCACCGGGCAACCTTGACGAAGCCCGGTCGCCTTCAAAAGCCGCGGTCACGACCTTCGCCCCCTTCACCAGGAAGTGGTCGCGCACCGGCGCGAAGTCGTCCCACCAGACACCGTTGCTCGGTACCACGTACAGAATCTGCACACCCTTCGACGGTGGCGCAATGACGGTCGGCGCGACCGGTCCACCCTTGTCGCCCTTGTTCCCCTTCTCGCCTTTGTCGCTCTTGTCGGTCTTCCCCTGCGCTGGATTGTTCTGCGGGTTCGCCTTCGCGATGTTCGGTGGGTTGGTTGACTTCTTTCCGCGAGTTGCGAGGACGCCCGCGACAAACAGGAACAGCGCCGCGAGCACGCCGCCGATCACGGCTCCCTTCCGCCGCTTCCACCACGATGCTTTCCTGGATTTCCTCACTCGCCTGGGCCGCGGTGCCTCCACGAGCGTCGGCCCGCCCGGAACCGGTTCGGTGTCGCCGCGAGCGCCCGACAGCGTCGCGGGAGTGTGAACGGGCGAAGCGAGCCGCGGAGCTGGCGTGGTGATCACCGCGTCCACGATCTCGAAGACCGGCTCTTTCGCGGAATCGGATCGCGTGAACGGGTGTAGCGCGCTCGCGACCTCCGCCGCAGTCTGGTAGCGGTCCTCGGGCTTCTTCGCCATCATCTTCGCGAGCACATCGGCCAGACCCGCGGGCACCTCCGCTCGCGCATCGCAAACCGCGGGCGGTTCGTCGTTCGTGTGCGCGAGCAGTTTGTCGATCAGCGTGGATGCACCAAAGAACGGTGCCTTGCCGGTGAGCAGGAAGTACAGCGTGCAGCCGAGCGAATAGATATCGCTGCGGTGGTCCACGTCGTGCGAGTTCTTGGCCTGTTCCGGCGAGAGGTAATCCGGCGTGCCCATCAGCACGTTCGGGTTCGTCACGCACGTCTGGGCCGACGCTCTCCCCGCGCCGAACGGTAACTTCGTGGTCGGGAAGGTGTCCGCATCGTCTTCGTCCGTGCGCGCGAACCGGGCGAGGCCGAAGTCGAGGATCTTGACCTGACCCTTGCGGGTCACCATCAGGTTCTGCGGCTTGATGTCGCGGTGAACCATGCCCTTGTCGGCCGCGTGCTGAAGCCCGAGCGCCGCGTGCCGGGTGAACGCGCTGGCCATCGGCACCGGGAGCGGTCCCTTTTTCGTGACGAGCCGGTCAAGGCTCACGCCCTCGATGAACTCCATCACGAGAAAGTGTGAGCCGCCGGCCTCACCGGTGTCGTGCGCGGTGATCACGCCGGGGTGGTTCAGTTGAGCCGCGGCTCGGATCTCCTTGCGGAACCGCTCGACGGCGCTGGCCTTCGCGGTCAGGTGCGGCGATACGACCTTGATTGCGATCACGCGACCCATGAGCAGGTCTTCGGCCTTGTACACGATGCCCATGCCGCCAGCGCCGATCTCGCTGAGGATGCGGTAGCGTGGATGGTCGGCGAACCCTGCCGGCACGCGGTCCGAAGGCGCGACGCCCGCGACCAGCAAAGGTTTCGCGAGCGCCATCACGGTAACCGGCGAAGCGGCAGCGACGCGGGCCAGGCCCGCGAGCGAGTCTTCCGGCACGAACTTCAGCGCGTCGCCGCACGCAGCGCACCCGCCGATGTGTTCCGCCACCCCCGCGAGTTCGGTCGAGGACAAATCGCCGCGAGCGAACGCGGCCAGGGTTTCCGCACTGGGACAAACGGCAACGGGCATCGAACTCAGCCTCCGCGGGGCGACCTGATTTTCACAACGGAAAGATGGCACAAAAACGGTTGGGTCTGTCAGCGTTTTGATTTGAATGTCGCAGACGGGACTCGCTCTTTCGCGTCTCGCGCGAATGTTCTGCCACCTGCTTTCCGACTCGGGGTGTAAGCCCCAGACGTTCGGATCACACCTTCTTCAGGAATGATGTGCCGGTGTCCACGTGTTGGAGCGTTGCGGAGCAGCACAGGCCGACCAGCATGGGGTTGTCGGCCGGGGCGTGGAACTCGCAGATGCCGAAGAACTGGTCCTGTAAGAATCGCAGGATTTGGGAGATCAGGAGTTTCGCGAGTCCCGCGCGGCGCAGATCCTGACGTACCTGTACGTCGAGAATCCCGGCCGACGGGAACCCCCAGCGCCAGCCGTAGCCCTCCAGTTCCCACACGATCGCACGGGCCGCGATGAAGTTGCTCGCGAGCTTGTCTACCACGCGAAACTCGACCGGGTCCAGCGTGCCCCACACGCACTCGTGCCACCAACTCGGCACGCCCGCGGCTCGCATCACCTGCGTCTCGTACCGCTTCCGCAACATGCTGAACCGTGCGTCCGGGATCGAGAGCGGCGCGTCGAGCTTCTTCTGAAAAACGAGGGTCTGCGCGCCCGGTTCGTAGCCCAGTGAGCGGAAGAACGGGTCCGCGGCGGGGTCCGACTCGAGGAACCCCGGACAGTTCGTACCGCCATACAGACCGAACCCGAAAGGGCAGTACGGCCACACGGGGCCAGCTCGCAGCGTGGTCGCGCCTCGCCGGATCAGATACTCCTCGCACTTTTTCACGAGGTCCGCGCCGAGGTGCTTCCGCCCGGTACTCGGGCGCACCGCGACCGAACAGATGACGCCGTGCGTGTGGTCGAGTGCAGTAAAGGTTTCGTTCGGTCCGAACCCGGCCAGCGCGTAGCCAACGATGCGGTTGTCCTCATCGTCGTACGCGACGATGAGGCCGTCGTGGTCGAAGTACGGTTTGGAGAACACCCAGCGTTCGAGCAGCGCGGGCGTGCGCAGCGGGAAACTCCCGCGGGCCGTGTGCGACTCGTTCCACACGTCGGCGAGCGCAGGCGGGTCGGTGTTACGGAAGCGACGGAAGGCGATCACGGCCGGCTCTCGCGGTCCGCCGGGGTGAGGAACGGCGGCAGTGGACAGATTAGGCAATACTACAGGGGGAACGTCGCACTCGCAAGATTGGCCAAATACCCGGTAGGTTCTTGAACAGCGGAAGCAAACATCGCGTTGCGAACGCGAGCCATCAGTTGGCTCGCGTTCGCGGACACTTCGCGAGAACTTCGTTTCTTGCGTTCTTCGTTCGCTCGTTGGGCGCGTTTCGCTACCCTTTCGCACCATCTCCGCAGTGTGGCGCGACTAGCGCCCGGATTGCCAACCGGATGTGTTCGGGGACGTGCGGCCACGATTGAAGAAGGGCATTCGGGATGCCGTCCAGGTCCAATCTGCTCGCATCCGAACCGTTCTTTTGAGGTTCGTTCCGGTGGCTTCTGTTCCCTCTTGACCGGATTCGTCATCGCTTTGGTTTTGCGGCGATTCGCTTGAAATCCCCGGAGCGGAAGGAGCGGGAGTTGAACCCGCAAGGCTCGTCGCTCGCCTGTTTTCGAGACAGGTGCCGTCGCCAATCGGCTAGCCCTTCCGCCAGAAGAGACAGTGGCGAGGGCACAAGGTTCGCGCGATCGAACGTCACTTCGGGGCGGGCGCGTCGAGCGGCTTCAGGTATTGCTCCAACCCCTTGTAGGTGTCGAGCGGGTAGTCTTCTTGCTTGTTGCCGGCGCTGTGGCACGTCGCGCAGCGGTTGTCGATCAGCGACTTGATCCGCACCTTGCCGTCCTTCACGAAGTCCGACGTGATCGTCTTGTCGCTCAGGCCGGGTAGGTCGAACTTGTCGGCCGCGTAAGTGGACTTGCGCACGGCCTCCGGCGAACGCACCCACGCGAGCAGCGTGTCAAGGTCGCCTTGCCGGTGCGCCTTCAATTGGTCTTTCTCCGCTTGGGGCTTATCACTTTCCAGGAACTTCTTGTAGTTCTTGTCTTTTTCGAAGAACGCGGGGATCATGCTACCGTCGCGGCTGAACGGGAAGGTCTTCACGTCTTCGGGCAAGGGGATTGGTTTCCCGTCGTCATCGACTGGTGGCCAGATGAGCAAGCGGTCGAGTTCGTTCATCGGCTTCCGCAGTACCACCGGGGCGCCTTGCACCTTCGTCATCGCGTCGGTGATCGCGCCGCCCGCCGCCGCGACGCCGTCGGCCATGGATTTGCCATTCCCGTTCCGGTTGCCGTTCACCGGGGGCTTGGGATCATCTGGCTTCTGCTCGACGTTCGGTTTCGGCAACGCGGGGATCAGCAGTTTCACCACGAACCCGCCGCCCGCGAGCGCGCCGAGCAGGAACAACACCGCGATCACCACCTTGCCCTTCGGGCCGTACATGTTGAACAGGCTGAGTGTGATCTGCGCGCCCAGGCACGAACCCGCGACCGCACCGGTGGCCATGACGCCCATCGAGAAGTACGGCCCCCACTGGTCGCACAGCCTCGCCAGCCACCACAGCGATACGTCCGCGAACACCGCGATTACCACCGACGGCCCGAGGATCACGCGCATCCACGTCGGCCAACTGCTGAACGCGAAGATCACGCCCGTGAGCGAGAACAGCATTGCGAAACTGAGCAAGTGCGCGTGCGTTGATTGCGTCAATTTGCTGATGCTGATTGGCTCTTCGACCTTCACCCATGTGGCACCCGCAGGCGCTGCTTCCGGGGCTGTCATGAACCGCGACAGGAATTCGTAGTTGTCCAGTGGGATGTCTTCCTTGTCGCCGCCCTTCGAGTGGCACGTGACGCAGCGGGCGTCGATGAGTGTCTTGATCTTCACCGCGTTGCCGTCGGCGAGGAGCGGCGTGAACGCTTTCGGCATGGTTCCCGCGGACGGCGTGAATTTGTCCGCATCGTAAGTGGCTTTGCGCTCCGCGTCCGGTGTGTTGATCCACAGCGCGAACACGGTCTGTTCGCCTTTGCGTTCGGCCTTCACCTGTGCGACCACTTCGGCGAGTTGCCCGCGAACCGCGGGGCCGAACTTCAGCGGTCCCTTCGAGCGGTCCTCCGTGGTGAACGCGGCTGTCATCGAACTGCCGGAGATGGGTGCTGTTTCACCCGTGATGAGTGCTTCCAGGCGCGACATCGGGCGCGGCGGTGGCGCGTTCGGGTCCGCTTTCTTCTTGCCGGTGAACTTCAGGATCACGTCGTCGGGCGTCGGCATCGGCTTGCCGGACTTCGCGTCCTGCATGTGCAGTTGCAGCAGCGCCGAGGTGTACCCGGCGCCGACCGCGAGCAGGAACACCGTGGCCACCACCTTCACCGGCAGCGGCAGATCGCGAAGGGTGTACGACATTGGGATACATCCAAAACAGAAGCAGTTCACCACAAAGGCACGAAGGACACAAAGAAGACCGAAGGCAGAGAACTGAGTCGGAAGACAGTGCATTTCGTGCTGGCTTGAAAGCTCTGTCCTCGGTCTTCTTTGTGTCCTTCGTGCCTTTGTGGTAAATCGGTTTTTGTCTTCTACGCCGTTGCAAGGAGCAGTTCGGCCGCGGCCAGCACTTCTTCGCGCGCCTCGGCCAGCGGTTTGTTCACGCGGGCGCCGCTCGCGAGTTTGTGTCCGCCGCCGCCGAACTGCTCGGCCAACTTCGACACGTCCGCCGCGCGCGACCGGAAGCTCACCTTCGTCCCGCCACCGGGCTGCTCGATGAACACAAGCGCGAGGTCCACGCCTTCGACGCCACGCGGGTAGTTGATCAGGTCTTCCGTGTCGCCCGGTACGCCGCCGGTTTTCTCGTAGTCGGAAAGCGCGATCTCGGTGTACGCGATCTTCCCGTTCGCCCGCACCGCGAGCCGTTCGAGCGCGACCGCCGTGAGCTTGAACCGGGCCAGCGTTGCGGCTTCGTACAACTGCTCGTACAGAACCGTGGGGTTCGCGCCAGCCGCAACCAACTCACCACAGAGCGCAAACGTTTCCGCGGTCGCGTTCGGGTGCCGGAACCAGCCCGTGTCCGTCGCGATCGCCATGAACATGTGGTGCGCCGCGCTCTTCGAGATCGGTGCGCCCATTGCGCGGATGATCTCATATGCCAGCCGCCCAGTCGCCTCCGCGGTGATGTCCACTAACTGCAATCCGCCGAGGTCATCCTGGGTCCGGTGGTGATCGACCACGGCTCGCGGGAGTGGTGACTTCTTCAACCAGTCGCCGAAGTCACCCAGTTGGTTCCACGTCCCGGTGTCGAGCACGAGCACGCAATCGCGATCGGTGAAGTTGGCAGGGCGGAAGTCCTCAATCACGATCCTCTTCGGGTCCAGGAACGCGTAGCGTGGGAGCAGTTTACTCGCGATCGCCACACGCGGTTTCAGCCCAATCGCGGTGAGCGCGTCGTGGAGCGCGAGTTGCGCGCCCATGCCGTCCGCGTCCGGGCGAATGTGGGTCATCAAGAGAGGGCGTTCGTGATGGCGAAGGAGATCAACCAGCGGGGACCAGTCAAGCGGCATGAGAAAGCGTTCCGTTCGGCAGGGTGAGGGAATTGTAACCCGGTCACTCTGCAAGGAAACCGAAATTCGCGGATTGCACGCCCCCACACAGCGCAGAGCGAGAGCGACAGCGAGTAGACGCCAAAATTTTCGCCTCGGACAGTCGGTGGAGGTGGATAGAATGCCCTTGTTGCAGCTGTTACAAAGTGTGATCGTAGCGGATGAATCGATCCGATCCATCGTTTTCGCGCCGGCGTCGCTCGTGGAGCGATTACCTCGACATCACCCGCCGCAAGCCGGGCCGACCCAAAGACCCTTTCTTGAAGACGTGCCGTCGGGAGCAAATTCTCGATGCCGTCGTACAGCACCCTCCTCCCGAATCTGTTGACCAGTCGCCCGAACGATCTCGACGCGCGGGCCGACGACGTGCTCGATGTAGTGCTTCACGGATTGCTCGCGAAAGGGGAAGTACGATGACGCGCGACGAACTTACCCACCCGGCCCCCCTCCCTGACGGGAAGGGGGAGAAGAGCGAAGGAGCGTGGTCGGGGAACCGCGAGCGTAAGCGAGCGGCCGTCTTCCTCCCCCTTCCCGTCAGGGAGGGGGGTTGGGGGTTTAGGTCTGCCTTTCTCCTCTTCGCGCTTCTGATCCCCGCGTGTGCGCCCAAGCGGCCCGCGTCCACCGGGCCAGATGAGGCGAAGCCGGTGCCGGTCACGGTGGCCGACGCGAAGCCGATGGTGCTGCGCCGCACCGTGGCCGTTGTCGGCACGTTGAACCCTTACGAGGACGTGACGCTCGCCCCAAAGGTGAGTGGGAAGGTACTCCGCGTGTTCAAGGATCTGGGCGACCGCGTCGGCCCAGGCGAACCGCTTCTCGAACTTGACGCGCACGAATACCGGCTCGCGGTCGATCAGGCGAGGCCCGCGTTCGAGGCCGAACTCCGCAAGTTGAAACTGACCGTGCTACCCGCGACCGACGCCGCGTTTGAACAACACATCCCGAAAGTGGATTCGGTCGCCGAGGCCAGGGCCAACGCGGAACTCGCGGACTCGGAACTGAAGCGCGCCGAGAAAGAAACCGCAAGCGGCGTCGGGACGCGGCAGGCGCTCGATTCCGCGATTAACCGGTTAACGGTCGCGAAGACTCGCGTGCAGGTCGCGGAGACCGATGCGCGTGTGACGCTCGCGAACGCGCGTCGGCTCAAAGCCGCGCTCGACGACGCCGAACGCAAACTGGCCGACACCAAACTGAACGCACCCACGCCGGAGGAATGGCCGGGCTGGTTGAATCAACTCGGTAAGACCAAGACGCCGCTCAAGTACGCGGTGGCGCGGAAGATGGTGTCCGTGGGCGAGATGGTGCAATCGATGCCGGTGACCAACTGCTACCGGTTGGTGATCGACCACGTGCTGAAGTTGGGCGTCACGATCCCGGAGAAGCACGCGCCGGAAATCCAGGAGGGCCAAGCCGTGGAGTTACGCGTCGAGGCGTTCTCGAACCGCGTGTTCAAGGGGATCGTCGCGCGGATCAGCCCGACGACGGACGCGGCGAACCGCACGTTTGGCGTGGTGATTAGCGTGCGCAACGGCGACGGCGAACTGAAAGCCGGCGGGTTCGTGACGGCCGAGATCGTGATCCGTTCCGACACCGTCGTGACGGTGCCGTTGGAGGCGATCGTCTCGTTCGCCGGTGTGAACAAGGTGTTCGTCGTGGACGGCGACCGGGCGAAGGCCATCGAAGTCGGGATTGGCACACGCGATAAGGAGTGGCTCGAAGTGACCGGCCTGCCCGCGGGCGCGAAGGTCATCACGAGCGGGCAATCGCAGTTGGTGGACGGCTCCCTACTTCGGATTCGATGAGGAAGAACTAACCGCAGAGGCACAGGCAGAGAGAAAACCGAAGGCAGAGTTTTTCAAAACAACGCTCTCTCCTGTCTTCTCTGTGCGTCTGGGGTTAGTTCCTCTTCTGTTCTCGTTCGGAATGCACAATGGCGATTTGGGACGTCTGCATTCGCCGGCCGGTGTTCACCACAATGCTCGTTCTTGGGCCGGTGGTGCTCGGCATCGCGTCGTACTCGCGGCTCGGCGTTGAACTGTTTCCCAACGTGGACGTGCCCGTTGTCGTCGTCACGACCACGCTGCGCGGCGCGGGCGTCGAGGAGATGGAATCGAGCGTCACGCGCCCGGTCGAAGAAGCGGTCAACACCGTCTCCGGCATCGACGAGCTTCGCAGTACCACGCGCGAAGGTGTGTCGAGCGTCGTCATCGGCTTCAAACTCGAACGCAACGGCGACATCGCAGCGCAGGACGTGCGTGACAAGGTGTCCACGCTTCTTCCGCGACTCCCGTACGGCACCGATCCGCCCATCGTCGAGAAGTTCAATCTGGATGCGGCGCCCGTGGTCACGGTAGTCGTGTCCGGGGGGCCAGGGCGGAAACTGCGCGAAGTCACCGAGATCGCGAAGAAGCAGATCAAGGAAGACCTGGAGGCGGTAACGGGCGTGGGCGCGGTGGTGCTGATCGGCGGCGAGCAGCGCGCGGTGAACATTACGCTCAAGCCCGACCGACTCCGCGCGCACACCCTGTCTGCCGAAGACGTACGGCGGGCGCTCGCAGCCCAGAACCTCGAGCTGCCCGGCGGGAAGGTGGACAGCGGCGCGACTGAGTTCGGGCTGCGCACCGTTGGCCGCATCCAGACGCCCGCGGACTTCGAGAACGTCATCATCAACACGCGCACCGGCAACGATGGCGTAAAGTATTCGGTCCGCGTAAAAGACGTGGCGACCGTCACCGATGGTGTGGAAGAACCGCGTGGCAAGTCACGACTGGACGGCAACGTCGCGGTCAGCCTCATCATCCAGAAACAGTCCGGCGGGAACACGGTGGCCGTGGCCGACGCGGTCAAGAAGCGTCTCGCGGAGATTCGGCCGACGCTCCCGGCCGACATCAAGACCGAAGTCATTCGTGATCAGTCGAAGTTCATCAAGGGGTCGATCGAGGAGGTGAAGTTCCACCTTGTACTCGCGTCGTTCCTCGTCATCGTGACGATCTTTATCTTCCTGCGAGACTGGCGAGCAACGCTCATCGCCGCGACCGCGGTGCCGACCAGTATCATCGGCACGTTCGCGTTCATGGACGTGATGGGTTTCTCGCTCAACAACATGACGCTGCTCGGTCTCATCCTCGCGGTCGGCGTGGTGATCGACGACGCGGTGGTGGTGCTGGAGAACGTGTTCCGGTACATGGAAATCGAGGGCTTGAGCGGGTGGGGCGCCGCGAGCAAGGCCACGAAAGAAATCGCGCTGGCGGTGCTGGCGACGACGCTTTCGCTGGTGGTAATTTTCGCGCCGATCGCGTTCATGTCCGGTCAGGTCGGTCGGTTCTTCAACAGTTTCGGGTTCGTGGTCGCGTTCGCGATTCTGATGAGCATGGGGGTCAGCTTCACGCTCACGCCGATGCTGTGCGCCTGGGTGCTGAAGGGGAAGCCGCTTGCGGCTTCGCCCGGTACGCACGAGGGGCCACTCGCGAAACCGCAAGCGGCTTCCCACGCCTCCGGGTGGCTCACGCGGCGCTACGTCGGCATCCTCGCGTGGTCGCTACGACACCGGTGGGTGATCGTACTCACCACCATCGCCACGTTCCTCAGCACGCCGTTCCTGTTCATGATCGTCGGCACCGACTTCGTTCCGAAAGACGACCAGAGCGAGTTTGAAGTCACCGTCACGCTGAAGGAAGGGACCACGCTCAAGACGGGCGAAGCGCAGGTCGCGGATATTGAGAAGCGGCTCAAGACGGTGCGCGGGGTGACGAACGTGTTCGCCACCATCGGCCCGACCGACGGCCGCGCGCCCAAGGGCCAGGGCGACGTGACGCAGGTGAACATCTACTGCCGCATGACCGATCTGCGGACACGCGAGTTCAGTCAGCGCGACGCGATGGCCGATGCCCGTGTTCTCATGGCCGACTACCCGGACCTGCGAACTTCGGTGCAAGACGTGAAGCTCATCAGCTCGAGCGCGTTCAAGAACGCGCAACTCGACTTAAGCATTCGCGGTTCAGACAACGCGAAGCTGGAAGAGTACACCGCGAAGATCGTGAAGAAGATGAAGGCGAACCCGAAGTTCACGGACGTGGACACGAACGCCGCGGGCCGCAATCCGGAACTTCAGGTGCGCATCGACCGGCAGCGCGCTGCGGACCAGAAAGTGAACGTACAAGGTGTGGCCACCGCTCTCGGTCTGTTGGTCGGCGGCGAACCGGTAACGAAGTACAAGGAGGGCGCGGACCAGTATGACGTGTGGCTCCGCGCCGCGCTGCCCAACCGCGACCGTGTGTCCGCGATCGACGCGCTCACCGTGCCCGACGCGAGGGGGCAGTTGGTCGAACTTCGCACACTCGCGAAACTGACCGACGCGCGTGGCCCGGCGACCATCGAGCGGTACAACCGGCAGCGGCAGATTGGCGTGCAGTGCAACTTCGCGCCCGGAGTGGCGCTCGGTGACGCACTCCCGGAGGTGCAAGCCTACGTGAAGGAACTCGACCTGCCGCCAGAGTACCGCTACGAGTTCCTCGGCGAAGCGAAACTGATGGCCGACTCGAACTCGAACTTCCTGATGGCGTTCATCCTCGCGTTCATCTTCATGTACATGATCCTCGCGGCGCAGTTCGAGAGCCTGGTTCATCCGATCACGATCCTCATGGCGGTTCCGCTCACGCTGCCGTTCGCGCTGATCTCGCTCATGATCCTGCAAACCCCGCTCGACATCTACGCGATGATCGGGCTGTTCATGCTGTTCGGCATCGTGAAGAAGAACGGCATCTTGCAGGTGGACTACACGAACGTGCTGATCGCGAAGGGTTTGCCGCGTGACGAAGCCATCTTGAAGGCAAACGAGGCGCGGTTCCGGCCGATCTTGATGACGACCGTGATGCTTGTGGCCGCGATGATTCCTATCGCAACCGGTCGCGGCCCCGGCGCGGGCGCGCGGGCGAGCATGGCGAAAGTGATTCTCGGCGGGCAACTGCTCTCGCTGTTGCTATCGCTGCTGGTGACGCCGGTTGCGTACTCGTTGTGGGACGACGCGCTGAAGCGCGGGAAGCGGATCGCGGCGTTGATGCGGAAGCCGTTGCCGTCGAAGTCGCGCCCGGTGGTGCTGCCACCGGAACCAGACTCCGACGAGGTGAAGAGAACCATGCGCGACGTGCCGCGCCCGGTGAGCGTCGCGGAACCCGACGCGACCCCGACCGGTTCGTGACGGTTCCGATTGTGCCGGTTGCAATCAAGTTGACGGCGATGGTTGTCCGATACACCGACATGCGCCTTTCCGTCTCACGGGTCGCGGTCGCGCTGCTCCGGCGCCATTCGCACGAATCGCCAAGCCGCACGTCGCGCCGATTCACCGCGCGGTCGCGTGCGCGGCTCACGCTGGCGCTGCTCCCGCCTGTGTTCGTGCTGGTGTTCTTGGCGGTCTGGGCTGGCGCCGAAGCCGCCGTTCCCGAAATCACGGACCCCGATTACCACGCCCGGTTGCAACTCGTTCGCGCCGCCGTCGCCGAACACCCGAATCGACCGCTCGGGGTTGTGCTGGGGAGTTCGCGCACCGTCTGGAGTTTCCACCCGGAGCAACTGACGGAACCAAACGGCGTCTACTGGGTGAACGGCTCGCACGTCGGCGCGGGACCGACGCTGAACCGGGTGCTCTTGCACCGATTCCTGCGCGATGGGGTGAAGCCCGCAGTGGTGGTGATCGAAGTGATGCCGTCGTTCTTCGTGAAGGAGAACCAGCGGTTCGTGAATGGGCATTTTGCTGTCTCGGAAGTGTCGCTAGCACGCCGGTACTCGGACAAGCCGTTCGACTCGGACTACCACTTTCTGCGCCACCGGTTGATCCGCGCGACCGACCTCGCGCGTGTCGCCGACCCGCTCGCGGGTTATCAGGTCCACCACTCGCGGGGTGGGCACAAGGTCGCGGAGATCGAGGTGAGTCCTGCCGAGCGCACGAGGCGAACCGCGTCCGAGCACAGGAACTACGGCAAGTACCTGCGGCACATGACCGTGCGTCCGACCGCGGACCTGGCGTTTCGCGACACTCTGAAGCAAGCCACCGACCACAGCATCCGCGTCGTGCTGTTGCGCTCGCCAGAAGGACCGACGTTCCGCAGTTGGTACGACCCAGAGGGGCTAAAGCGGTTTGACGGGTACATCGCGAGCGTCGCGAGTGAATTCGGCGCGCTGGTCATCGACGCGCGGTTGTGGCTGGACGAAGAGGACTTTTTCGATTCGCATCACGTCTTGAAGCGCGGCGCGGACAAGTTCACCGCGCGGTTCGCGCGCGAGGTCGTGCCTCTCGTCCGCTGACTCGCTTTACCAATTCACGGGCAGTTCTTCCTTCCCGGCGACCGGAGCGAGCGCGCCGAACACCTCGGCCCGCCAAGAACACGGGTCACTTCCGGCTTTTCGGGTGGCGGAACGCGATCCACCCGCCGTTCGCCTTGCTGCTCTCCACGCACTTCGTGATGAACAGCATCCCCTCCACACCGTCGTAGATGTTCGGGTACACCGTGTTCACGGTCTCGAACTTCTCGCCGTTCGCGCGCTTCACGATCGCGTCGTACGCGGTGTTGTAGACGTTCGCGAACGCCTCGAAGAACGCTTCCGGGTGGCCCGACGGCAGGCGGACGCTCGCACCCTGCGCGGCGCCCAGGTACGGCCCGCCGTTGCGCGTGTAGAGCTTGTGGGGTTCGCCGTTCTTCCGCACGAGCAACTTGTTCGGTTCTTCCTGGTGCCACTCAATCGCACCCTTCGTGCCGTCCACTTCGATGAACAGGTCGTTCTCGCGGCCGTGCGAAATCTGCGACGCGGTCACGGTCGCAAGCGCGCCGTTGTCGAACCGCACCAGCGCCACGCCGTAATCATCGAGCGCGCGGCCTTCTTCAAACACCTTCAGCGAGCAGGAGATTTCCTTCGGCAAGAGGCCGGTGATGTAGCGGCCGAGGTTGTACGCGTGCGTGCCGATGTCGCCGAAGCAGCCAGCTATCCCGCTCTTGCTGGGGTCGGTGCGCCACTTCGCTTGCTTCTGGTCGCTCGATTCGAGTCGCGTGCGGAGCCAGCCCTGGATGTAGTTGGAGCGGATCGCGTTGATCTCGCCGAGGTCGCCGTTCAGCACCATCTCGCGCGCCTGCCGCACGAGCGGATACCCGGTGTAGTTGTGCGTGACGGCGAACACCACGCCCGACTTCTCGACCACCTTGAGCAGCTCTTCCGCTTGGGCGAGGTCGAAGGTGAGCGGCTTGTCGCAGATCACGTTGTAGCCGGCTTCCGCGAATGTCTTCGCGATCTCGAAGTGCGTGTGATTGGGCGTCGCGACCGAGACGAAGTCCACCTTGTCGGCGCGCTTGGCTTCGGTTTCGGCCATCTCCTTGTAGGAACCGTAGGCGCGTTCCGCGGGGATGTCGTAATCCGCGGCGGACGCCTTCGACTTCGCGGCGTCGCTAGAGAGCGCACCCGCGACGAGGCTCGCGCGGTTATCGAGTACCGCGGCTGTGGCGTGAACGCGCCCGATGAAGGCGCCTTGCCCGCCCCCGATGAGGCCCATGCGAAGTTTGCGGTTGAGCGGCGCGTTGGTCGGCATGCGAGGCACTCCAGGAAGAGGTCGAAGGGGAAGCGTGCCTGAGATTGTAAGAACGGCGTGCGCGCCGTCAGCCCCTTCCAGGAAACGAAGCCACCGCGCCCGCGTCGCTACCGAAATGTTCCCTCGCTGCGCACGTCACCGAGGAATTGGAGTTGGCAGAGGGCTTCAATTGGCGCGATTTCGATGAGCGGGAGCCGATCGGGGTCGAAGGTGATGTTCACCCAGAGGCACGGAAATACGCCTCCCGTTATCGCGGTGACTTCGGTGGGACGAAGGCACTCCTCTTCCATATCCGCGGGAGAGAACAACACCCGAGCGAAGAACGTAGCGCGGCTTTCCGGCTCGCCGGCATTGAGGTCGTCGACGGTGCTCGCGAATGCTTCCATGGCCTGCCGACAGCCGACCAAATCTCCGAGGCCGCGTGTCGAAACGTACTCTCTGGCTGCAATTGGCACTACTCAACCTCCGAGAATCGATTCTCACACCACGCCCTTTGCCTTCAGTGCCCCCACTTCTTCCGCGTCCAGGCCCAGCAACTCGCCTAACACGCTCGCGGTCTGCTCGCCGAGGCGCGGCGGCATCGTCGGTTCGGCGCCGGGCGCGCCGTGCAGGTGAACTGGGTTGCCGATCAGGTCCACCGGGTTGCCCGCCGGGTCGCGCACGGTCACCTTCATGCCGCGCGCGAGCGTCTGCGCGTCAGCGAACGTGTCCGCGTAAGTGCGCACGACCGCGTGCGGCACGTTCGCGTCCGCGAGCCGCGTCTCCCACTCCGCGGTGGGCAATTGCTTCATTAGAGCTTCTACCTTCGGCACCAGTTCGGCGCGAAATTCGACGCGCTGACGGTTGGTCGCGAATCGCGCGTCGGTGCCGAGTTCGGTTGCGCCCGCCGCGGTGCAGAACGCGCGCCACTGACCGTCGTTTCCGACGTTCAGCACGAGCCAGCCGTCGAGCGTCGCGAAGAGTTGATACGGCACAATCTGGAGGTGCGCGTTGCCTTGTCGTTGCGGAACCTTACCGCTTGTGAGGTACGCTTGCGCGACGTTCACCTGGGCCGCGAGCGCGCAGTCGGTGAGCGCGAGGTCGATCGCGTAGCCGTGACCGGTGCGCGACCGCGCGTGAAGTGCCGCGAGGATCGCGTTCGACGCGTAGAGGCCCGTGAGGATGTCCGCGAGCGCCACGCCCACCTTGTACGGCGGGCCGTCCGGCGGCCCAGTGATGTTCATCAAGCCACTCAGCGCCTGAATCGCGAAGTCGTAACCAGGCGAGTCACGCATCGGTCCAGTGCGCCCGAAGCCGGAGATGGAGCACGCGATTAACTTGGGATGGCGCGCAAGCAGCGCGTCTGGCGCGAGGCCGAGTTTCTCCGCGCTGTCGGTGCGGAAGTTTTCGATCAGCACATCGCACTTCGCGAGCAACCGATGGAAGATGTCCGAGCCATCGGGACTGCCGATGTCGAGCGTGAGCGATCTTTTCCCGCGATTACACGAAAGGAAGTACGCGGAGAGGTCATTGAACCCTGGAACGTAGGGCGGCCCCCAACCACGGGTGTCGTCGCCGGCGCCGGGGCGTTCGAGCTTGATGACATCGGCGCCGAGGTCCGCGAGCAACTGCCCGCAGAACGGCCCGGCCAGCACGCGCGCGGCATCAAGCACACGAACCCCGTTTAGCGGCGGAACAGCATCAATCGGGAACGGCAGCATGGCAAACCTCCTTGCCCAATTCTATGCCGGCGCGCCATAATGCCGCTTCCCGCCTCGTTCCCTCTCCCGGAGTTTTCCATGCCACTCGTTCGCATCGCTGCCGCGTGTTTCCTCGCTGCAGTCACGTTCTCGCTGACCACAACCGCGCGCGCCGACAACTGGCCCGCGTGGCGCGGCCCCACCGGGCAAGGCGTCTCCACCGAGAAGAACCTGCCGACGAAATGGTCCGCGACCGAGAACGTGAAGTGGAAAATCGCGCTGCCGGACGCGGGCAACTCCACGCCGATCGTCTGGGGCGACAAGATCTTCCTCACGCAGGCGACCGACAAAGGCAAGAAGCGGTCGTTGTACTGTCTCGACCGCAAGGACGGCTCGAAGCTGTGGGAGAAGACGGTCGAGTTCGACGGCAAGGAGGTGATTCACGGCACGAACACGTACTGCGCCGCGTCGCCGGTCACGGACGGCGAGCGCGTCGTCGTGTTCCACGGTTCGGCCGGCATGTACTGCTACGACTTCACCGGCAAGGAACTCTGGAACAAGAAGTTCGGGGCGTGCGATCACATCTGGGGCAGCGCCGCGTCGCCGATCATCTACAAGGATCTGGTCATCCACAACTTCGGCCCGCACGCGACGGTGTTCCTGATCGCGCTGGACAAGAAGACCGGCAAGGAAGTGTGGAAGAACGACGAGCAGAAGGCGGCCGACTACATCGGGTCGTGGAGCACGCCGGTGATCGCGAAGACCGGCGACCGTACCGAGTTGGTTGTTAGCTGGCCGGCACAAGTGAAGAGCTACGAACCGGACACCGGCAAGCCGATCTGGAACTGCAAAGGGTTGGAGAAGGAAGGCGGACAAGATCGCCTGACGTACACGTCGGCACTGGTGAGCGACAAGTACGTGTTCTCGGCGGCCGGATACGGCGGGGCCGCGATCGGCGTGAAGACCGGCGGCTCGGGTGATGTGACCGACACGCACCGGCTGTTCCGCACGGCCCGGAACCCGCAGCGCATTGGCTCCGGGGTCATCATCGGCGATCACGCGTTCGTCGTGAACGAACCGAGCATCATCTGTATCGACCTCAAGACCGGCAAGCAGGCGTGGGACAAGCCCGTCGCGGGCGGGTCGTGGAGCAGCATCGTTCAGGCCGACGGAAAGCTCTACCTCACGTCGCAGCGCGGCGAAACACTCGTCTTCGCGGCTAACCCGAAGGAGTACGACGAGGTCGCGGCGAACAAGCTCGACGGCGCGACCACGCGCGCGTCAATCGCCGCGTCCGACGGCGAACTCTTCATCCGCACCTACAAGCACCTGTGGTGCATCGCGGCGAAGAAGTAGCTCTCGGCGAACCCGCACCCGCGACGAGCGTGCGAGCGGCGCCGCTCCCGCGGTCCCGCTTACGCGAGCCGAAGCCACCGCACTGCGTTCACCCGCCCCCTCAGATCCAACGTTCTGCGGAATTCGGGTCGCGTACCGCACCGCCGCGCGGTATATTCTTTCACTGCTCTCCCACCACACTCCCGCCTTCTCACTCCGCAACGGAGTCTGCTCGATGCTCACCGTTTACGGTAACCAGGCACGCTACTGCGACGGCCTTTCGCGCCGGTCGTTCCTCAAGGTCGGTGCGCTTGGCGTTGGTGGCCTCACGCTACCGCAACTCATGCGCGCCGAGGCCGCGAGCGGGAAGAAATCGCACAAGTCGGTCATCATGGTGTACCTGTCGGGCGGGATGGCGCACCAGGACACGTTCGACCTGAAGCCGAACGGCCCGGCGGAACTCAAGGGCGAGTTCAAGCCGATCGCGACGAACGTCACCGGCATTCAGTTCGGCGAACACGTGCCGAAGCTCGCGAAGTGCGCCGATAAGCTCGCGGTGATCCGCTCGCTGGTTGGGCAACGCGACGAACACAGTTCGTGGCAGAGCATGACGGCGACGACAATGGACGCGGCCAAGCGCGAGAACAAGCCGCACTTCGGGAGCGTGGTTGCACGCATGCAGGGTCAGACCGACCCCACCGTGCCCGCGTTCGTGGACCTGTCGCCCACGATGCAACACAAGCCGTACAACTCGCCCGGCCCCGCGAACCTCGGCCGCAGTGCCGCGCCCGCGAAGGTCGATGGCGACGAACTCGCGGTGATGAAGAACCTCGCGGTCACGCCCGACGAACTCAAGGATCGCCGCGCGCTCCTCGAAAAGATGGACGCGTTCCGCAAGTCCGCGGGCCAAACGAACGCGATCAGCGCCGACACGTTCCACGACCGCGCGTTCGACGTGCTCACCTCAAGCAAGTTGGTGGAAGCGCTCGACGTAACAAAGGAACCCGACCGCACCCGCCAGCGGTATGGCAAGGGTTCGCCACGACACCTCGGGGACGGCGCTCCGCAGTGGAACGACCAACTGCTGATGGCCCGCCGACTGGTCGAAGCCGGGTGCCGCGTCGTCACGGTCGCGTACGGTTTCTGGGACACGCACGGCGGCAACTTCAAGTACCTGAAAGACCACCTGCCGCTGTTCGACACCGGCGTGTCCGCGCTGGTCGAAGACATCTACGCGCGAGGGCTGGACAAGGACGTGACGGTGTGCGTGTGGGGCGAGTTTGGCCGCACGCCGAAGATCAACAAGGACGCGGGCCGCGACCACTGGGCGCGCGTGAACTTCGCGCTGCTCAGCGGCGGCGGGATGAAGACCGGTCAGGTGATCGGCAGCACCGACAGCGCCGCGGGCGAAGCAAAGGACGAACCGGTTCCGTACGCGAACGTGCTCGCGACCGTGTACAAGAACCTGGGTTTGGACCCGCACGCGATGGTGTACGACGTGTCGAACCGCCCCAGTCCGATCCTCCCCGGCGGCGTGCTGCCGATCGACAAGCTGTATTGAGTCGAGGATTCGCATGACCCGCCCCGCGCTGTTCGCATTGCTCGCCGGCGCGGCTGCGGGCGCATTCGCCGCGCCGGTGCCGAAGGACACGCAAACCGAAGAACGCCTGTTAAAGCTCTACGGCACCCGCGCTGACGAGAAGAAACGCGGCACGTTCTCCCTCGGCGGCGACCGCCTCACTATCGCGCTCGCCGCGCACGTGGACGAACCGTTCGACCCACGGAAACCGCCCTCACAAAAACCGACGCCTCTGGACGCGACTCGCATCACGCGCGAGATTAGCGGCGACTTCGTCGCGTGCGTCGGGATCACGTGCCCAAGGCCACCGACCCCGCCGGACCTCGTTCCCGCGCAAATGGGCGGCGGGATCGGCGTCGTGCTGGGCGAAGGGCACTACTTCACCGCCGAGCGGCACCACGTCCTCCGGTACGACTTCAACGCGAAACTGGTCTGGGACGGATCGTTCGACTCCACCGTGCGTCGGCTCAACCCCGCCGCGAGCCGGAGTTGCTACTCCAGTCACCGCGGGTCGATTGGACCGTTGCAGGTGCGGCTCACGCGACGCGGCGACAAGTTTACCGCGGAAGCGAGCGCGGACGGGAAGAAGTGGGAAGAGTTGCAATCGGTCGCAGTGAACGCACCGGAGAAGCTCCGGGTCGGCCTCTTTGCCCACCACAACACGAAGGAAGCGGCGGACATCGTGTTCGTCGGCTACACTGTTACCAGACCAGAGTAGCGGCTCGCCATCCTGTGTACTGATTCCCTTGAGATTTACCTCATGCTCCGCAGTGCCGCCATCGTCGCGTTCGTTTCCGCTGTCGCCGTGACCGGTGTGGTGGTCGCGGCGCCGGTGCCGCCGCCGTCCGAAAAGGAACGGCTTGCGAAACTCTGGGGTAAGACCGAGGGTCAGGGCGAGTTCGAGTTGGCCGGCAAGCAACTCACGGTGCGCTCGACAATCGGTCGGCCGAACCGCGACTTCGCGTGGGGCCAGCGCCCGTCGGCGCCGCGCACCAAGCACGTCGTCAGCGGCGACTTCGAGATCACGGTCTGCGTGCTCGAAGCGACTGCACCGAACAAGGACGCGAAGAACGATACCGGGGCCGCCGAGACGACCGCCGGGTTGTACATTCAGGGCGAAGCGTCCATCTTCCGATACTCCCTGGGCCAGTCCTACCAGCAGTTCCCCGGTGCGGTGAACCAGAACCTTCAACGCAGTTTGCGGATTGAAGCGTCGTATCCGCGAGGCGGCGCGGGCGGGTCGTCAGGGGTGCCCGAGAACGGCAAGTCCACATACGTGCGGCTCACGCGCAAGGGCAAAGAAATCCTGATGTCGCACAGTTCCGACGGGACGAAGTGGTCGGTCCCGAACAACCCGTTCAAGAACATCGACATGGGCTTTCCCGACGAGGTCACGGTCGGCGTATTCTTCGCGCACTCCACCTACCAGTTTGCGCACGCCACGTTCGACGGGTTCACAATCACCAAGCCGAAGTGACCCGCCCCTCGTGTACCGACGTTCTTGAGGCTCGCTCCATGCTCCGCGTTGTCGTTCTCGTCGCGCTCGTTTTCGTTGCTGGTGTGGGCGCGGCGCCGGTGCCGCCGCCGTCCGAGAAGGAACGGCTCGCGAAACTCTGGGGCAAGACCGACGGCGTCGGCGAGTTTGAACTGAACGGCAAGCAACTCACGCTCCGCACGATCGGCCAACCGGCTCGCGGGTACATCCACGGCAAGGGCATGAACATGCCCCGCGCGACACGCACCGTGTCCGGCGACTTTGAAGTAACTGTGAAGGTGGCCGACGCGACCCCGCCTAACCCGATGAACAAGCACGAGGACGCCTGGCCAGGCACGCGGACCGGGTTGCTCATCACTGGCGGCGGCTACAGTATTGAGTTGCACCTGTACCAGTACCACACGAAGCTCAACGGTGTCGTGCAGGACGAACTGAGGCGTGTGGTGTGGATCGACACGTGGTTCCCCGGCGGCGGGTCGGGCAGTACGCGGGCGCAGGTTCCCGCGGGCAAGTCCACGTACCTGCGGATCGCACGCAAGGACAAGGTCGTCACGGTATCGCACAGTTTCGACGGGAAAGAGTGGTCGGTGCCATTCACCCCGCGGCAGGGTCTGGACTTCCCCGACGAAGTGACCGTCGGTGTGTTCTTCGCGCACTCGACGCACCAGATCGCCGCCGCGACGTTCGATGGGTTCACCATCGAGAAGCTCCAAGTACAGCCGAAGTGACTTCGCTCACACGTCGAGATCCCACACGACCACGCGCCCGGTGTTACCGGCGACTGCGGCGCGCGCGCCATCCGGTGCAACCGCCACCGCGCGGAGCGGACCCACGTCCCACGCGAACGTCCGCTCGCACGTCCACGTCGTGGTGTCCCATACGCGAGCCGCGCCTTCCTTGCTCGCGGTGACCAGTCGGCGCCCGTCCGGGGTGAAGGCCGCGTCCATGAGGTATTCCGATTCCAGGTGCAACCGGGTCACCTCGCGGGCGGCGACCGTGTCCCACACGAACAGCGAATCGCCCGCGGAGTAGACCAGCG
>SXGT01622057.1_pt1 | contig 49371 bp, 48 predicted proteins | sample 3176221 | NCBI WGS metagenome assembly SXGT01 (sample SAMN11356862, study PRJNA531348) | freshwater metagenome | isolation source: freshwater sample F1-120 | place: China: Fuxian Lake, Yuxi | collected 2017-12-25
AAGGGATGCTCGGAGACGGGCAGGAATTCGACGTGCGTGTAGCCCATGTCGGCGACGTAATCGGCCAGGAGCGGAGCCAACTCGCGATAGGTAAGCCAGCGCTTGCCTCCGTTCTCCCCTCTCCTTTCGGGAGAGAGGTCGGGGGTGAGGGCCCACCGCCAAGAGCCGAGGTGTATTTCGTAGACGGCGATGGGTGCATCGAGTGCGTTCGCCTTGCCACGCCGGGTCATCCATGCGCCGTCATTCCAGACATAACGCGATAGGTCCCACACCTTGGACGCAGTCTGCGGGCGAATCTCAGCGGCGAAACCGCACGGGTCGGCCTTCTCAACGTGATGGTTGCCGTATTGCGACGTGATTGCATACTTGTAGAGCGCACCAGCCTGAACGCCCGGCACGAAGCCTGTCCAGATGCCGGAGGTGCCGCGGCTTTGCAATGCAAACGCATCGGCCCGCCAGGCGTTGAAGTCGCCGACGACAGAAACCGCACGCGCATTCGGCGCCCACACCGCGAAGTGCGTGCCGCTTTTACCGTTCTGTTCGATCAGATGGGCGCCGAGCTTGTCGTACAGGCGATAGTGCGTTCCTTCCCCAAGGAGGTAGAGATCGTAATCGGTGAGGAAGGCGTGGCTTGTCGCGCTCATGAAGTTGGTCTGTAGTCCGTGGTCCGTAAAAAAAAGAGCCGTGGGTTATCGGGCACGGACTACGGATCACGGACAATGGATGTTTTATTGATTAACACTCGGCAGTAGTTGGGTTACAATGGGGCGTAGGGCCCACTCATTTCCGGAGGCTCGCATGAGAACGACCACGTTGCTGATCCTTGGTGCGTTTCTGGTCTGGCCGCAGGACACGGACGAGGCAAAGAAGTCTCTCGCTGCCGTAAAAAAGGCGGACGGCAAAATCATCTTCGATGACAATGCGCCGGGCCGGCCGGTGATCTCGGTCGATCTCTGAGGTTGCAGTCTACCCGACGCCGGTCTGGCGGTTCTCTCTCCGTTCACGAAGCTGCGGCGGCTCAACTTGGATACCGGTGTCCTCGCTCCCGATGCCCTGGCGGGCCTCAAAGACAACACCATGCTTGAGATCTTGTTGCTTGGCAATACCAACGTCACTGATGCGTCGCTCGCGCATCTACCACTGCTGCCCAAATTGCGCGTGCTCGACCTCTGGGAAACCGCTATTACCGATGTGGGGGTCGGCCATCTGAAGAAGTTCTCGAGTCTGGAAGAACTCGACCTCACGAACACGCCCATCACGGACGCCGGGCTCACGCATGTGCGCGGTATGATGACGTTGACGCTGCTGCAAATCACCGGCGCCAGGGTCACGAAAATCGGCGTCGAGCGTTTGAGACAAACGCGGCCTGGATTGACTATCATCAGCGATTTTGACGACGCCGAAAAGAAGTAAGGAGACGCACCGATGGCATTGCGACCGTGTTCGCGAATCGTGCCCGAGTATGCCTGTCGTTCTTGGTCATGGTCCAATCCCCAAGATTTCGCGACTTTCTTGTTGACACTCGTATGAGTGAGGCTTTAGACTTTCACTTCTCAGTGCCATGTGGCTCACCTTTTCCCTATCTTCCAAGAGGGGTGCTCGAATGAACCGGATGTCGATGTTCTGCGGTCTGGGGATTCTTTGCCTGGCCTTTATCGTCGGCTCAGGCGCATCGCAGGACGCGAAGAAAGACAAGAAGGATGCGGGCAAGGCCAAGGGCGTGTTGCCTCAGGGCTTCAAGGACCTGGGATTGAGCGCCGAGCAGGTCGCCAAGATCTACGCCGTGCAGACTGAATACAACACGAAGCTTGCCGCATTGAACAAGCAGATCGCTGAACTGAAGGGGAAGAAATCGAAGGAAGAATTCGACGTTCTCACGGCGGAGCAACGGGAGAAGTATCTGAAAGCAAAAGGCCTCGAATCCAAAGACAAGGCGCCGCCGAAGGACAAGCCGGCGGAAAAGAAAACTGACGAGAAGAAGTGATTCCCATTTGTTTGTTTGATAGACGAGCCGGGCCGCGTCAGCGACTCGGCTCGCTGGGTTTTATCATGAGCATTATTCTCACTGTCAAAGAGCAGCCGTCCGTCCCGCTCGAAGCGGAGTCCATTTCTCCTGACGTGACGGCCACGCTGACCCACGACGCCATTCGCGCCTTGCCCGTCTATCTCGGCAAACGCCAGTGCCGGCTCGAGCAATTCTTCGCTATCGAAGGGGAAGCCAGCGACGAGATCGAATTGCACGGCGACGCGGCCAAGGTCAAGTGGATCGGCAAAGAGATGTCACGCGGCCGCATCAAGATCGTCGGCAACGCCGGCATGCACCTCGGCTCGGCGATGACGGGCGGCACGATTGAAGTCACCGGAAACGCCTCGGATTGGGTCGGTGCGGAAATGAAGGACGGCCTCATCCGTATCGCGGGGAATTCGGGCGGTCAGGTCGGCGCTGCTTATCGCGGCAGTCTCGCGGGCATGGCGGGAGGCGCCATCCTCATCGGCGGCTCGGCCGGGCTTGAAGTCGGCATGCGCATGAAACGCGGCGTTATCGTGGTCGGCGGGTTGGCGCGTGACTTCGTCGGCCTGCAAATGAAAGGCGGGACCATCTTCCTCATGAGCGGCGCCGAAATCCGCACCGGCGCCTGGATGTTTCGCGGCACCATCGTGTCGTTCAGGCCGCTCAAGCTGCTGCCGACTTTCGCATACGCCAGTTCGTACAACCCCGCGTTTCTGCGCCTCTACGCCAGGTATCTTGCAAACTTGGGTTGCTCGATTCCCCATGCAGTCGAAGACGGCGTCTTTCAACGCTACGCGGGAGATGCCGCAGTGCCCGGAAAAGGCGAGATATTCGTGTGGTCGCCGCGGCAAACTTGACTGTTCGGACCGCCAACAGGATATACTGCGCTCGGGCGGAAATGACACATTTGCCTCACTAGCCCGCAGCGCTAGCAAGGGCAACCACGGACATCCCTTGCTGGCGCTGCGGGCTAGTGAATGAGTCAATCCTGACCGCGTGCAGTATAATTGCGGAGGAGATTGGACTCCTCCGCGTTGATTTCCGCTCACTTATCGGGCGAGACGGGCCGTGTAGCCGCGGATCTTGTTGATCCACATGATGAGCGTGATAATGCCGGCGCACGGAATCACCGCACTCAAGATCCCCAGCAGTTGACCGAAATCACCGTCATCCTGGTAGCCGCGCTCCTGGTACTCCTTTCGCAGTGAACTCGCGATGCGGATGATTACGAAGAAGTACCAAATGGGTCCAAAGCACGGAATCATCATCATGAAAATCATTCCAGGTTCCATGTCGCGATTGTGCGGCGAGACAGCATTGAGGGCCTGGAAGGCAACGACGTAGAACCAAATGCCCAAGGCGAGGCCGATGAGCGGCAGAACCACGTAAAGCAATCCAAATCCGCAGATTACCAAAAAGCCGAGAGCACCAGCCACGGCATCATCGCCTTTTTGGGCAAATAAGATGAGAGGGGTAGCGTCCAAGTAACACTCCTTCTTTGGGGTTGGCGTTTGTCGTTGGTGAGATGCTCCGATGGCCAATAGGGTAGGGAAGCTCGGGCGAAAGGCAAGGAATTTTCTGTAGGTTCTCCGCGAATCGACCATCGGAAACCGGCCGCGTCAACCACGCCCGTTTGTCTCTACGCTCCGATTTGGCAATGAGTAGCACTTAAATCGTTTGCAAACCAGAGGCCTTGCGTGGTATTCTCATACCAGCGACATCAAGGCGTTTCAGACGCGGAGGCATGCACATGTTCAACATCGGGCGAGCCGTCGTCAAGAATTGCCAGGGGCTCACGCGGCGCGAGTTGCTTCAGGCAGGAGGCCTGAGCCTGCTCGGCGTGTCGCTGGCGGACGTGTTGCGCGTCGAAGCTTCACCCTCACCCCCGGCCCCTCTCCCAGGAGGAGAGGGGAGAAGACGCGGACGCGAAACCTCGTGCATCTTCATCTTCCTCGAAGGCGGGCCGAGCCAGTTCGAGACGTTTGATCCCAAGCCGAACGCGCCCATGGATATTCGCGGGCCATACGGCAACGTCGCGACCAACGTGCCCGGCACGCAAATCTGCGAGCTGTTGCCGATGTTGGCCGAGCGCATGGATCGCTGCGCCTTGATCCGTTCGCTGACCGGCTTCACCGGACAACACACCGCGCGGCCCGCGCTGACGGGCGCGTTCAACAGCTTGACGACCTACGGCGCGGTCATGACCCGTCTCAAGGGCGCGATCGGTGACATGCCGCCGTATGTGCACCTCGGCGGACGCATTTTCAATACGCCAGGCATCGGCGGCGGCATTCTCGGCTCGGCGTGCGATCCGATCGAGATTCGCGATCCCTTTGGCCGACAGGTGAACTTGCAGCAATTCTCGCTGACCGCCGACGTAACGCCCACACGTTTCCAACAACGCCGCGAGCTGCTGAGCGCGGTCGATCGGGCGCGGGCCCAGACCCAGGCGAGCCCCGCCGTCGAACGCATGGACACGTTCCATCAGCGTGCCGCCAATATCTTGACGGCGCCGATCGTGCGCAACGCCTTCGATCTTGCCCAGGAACGCGAGCCGCTGCGCGAACGCTACGGGGCCAACCACTTCGGCCAATCGCTGCTCCTGGCGCGCCGGCTCGTCGAAGCGGGGACCCGTTTCGTGCAGGTCAAGTGGTATGACTGGGACGGCGCCTGGGACATTCACGGCTTCAATTCCACCGGCATCGAACGCATGGAAGAAGAACTGTGCCCGCGTTTCGATCAAGGGCTTTCGACATTGCTCGACGATCTGGCCGACCGCGGTTTGCTCGCCTCGACACTCGTCGTGGTCATCGGCGAAATGGGCCGCACGCCGCGCATCAACCACTGGGGCGGCCGCGATCACTGGGGCGCCGTTCTCTTCGCATTGCTGGCAGGCGGCGGCGTCCCTGGCGGTGCGGTCATCGGCAGCAGCGACGCCCACGGCGCCAATCCCGCGACGTTCCCCGTACAACCCGCAGAGTTCGCCGCGACGCTGTACCGCTTGCTCGGCATCGACACTAACACCGATCCACGCATTCGCCCGTTCATCGGCAACGCGGGGCCGGTAGCGGGGCTGGTGTGAGACATCGAGTTCCCGGTTCATGGCAGGATTTCTGCTATTCTGAGGTCGGGAGGCCCCGCATGAATCGAACAATTGTAACGACGCAAATCCGAGACGATGGCGTTTTGCGCCTCGATATTCCGTTTGGGATGGCTGACGCCGGTCGCACGGTCAAAATCGTTATCGACGCGGACGGTGTGCCGTCGAAAACTCAGCAGGAGTATTGGGATTTCCTGGACCAAACCGCGGGAGCGTGGCAAGGCGAATTTGAACGTCCGCCTCAAGGCGATTTCGAATCGCGGGATTCGCTCCCATGAAGTATTTGCTCGACACCAATGCCTGGATCGCACATCTTCGGCAGACCAGTCGGTCAGTTACTAGCCGCCTTCGGCAAGAGCAAGCCTCAGATGTCGTAGTGTGTTCGGTTGTTGTTGAAGAATTGCATTTCGGCGTGCTTCGCGGCGTTCCGGCACGGCGAGTGGCGAATCCGGCTCTCGTCATGAAATTGCGCCAACAGTACGTTTCTTTGCCCTTCGACGATTACGCAGCCGAAAAATGCGCCGAGATCCGGGCCCATCTCTCGGCAGTCGGCCAGCCAATTGGACCCAACGACGCGATGATCGCCGCCATTGCCTTGACCAATGGGTTAACGCTGGTGACACACAACACCAAGGAATTCAGCCGCGTGCCTGGCCTTTCTTTGGAGGATTGGCAGTGACGGATTCAAAACAGCGGCGTCTCGTCCTACTGGGCATGTTCGCTATCTTCACGGTGCAATCGGTTGCTTTGCAAGCATCGGCTCGCCAGGATGCCAAGCCCGCCAAGCTGCTCATCGCCTTCGCCTCGACGCGTGAACGCTGGGATCCGCCGTATCCGAAAATTCACTTCTACGAGCACGACGGCGTCGCCAACGGCAAACTGCTCGAAGCGATCGACACCATCTCCAAGGGAACCAACAACTCGCGTGCCGATATGCATCCTGCCTTGAGCCGCGATGGGCGCTACTGCGCATTCGCCTCGCAGTTCGGCATCGCCAACGGCGGCCAAACGGAAATCTGGGACCGCAAGGAAAAGAAGCTGCTCGAATTGAAAGCACTTCACGGCTTACTCAAGACGCATCAAATGGGCGCCACGCAATCCGCCGATGGGCAGCTCGTCGCCTTCACCGCGTGGGCCTGGCCGGGGGCGAGCATTCGCTGGAACGTGCTTCTCTACGATACGACCGCCAAAAAGGTGCTCGACTTGCCGAAGCTTAACGGCGAAGCCTTCGATCAGCGCATGCCCGCTCTGTCCGCAGACGGTCGATTTCTCGCTTATGCGTCCAATGCCAAACCGGGCGTCGGCTTGACGGACATCTATCTGTACGATCTCAAGGAAAAGACGGTCATGGCGCTGCCGGAGATGAACTCGAAAAGCGCGGACCTGCAACCCGCATTGTCCGGCGACGGCCGACTGATCGCGTTCGCCTCGGATCGGCCAGGCGGGGTGGGCAGCCGCGACATCTATCTGTACGACCGCGCGGCCAAGAAATTTCTGCCGTTGCCCGGCGCCAACTCACTGGCAGCGGAGCAGTCGCCGTCGTTGAGCGCGGACGGCCGCTATTTGGCGTTCGTATCGGAGCGCCTGAACGGGGCAGGGGAGCGCGACATCTATTTGTACGATCGCCAGACGCAGAAGCTGCTGCCCACGCCAGGCTTGAACTCCAAGCAGGACGATTTCGATCCGTGCGTGATTGTGATGGAGAAGTGACTGCACATCGACGCATCATCCCGTAGCTTTTTCCATATCACGTTGTTTCTTCCGCGGCGTCGATCTGGTAGGATCGCTCTCCGTGGTTCACCGATCCCCTGACGAGACATCATCATGATCCGGCGTATCGGCTTGCTCTTTCTCATTTTCTTCGTCCTTGCAATCGTTTCCACCCGCGTTCTCGCTCAAGGCCCGAAAGCGAAGCCGAACATCATCGTCTTCCTCGCCGACGATTTCGGCTACGAGTGCGTCACCGCAAATGGCGGCAAGTCGTACAAGACGCCAAACCTCGACAAGCTGGCGGCCGGCGGCATGCGTTTCGAGCATTGCTACGTGCAGCCCCTCTGCACGCCGACGCGCGTCCAGCTCATGACTGGCCGCTACAACGTCCGCAATTATCTCAACTTCGGCACGCTCGATCCGCGCGCCACCACCTTCGCCAATCTCCTCAAACGGCTCGGCAACTACGTCACCTGCATGGTCGGTAAATGGCAGCTCGGCCAGGGGCTCGACCTGCCCAAACGCTTCGGCTTCGACGAATATTGCCTCTGGCAACATACGCGCCGTCCACCGCGCTACGCCAATCCGGGCCTCGAAATCAATGGCAAGGAGAATGATTACAAGAACGGCGAGTACGGCCCCGAGCTCATCAACAAATACGCTCTCGACTTCATCACGCGCAAGAAGGACGAGCCGTTCTTGCTTTACTACTGCGAGATGCTGACCCACGCGCCGTTTCAGCCGACACCCGACAGCGCCGACTGGGACCCGAAGCTGCTGGGCGAAAAGCTCACGAACAAGAAGCACTTCGCGGACAACGTCGCCTACATGGACAAGATGATCGGCCGCCTTATTACGAAGCTCGACGAACTCAAGATTCGCGACAACACGCTGTTCGTCTTCGTCGGCGACAACGGCACCGGCGTGCAGATCGCCTCCCAGCTCGGCAACCGCACGATTCAAGGCGCCAAAGGCTCGACGATCTCGGCTGGCATGCACGTCCCGCTGATCGTCAACTGGCCCGGCACGATCCCCGCGTCGAAAGTCTCGAAAGATCTGATTGATAGCACCGATTTCCTGCCGACGATATGCGCCGCCGCCGGTGTCAAGGTTCCACCGGATCTGAAGGTCGATGGCCGCAGCTTCCTCGCGCAACTGAAGGGCGATAAGGGCAACCCGCGCGACTGGTTCTACTGCTGGTACGCACGCGACGGCGGCGTCGAGGCAACGCACGAATTCGCGGCGACGCACAATTACAAGCTCTACCGCACCGGCGACCTCTATGAGTGGCAAGCCGATCCGCTCGAAAAGAAACCACTCGCCAAGGCCAAACTCGGCGGGGACGCCGTCGCGGCGCAACGCATGTTGCAGGCGGCGCTCGATCAATACCAGGACGCGCGGCCCGCTGAGTACAAGCAGCCGGGGAAGAAGAAAAAAAAGCCTGACACAGAGGAGCAACCGTGATGGCGCCTTCTCCCCTCTTTCCGACGACGGTCATCGGCAGCTTGCCGCGGCCGCAGTACATCAAGGACTTGCTCGCATGCGGGTCGCGCACCGGGGAGCATGACGCCGCATGGCAGCGGCGCATGGACAACGCAGTGCGCTACGCCATCGGCATGCAGGAGCATGCCGGCATCGACATCGTCTCCGACGGCGAATGGCGGCGCGAATCGTACGTCGACGTGATCGGCGAGATCATGACCGGCTTTCGCTGGATTCCGCGCGAGACGTTCAAGTATCACCAAGTTGTCACCGAACGCATGACGCCGCGGCGGCCAGGCGTCATCGCCGAGGAGGCACGCTTCCTCAAAGAGAACACCGATCGCCGCGTCAAGGTCTGTCTGCCGTCGCCATATCTCATCGGGCAACGCATGTGGATGCCGGAGTATTCGTCGGCGGCGTATCCGACACGCGAGGCGTTTTGCGAGGCGCTGGTGCCGGTCTTGCGTCAGGAATTGCTGGCGATTCGCGATGTGGGCATGGACCTGATCCAACTCGATGAGCCGCACTTATGTGTGCTGGTCGATCCCGAGGTGCGTGCGACCTTCGCCGACCCGGATGCGGAGATGCGGCGCTCGGTCGATTGGCTCAACGCGATTGTCGGCGGTATCGAAGGCGTCACCTTGGCCGTCCACCTATGCCGGCGCAACTGGGGCCGGCGCGGCTGGGGCGCGGCGGGCGGTTACGAAGCGATCTGGCAACACGTCAAACGCCTGCAGGTCAGCCAACTCATGCTTGAGTTCAGCATCCCCGTCGCCGGCGATTTGACGATCCTTCGCGACTTGCCGACCAACGTGAAGATCGGCCTGGGCTGCGTCGACGTGCGCTTCCCGGAGATCGACACGCCGGAGGTGATTGCGGAACGAGTCGAGAAAGCGTTGCCGCACGTGGCCCCGGATCGTCTGAACCTCAACCCCGATTGCGGCTTCGCGCCGGGCAAGGACCACGAAATCCCGCTGGAGGAGGCGTATGCCAAGCTCAAGAATCTAGCTCTGGCTGCGCGCATCCTGCGCGATCGCCACACGCGGAATTGACACTCCTCCATCTTGCTTGAAAAACCCCTCTTCTGTTAGAATCCGCCGACAGCGTCGGGACGTTCCACCGATGGATCCTTTGCGAGCACGGATATGACTCGGTCCTCTTTTCGCTTTCCCATCATCGAGAGTTTCGCGGTCCTCGGTATTCTTGTCGGCGCCTGGTTGATGCAGCAGACGTTTCAGCCCGCGTCCGATCTCCCAAACCGCGCCCTCCTGGCCATCGGCGGGCTCGACATTCTCTTCTGCTTCGGCGTCCTTGGCTATCTGTTGCGGCAACGGTTGCGCGACGGCGCGGGACTGCCAAAAGGATGGATCATCGCCGGCAGCGTCTTGCTCGCGGGCTTTCTCGGCTGGATCGCGGCCCTGATGATCGACGCCGAGCGACTGCGCGCAGAGGAAACCCGGCATCGCGAATTCGATCAGCAACTCGCCAAGCTCGAGGACAGCTTGCGCCATTTCAGCGCGGTCGTCACCGCGGCGCCCCTGATTGCCGACAAAAACGCCTGGCAAGTGAGCCATGATCGCTACTCCGTACTGCACGATCAATTGCAATCATCGCTGCGCGGCAACTCGGCCTGGGAGAAGGACCTGGCGCGCGTTCATGAGCAGGTGCAGACGATGCACAAACAATTTCTGACCCTGCTGGCCGAAAGCGCGTTCGACCAGCGAGTCAAGGGTCGCAACGAATTTCAACAATCGCGTGAACGCGCCGACCAGCTAGCCGAAGCCCTGCGCGCCGAGGTCGCCCAGAGAGAGAGCGAACTGACGATCATACATCGCGTACGCTGGCAGTCAGTCGGAGCGGCCTCACTCACGGGAGTTCTGCTGATTCTCGGCTGTATCCTGATGTGGATCGTCTTTGATCGCGAATTGCGGCGCTGCTGGAAACGCGAGGCTCGCCTTGCCGAGGAAGAAGCACGTTATCGGAGTCTCGTCGAGAGTCAGCCTGACGCAGTCGCATTGCTCGACGCGCAAGGCGCCATCGTCTACGTCAACCCGGCGTGGAAGACGGCGTTCGGCTACGAGTCGGAAATCTTGCTGGGCCGTCGTCTCATGGAGTTGATCCATCCCGATGATCGAACGCGCGTGTATTCGAATCAGGCCCAGGCGTCGATCGCCTGCCGGCTAAGCGCCGACTTCGGCATTTGGCATGACGTCGAGATGTGCATGGAACGCGGCAAGCAATCGAGCGTGGTTCGCCTGCGCGAGCTGCCCGAGACCCCTGACACGCCAAATCCAAGCGTTGCACAGACGCCGTCGGCGTCTTTCCCTGAAGATCAGCAGAGAATCGCCGACCTCGAAGCGGAGTGCCAGCGCCTGCGCGCGAACGAGGATCAAATCAAACTTGAAGCACAACAGCAACGTGTGCTCTTGAAATCGCATCAGCACGCCAACTCCGAAGGCGTCCTGATTCTGTCGGCACAGGGCCAGACGCTGTCATGGAATCCGGCGTTCGTCCGCCTGTGGAAACTCTCCGATGAGACGATGTCTGCTCATACGTGGATGACCATCGCGGCCCACATGGAAACGCAAGTCGAGTCCGGCTGGGACGAGTTCAAGAAGGCGACGCACCAGGACACCGCACAGACCGACCAGTGTTGGCAGATGGCGCTCGAAGGCGGCCGCACGTTCGAGATCTACGCCCGCGTGCTGCGCGATCAGCCGGCATTGCTCGGCGCCGTCCAATTCCACTTCCGCGACGTGACGCGCCACAAGGAACTGGAAACGATTCTGTGCGACCATCAAGAACGCGCCGACGACTGGCACAAACGGTTCAGGTCGCACGAAGAAGAAAAACGCGTTCTCGAGACGAAGCTCCACGAACATGAAAAACAGGTCAAGCATCTGGAAAAACAACTGGCCGAGCGCCAAGAGTTGCACACCGATCTGGAATCGACTTTGCGCGATAATCAAGATCGCTTGCACCGGTTGCAGTACGGCCATGAGGACAACGTGGCCGCGCTGAAGGCGAGCAAGGAGACCGCGCGTCGGCTCGCCAGCGGGGTCGCCAACGAGTTCAACACCGTCCTGTCCGTCGTCCTGGGCAACACGGATGTTCTGCGCGAGAACTTGCCGAAAGATCACATGGCCCAGAATTACGTGGACGAGATTCGCCAGGCCGCCAATCGCGGCGGCGAATTGTCGCAACGGCTGCTCGCGTTCAGCCGTAATCATCTGTTGCAGATGGTCCCCGTCGAGATGAACGAGCACCTGGCGTCGCTGGAGTCGAAGATGCATGTCTTGCTGGGGCACGCCATCGAGCTAGACTGGCACGCCGAGAAGGATGAGCTGTGGGTCAAGACCGATCCGCATCCGCTGGAACAGGCTTTGTTGCACATCGTCAATCACGCGCGTCAACACATGCCCGAGTCAGGCAAGCTGATCGTCCGCGCGAAACGCGTGCAATTGACAAGCCACGACCTCACGCACCACGATATGCCGCCCGGCGCGTACGTCCAGGTGCGGCTCGAAGACACCGGCGCCGGCATTGATGGCGACAAACTCACGCACATCTTCGAGCCGTATCATCCCATTGCCGATGGCCACAAGGGAGATCTGTTGTTGGCGACTGCGTACGGTATCCTTCGACAAAACGGCGGCACGATCGAAGTCGCCAGCGAACCGGGCGTCGGCACCGAATGGACAATCCTGCTGCCCGAGACGCAGGAGCGGCCTCACGGCGCGGCGCTGCGGGTGAGTGCGTAGTGCAAGCAACGCAACGCGACACAAGCGTGACCGCAACTACGGGAAGATTGCGAATCCGTCTTCGGAGTTGACTGAGGACAGCGCAGGGTATTGGTCAATTTTGCAAGACTTCAGCCACATTACCTCAAGTCCTCCCCGTACGCCCCCGATACCAATCGATGTACCATCTTCTCTTTTGTTTCATGAAATGAGCGCTGCAAGCCATGTTCGCGACCTGGATTAAGCCCGCAACCACAATCACGTTGATCGCCTTGACGTGCAACGGCGTCGGCCTGACGAGATATTCCTCGACGCAGGCAGGGCAGCCCGCCCTTTTCGTGCCCACGCTGCCGGACGGCCAGGAGCCCAGATTGTCTGACAAGGTGGACGCAAACAAACCCGCCGAGAAGGTGTTTGACGAGAACCTGGCCGAGAAGATGTTTCCTGACGGCGTTTCGCATGACTTCGGGATACTCCAGAGAGGAACCCAGGCCTATCACGCTTTTCGCGTCGTCAATACCTCGGCGCTGCCGCTCAAGATCGTACGGGTGCGCGCCCCCATGGGCATTTGCACGGCGGTTCGGTCGACCAAGTCGGTGCTTCAGCCCAATGAAGAAGGAAAGATCGAGGTTTTTGTCGATACGAGAACATTCGTAGGACCTAAATCCCGGACTCTGTTTGTCACCTTCGAAAACGGCATGAAATGGACGGAAGCCCGACTCTTTATCCAATCCGAAAGCCGCGACGATCTAACCTTGTCCCCACGAGAAAAGGCGGACCATCAGAACGCGAAAACATTCGAAGAAAAAATATTTCCAGAAGGCCTTTCACGTGATTTCGGGACCATCCAAAGAGGGACACAGGCCTATCACGCTTTTCGCGTCGTCAACACATTCGATAGTCCGCTTCACATCGCAACTGTGCGTGGGTCTTGAAGTCACTCAGTATCTGGTCGGTCGACCAAGTCGCTGCTTCAGCCCAATGAAGAAGGAAAAATCGAGGTCTTTTTTGACGCTTCCAGGTTCACGGGTCCAAAGGTCCAGACGTTGTTTGTCCAATTTGACAGACCACGAATTATTGAAGCCCGGCTCATGGTGGTGGCCAACAGCCGCGACGACCTGGCGTTCTTCCCGAATGAACTCGACTTCGCCAAGATCAAACGTGGCGCCACGCCCACGACGCATATGACCGTGACGTATCCGGCCAAGGCCAGAGTGCAGGTGACCGGAGCGAAATGCGATAACGACCACATCGACGTCAAGCTGCTCGAGTTAGCCCGTGGGACCACGGAGAGGAGCTATCGGATTAGTGCAACGGTCCGGGCTGACATTCCCCAAGGTGAGTTACACACCTACGTGGAGTTGGCCACGAACAACCCCGCCATGCCATGTTTGCGTGTGCCGCTCCACGTCGAAGTCGAGCCGGCGCCGCCCCACATCGAAAAAATGCGTACAATTCCCAGGGCTGAACGGGGTCGTCTCATTAACCTTTTTCCATTGCCTGCGCCGAGAAAAGCGCTGCGGCCCTGACCATGCCCAATAGTTGGGGATGCCATGATTCGCGTCTCGATCACCGCTTTCGCATTTCTCCTCGGCCTCCAAAACATCATCGCCCAGCCGTTCCTCGAAAAGGTCGATCTTTTTGAAGCCAACAAAGACGGCTACGCCCTGTATCGCATCCCCGGCATCGTCGTCACCAAGAAGGGGACTGTACTCGCCTACTGCGAGGCACGCAAGAACGCCGGTGGCGATTGGGGACAGATCGATTTGATGCTGCGCCGCTCCACCGACAGCGGCAAGACCTGGGAGCCACGCCAGCATCTCGTGCAGTTCGAGCAGAAGTTCGAACGCAATCCCGTCGCCGTCAAGCAAAAGCTCGGCAAACCCGGCGAGACGACGCTCAACAACCCGGTCGCCATCGTTGACGTCAAGACGGGCGCCGTACACTTCCTGGTGTGCGTCGAATACGCCAGATGTTTTTACCTGCGCAGCGACGACGACGGCAAGACCTTCTCCAAGCCCGTCGAAATCACGGCCACATTCGACAAGTTCAAGCCCGACTATGACTGGAAGGTACTCGCGACCGGCCCTGGCCACGGCATTCAGCTCGTGAATGGCCGGCTCATCGTGCCCGTCTGGCTTTCGACCGGAACCGGCGGGCACGCGCATCGGCCGAGCTGCGTCGCCGTCATCTATTCGGACGATCACGGCAAAACCTGGCAGCGCGGCGACATCGTGGTGCGCGATCCCGAACTCGCCAATCCGAGCGAGACCGTCGCCGTCCAACTGACCGATGGCCGCGTGATGTTCAACATTCGCCACGAAGGCAAGCCGCATTTTCGCGGTGTGTCGTTCAGCGCCGACGGCGCGACGAAGTGGACGAAGCCGAAGCTTGATGAAGCACTGCCGGAGCCGATTTGCATGGCGAGCATCATCCGTCTGCCGATGAAATCGCCGTTTGACGCGCCGCGTATTCTTTTCGTCAATCCGAACAACTCGATGGGCCGCGAACGCAAGAACGTCTCTGCGCGCTTGAGCGAGGACGACGGCAAGACCTGGCGCGCCGCCAAGACGATCGAACCCGGAGCGAGCGGCTACTCCGACCTCAGCGTTGCCCATGATGGCACGATCCTGTGTTTCTACGAGCGTGGCTCAACGGAGAAGTCCGCGTTTCGCCCCGCGTTCCTGACGATCGCACGCTTCAATCTGGAATGGCTAACCGGAAAGAACTAACATGATTCTGAGCCTCAAGTGTAAGCGAAGTTTTGACATTTCTTCGCTCCTGCTTCAGACTCTGACGAGGCGCATACAATGATCGGACGCCAACCCGAAGGAGCCGTGCATGTCTATGCCGCTGTTGCAGAGTGAAATCGCCGGGCATCCCGTTCGCCGCGGCAAAGTCCGTGATGTATACGATCTGGGCGATCGACTCGTCATCGTCGCCACCGACCGCATCAGCGCATTCGACTGGGTGCTGCCGTCGGGCATTCCGGACAAAGGTCGCATTCTCTCGCAATTGACGCTGTTTTGGCTCGACTTCTTGAAGGTGCCGAATCATCTCCTTAACACCGATGTCGCCGCGATGCCGTCCGCGTTCGTCTCCCAGTCCAAGCAACTGACGGGCCGCTCAATGCTTGTGCGCAAGGCGCAGGTCGTGCCGTTTGAATGCGTCGTGCGCGGCTACTTGGCGGGTTCGGGCTGGAAGGAATATCGCAAACAAGGAACCGTGTGCGGCATTCCGTTGCCGGCGGGCTTGCAAGAATGCCAGAAGTTGCCCGAGGCGATTTTCACGCCGTCCACGAAAGCCGAGACCGGACACGACGAGAACATCGCCTACGAGCAGATGGCGGCTCAGACGGGCGCAAAGTTGGCGGCCGAATTGCGCGAGCGCAGCCTCGATGTCTATCGCCGGGCGAGCGCCTATGCGGAATCGCGCGGCATTCTGTTGGCCGATACGAAGTTTGAATGGGGCCAGATGCCGGATGGGTCGTTGATCTTGATCGACGAAGTGCTGACGCCGGACAGCTCGCGCTTTTGGCCGCGCGAGTCGTATGTGGTTGGCAAGAATCCGCCGTCGTATGACAAGCAATTCGTGCGCGACTGGCTGGAGGGTTCGGGCTGGGACAAGAACAGTCCGCCGCCGGCGTTGCCGGCCGATGTCATCGATAAGACCCGTGCGAAATACGTGGAGGCGTTCGAGAAGCTGACAGGGAAGAAATTCAACTGAGCCGCTTTGATTAGCGCTCGCGTTGAAGCGCCAGGATCCTGGCGATTCAACGCGAGCGCTAAACGACGACGGAGAAGGACCAATCGATGCCGCTGCGTCTTTTGATTATCGGCGCCCATCCCGACGACGCCGACTACGCCGCCGGCGGGACCGCGGCGCTCTATCGACAAGCCGGGCACGATGTGTACATGATCAGCCTCACGAATGGCGACGCCGGCCATCACGTGCAAGCGGGGCCACCGTTGGCGACACGGCGCCGCGAGGAGGCACGCAGGTCCGGTGCGGTCATCGACGCACCGTATCACCTTTTCGATATCCACGACGGTGAACTCGAACCCACGCTCGAAAACCGCTGGAAGGTCATCCACCTCATTCGCTCCTACAATCCCGATCTCGTGCTGACGCATCGCCCGAACGATTACCATCCCGATCATCGCTACACAAGCCAACTCGTTCAGGACGCGGCCTACATGCTCACCGTGCCGGCAGTCGTGGCTGGGACGCCTCATCTGATGAAAATGCCTGTGATCGCGTATCTGCCGGACGAGTTCCAGAAGCCGTATCCGTTCAGCCCGCTGGTCGCGGTTGATGTCGGGCCGGTGCTTGGCAAGATCGTGGACATGCTACACTGCCACACGTCGCAGTTCTACGAATGGCTGCCATACAACGTCGGTGTCGGCGCTCAGGTTCCCACGGATGACAAGGCGCGGCGTTCCTGGCTCGCCCAGCAGGTCGAAGAACGGCTGCGGAAACAGGCGGAGCGGTTTCGCTCGCAACTCGTGCGTTGTTATGGCGAAAAGCGCGGCAAGGCGGTCGAGTTCGCCGAGGCGTGCGAGCCGTGCGAGTACGGCGCTCCGTTGGACGACGTATCGGCGCGGCGGCTGTTCCCCTTCGTTTTCGTTTAGCGGTCGCAAAAAGCGTGCAACGGCTTTCGCCATGATCAAACTGCCGCGACGTTTCTGGGTCCAAATATTCGTGCCGATCTTGCTCGTCGCTGTCGGTACGGTCGGCTACCGCGTCATCGAATGGAGAAACTACACTCTCTTTGACGCGCTGTACATGACGATCATCACGCTGTCAACGATCGGCTACGGTGAAACGCATCCCTTGAGCCCCGCGGGGCGAGCGTTCACGATCGGCTTGATCCTCTGCGGCGTTTCCGTCATCGCCTACTCAGCGACCGAGGTCATTCGCACGGTCGTCAGCGGTGAGGTCGCGGCGGCACTCGGAAAGCGAAAAATGAAACGCACCCTGGCCCAACTCAAAGATCACATCATCGTGTGCGGCTACGGACGCATGGGCCGGCTCGTGTGCCGCGAGTTCGCGCGTCTGGGCAAGCCATTCGTGGTCATCGATAGCAGCGCGGAGGAGGTAAAGGATTTCGATCTGCCGCACGGCATCGTGCTTCAAGGTGACGCGACTTCGGACGATGTGTTGCGGAACGCGGGCATCGAACGTGCCCACAGCTTGGTCACAGTCATGGCGGGAGATGCGGATAATCTTTTCGTGACGATGAGCGCCCGGCTCCTGAACGCGAAGGTGGTGATCGTCGCGCGGGTCGAGGAAGCGCAGTCCGAGCAGAAGCTGTTGCGAGCAGGCGCCAGTCGCGTCGTGTCCCCATATCAGATCGGCGGCGATCGCATCGCCCATGCGGTGACCAAGCCGACGGTCGTCGATTTCATCGAGCTGACCAGCCGCACCGAGCATATCGAGCTGCAACTGGAAGAATCGCGCATCGAACCGCACAGCACGCTGGCCGGACGAACGCTTTCGGCCAGCCGGCTCATGGCGGATCATCGCATCATCATCGTCGCGATCAAGAAGAAGACGGGGCACATGCTCTTCAATCCGCCGGCCGAGACGATGATCGACGCCGGCGATATCCTCGTGGCCATGGGCAGCCGCGACCATCTCGGCAATCTCACGCATCTGGCGAATCCGAAGACGGAATAGGGCCGATAGCGTGCGCTATTTTCCGACACGGAACATCTCGGCCGACCAGCGATATTCGATTTCGTTCTCTTGTCCCGTGCCCACTACAACGGCTCGCTGCTGCTCGACCGGCGGCTTCCATTGCAGCCGAGCGATCGTGCTGAACTCCGGATCGCGCTCGTGTTTCTCGATGAACCAATTCGGCATCCAGCAAACCAGTTCGTACTTGCCGGCCGGCACACGATCCAGCACGAATCGCCCGTCGCCGTCGGTGCGCACGAAGTACGGATGCTCGGCGACGAAGAGGTGGGCGCGCAGCCAGTAATTGCCGGCGGCGCACGTCAACTCGACAACTCCGCTCTGCGTCAGCCTGTGCGCCTGAATGCGGTTTTCTTCGGCAAGGGGAAAGGAGAAGAACGCGTCGCCACGACCGCGAAGGAGGTGATACTCCGCATCGCGATTGACGACTTCGAAAGAGCTGCCTTGGCGCACGAAACCGACGCCAGTACGGTGTTTGCCTTGCTGAATCGCGAGTCGGCTGTCGTGAAACTCGACGCGCACAGGTTCGTGATCCCACGGCTTCGAGCGGCGGGCGTCGATGCCGCGCAAGAAAACCACGGCGTTGGCGACGCCTCGGTTCGCCGCGTCCACGTTGGGACAATGCGGCAACACGATGCGTGCAGGCTTCGTTTGGAAGTTGGGATCAATCGTGATCGCCCGTGGCAAGGTTTGGTCGCCGCGCGGAATGTCGCCGTCCCAGATGACGCGGCCGCGGATGGCGCCGGTCGCGGTGGGATCGAATGCCTCGGCCAGCGAGACTTCCTGTTCTTCGTGCTCTTTCGGCGGCGGCCCCGGACTTTCGGAGCAGCCGGCCAAGATCGTCAATGCGATAATGTAAATGCGTCCGTGCATAGGTACTCTCGCGGCAGGTCGAATGGCGAATCGCGCATCCAGAGATGTACTACATTCTGGGCAGCCAGGGCAAGACGGAAATCATTGTTCATGCCTACCAGCATCTGACAGCGGTCCGCCTTGGTCACGGATCTTGAGGGCTACTTCATTTCCATGTAGCGCGCGACGCGTGGCGAAATCCACTCGATTGCGCCTGGCAGAAGGCGCACGCCGGTCGCTGGATCGTGTCGTCCGTTCGGATCAAAGCCCACGCCGACCGGGATGCCGCGTTCCTTGGCGCGATAGAGAAAACTCTCGACTTGAGCAGAAATGTTGAACTCGTCCTGGCCGCCGTAGGCGACATACAAATCGAGTTCTCCTGGCTTCAGTTTGTAATGGTCCATGACCTCGATCGGATTGAAACGGCTTAGCTTGTCGATCCATTCCGGGCCATGTGTGGCAAGCGGGCCGGCCAGATTGTGAAAGCGAATCTTGACGGGCCCAGGCGGCCGGCCGATTACTTCGAGCGGACGGCGTTTTTCCCGCCAACCCCAACAATCCGGGTCGAACGGCGCATCATATTTGCCGTGGCAATCGACCCAGCGCAGGTTGAGCGCGGGCATGAAGCCGACGGCGATCTTGATCCTGTCTTTGTGTTTGATCGACTGCGTGAACGCGGCCGCGCCTCCCATCGATACGCCAATCATCACGTGGGCTTCGCGTTCCGGCAGAATCGGGAAAGTCTTCATCACGAAGCCCCACACGTCCTCCATCAGATAATCTTCGTAGCGCCCGGCGTCGCTGTTGGCGAAGAAGGTGGCCATTTTGAAGTAGGAAGGCCGACCGAGCATGCTGCCGTCGGGCGCCACGACGATGAACGGCGGCAGCTTGCGTGCGCCGATGCTCTGATCGAAGCGTTTGACCAGTGTCTTGAGGAAGAACTTTTCGTCCTGCCCTGCGCCGTGCAGAAAGACCGCCAGCGGGTATTTCTTGGCGGGATCAAAGCCGGGCGGCACATAGACGTACAGGTCGCGCTTCGTGCCTAGCGCTGCCGACCAAATGCGCCGGTCCGCTCCGTGATTTTTGGTGAAATCGAGCACCTGCCCATTAAGGCCCTCATTGATGGAGGCCAATTCGCCACGCCCGCATAGAAGCTGGGCGTTCGCGTGCTGACCGGCCAGCGTCAGTCCCAGCACCAGGGCGATTGCGAGTTGTTTCATCATGGCAGTGGTATTCTCGCTAACAACGGAAATGTCCCCGTGTTCTACTCTAATTCACGAAGCGTACTCTGGGCAAGCTGGAATATCGCACATGAAGAATGCGGGATTTGAAATCCACGACAAGAATACAACCTGTGCCGACTTTGACGTCTCTATTGACCCGTTTTTTCGACCACGGTACGCTTCCTCCCGTGTTACGCAATATATCGCGCTTTCCGGCCCGGACGTTTACGCACCCTAATTCCCCGATGCCCCATGAATAAAACACGCGGCAAGATCATCCCCATCTCCCCTTTCCGCAATCTCGTCATCGATCTGCTGCACTTCAGTCAGAAGGTTCCCTGCGTCACATTGGATCGCCTGATGCCTCTCGGTCCCCTCCGCGTCGCGCGAGAACTCTGCGACCCGAAGCCAATGTGGTCGTCGATATTCATAAAGGCGTACGGCTTAGTCGCGGCCCGGCAGCCGCAGTTGCGAAGAACATACCTGGATTTTCCTTGGCCGCGCTTTTACGAGCATCCCAAGAACATTGCCAACGTCAACATTTGTCGGCGGGTCGGCGCTGAAGACGTGGTGATGCAAGCACTCATTCGCAGCCCGGAGAACCGCAGCCTGGGCGAGTTGGACGCGATCCTGCGCCGGCACCTGGAGTTGCCGGTCGAAACGTTCAACTCCTATCGCCGAGTCATGCGTGCCAGCCGGCTACCGCGCTTCCTGCGCCGCTTCGCGATGTGGGCGAGCATCCACTGGCTGGGCCGACTCCGGGGCCACAATTACGGCACGTTTGGCATCACGTCGGTGGCGGAGCGAGGCGCCGGCATTTTGAACACGATTCCACTGGGAACGACGCTGCACTACGGTGTTCTCGACGAACAGGGCCGCCTCCATGTGCGTTATGCCATCGACCACCGCGTTCTCGACGGCTCGACCGCCGCCACCGCCTTGGCCGAGCTGGAAAAAACCCTATTGGGGGAGATCCTCGACGAGGTCCGATTGCTCGGCCGCGCTCCGCTCCAACTGCTGGCGGCTTGAACGCATTTCTCTTGGCCGTGAAGTACGCATGTTGATTTGAGAACGGCTCGAAGGCATGCGCGTTTTCTCATACTCTAGCAACAACCTATTGACGAAGTGGGATGAGAAGGCCGCACGCCCAGTGAAGTCGCCGCGACCTCTCGGTCAACCAAATTCCGGCCATTCATGTCACCCAAGGAGCATTTTCATGAGATACCGAGCGAAATGTATCCTCGCCACGTTGGCAGTCGTGATGCTCGCGGTCGGCCGCGTTGATGCGCAGCCTGATCCGAACCTCAAACCGACTTTCGGTGCGGTCGCGTTGAAGGCCGGCTTCACCCCGGACCCGCTTACGAAAGATCTGGTCGCCGGCGGCCCGATCAAGACCAATCTCGGCGGCGTCAACGCCTATGTCGCGAAAGCCCCCGATTTCGGCCTGCAATACACCAAGGGCACTTACCCCTTGACCTTCAGCGTCCAATCGACAGCCGACACGACCCTGCTGATCAATCTCCCCGATGGCTCCTGGATCGCCGATGACGACGGCGGCGTCGGTCTCAATCCGTTGATCCGCATTCCTAATCCGCAATCGGGGCGCTACGACATCTACGTCGGCACCTACGGCAAGGACACGGTCCCCGCGACGCTCATCATCACCGAACTAAGTCCACCCAAGGTCGATCCCGTCATCCCCAAGGGGAGTCAACCCGATTGCTACATCGTCTCCGCTGGCGTCGATAATTACCGCAATGCCACCAAGTTAAACGGCTGCCTGAACGACGCCCGGAACACCGTGACCGCTTTCAGGGCCCAGACGGGCAACCTATTCCGCAAAGTCGAAGCGCAGACCCTTCTCGACGGCACCGCGACCCGCGCGGGCATTATGCAGTTGTTCCAGAGCTTCTCCCAAAAAGGCGCCGCGGGCGATTACATGGTGTTGTTCCTGAGCGGCCACGGCGGACGCACGAACAACAACACTATCTGGTACTTCATGCCCGTCGATTTTCATCCCAACAACTTTGCCACGACCACACTGACGGACAAGCAACTCCTCGACGCAGCCGACGTGGTCGTCAAGCAAAAAAAGAACGTGGTGATCATCGTCGACGCCTGCTTCTGCGGCCAAATGCGCATTACTGCCCAACCTTATCTCAATCGCTACCAAAATACCCAGCAAGGCGGCCTGGTGTTGATGTTTTCCAGCAACGCCACGCAAACCAGTTCCGCCCTGGGGCAATTTAGCGCTTTCGCCAAGGCCTTCGCGGATGCGATGACGCCCAGCGGCGATCTCAACAGGGACGGCAAGGTCACGCTCGGCGAAATCCAGAGTTACTCCCAGAAGCGGACCGACCAGCTCCTGGCGCAATCGCGCATCAATAACCCGCAACAGACCATCGTGGCCTGGTCGCCGTCTATCTCCCGCGAAACCCCCTTCGCCGCCACCTCGAAGCTGGCGAAAGATCCGGTGACGACGACGCTCCCCACGGGCAACGCCACGCGATACGTCGGCAGCGAAACCCTGGCGGGCTACGGTAAGCTCTCATTTTCGCTGTACCCGGGCGGTCGCACCGTCATGGTTGACGCCATGAACACGGCCGAGGGAACCTGGCAGCAAAACGGCAACCAGTACACATTCACGTTCTTCACTGGTTCCGTCATCTATCAGGGTACGCTCAACGGCGCCACGCTATCCGGCTCAGCCTCCAGTCCGGGAGCACGCACAGAGGAACGAAAAACTTGGAACTGGACCGTACAGCTTCAGAAGTGAGACGTTCCACGGTCAATTCGCGTGCAACCGAACCGCGCCGCCGCTGTCGGTGCGGCGGAAGCGGGCGTTGCCGACACGTGCGACCGGCGGGCCCGCGCTGACGCCGACACGCGCCTCGGCGGTGACTTCGTACCGGTCGGCATCGGTCTTCCCGACAACAATGCGGACCGTGCTGTCCGGGGCGAGATCGGCCTTGTCGACGCTGAACGGAACGGGATTTTCCAGCAAGCGCGTGGCTGCAATCTCAATCCCGGCGCGAACGAGCCAGTCGGCCTGCAGTTGCCGATGACGCTGGCGGACCAGGTTGTGCTGTGCGATTGCCTGCACAGTCACCACGGAGAGGATGATCGTGAGCACCGTCAGGACGACCACGGCCGTGATGAGGGCGACGCCGCGGCGTCCGGGGATGTTTCTTGGTGTCATCGCCAGTCTCCTCCCAGGGCGGCTGAGATTTCGAGCGTCTGTCCGGCGATCGCCTTGCCGTCGCGCAGGGTCCGCAAACGTAGCGTGAGCAACGTGGGATCGGCACTGCTGCGCACGAACTCGATGCTGCCTCGGCCTGCGTCCAGCGGCAGCGTGCGTTTGACCGTGCCGACTTTCATAGTTTCTTCTCGCGTCAGTTTACCCTTGTCCCAGACGTAAACGATGTGCGCGTCAGACTTCATCTTCAAGATGAGCGTATTGGCGTTGGCCGTGACGTCCCGCCAGGTTTTGGGCGTGTCCTGGGCCTGGGCGACATCGGCGCGAAACTGATCGGTCAGCGCGCTGGTCTGCATCAGGCGATCGAAGCCCCGAGTCTCGGCACGCTCCACGTCCATCGTCGTTTTGAGCAGCGACGTCAGCACGATCCCGATCACGGCAAGCAGCGCGATGACGCACAACAATTCGATGAACGTGACGCCGCGCCGTTCGGCCGCTCGCGGCATGACGCTTGGGAGACGCTTTGTGAACGCAAAGCCGCAAGCGGCAAATAGCGGCGTTCGCATATTCATGGCGCACCTCCCTTCTTCGCGCTGCGGTCGCTGAAAACGCTGGTCAATTGCACGCTTTGGCCCGGCGCCTCCGGCGCAAACTGCCAGTGGACCTCTACTGTCACCCGCGTGACTTTGGCCGAGGACTTTTCCGCGCCAGAAACGGGGAGCACGTGGACGACCACTTTGCCGCCAGGCAAAAGATCCGTCATGTCGGAAGAGATTGCCTGGGCATCGGCCCATTTCTTGTCAAGCTTGTCGAACGGCTGAGTCCGCGCGGTTTCCAGGACGTTGGCAGTCAGCTCGATCGCCGCCTGCCGAGTTGCCAGTTGGGTGCGATGCCGAAAGCTCCAGGCGATGAGTTGAGCCACGATGATGCCCGCGGCCGCGATGACGGCCAGAGTCGCCGCGCATTCCACGAGGGTGAAGCCGGCGCGTTTTCGGGTTGGCAGCATGAGATGCGTCTCCGCCGGATTCGCCGCTTACGGCTTAGCGTTCGCGCGGCGCGGTGCAATCGCCAGGCCGCAAGCAGCGAAACCATTACCTAATACTCATATCCGAAACTGCATCTATTAGATGCGTCAGGGGCATGAACATCGCCACAACGATCCCGCCGACCAGACACGCACAAACGAAAACCGCTAGCGGGAACACTACCATGCCGATGCGATAAGTAAGCATGGCGCAGCGACGCATCAGCGTCGCACCGAGTTCTTGCATCGCCCAGGGGAGGTTCTGCGCCTTCTCGGCCGAGGCGATCAATCCCTGCATGGATTCGGTCGCCAATTGATGCCGGGCCAGACTCTCAGCCAATGGTTGGCCCTGAACCAGATCGCGGACCAAGCGATCGACCCGCGTTCTGACCACGCTTGGGAACAAACGGGACGCCAGCACGCGGTCGAGAATTTCCGGTAGGGGTTTGCCGGATTCGAGCATGAGGCCCAGCACCTGGAAGAACCGTCCCCGTGCATCCATCCGGTAAAGCCGGCCCGCGAGAGGGCAATACCAGCGCGTCTCCGAACTGAACAACACCAGACTGAATAGTAACAGCCCGTTCCATCCTACAAACGCCGCGACATACCAATATTCCACAAACCAGCCGGAGGCGGCAATCAGAAATTCGGTGGTCAACGGCAGTTTGAGGTGAAACTCTTGGAAGATTTTTTCAAATTTGGGAATGATGAAGATCATGATGAAACCGACAATCAGCACCATCAGGAACAAGATCATGAAAGGGTACGCGCACCGCGTCGCCATATCGAGCATCTGCGCCGAGCGCTGTCGATCCGGGAGCCGTTTGAGGGCCTGCGGTAGACTGCCGCCGAACTGCCCCACGGTGATCGCCATGGCCGTCTCGCGCGAAACCAGTCCCGTCACGCATTCGAGCGCCCGATCGAGAGTAGTTCCGCGCTCGAGCAGTTCAACGAGCCGTTGAAGCTCGTCGTCGAAATGGTCCAGCGGATGGTCCCAGTAGAAGCCTGGAAACGCGCCGCAGAGCAAGGGGTGTAGCCAGGCGTGCTGCGTGCCACGCCGGGGACGGTCACTGAGATAGGCGTGCAGGACCTGCTCGATCGGTGCTTGCGTTTCGGCTGCGGCCCGCAACACATGCAGAAAATCTTGCTTGCGCGCGTGTTCATAATGAAATTCGGCAAAAACCTGCCAGCACCAGAACATGCACAATAACAGAATAACGAACACGCCGAGGGCGGGTAGGGTAACCAACAGGAGCGCGGCCAAGAGGTTCGTGGCGAGAAACCAAGCGGCGAGAAACAGGATCTTGTAGAGCGTGCTGTTCATTACTTCCCCCCTCCGCTGAGGGCGTCCAAGAGCGCGACGAGGGGCGCTATCATGCCGAATATGAACAGTGCGCCGATCGAGCCTGCCAAAATAATGATCAAGAGCGGGGGTAGCAATATGCGTATGAGCGTGGCGCGATTTCCCATCTGACGTCGGTAGAACTCGGCGACGTGATGCAGCGTTGGTCCCAGCGTCCCCTGGCGTTCACCGAATTGCACCATCCACACGATCAGTTCCGGAACCAGGCGCTGCTGCCTGAGCACGGCGCCCAGGGCCTGACCTTGACGCAGCTCGGTTTCGACCTTCCCGGCGCCTTCATTCAACAGCGGATCGCTCGAAGCTTCCGCCGCCAGCCGCCAGGCTTCTGGCAATGGAATCGATTGATCGACGAGGATACCGAGCAGGTCGGTGAACGCCGCCAGCCGGGCAGATCGGATCAACGTACCGACAAGGGGCAAGGCATAAACGATCCGCGCCCACACGCCGCGCCCCCAGGCGGACGAACGCAGCCAGAACCGCACGCTGACGAGGCTGACCACGACAACCACGATCGGCACGAAAAGGATTCCGTTGACCATGTACCTGCTGACGAGTATGAGCGCCTCGGTAATCAACGGCAGCTTGATCTTGAAGTCCATGAAAATTTGCTCAAACTTGGGGACGATCAAGATTCCCATGAAAGCAAAGATGCCGAAGCTGATCAGCAGGACCACGCTCGGATAGAGCGTGGCGCTGAGGGCGTTGCCGCGAAACTCGGCCATGGCGCGGGCGTACAGTGTCAGCGTGGCGAGCACTTCGCCGATCTTGCCGGTGCGTATGCCGGCGGCGAGCAGGGCGGCGTAATAGTTGGGGACGCGGTCCTTCTGGCGTTCGATTGCCTGGGGCAAGGTGTGCCCCGCGCGCAGGTCGTCCGCGAGCTGTTGCGTCACCTGTTGTAGTCTACCGCTGCTCATTTCGCGCGCGAGGGCGGCGAGTCCCTGATCGAGTGGCAAGCCGGCACGGGCCATGCCGGCGATCTCCTCGTTGAGTGTGACGAGGTTCTCCGCCGAGAGCGGACCGCCTGTCGTGAACGGCGCCGGCGGCTTCGCAGTGAAGTCACCGCCGCTGGGTGACGTCGGCGGTTGGGGATTGTCGGTGGACATGATGGCTCCTGAATCGCTGTTTGCTGCTTGGCGTTTGCAAGACGCCGCGCGAACACGAAGCCGCAAGCGGCCTCATGATCGCGGCCCCAACACGCGCGTGATCTCCGCTCGGGTCGTCAAGCCATCCGCCAGCGCCTGTTCGGCCGTGGTCCAGATTGTCGGTCTTCCCGATTGCAACGCGGCGCGCTCCAACTCCGCCGTGTCCGCGCGGCCGAGAATCGCTTGCCTCAAGGGAGCGTCGAGCGTTACCAACTCGGCCAGCAGGACGCGGTCGCGGAACCCGGCGCCGTAGCAGTGTTCGCAGCCGGGCGCCTCCCAATCCGCGCCTGCCTGGCGTCGACAGGCCGTGCACATGCGGCGAACGAGCCGCTGGTTCAAGATCCCCTTGAGGCCGCTGGTGAGCAGATAGGTTTCAATGCCCATCTCCACTAAGCGACTGATTACACCACACGCGGAGCCGGCGTGCAAGGTGCTAAGCACGAGATGCCCCGTCAACGCGGCTTCGATGGCGATGTGGGCGGTCTCCGAGTCGCGGACTTCGCCGACCATGATGATCTCGGGATCTTGCCGCAACAGGCTGCGCAGGCCGCGGGCGAAATCAAATTCGCCGCCGGGCCGAGCCTGGGATTGCGTCACCCCTTCGAGCACCTGTTCGACCGGGTCCTCGATGGTGACGATATGCCTGCCGCCGCGGCTTTCGACGTGCAGATGGCGCAGGCAGGCATAGAGGGTGGTCGTCTTGCCGCTGCCGGAAGGCCCGGTCAGGAAGATCGCCCCATTCCGTTCCAGGAAGAGCGTCCGCAGTTGGACGAGCAGCGAGTCGGGCAGGCCGAGTTGCTCGAGATCGAGCACCCCCACGCCGGCGCCGAAGATGCGCACCGCCGCCTTTTCGCCGTGGATGGTTGGAAACGTGCTGACGCGCATGTCGGCGCCGAACCGGACCAGACCGTTCGTCAAGCGTCCTTCTTGCGGCACGTCCCGTCGGTAGGTCAACAGCTCGGCGAGAACTTTCAGCCGAGCGACGACGTTGACGGCCAGATCGCGCGTGAGAATTGCGACCGGCTGCAGCACGCCGTCGAGCCGAAAACGGACGTCGAGTGAATGATCCGTCGGCTCGAAGTGAACATCGCTGGCCCCGCGCGCGACCGCCGCCGCGAGGATGAGGTCAACGAGCGCGCCGGTCCGCTCCGGGCTGGTCGGATCGAGGGCGTCGATTTGGATTTGCAGGGGGTTCACGGATGACTCAGTCCGGCGAGTGTGCGTCTTTTTTTCTAATTGACCTGGGTTTGGGGCAGTGCCAGAATTTCTGGTCCAGCCTTGTGGTATATTAACGCATGTATAGATCAAGTTCTCGCATTTCTCGGAACTTTTTGAATATGCAGGTGTCTAAATAGGAGAAATCGATTATCGTCATCTGTAGAGAGTTGGCTTAAATAGGGGAGATCGATTCATGTCGTACGCAGCGCGGTTGCTCGGATTCGGCAGCGCTCTGGCATTGTTGATTGCGCTCGCCTCGGATGAGGTACTCGCCCAGAAAAAAGACAAGAAGGCGAAGGACGCGGGCAACCCCGCACTGCCTGCGGACTACCTCATGCTCCAAAAGGCCAAGGATGTCTCCGGGACAATCCTGTCCGTCGGCGTCGACGGCAAGTCCGTCGTTCTACGTGTCGATATTCCCAAATGGGAGCCTAACCCCAACTACAAAGCGCCCAAAGACAACCCAAAGACCGGCGGCAATCCGCAGGCGAACGCCCAAGCGCAACTCATGAAACGTTATCAGGAACTCCTCTACCAGCAAGAACGAGCCAAGAGAGCGAAGACGCCACAAGAGCAGCAACGGATACTCCAGAAGATTCAGCTGGAGATGGCGAAGCTTCAGATACAAATTCAGCAACAGTACCTGTATCCAAAAGACGGCAAATCTCCCACGAAAACCAATCCTAACAACGAGCCTTACCGAATCGTTACCTCGCAGAAGGACTTCGAACTGGAATTGCAGGACAAGGTTCCTATTCGCAAAATGTTTCTGTCTCTGGAGTACGACGACACCGGCAACCTCAAGCAGTACTCCGACAAGGAAAAAGCCGACCTGCGCGGCACGGACAAGACGAAGCCTGGCTACATGGCAAAACTCGACGAGATTGTTCCCGGCGCCGAAGCAAAGCTGGTCCTCATGCCGCCGAAAGCCAAGAAAAACGGCGCGAAGGAGGACGAAGACGGCGTCGGCAACATCGAACGCCCCATCGTCAGTTTTATCCTGCTCACCAAAGACAGCCCCATTCCTGGCATCGTCGGCGCCGATCCGAAAAAGAAAAAGGATAAGAAGAAGTAACACTCTTGCATTCGGAAGCAAGCGGCGTTCAATTCAAAGCACCCGCGAAGAATCCTTCGCGGGTTTTCCTTTTCACCCGAGCGATGCGATGGACGAGAAACTTCTCCGCCAGGCCCAGCGCCATCTGGCGCGGCGCGACCAGGTCCTGCGACCGATCATCCGCGCCATCGGCCCGTGTACATTGCGGCTCGACCCGGATCACTTCGCTCTTCTCGTTCGAGCGATCGTGTCGCAGCAGATTTCGACGAAAGCCGCCGAGGCGATCACCGGCCGATTGCGCAAGGCTGTCGGGCGTTTTCAGCCGCGGCGTCTTCTCGCTGCCGCGGACGATGTGCTGCGTGAAGCGGGCCTATCGCGCGGCAAGCGGCTGGCGATTCGCGATCTTGCCGAGAAATGCCAGGGAGGCGAAGTTCCTCTCAAGCGTCTCAAGACGATGGACAATGACGAAGTGGTCGAAACCCTTGTGCAAGTGCGCGGCATCGGCCCGTGGACGGCGGAAATGTTCCTGATCTTCTCGCTGGGCCGCCCCGACGTGCTCCCCGTGGGCGATTATGGATTGCGCGCGGGAGTGCAAAAACACTATCAGCTTGCTGAATTGCCGAAGAAGGACTCGCTGCACGAAATCGGCGCCGCCTGGAAGCCGTATCGCTCGATCGCCACCTGGTACATATGGCGGAGCCTGGGCAACGTGCCGCAATCGGATGCGTGAGTGTCCATTACGTGGAGCGCGCAGCCAGGATCCGTTGCAACAGCACCTCGTTGACGTGGCCGCGAAAATGCACCCGGCCATTGATGGTCACGACCGGCACGCAATCGCCATGTTCCCGCACGAGATCAGGCGAGCCGTCAATTTCAAGCTTCTCGAGTACGAATCCCCAGCGCTTTTGCTTTTTGTTGAGCAGTTCCCAGGCCTCGTCGCACAGCGGGCACTGTTTGCGCGAGTAGACGATTATGCGCAGGTCGGGCCGCTGGCGTGGAACCCAGCGCAACCAGCGCCAAATCGAGAAGCCCATCTATCCCTCCAAGCCCAGAATACACGCTCCGACAATCGCCCCGAACCTTTTGTATGAGCCGAACCCAGAGTACGTCTCGTCTATCGTCCGATTGATCTGAATCCGACGGCTCGGCTATGCACAATAGAATTGCAGGTGAAGTGCCTCAAGAATTGGATGCTTGTTGAGGTATTCAACCATGTCTTCACCGTACGATCCGAATTCGCGAATCATTCCGGACATGCCCCTGGGTGAGCGTCATCATTGTCGCCCCTGTATCCTCGCTTGCCGCAAGCTCTATTCTGGAGGGGGAACCGGACGGGCGTTCCGAACCGTTGGAGTGAGTATTCGCGAGCTACAAGAATTTACTTGAACTTTGTGCCAAGACAGTTGCGGCCTTGCAAAGTTGCGCTTCGGATTAATGTCAGGATCAACCGCGTGAAGTAAATATGGCACTCAACCGTCGTACTTTGTCCTGCTTCCCCAAAACTCCAGAGGCACTCCGCGCAACAAAGACGACTTGCAAAGAAATTGTCAATGCGGATATAGAGTCGCTGGATGAAATGTAAATTGGTGGCACAAGGAGAGTGGCATGGACGCGGTAATTGCCCAGAGCGAAGGCCGGCCGCAATGGCTGCTACGGGTCAAGAACGTGCTGGAAAGCCCCGTGTTGGTTGCCGCTTTTTTGGTCGTCGGTATCGCGATGCGCACGGCCCATTACTTCGCCGGCCTTTCCTTTTGGTACGATGAGGCATTTCTTTTGGTGCCGATCTATGAACGATCTGCGTTTGAGCTGATCGGCCCATTGCCGACGCAGACGATCATCCCGCCGCTGTTTCTCTGGCTTTTGAAGGGGCTGTATCTGCTCGCGGGCCCTGGCGAGTTGGCCATGCGCCTGCCGGCGTTTGTCGCCGGGCTGCTCGGCCTGGTGCTGTTGCTTCCCGCCGCCCTGCGCGTGATCGGTCGGCCAGGCGCCTACTGGGCGGTCGCTTTCTGCGCCCTTTCCTACCATCATGTGTTCCATGGCTCTGAGGTTCGCTGCTATTCAATTGACTTCCTGGCTTCGGTCGTACTTTTCTTTACGTGTGCCGTCTATGTTCAGACTCAGGATCTCCGCGCGGGTCGCACCGCCGCGGGCGTTCTCCTTACTCTCGGACTATTGCTGCCGTGGATCTCGTTTGCCAGCGTGCTGGCGTTTGCCGGAGTCAGCCTGGCGCTATTCACCGATCTGCTTGAACGAGGCGACCGATCGCGTTGGAGATACTGGGCGGCACTGAACGCAGTACTATTGGTGTCCGTTTTCGGAGTTTGGTACATCCAGGCGCGCCATATGTATTATCCTGGGCTCGTGGAGCACTGGCGTGGTTGGGATGGCTTTCCGGCTGATTCCTCAGTGCCCGCCGTGGCTTCGTGGACGATGCGCCGCCTCGAAGGCCTGCCCGAATACGGCAACAGTGGACTCGGTATTCCGTTGCTTGTCCTGGCGGCCTGGGGCGTCGGCATCCTCTGGCGGCAATCGCGTCCCCTCACGGTGCTTCTGGTTGCGCCGGTACTCGTCACCTATTGTGCCGCCCTCGCCACGAAATACCCGTTCAGTGGCAGGACGGTTTTTTTTCTCGCTCCAAGCGTTTGGTGCCTGGCGATGGCCGGGCTGGCGGATCTTTGGCAGCGAGCTTCCTGGCGCTGGCACTCCGCTCTACTGGCGCCTCTCCTCTTGATCCTCCTCGGTGTTGCCGGATTCAAGATAATCAAGGGCAACGTGCCACCTCGTGCCCAATGGGAATTCCGCGAGGCAATCTGCTACGTTTACGAGCAACGGGCCTCGCATGACGACATCCGGATTTGGTGCCCCGAAATCGACGAGGTCTATGCCGGCCACGTCCTCCCCGAACTGCGGCAATCTTTGCCCGCGGGTTTCACGGCGAAAAACGCGAATGAAACAGTCGGGAACCAGCCGCTGTGGATCGTCGCGCCTCCCAACGCGATGAACGAGATGACCGCCTCGCCCCGTCAACTCGGGATGCGCGAGACCCAGCGCCGAAAGTTCCGCGGCGTCGATGTGGTCCGGCTCGAACCAGACGGACTTGTGGCTCAGTCTGCTCGCTTCATTGACCGTAACCGATGAGCACCTGGATTGGGGTCGCATCGCAATCGCTGCTTGCGGTTCCGGGTTTCGCTCGCTCCCAGACGCTCCATCGCAGGCGGCCGCACGGCAAATTGTAAATCTTTCTTCTCGCATTGCCGATCTCTATCTGATATAAACACCTACGTTCCGCCAAACCACGCACTTTCAGGGGGGCCTGATATGTTGACCATTTTCGACCGCGACGATCGTCTGAACCGCCGTTCGTTCCTCAAAGTCGGCGGCCTCACGCTCGGCGGATTGTCCCTGATGAACCTGCTGCAAGCGAAAGCTGCCGAGCCGCGCCGTTCCGTGTTGCGCGATCGTTCGGTCGTCTTCCTCTTCTTGCACGGCGGGCCCAGCCAGATCGAGACGTTCGATCCGAAACCGTCCGCCCCCGTTGAGTTCCGCAGTGCCACCGGCCAGGTGCAGACGCGCCTCCCCGGCGTCACCTTCGGCAGCACCTTCCCCAAGCTCGCGAACTTGGCCGACAAGATCAGCGTCGTCCGCTCCTACGTCCCCGGCGATGGCAATCACGACATCAAGCCGGTCGTCGGCCGCGATACTTCGGGCGCCAGCCTTGGTTCGATCTACGCGCGCATCGCCGGCAGCAATCATCCCGAAAGCGGCATGCCGACCAACGTGCTGCTCTTGCCGCGCTCGGTCGATCCCAGCACGCAGGCCGGCACCACCGCGTTCGGCCGCTTCAATTCGACGGGCATGCTCGGCCAAGCGTACGCGCCGTTCGATCCATCAACCGGCAGCAACCTGCAAAGCGACATGCGGCTCGCGTTGCCAATGAGCCGCCTCAGCGACCGCCGCGAACTCTTGAGCCAACTCGATGCGGTGCAATGGGCCGCCGCCGAACGTGCGACGGTTGACGGCATCGACCGCGTGCGCGAACAGGCGCTCTCGACCGTGCTCGGCGGCGTCTCGGAGGCGTTCGACCTCTCGAAGGAAGACCCACGCACCCTCGCCGCCTACGATACCGCGCCGCTCATCCGCCCGCAGAACATCGACCGCCGCTGGAACAACTACAACAACTACGTTGACAACGCCAAGAGCCTCGGCAAACTAATGCTTCTCGCTCGTCGTCTGTGCGAGCGCGGCGCCGGCTTCGTGACGGTGACGACGAACTTTGTCTGGGACATGCACGCCGACGTCAACAACGCTCCCGTCGGCGAAGGCATGGGCTACATGGGCGTGCCGCTCGACTGGGCCGTCTCCGCGTTCATCGAAGATCTCGAAGCCCGCGGCCTAACCGACAAGATCCTGCTCGTCGTCTGCGGTGAAATGGGCCGCACGCCGCGCATCAATCAGGGCGGCGGCCGCGACCACTGGGGCAACCTCGGCCCACTCCTGCTCTCCGGCGGTGGTCTGCGTATGGGCCAGGTCATCGGCCGCTCTACCCCGAACGGCGGCGACGCGGCGACCAGCCCGGTCCGCATCCAGAACGTGATCGCGACGATCATGAACCAGGTATTCGACATGGGCGAGGTGCGTCTGATTCCGGGATTGCCGCGCGAGATCGGCCAGGCAATGCCGGGCTGGGAGACGATCGACGGGCTGGTATAATAATGCTGGAGGAGGGGTGCCCCGATGACTAGCATTACGATTCAGCCGATACCAACTGACCAGGGCGGGATTGCGTATCTCGCCACCTCAAACGGCAAACGATCGCAGGGCGCCACCGCAGGGGAAGCGCTTGATGGCTTGGCGGGGCAACTGCCAACCAATGGTGGCGCCCTGGTGATCGTCCCGGATCGACGTCCCGATCAATTCTTCAATGCTGAACAACAGCGCCGCTTTGCCGAGTTGTTAGAGCGCCGGCGCGCACGCCGCGACGCGGGCAAATCTCTTGAGCCCGATGAACAAGCCGAGCTGCAGGCGCTCGTGGACGCGGAGCTGCGCGGCGCTGCGGCACGTGCTGCTGCCATGGCCGATGAGTTGAAACGATGAATCGCCACTACGACAGGGTGGCACAGCGGGCTCGTCATCGATGCGAATACAGCCTTGCACCGGAAGCCGTCTTCAATTTTCCATTTGAAGTTGAGCACATCACCCCGAAGTCCTTGGGCGGCCCAGATTCAGAAGGCAACTTAGCTCTCGCCTGTCATGCATGCAATCTCTGGAAATCCGATCACGTGGCGGGAACGGATTCTGAAACCGGTCAAGAATCGCGTTTGTTTCACCCACGCGAAGATCGATGGGAAATGCATTTCCAAATGGATCATGAATCCGGCAAGATTACTGGGCTCACGTCCATCGGCACGGCGACCGTGAGTCGATTGCAGATGAACTCGGACGCCCAACAGACCGCAAGGCGTCACTGGTTTCGACTCGACCTACTTGCCTGACGCAATCTTAGGTTGCCATTCCATGATCACGCCGACGGCGATGGACTCCCATGCTCCGCCCCATCTATCTCGACTTGCTCGATGTGTTTCTGCCGCTCGCTGCGTCGTTCGGCGCGCTCGTCGGTGGGCGCTTTCTCGAATGCGCGCCGCGCTGGTTTTTTCGCTTGGCTGTTGGCCTGGCGGTTGCGATCGTGCTCGTCCTGGGCATCACTTACTTCACGCCGATTCGCGACGACGTTAGCGATGCGTTCTGGCACGTCGGCGGCGTGACGACGGTCGCCTGCGTCTTGGCGATGGTGCTGCTGGGCGTCGTGTGGGCGTCGCACGGACGCAGTACCAGCACAGGATTCTTGCGGACCGTGGCGGGGCTCGTCGCCTTGATCGTCGTGCTGAATTCGGGCGGGCGGCTCTGGTGGCGAACGATCAATACCGCCGCATGGGAGAACGCTCCCGACGCCGTGGGTTGTTTACGCCAAAGCTCCGGGTGGACGTGTTCCCCGGCCGCGGCGACGATGTTGCTGCACCATCACGGCATCGCAACGACCGAAGGCGAGATGGCGTATCTGGCCGGCACTTCCTACCTCGGTACGGACGTTCCTTCGATCGCCGATGCTCTGAAGGCGAAGGCGGCGCCGAAATTCGTTGTTCGGGTCATCAAGGCCGACTATGACGCCTGCATTCAGATAACGGGGCCCTTCCTGGCGTGCATCGATGTGCCTGGCCTGGGCGGGCACGCGGTCTTGGTCCTTCGCGTTGGTCCCGACTCGCTGGAACTGGTCGATCCGCGTTTCGGACAGCCGCAAACGATCGCGCGGGCGGACATGGAGCCGCAATGGCAAGGGAAGATCGTTCGTCTGAAAGCTGCGGAATAATCAAGAAAGCGCAGATCTTTTCGGGACTGGCCAACCACTTTTTCCTCCATATAACCAAACACAGCGTTGCAGCGTACGATTTTGGCCCATGCAAAACTGGCCGTCGTGCGTTGATGGATAAGGGATTTTTTTTAACCAAGGCAAGGAGATGCAGCATGAAGAACTGGATTCTGGCAGGCGTTGTGGTCGCGGTTCTCGGATTCTTCACTGTCGAGACACCGGCGCAGGAGCCGCTCAAGGCTCCGGGTACGACCATCACCAAGAGCGAGGCTCAATCGGCGCCGGTGGCCCGTACCGGATTGCTCAGCCGCCTGGGCGAGCGCCGAATCATTAGGCCGACTGTCGTCCCCGCGACGACCACGAAGGTTGAGCCGGTCCCGCCGACCCCGGCCGTTCCTTCGACCAGCACGGTCGTCGAACCCCGTTCGGGCTTGCTCGGCCGCCTGCGCAGCCGCATCATTCGCTAGGGTAAGGCGCACCGCATTGCATTGCGGTTCAGGCTTTGAATCGTCTATGGGGTCGGGAGCTGCAATCGGCTTCCGGCCCATTTTCTTTTTCCGGACAAGGTCGCCATGCTCAAGAACACAATTCCCCTCTCCATGATGTTCCTCGCCGCTCTGGGGGCTTCTTCGGCTCAGGAGGAAAAACTCAAGGAATTGAAAGGCGCCATTATCGCGCTCGACGGCAAGACGGGCACGCTCACGCTGCATCAGCTGATGACGGACAAACAACACACATTCAGTCTCGCGGCCATGGATCTACCGGTCACCGATCCGCTCGGGCGCAAACTTAAACTGGACGACTTACGTGAGGAACTGCGTGTCACGGCCATGCTTCGCAACGAGGCAGAGGTCGTTGGCCTGCGTGTCGATGGGCCGTATCAGAATGGAATGATCAAGACCATCGACAAGGTGTCGCAATCTGTCACGTTGAAAGGCGTCTTCGGCGAGACGACCTACCGTATCCCGGAGTCGGCGAAAGTCATCGTCGGAGGGAAGGACGGCTCGCTCAAACAGCTCAAGGCCGGCGATGCGATGCAGGTACTCTTTGCTCTCGACAAGAAAACCATCTTGCAGGTGCAGATTGGCAAAGGCGTCCACTCGCGCGATCCCTATCTACGTGTGGTTCGCTTTTATGGTATCCTGACCGAACTCGATCACGCCAAACGCCGGGTGCAAGTCTTCGTGCAATCGACCGACGCCGGCGTCATCAAGACATACGAGGTTTCGCCCGATGCTCAGCTGCGCACGATGTATCATTTGAAGCCGGTGAGCGATGTCGGCTTTGAACAATTCTCGAAGTGGGTCAAGGTGTACTATTTCGTCGATCGCGACACGGGAAAGATCGTCAATATGGACGCCGACTTGCCCATAATGGTTCGACGCAAGGTAGTGAAGTTCGACGGGGGCACGCGCAAGCTCACGGTCGAGGACGAGTTGAAGGAAAAAACGTTCGACCTCGCCGCAGACGTAAAGGTAATGCAGCCGAAGGGGGACGGCAAGCTGGCGGACATCGCCGCGAATCGCATCGTGAACTGCGGGCTGAGCCTGGATCGCAGTCGAGTGCAGGTGGTGTATCTGTGGGATAAGTGATTCACGGTTGCAATTCTCCATGCCCCAACATCGCATCTCCATCATCGACTCACACACTGCGGGCGAACCGACAAGAGTCGTTATCGCCGGCGGGCCGGAACTTGGCGAGGGGTCGTTGGCAGAGAGACGCGAGCGATTTCGTCGGGACTTTGATCGTTTCCGCAGCGCCATCGTCAATGAGCCGCGTGGGTCCGAGGTGCTAGTCGGAGCACTGTTGTGCCCGCCTGTCGATCCTTCGTGTGCGGTGGGCGTCATCTTCTTCAATAACGTCGGCTATCTGGGTATGTGCGGGCATGGCCTGATCGGTGTGATCGTCACGCTCGGCCACCTCGGCCGCATCGGCAGCGGGACGCATCGCATCGAAACGCCCGTCGGGGTCGTCAGTGCAGAGTACGATGGAAGAAACCTCGCCACCATCATCAACGTGCCGAGCTATCGCCACCGCAAGAACGTCACGGTGGACGTGGCCGGTGTCGGCTCAATCATCGGTGACATCGCGTGGGGCGGCAACTGGTTCTTTCTCGTCAACGAGCACGGCGAACAACTCGAATTGACGAACGTCGAGGCCCTCACCGCATTTACGTGGAGGATTCGTCGGGCGCTCACGCAGCAGGGGCTTACCGGCGCGGATGGGGGCGAGATCGATCACATCGAGCTTTTCGGGCCTGCGTGCGCTCCGAAAGCTCATGGACGCAACTTCGTCTTGTGTCCCGGTAAAGCGTACGATCGCTCCCCCTGCGGCACCGGCACGAGTGCCAAGATCGCGTGCCTGATCGCCGATGGGAAATTGCAGCCTGGCGAAGTCTGGCGGCAGGAGAGCATCGTAGGCAGCGTGTTCGACGCCTGGGGAACCATCGACGGAGATCAGGTTGTCCCGCACATTCGCGGCGCCGCATACCTCGCCGCCGAGGCGACGCTCATTCTTGATGACGCCGATCCCTTCCAATGGGGCCTCCGCACATGAGCGTGCCGAGCTATGATGTCGCAGTCCTCGGCGCCGGCATCGTCGGGGCGGCGTGTGCTCGCGCGTTGGCGCTTGCCGGCATGTCCACCATCGTCCTCGATCGCGCTCCCATCGGCAGCGGCGCGACGGCGGCCGGCATGGGACACATCACCGTCCTGGACGATTCCGAGGCACAGTTTGCCCTGACCCGCTATTCGCAGCAACTCTGGGACGAGCTTGCCCCATATCTGCCGGCCGATGTCGAATATGTCACGACCGGCACGCTCTGGATCGCTGTTGATGACGAAGAAATGGATGTCGTGCGCCGCAAGCACGAGTTCCATCTCGCGCGCGGCGTCGCGACGGAGATTCTCGATACGCGCGGCGTCGCCGACCTTGAGCCAAATTTACGGCCTAGCCTGGCAGGCGGACTGCGCGTGCCGGGCGAAAGCGCGATCTACCCGCCTTGCGCGGCGCGTTGGCTGATCGAAGACGCGCAACGCTGCGGTGCCGTGCTGCGCCTCGGCGCCGAAGTGGCAAGCGTGAAGAAACGGACCATCCTGCTGCACGACGGCGCGACCATTACGGCCGACCAAATCGTTCACGCAACCGGCGCCTGGACGACACGTTTGTTCCCCCATCTCGCCGTTCGGCCGCGCAAGGGGCATCTCGTCATCACCGATCGCTATCCCGGTTTCGTGCGGCATCAACTGGTCGAGCTTGGCTATCTGAAGAGCGCACATGGCAATACGCTTGAATCGATTGCCTTCAATTTGCAGCCGCGCAAGACCGGCCAACTTTTGCTCGGCTCCTCGCGTCAGTACGACGTCGCGCACAAAGACGTTGAGCCGCACATGCTCAAGCGCATGATCCGCCGCGCACTCGAGTACATGCCGGCGCTTGCGCGACTCACGGCGATTCGCGCGTGGACCGGTTTTCGAGCGGCAACACCGGATTCGCTGCCGTTGATTGGGCCGCTCGACGGGTATGACGGACACTTGCTCGCGACGGGACATGAAGGCCTCGGCATCACGACCGCTCTCGGTACGGCGGCACTGATCGCAAGCCATCTGACGGGCAGCGTGCCGGCGATTCCGTACACGCCGTATTTGCCGGCGCGTCTGGCGGGAGCAGTCGCCCATGGCTGAGCGGATCGCCATCACCGTCAACGCGCAGCCGGTCGAAACGACGACGGAGTGCAGCGTCGCCGCCGCGGTGATGAAGACGCAAGGTCTCGGCACACATCAATCCGTGACGGGACAAACGCGCGGCCCGTTGTGCGGCATGGGCGTCTGTTTCGAGTGCCGGCTGACGATCAATGGAACACCTCAGCAACGCTCGTGTCAGACGCTGTGTCAGGCGGGCATGCGCGTCGATACGTCGACCGGCCCCGCGTTCGTGCCGACGCCGGCGGTCCCGCCTTTATTGAAGCGTGAATTTGACGTGCTCGTCATCGGCGCCGGACCGGGCGGGCTTGCCGCGGCAGACAGCGCGGCGCACGCGGGCCTAAGCGTCGGCCTCGTTGATGACAATCCTCACTTCGGCGGCCAGATCTGGCGCCACGATGACACCAAACCACCGACGAGACCGTCTCGTCCGTCGATTACCTTCCTCAACAAGACCCAAGTCCTCTTTGCGCTCGACGGCTCGACCTTGCTCGCTGACTCTCATGATGCCGCGCTGGCGTTGGGCTACAAACATTTAATCCTGGCGTGCGGGGCGCGTGAGCAATTTTTACCTTTCCCTGGTTGGACTCTCCCCGGCGTTTTCGGTGCGGGCGGGCTACAATCGCTCGTCAAGTCCGGCTATCCGATCAAAGGGCAGCGCGTGATCGTCGCCGGGTCGGGGCCGCTCCTGCTCGCCGTGGCGGAGTATCTGCGCCAACGCGGCGCCGACGTGCGCCTGATTGCCGAGCAGACGTCGCGCTGGAATCTCGCACGCTTCACGGGCTCTCTTCTCTGGAGTCACCCGACGAAGCTGGTCGAGGCCTGCAAGCTTGGTTGGCGCTTGCGCGGCATTCCGTTTTGCGCGGGCTGCTGGCCCGTACGCGCCGAGGGATTCGAGCGCGTCACTGCTGTCACTTTGACCGATGGCCGCAAGATGTGGTCCGAGCCGTGCGATGCGTTGGCGTGCGGCTTCGGTCTAATCGCAAACCTGGAACTACCAATGCTGCTGGGTTGCGCCATCGCCGAAGGCTTCGTCAAGGTGGATGATTATCAACGAACTTCGATCCCAAACGTCTATGCGATCGGCGAACTGACCGGCATTGGCGGCCTCGACAAAGCGATCGTCGAAGGACAAATAGCGGGCGCTGTCGTTTCCGGTCGCATGGAGCACGTCCAACGGCGGCAGCGTCAGCTTGTCAAGGCGCGATCGTTCGTCGCGCGACTCGCGGAAGCTTTTGCGCTGCGGGAAGAGCTGCACCATTTGGCCGACAGGGAAACCATCGTATGCCGTTGCGAAGACGTCACCTTCGCTCAATTGTCTCGCCACGCCAACGGGCGCGACGCCAAGCTGCAAACGCGATGCGGCATGGGGCCTTGCCAGGGACGCGTCTGTGGACCGGCTGTCGAGTTCCTGTTCGGCTGGACAAGCGATTCAGTGCGTCCGCCGATTTTTCCGACGTCGCTTGGCAATCTGGCGGGCTCTTGAGAAAATGAATCCTCAGATGAGTACGGATAAGCCCAATTGAATACCGGAGTGTTGACGCTGCTTGTCGTTTCTTGACCGTGTTCATCTATGGCTTCATTCGAATTGATGATCTTTTACTTGCTCCTGCGCCCGAGATCGCATTTACTCATGGACGTCAGCGCATCATCCGGAACAGGACTTCTTCATGTGCCGTCCGTCGTTGTGGTTCGGCGCGTTCCTTCTTGCGCACGCCAGTTTCACGGCGATGCCACGCGATCGCCAGGGCGCACGCGGCTGAGACACCTCTCAATATGCGTTCATTTTTCGTCAAACATTGGTTTCTTGTCTTTCTCATGCTGGCGGTGGGATTCACGCTCTGGATGCCACGGGTCATGCATCCCGCCACCGACTTCTGGGAGCCGCGCCTGACCATGGGCGCATCGCTGTTTCTGATGGCGTTCACGATGCCGACGCGCTCGCTGATCGCGGAGTTTCGGCAGCCGTATGCGTCGCTGTGGGCGGTGTTCTTGAGCTATGGTCTTGTGCCGGTGTGTGCGTGGCTGCTCGGGCATGCGACTCGGCATGAGGACTTGCGCATCGGCTTGATTCTCATCAGCGCGGTGCCATGTACGCTATCGTCGGCGATCCTGTGGACGCGCATGGCGGGAGGCAACGAGGCGACGGCGCTGCTGGCCGTGATGGGCACGACCTTCCTGAGCTGGATACTGACGACGGCCTGGCTCTACGGACTCACGGGAACCGCTGCGGAAATCCAACTCGTCGCGGTCGCATTCGACTTGATCGTCAGCCTGATCCTACCGGTCATACTCGGTCAAGCCTTGCGTGCTATCTCATCGTGTGCTCGAATTGCCGAGCAAAACAAAGTATTTATCAGCGCCCTGTCGCAATGCTTCGTGCTCGCGATTGTCCTCAAGGCAGGCGTGACCGTCGGCGACAAGCTCCACGCGCAATATGCCGAGGACGCGGCCGAGATCTTCGCCTGGGGAATCGGTCTGGCCGTCACGCTCCATCTGTTCGCCCTGGGAAGTGGCCTGCTCACGGGCCGTTGGCTGCGCTTCGACCGCGGCCGACAGATCGCCATCGGATTGTCCGCGAGCCAGAAGACGTTGCCAGTTTCGCTGGTCCTGTACGAGCAATACTACACCGCCTACCCCTACGCGGTGATTCCGCTCCTGTTCTACCACGTCGGCCAACTGCTGCTCGACACGGTCATCGCCAAACAAATCGCCAAGGAGGGGCCGGCGCCTGCATCCGAAGAGCCTGGTCCGCTGGCATGACATTTCGCGACTCCATATGTTATCAACGTGGATCTCACGCTCCGCGTGAGGAAATCCCGACACGCGGAGCGTGACGTCGCTGATGCCAGCGTTTCGCAAGAAATTGAACTTGGCCCACCCGCCATTCAAGAAAAAGAAGGACGCGCATGCAGAATGACCCGTATTCCCCCTGTCCGTGCGGCAGCGGCAAGAAATTCAAATGGTGCTGTCAGCCAATCCATGCCGAGATCGCCAAGATCTTCACGCTCGACGAGGAAGGCCAGCACGAGGCGGCCCTACGCGCCATGGAGGACGTCGTCGTCCAGCACGCGGCCAATCCCGAAGCCCATGGCCGCAAGGCCCAGTTGCTCTTCCAGAACGACAAGGTCGAGGAGGCCGAGAAAGCCCTGGACAAGGCGTTCTAGCAGTTTCCGAATTATCCGTTTGGCTTCTTCCTCAAGGCGCGTTTTCGGCTTTACGAAGGCGAGATCGCTGGCGCGTTGATGCTGCTCCGCAAGGCGGCCGGGCTTTACGATTCAAATGCGGTCGACATCGTCGCGCAGATTCACGTCGACGTCTTCGACTGCGAAATGAAACTCAACCACCCGATCGCGGCCCGCGCCGCGGCAGAACTGGCGTTGAAGCTGCAACCGTCGAACGACAATCTCCGTCAGGGCTTGAGCACCGTCTTCAGCAAGGACAATCCGAACCTCCCCATGAGCGCGTGGGAATCACATGCGTTCAAACCGTTGGGCGTGAACGCGGCACCAAAACACCGCGCCTCATGGGATGGCGCCCTCAAGAGCGCGGCGACGGGCAAGCTCGCCGACGCCACCAAAGCATTCGAGCAATTGACGCAAGGCGATGCGGTCGAGCCGGCGGCGTGGTTCAATCTCGGCCTTTGCCACGCGTGGTCGGGCAACAATGCCTCCGCACTGGCCGCGCTCGATCAGTATGTCACGCTGGAAACCGACGAAGCGCAAGCGGCTCAGGCGTGGGCGATTGCCGAGGTTCTGCGATACGGCCAGGGGATGGAGGATCAAGCCGATCTCGTGGAACATTCATGCACGTTCGGTGCGCGCGATCCACGCGCGTTCGTCAGCTTTCTCGGCGAATTGGAGAAGGAAGGGCTTCTAACTGGCGCGCGTGTCAGCGAGGAAGAAGGCGTGTTGCGAGCGATTGTGCTCGAACCACCTGGTCCCGCCTTGACGCCGGAGATTGCCGCCCGGCAAAACTTGAAGTCGGCGGCATACGTCGCCATGATGGGCAACTTCATCCATCTCACCGGCCCGGACAAGCCGGCGCTGGAAAAATTCATGGCCTCGGTGCAGCAAAAGCTCGGCAACCTCATCGTCGAAACGCAGTCAATGCGCGGCCCCGCCAAGTTCGTCGATGCGCTGGCGGAGGGGGTCGGCTTCCCGCGCAACGCGCTCAGCAACGAAGACGCGGAAGCTCGCGTGCGCGAAGGCTTCGAGAAATTCTACGAAGACGTCTGGATCCATCGCCCGCTCAAGAGCCTCAGCGGCTTGTCCCCCATCGATGCGGCAGGGCAGGGCGTCGCGCGCAAAAAGCTGCGTGGTCTCTTGAAATTCATGGGCGAAATCGCGAGCATGGCCCGCTATCCCTACGAATTCGACCGCCTGGGACGGAAGCTCGGTTTAGGCGAAGGAGCCACGCCGGCGGCGGTCACGACTGGCGCCGCGAAACCGGACATCACGGCGCTCGGAGCGACCGACCTCGCCAGTCTTTCGACGGATGGCCTGAGTAACGCGGAACTCGAATCGGCCTATCAAACGGCGATTAAACTCGATGCGCGCGAAGTCGCGGGCAGGTTTGCCGCCATTCTCGTGGGCAAACCGTCTTATCCCGAACGCCCCGATCGCTTGCCGCTTTTTCAGTTGCTCATTAATCAATCGATGGCCGCGGGCGATCTGGACACGGCGCTCAATTATCTCAACGACGGCGAGCGCGACGATTGCGAGAGCAATGAGGGCAAACGCCGCAATGACTACGAACTGCGTCGCGCTCAACTTCACGCCAAGCGCGGTGAATTCGACGACGCGCAGGCCGTCTTCGTGCGCCTTATCGCGCGTGTGCCGACGGAATTAAGCTTGCGAGTGACTGCGGCCGAAACGATGCTGTCGGCCCGGCAGAAGGACAAGGCGTTCCAGTTTGCCAAGGACGGACACACTGCGGCCATCAAGGCCAACAATCGCGATCTGGAAGGGCACTTCAAGGAGCTAATGGCGGCGGCGCAGCGCAATTAATGGGTGTCTCGGCAAAAAACCGCAAGCGCGTGGGGATTCAACACACGGCGCTTAGGGGTTCACCCACGGCCGCGGCTGTCCCGTCACGCCCGCGATCAGGTTTCGCGCGGAGATCTCCGACGAATTCAATTGCGCGACTATTTGTCGGAGACCCGCGCGGCTCTGCGAGCCGCGGCTAAAGGGAGTTATTTCGCCGCGGTCACCGTGACGACCTTGGTCTGCGCCACGCCGCTGGACGACCGGATGCGGATCGCGTGCTGGCCCGGTTCCAGGACGCGGGCTTTCCAAAGGACCGTGCTGTAATCCTGCGTTTCGCCGAGCGGCGCGACCGGCTGAACTTCCTTGCCTTCCAGACGCTCCATGCCCTTGGGCAACTCCAGCGTCAACGTCTGGCCGAGGCCCGGATCGGCGACGGTCGCGGAGATCGTGAAGATCTTGCCCGGTTCGAACGATCCGCCCAGATCGAACTGGAATCGGCCTTCGCTCTCGGCCGGCACGGCGATGTCTTCCCCGTATGCGTAGGCCATGTCACGTTTGGCGCCGGGCTTTAGCTCCTTGCTCGGCCAGTAGAAGCTGATCGCCGAATCGAAGCCGGCGGGGATGGCGTTCATTTCCCAGTTGCCGAAGCCGGCACGCAAGCTGGAGAGAACGAGCTTGTCGGCTTTTTCGTACCTGCCGCCGACATTGAGTGTCAGGTGCGAGACATAGCCGGGGTTTTGCAGATTGGGGACTTGCAGCATTTGCAAGTAGGGGGGCAGCGTCTTGTCTTTCAGAACGATGCCATCGAGGATCTTGCCCGGATGCGTCACGGGCGAGGCGAACAGACAGCCATCGTTGGTGACGACATAGGTGTCCATGCACACCCGCACGGCCACGGTCTGGGCCTCCTTCGTCGTGTTCTCAACGGTGTAGGCGATCAACATGGTATTCAAGAGGCGCTTCTGTCCGGGGCCCTTGGCTCGGGACGGATGCAGTTCCACGGACTGCGTGATACGTAAACCGTCGCTGAGCCACACGTTCATGTAGCCTGTACGCTTCTTGTTGCCAGGCCCATTAGGGAGCTGAGCGTTCATGGCCTCGAAGCGGCCGCCGAAGCCGGGCTGTACGGTTCGGCCGTTGATCTGGAATTGGGGGAAATGGCTCAAATGCAACATCTGTTTGTTCATCGTAGTGATGCTGGCATAAAAGCTGCCTTGCGGCTGAAAGTTGATCCGCTGCATCGGATCGATCGCGCCCGAATGCTCCATGTCAACGACAAGCGTTTTTTCGTCCTGAATTTTGACGGCGAATTTCGATTTTGCTGGCTCACCCGCATTGGATTGGGATGCGAGAACGGCAAGGAAGACGACCGCGCTAAAACGGATAACGTTTGCGATAAAGTGATTCATCAGCATGTTTTTCTCTGCTAGGATACGAGGCGATTACTTTTCCGCCGTGATCGTAATGACTTTCGTTTGCGTCACGCCGCTTGACGAGCGGACGCGGATCGTGTGTTGACCCGGTGCAAGGACGCGCGCCTTCCATACGGCCGTGCTGAATTCCTGCGACTCGGCCAGTGGAGCGAGCGGCTGCACTTCCTTGCCTTCCAGTCGCTCCATGCCTTTGGGCAACTCTAGCGTCAACGTCTGGCCAAGACCCGGATCGGCGACAGTCGCGGAGATGGTGAACAGTTTGCCCGGCTCGAAAGAGCCGCCGAGGTCGAGCTGGAAGCGTCCTTCGGCGCCGGCGTGGGCGGCGACGCCTTCGCCGTAGACATAGCCGATTTCGCGTTTGCCGCCTGGCTTGATGTCCTTGGGCTGCCAGAAGATGCCGATGCCGGAGTCTCCCATCGATGCGAAGACGGGCATGTCCCAGTTGCCGAAGCCGGCGCCATGGCGCGTCAACACAAGCTTGCTCGGTTTTTCATATTTGCCGCCGAGGTTGAGCGTCAAGTGCGAGACGTAGCCGGGGTTCGCGAGGTCTGGGCGCTGCAGCATTTGCAGGTAGGGTGGGAGCGTCTTGTCTTGCAGGGCGACGCCATCGAGGATTCTGTTGGGATGCGTGACGGGGGCGGCGAACATGCAACCGTCATTGTCGATGACGAAGGTGTCCATGTAGACGCGCACGCCCGCGGGAATGGTGCGCATGCTCTTGTTTTCGATGGTGTAGGTGATCAGGACGTTGTTCATGAGCCGTTTCTCACCGGGCTTTTTTGCCTTGGACGGATGGAGCTCGGCGATCTGCGTGATGCTCAGGTCGTCGACGAGCCAGACGGACATGCTGCCGACGCGATTTTTGCCGCTGGGGCTTTTGGGCAACGGAGCATTGGTGACTCGGCCGCCGACGGCCTGTTGATAGAATCGGCCATTGATCATGAAGCTCGGAAAGTGGCTGAGGTGCAGGAGCTGGTTCTGCAGGGTGTTGACGGTGACGCCGAGACCGCCTCCCTGCGCCTGAAAGTTGATGCGTTGCTGGGAGTCGATCGGCCCGGTGTCTTCCATCTCCGTATTGACGACGACGGTTTTTTCGTCGTGGATCTTGACGCTGAATTTCGGTTTTGTCGATTCCTGAGTACTTGACGCGAGCGGCATCAGGCCGACGACCATAGTGGTAACAATGAAAATAAAACGCATCGCTGGCTCCTTGTTCGCGCGCGTAGGGAACTTCTAACGAAATCGATCGTCTTTAGTCCTTGTCGATTGATGGCGGCGGCAACGCGATACTGCCTTTGCCCGACGGTTTCGGTGGTATCAGGCGACACTTCACGCCGGCTAACCCCTCTTCGTCCTCGTCCGGCGGCTCTTCCCAGATGGGAAGAACCTTCTCGACCGGAAAAATCTTGTCGAGTTTCGTTATCGTAAAAACTTCAAAGATACCGGGAATGACATTGCAAAAGGCGATTCGACCCCCACGAGGCGTGAGTTTTTTGTAGCACTTTATCATCATGCCCAGTACCGAACTGTTCATGTACTCAATGTTGCCGAAATCCAGAAGAATCTTACGCCGATTTCTATCTTCGTCGAGAAGGTCAACGAGACCTTGGATGTCCGAGTCGCCAAGCAATCGGTACCCGACGAAACGAGCGACCGTGACGTCACCTTGGTCCTGTATTTGGAGCGGCATTATCATACCTCGGATGGACGCTTAGCTTCCCGAATTCGCCGGCAGAAACGGCTTCCGTGGAGCCGCCTTGGATGCCGCAACTAGCGCCTGGAATTTCGGGTTGAATTCGAGCAATTCGTCCATCAACGAATCATCCTCCCGAGGATCAATCGACTGGATTGCCAACAATCGCTGGTCCGGCATCTCGATGACCACGGTCTCACCAGTGTCGGCACATTCATTCAGGGTCTTTTGCAGGTCCGTTTCGAGTCGGCTCAGCGGGATCGTCTTGATGGCCATGAAATTCCTCCCCTTCCACAATCAGTTTGTTGCCGACTTTCCGTCCAACCACGAGTATCACGACTTCATCACCTTCGACATTATACAATGCCCGCAAATCGCCGGCGCGCAGTTCATACTCCGCGAACGGATTGGGGCGAAGGCGCTTGACCGCCTTCGTCAAAACCGCCGGCTGATGTTCCAGACGCGAAAAGATGGCTGCCTCAAGTTTTCGCTGGTCCCGTGCCGAGAGCCCACGGAAATGGCGGGCGGCGTCATCGGTTATCGTGATTCGGTACGCCATAGCGCAAATCCACGGCGGCCTCAGACCTTTCGTCCCTTCAACAATTGCCGCCCCAGCACCGGATCGCGCGCCGTGAAATCGCCCAGCTCTTTATCGCGGCTCAAACAGCGGGTGTACATCTCTAGCTTGGCGTCGAGATCGTCTGCGTGGTGGATAATCAAGCACTCGGGAATCAACGGCAATCTCGGCGAACCCCACTCCGGCAAGCTCAAGTGCGTGATAACGATGTGCTCCAGCATCAGCACAAGTTCCGGATTCACATCGCCCAGTTCGCACGCCGTGTCGCGCACCAGATCGCGCCCCAACAACAGATGGCCGAACAGGCGGCCCGCCGTCGTCGGCTGCACGTTCATCACATCTTCATTGAATTCAATCGTGCGGCCAATGTCATGCAAAATCGCCCCGGCAACGACGAGATCGCGATTGAGCGGCGGCTGAAGGTCAGGGTAGTGGGCCACGTATTTGTCCGCCAGGTGTATACACGTATGCGTCACCGACAGGACGTGTTCGAGCAGCCCGCCGGCGAATGAAAAGAAGTGCTTGAGCGTGGCGGGCGCCTGCATGAGCTGCGCTTTCCTGCGATCGAGAATCGTCATCACCAGGCGGCGCAAGGGGACGTCATCGATTTGCGATTCGGCGATGGTCAGAAGCTCCTGGAACATTGCCTCGACATCGTAGCGCGTCGACTCGACGAAATGCCGCGGATCGAAGCCGTCGGCCCTGTCTTCGTCTTTCACCATGCGGACATTGGCGAACTCGATCTGCGGGCCGTATTTGGAATTTTCCTGGTAGACGCCGCGAATCTTGAAGAATTGGCCGACGCGCCAGTCGCAATCGCAGTTGGCAAACCAATTCCCATCGCTCCAGATCATGCCAGTGGCCGTGCGGCTGGCATCGCGAAAGCGACAGATATAGAAGGGCTTGCCGTCCTTGCGTGCGCCGCGCGTTCGTTCAGTCAGGAGCGCGTAGAAATCGCCAGATTGGCCCGCAGCCAACTCCGAAAGGCGAACCAGAGGCGGTTTGACCTTGGACATGGCGATTCCCTGATCGGGGAATGGTGACGCTTGCTTGTAGTGTAGTGGTGGAAGAGGGGGGTACAAGATGGCAGGCAGGACAAGCGACGTCTTTGTTTAGCGCTCGCGTGTGAGGGTGCGAGCGCTAAACAAAGACGGATAGGATCACGCGCTCTTCTTGTCGGGCGCCTTTTCGAACATCGATTCTGTGCCGCGAATAACGCCTTCCGTGACCGTGAACTTATTCTTCAACTCCATCTCGGGAAGCTCATACATGAGGTCGGTCATCACGTCCTCGACAATGCTGCGCAGACCACGGGCGCCTGTGTCGCGCTCGCGAGCCTTCTTCGCGATCAGTGCCAGGGCGCCACTCGTGAATTCCAGTTCCGACCCTTCCATCTCGAAGAGCTTCTTGTATTGACGCACCAGCGCGTTGCGCGGCTCCGTCAGAATACGCGTCAGCGAATCCTCGTCGAGCGGGTCGAGCGGCGCAAGCACCGGCAAGCGGCCGATGAACTCGGGGATCATGCCGAAGTCGAGCAGGTCGTCGCTGGTGACGTTGCTGAGGATCTCGCCCAGCTTGCGGTCGCGATGTTCGGGGCTGGAGCCGAAGCCGATCGTCGTCTTGCCGAGGCGGCGTGCGATGATGTCTTCGAGTCCGACGAACGTGCCGCCACAGATGAAGAGGATGTTCGTGGTATCGACCTGAATGTATTGCTGTTCTGGATGTTTGCGGCCGCCCTGTGGGGGAACGTTGCTGACGGTTCCTTCGAGCATTTTGAGGAGGGCCTGCTGGACGCCTTCGCCG
>SXGT01576511.1_pt1 | contig 49299 bp, 37 predicted proteins | sample 3176221 | NCBI WGS metagenome assembly SXGT01 (sample SAMN11356862, study PRJNA531348) | freshwater metagenome | isolation source: freshwater sample F1-120 | place: China: Fuxian Lake, Yuxi | collected 2017-12-25
CAAGGGGAGAGGGGGGACGTGGTCTCAAAGCCGCCGTCATGCGGATCTTGCCGCGCGTGCAGACGCCCGCGCAGTATCTCGGCGGCGAGCTCAATAGCATCGTCAAGGACCATGCCCGCGTACGCGGCAAACTGTGCATGGCGTTTCCGGACGCGTACACGCTCGGCATGTCGCATCATGGTTTGCAGGTTTTATACACGATCATGAACAACGATCCGCAGTGGGCGTGCGAACGCGCCTTCACGCCGTGGATCGACTTCGAGGCCGAGCTGCGCAAGGCCAACCTGCCGCTCTATAGCCTCGAAACGTTTACGCCGCTGCGCGATTTCGACATCGTCGGCTTCAGTTTGCAATACGAGGTTTGCTACACCAACGTGTTGACGATGCTCGACCTGGGCGGCATCCCGCTGCACGCTAAGGATCGCACGCTGGAGCATCCGCTCGTCATCGCCGGTGGGCCGGGGGCACAGAACCCGGAGTTACTGGCTCCGTTCATCGATCTCTTCATCATCGGCGACGGCGAGGAGAGCCTGCCCTGGGTGATGGATAAATGGATCAGCATGAAAGAGCGCGGCGACAAACCGCGTGCTGACATGCTCGCCGAACTGGTCAGCAGTTCGAGTTGGGCATGGGCGTATGCGCCGCAGTTTTACGAACCCGAGTATCACGCCGACGGCACCATCGCGGCGATCAACCGCACGCGCGGCGATGTGCCGCGCGAGATTCGCGCGTGCACCATTGAGCAGGATTTCGACGCGATTCCCCTCCCCACGAAGCCGGTAGTGCCGTTCGTCGAGACGCCGCACGATCGCATTGCTTTGGAGATCATGCGTGGCTGTCCCTGGCAGTGCCGATTCTGCCAATCGACGGTTATCAAACGGCCTTTGCGCGTTCGCTCGGTGGAAACCATCGTGCAGGCGGCACTCGATAGCTATCGCAACACGGGGCACCGCGAGATCAGCTTGCTGAGTCTCTCGACCAGTGATTATCCGTACTTCGAGGAGCTGGTCAACCGGATGCACGAAGTATTCATGCCCTTGGGGGTGAGCATCTCGCTGCCGAGCTTGCGGGTGAACCATCAGCTCAAATCGTTGCCGAAGCTGATGAAGGGGGTGCGCAAATCAGGGCTGACGCTTGCCCCCGAGGTGGCCCGCGATGACATGCGCGAACAGATCAGAAAGCCGATCAAAAACGACGACCTGTACGAAGGTTGCCGCGAGGCGTTCAAGGCCGGCTGGCAGCGCGTGAAGCTTTACTTCCTGTGCGGATTGCCGGGCGAGCGCGAGGTTGATCTCGACGGCATCCTCGAACTCTCCGAAAATATTTCACGCATCGGCAAGGAAGTGCGCGGGCGGTTCGTCGAGGTGACGGCGTCGGTGTCGAACTTCATTCCGAAGCCGCACACGCCGTATCAATGGAACGGCATGCAGACGCGCGAGTATTTCAAATGGGTCGGCCAATACCTCAAGCGCAATTGCAAGCTCAAGAGCGTACGCATCAAGCAGCACGATGTCGAGTTGAGCCTTCTCGAAGGCATCCTGACTCGCGGCGACCGGCGCGTGGCGGTGGCCCTCGAAGAAGCCTGGCGGCGCGGCTGCCGTCTTGACGCGTGGAGCGAATGCTTCAAGCCGGAGATCTGGTGGCAGACATTCGCTGACCTCGGTATCGACACCGCGTTCTATTCCCAGCGGTCCCGCCCGGTGGATGAGGTGCTGCCGTGGGATCACATCAACGTCAAGAAGGGGCGCGAGTACCTGGAGAAGGAGCAAAATCGCAGTCTGGTGCAATTGCAGGTGATGGCGGAGGCGACGTGATTTCGCTGCTTGCCGTTTAGCGCTCGCAGGGCGCCAAGCGAATGCTACGCCGCAAGCGGCGACCCGTCCTACCACGGTTTCCTATCTTAATCGGCCCATCTGGTTGCCCTTGAATCTTTTCGCCGGATTTGCCACAAGCCAGACTTGACCCGAAATCGGGCTTCCACCTGGCATTCGGCAGTCTCCTATGACGACTTCCACTACCGTCCTCGGCAGCAAGGTAGGCCGCGCTCGCCGCAGCCTTGGGCAACTCTGGCAGGTGCCGACGTTCTTGATCGGCCTGCTCGCGTTTGTCGGCGTCGCTGCCAGCACGCCGTGGCGCGTCACGCCACAGCAGCGGGAATTCGACGAAATGATATCCCGACTGCGTACGGGGCTAGAGCAGGGCGAAGACCCGAACGTGCTTGTTGGAATCGCCGAGAACGTGGTTGGCAAACTGCCGCGCTTTCGTTCCCGCGCGGCCGAGGCGCATTTTTTGGTGGGCTCCGCATTCTATCGGCAGGCGAAGGCAAAGTCTGCCGTGTTGGCCAAAGACATTTGGCCGCGCGCGGTCGAACACCTGGACCAGGCGCTGAAGTTGGGCGGTTCCGACGAGGATCGGATCGCGCTGCAATATCGGCTCGGGTTTTCCCTTTATCAACTAAACCAAGACGTGCCTCGCTCTCTCGAGTTGATGACCTTGTCCGTGGAAAAGGGGGCAGACCAGCCTCTGCCAGCGTATCGCCTTCTGGTCGAGGCGCACCTCGCGCAGAAGGCTCCAAACTTCGATGCGGCGTTGACGGCGGCGCGGCGTGTGATCGATCTGACGCCGGAGCGTGAAACCGAGGCGATTGCCAAGGGGCGCGTGCAAATCGGTGAACTGCTTCTGCGCAAGGGAATGCGTGCCGAGGCGATCAAGGAAATGGACCGAATCACCTCGAAAGCCCCTCGCGCTGTCCGTGTCCAGGCCAGGCTGCTGCAAGCTCAGGCGTGTGAGGACGACGGGCAATGGACGAAGGCGATTCCCCTCTGGCAGGGATTGCTTGCCGACGCTCCCCATGTCCCCGGCGGCAGGGCACGCATCTGCTACGCACTGGGCTGGTGTCATCAACAAAAAGATTCGGCGGATACCCAGGAATCCATTCGCTTTTGGCAAGAGGCGCTCAAGCTCGGTGGGCCGGCAGGACAGGCGGCGGGATTGCGACTCGGGCAGCTACGGCTCGCGCTGGCCCCCGGACAGGCGCTGGCCGACTGGACCACTGCGCTGGCCAGCACCCAGCCAAACGAACTATTCCGAAATCCTTATGTCGAGATCGAGCAGGTGCGCGAATGGCTCGATCAGGCCATCCGCCACCTCGACGTGGCCCAGGACCCCGAGAAAACTCAGACCGTCGCAGAACTCTATCGCAGGATCACCCCCGGCAGCGACTCGGACTATCGCATCGCCCAGGCGGCCGAGGCAGTCGCCAAGCAACGTGCCGAACAGTACAAGACGGTGAGCGGGAATGTGACCGCCGAGGAGGTGCAAGCCCAGTACCGCCGCGCCGCGGCAGCTTTCGAATTGGCCGCCAAGGCCCGCCCGGAGGCCGAACGGTCTGAACCGCTCTGGCGCTGCGCGCAATGCTATTTGGCAGCCCGAGATACGGCTCAGGCCCAACAGGTCTTGGTGCTTTTCGTGCAGTTCGAGCGTGACGAAACTCGTCTGGCCGAGGGCTGGTTCACGCTGGGTGATCTCTACCGCAGCGCTCAGGACAGGAAAACGGCGCGCGACGCTTACCTCAAGTGCATCGAGATTCCAAACACCCCCTTCGCAAATCGGGCACGCTATCATCTCGCCATGGAGGAAAAGGAACAAAAGAACTACACGAAGGCGCGCGAAATTCTCGAGCAAATCCTGAGCAAGAGCCGCGATGTCGATTTGCGAACTCAAGAAAAGGCCCAGTATCAGATGACGTCGGTGCTCATGCTGATGGCCGAGTATGACCGGGCCCATGTCGAGCTCAAGGAGTTCATCCATCGTTTTCCAGAAAACGCCAATACCCTTCTGGCACGCGAACAGCTCGGCGAATGCTGTCGGCAGCTCGCGAAGAATGAACTGCTCAAGGAAGTTGAGCTGCGAAAATCAATCACCCTGACCTCGTCCGAAGAATTGCGGCAGACGGTAAACGAAAATCTGAACAAGATTCGCATCTCGCGCAATGCCTTGTTGACCGAATCGATCAAGGCGTGCGAGGCCCTTTCCGACGAATTGGAGAAAAAGGCCCGCACCAAGCCGCTCGACCCTATCGAGCAAATTCTGCGTCGGCGTGCCCAGTTCGGCATCGGCGAGTGCTATTTCTACGGCGAACGCTATTTCGACGCCCTGCACAGTTTTCGCGAATTGCAAGGCAAGAATCGCCGTACCGTCGAAGGGTTTTACGCCTGCCTCTACATCTGCGATCTCGTGGGCGTCCTGCAACAACCGCCGAAACGAGCCGAGCAGGCCCGCGAATCCGCCAAGGAAGCAATTCGCCTCCTCCAGGAAGACTTGAAAGGGCTGGCAGCAGACGCCGAGATCTTCCGCATGCCAGGCATCCGTCCGCGCGAATGGTGGGTCTCCTGGGCCGACACCGAGCAGCGCAAGCTCACGGTCCCTCCGCGTCCGGACAACGAATTTCCCTGAACATTTGCTGTCCGACCAGATTCTGCTCGACCGGCGTCCTATGTCGCCGGCGAAGGTGTACCCGCTTGCGCAACGCCATGCGAGCGGTAGCCCGAATGAAATCGCCTTTCCGCACCGGGTTGCGGATTCTACAATAAAGACTCGCATTCGGCTCGCTCACCCTACCGGGAGGCTTCGGACATGGGTACGTGGGGTTTGATCTCCGTGATCTTGAACGTCATCTTGCTGCCGCTCGCAGCATTCATGATTTTGTTGATATTGATTCAGCGTGGCAAAGGCGGCGGGCTAATCGGCGCCCTGGGTGGAGCGGGCGGTTCTAGCCCCTTCGGTTCCCGCGCCGGCGACCAGTTCACACGCCTTACGATCTACTGCGCCATCGTCTGGCTCGCATTGACGATGATCCAGGTCAAGACGATCCAGGCCGCCAAAACTGAGCGCGGCAATCCCAACGCCTTCGCCCCGCAGGGCGAATGATTGCTGACGATTCGTTGAGCCGGCGAGCTTGCACGCCGCGGAGATCCCCTTCGCAGTGTGCAAGCTCGCCGGCTAAACCACGCCACTTTTTCGTGAGGTTCGCGTGCTGTTGAGCATGACCGGCTACGGGGAAGCACGCTGCCAGAGCGATCAGCTCACTCTGTCCATCGAAGTGCGTGCGCTCAATAATCGCTACCTCAAGGTCTCGCTGCGCGCTCCCGACCCGTACCATTTGCTCGAAGCGGAATTCGAGAAAGTCATTCGCAAGACGATCAAGCGAGGCACCATCCAGGTGCATTTGCGCTGCGAGAATCAGGCGGCTCCGGAAGATTTTCGCATCAACGCCGTCGCGCTGGCAAGCTATGTCAAACAAGTGCGTGAAGTCAGCAAGCAGCTCGGGCTAGAGGACCAAGGCCAGGCGTTGCTCGCCCAGGCCTTGATGTTGCCCGGCGTCGTGCCGGAGGCCGGAAGCCGAACCAATCAACTGCACGAGGATTGGCCAATCATCGAGAAAACGCTCCACCAAGCGATCGGCCAACTGCAACGGATGCGTAGCGACGAAGGCAACGCGATGGCGCAGGAGTTGTTGAGCCACCGCGACGTGATTGCCACGCATCTTGACCGAATCCGCACGATGATTCCGCTGGTGGTAACGTCGTTCCGCGATCGGCTGTTCGAACGGGTCAAGACGATTCTCAGCGAACACGACGTCAAGATCGACCGTAATGACCTTATTCGCGAAGTATCGATCTTCGCCGAGCGCAGCGACATTGCCGAGGAAGTGGTTCGTCTGGCGACCCACCTGGATCATTTCCAGGAGATTATCAAGGAAGACGAAAGCCCGGGCCGCAAGTTGGAGTTTCTCACCCAGGAGATGGGGCGCGAGGCAAACACGATCGGCTCCAAAGCAAGCGATGTGCAGATCTCCAGGCAGGTCGTGGAGATCAAGGGAACACTCGAGAAGATTCGTGAGTTGATTCAGAATGTCGAATAGTCCGCCGCAGCTCAGGAAGCTTGCCACGGACTAAGGACCACGGACTGCCGAAATGGGCCCCCTCATCATCGTGTCGGGACCGAGCGGGTGTGGCAAAACGACGATCCTGCACCGGCTGCTCGACGAAAATACCTGGCCGATGCGGCTATCCGTGTCCGTGACCACGCGCAAACCGCGCATCAATGAACAGAACGGCGTAGCCTACCATTTCTGGAGCGTGGCGGAGTTCCTCGCTGACCGGGACAAAGGCCTGTTCCTGGAATGGGCCGAAGTGCACGGGAATTATTACGGCACGCTCGACCAGGAAGTGACGCCGTATCGACAGTTGGCCTATGGCGTGCTGCTCGACATCGATGTGCAAGGGGCTGAACAGGTCCGCAAGCGGTGTCCGGATGCCGTGTCGATTTTCATCCGCACGTCGCGATTCGAAACGCTCGAGGAGCGGTTGCGAAAACGGCACGCGGATGCGGAGGAGGCCATCCAGAAGCGCTTGGCCAACGCGCGGGCAGAACTGGCTCGCGCCGATGCATACAATTATCAGGTAATCAACGACGATCTGGAAGTCGCTCTGGCGGAGATGCGGGCGATTCTGGGTCCCCTCTTCAAGTAGGGTGCGTGCAACGCACCGTGGTGGTATCGGGTGCCTTCGGCGCACCCTTCGAAAAGGAGCCAGCATGCTGGATGAACTGAAAGAAGAAGGCATCGTCAACAAGGTCGGCGGGCGCTTCAAGCTCTCGACCCTTATCCAAAAACGCATGGTCGCGCTCAACACGGGCGCAAGGGCCCTCGTCGATATCAAAAGCGGCGATAAGCTGACGATCGTTGTCCAGGAAATCTTGCAAGACAAGATCTTTCTGGATCAATCCGGCAACCTCGTCATGCGCGGCACCAGCGCGGGTGATGCCGTTCGCCGCGCCATGCTGACCGACATTTCCGATGTCAGCGGCGGAGACGATTAACGCAGGCGGATGTAAGGGCCGGCCAGCCCTTTGGCTTCCGGTTGGTCCCTGACTCCGCGCCCAAGACGTTGAAGAACCATGAGTGAATCCCTTCAAAATCCTGAAAGCGCCGGCATCAAGGCCGGGTTGCCTCCGGAGCCTGCGCCGGCGACGGGTGCCCCGATTGTCTACCAGCCTATTTCCGGCTGGGCGATTGCGGGGCTTGCCGCCGGGGTGCTTTTTGCACTGTTGGTGCTGACCAGCGCAGCCGTCGGATTGTTTCAAGGGGCGCCTGTTTTTTTTCCGCTTTGGGTGGTCGGCGCCCCCATTCTTGCCATGATCCTGTGCTTGATTGGTCAGCGGCATGTGCAGAATTCCGAGGGGACTCGCGCGGGAATACCTTTGGCCCGGTGGGGATTCCGAATCAGCCTCGTCAGCGGTCTGACCTACTTCGCCTACTACTTCATGACAGGCCTTGCGGTTCAGACTCAGGCAAACGCGTTCATGATGGAAAAAGGGGACGATGGCGGCTTCTTTCAACTCCTGCGCGAAGGGGCCGACAACCCTACCCATCTCAATGCCGCCTTCTTGCTCACGGTTCCAGCCACAACCCGTAGCGGGCGCGCCGACAACGAAATCACGATGCGCCAAAACTACGACCAGCCTGGCAAGGACGGCCAACCCGGGCGGTTGACGGGATTTCGCGAAGGCCTGTTTGGCAGAGTTCTCTACAAACAACTCGCCAAGGATGCAGAAATCACCCCACTCGCAGTGCGCTATTGGGGATACGAGAAACGCGGCTACAAGGTGCATCGGGAGTATCGCGTCGTCACCAAGGAGGCGGAACTTCGCCTGATGATGTCAGCCGTTAGTACGGAAGGCGAATCTACCGGCCAGGGACGGCGATGGTTCGTCAATCTCAATGATCCGCAGGTGGGCGAGGGACTGCTATCGACAAAGTTGACCCCTGTCGGCGAAGGTGTCAAGAGGCTACGCGGACGCGCCCGCGAATGGCTCGAACAACGCCTCAAGTCGATCCAGGACGGCAGTGATCCCTTCCCCGACATTCGGCACATCGATCAGACCCAATGGAGCCAGGTGCTCGGCGAGAAGGATCTCCTTCACCTGGCTTTCACCACAGGCGGTAAGAAAAGGATTGCCGAGGCCGTCGTTCTTACCAAGCCGGAAGAGATCGGTAAATGGGAGCAGGTTGACGGGAAGATTCGAATTCATCTGGCATTCCGCATGGCCGTGGTCAAGGTGCCCGACGCCGCCCAACCGACAGGCTTCAGCGTGGACGGCAGTGCGGCCATCGAATCGAAGGGGCCCATCAATCCGGAACGGTACGTTCCAGGCTCCCCGGAGCCGAATTGGCGCCTGGTCAACGTTGCCTTTGTCACCGTGACCGGCATGAGCCAGCAGACCAGACCGAAGTAGAGCACGCCACCGCGCTTACCATATCCCGCGAACCCCATTCAACACATCACGTTGCACGCACCGGCCCCCTTGTCCTCGCCCCTACAATTGGGCAGGACGAGAAGATCGGTGCCACTGGTTTGCCAGTTCCGCAGTTCTGTCATCGCACCAACGGCGGCCTGAGCACATCAGGCAAGCGCGTTAAACTGACCCCGCCCTGTTCGGCTTATGTCAATCCGGCAAGACAGTTGGGTGGCGCGGAAAAGTTGATGTGTAGAGGTTTCTTAGATTGTGGGCTTTTTCTCATCTCGGCGGCATCTCGTGCCGATACTACCAGCAACCGTGGTATTGAAGAAAGGTTGGCGGTGAAGAAAAGGACTTCATCCACGCCAACGCGAGAGGTTTGTCCCCCCTGAAGGCATGCAAAGGCACTGTCCCCCGGCAGGATGCCCTGTACGGACCTCCCGATCCGTCCAGAAAGCATGTGTTTCCATGGGTGGGGCGTGGTTCCCCCCGTTGTCCCCCCCACCTAGCAGGGGACGATGCACTAACAAATTTACGGAGTGCCTGCCATGAAAAAAGTTTTTACCACTGGCCAGGTGGCGAAGATCTGTAAGGTCGCGCCGCGGACAGTGAGTAAATGGTTCGACTCAGGGCGCCTGCGCGGCTACCGCATCCCCGGCAGCCAGGATCGCCGCATCCCGCGTGAGCATCTCATCAAGTTCCTCAAGGAACATGGGATGCCCCTCGGGGAACTCGAAGAGGAAGGTCTGCACAAGATCCTCGTGATCGGCGCCGACAAACTCTTCATCGATCGTATCCGGGAGTTGTTGCCCGAAAGCGACGACTTCAAATACGAACTCGCCAACAGCGGCTTCGAAGCCGGCATCCAGGCGGAGAGCTTCCATCCCGACACCATCGTCATCGACATGGCCATGGGACGCTCGGACGCTCTGCAAATCGCCAGCAATCTCCGCAAAAAACCCGACTACGAACAAACACTCATCATCGCCCTGGCGAGCGAAGATGAGGCAGCGCCGGAAACTCTGGCGAACTTCGGATTCAACGAAGCGTTCAAGAAGCCGTTCGATGTCGCTCTGCTGGGCGAACGGATTCAGACGCTGGTTGAGGAAAAACGGGCGAACATGTAAAGGCGAGCCGGAAGCGCAAGCGACCGGAGGAACCCACGCCTCCCCAATCGGCCAGGCTACCGCATCCGCGGTTTCGCCTGGCCGATTGTTTTCCTGTTGGTGTCAGCACCGCACCGTGGTAGGCTGCGTGGAACGCGCCATGTTGGCATGGTGCGTTCCAGCACCCCACGAGTGTCCACCATGATGCGCCTCCCAAGTGTCCTTGCGATTTGCCTGTTGCTCTCAGCCACGCCCCTTGATGCCCACGACCTTTGGCTGATTCCGTCGTCGAAGGCCGACGTCAAACACGCCGTGGTCATCGAAGCCAGCGTCGGCATGGATTTTCCCATCAGCACGTTCGCAGCCGCTACCGATCGCTATCCGCGCAAGTTCGCGGTTGAGCCCAAGGGCAAAACCCTTCCTCTCAAATCCGCGGGCAAGAAGGGCCTCCTCTCGTACCTGGAATTCGAACCGACGAATCCCGGCATTCACCTTCTCGCCGTCGAGACGATGCCCAAAATCCTCGAACTCGATGCCGACAAGTTCAACGAATACCTCGTGACCGATGGCTTGCCGCATATCTTTCGGCTTCGGGCCAAAGAGAAAACGCTCGATCAGCCTGCCAAGGAACGCTACAGCAAATCGCCGACGGCTCTCCTCAGGGTAGGCGACGGTCAGGCAGGTGAGTGGAACAAGGTACTCGGCTTGCCGCTGCAAATTGTGCCGTTGCAGAACCCCTTCGAACGCAAAGTCGGCGACACCATGCGTATCAAGGTTCTTTTTCAAAAGGAACCGCTCCCCAATGCTAACGTCGGCTGGCAACGCCCCGGCGACGGCGATACGCCCATCGGCTACGTCCGCACCGATGCCAAAGGCGAGGCGTTTATTCCCATCGCTCAAACCGGTCTGATGACCATCCGCCTCACGCACATGACGCGGCCCAAAATGCCCGATTACGAATGGGAATCGTTCTGGACCACGCTGACTTTCCGCGTCCCCTGAAAACCATTCCGGATCGCCGTCGCGCTCTTGCATATCGGCTTATCGCGCCGATAATAGACGTCGGATAGCCCAACGCCCATTCTCATTTCGGTCGAGATTGTCAGCATGCTCGCGAAACCGTGTTTGCTCGTGGTGGACGACGAGCCTGATCTCGTCAATAGCGTGCAGGATCTCTTGCGCTTCGACTACCGCGTCCTCGGCGCTACCCGCGCCAGCGAAGGCTTCGCTCTCATGGAGCGTGAACGCGTTCATATCGTCATGAGCGATCAACGTATGCCCGAGATGACCGGCGTCCAGTTACTGCAAAAAGTCAAAGAGACTTATCCCAACGCCGTTCGCCTGCTCTTCACCGCTTATTCCGACCTCACGGCCGTCATCGATGCGATCAACGATGGCAATGTCTATCGCTACATCTCCAAGCCCTGGGAAACCGAGGACCTGAAGGCAACGCTCAAGCAAGCCTACGAATATTACGAACTCCACGAGGAACGCCGTAAGCTGTTGAAGGATGTGCAAGCAAAGAACATGCAACTCGCCTCGGCCAACCTCGAACTGCATCGTGCCAACGAGATGAAGAAGGCGTTCATGAAGGTGGCGAGCCACGAGTTGCGCACGCCCTTGACAGTCCTGCTCGGCCTCTCCGAACACGCTGTCCGCATGACCAAGGCCATCCCGGAGTTACACGCCTTGACCGACAAGGTGCGTCTCGCCGGCCTACGGCTCAACGATCGCGTCGAGCAGATGGTAAAAATGTTGCTGGCGGAACAATTTGAACGGCCTTTGAAGCCCCAAGTTGTCGATGCCGCAAAGTTGATCGACGCGGCGGCGAGCGAGATCAACCACTTCGTCGTCGCACGTCAGCAGCAACTGGAGCTGTCCATTCCGGGCGACCTCGGCATGCTCAATGTGGAACCGGACAAGATTCGCGATAGCCTCGTGCAGCTTCTCATCAACGCCATCAAGTTCACGCCGAACGGCGGCACGATTCAGCTTTCCGCGTCCCGCACGCGGCCCAGCCAGCCCGAAACACAAGCGACGGGGTTGTCGGAGAAAATTCGCATCAACATCACCGACACCGGAATGGGCATCGCTCCCGAGAACCTCTCCCGAATCTTCGACCCCTTCTTCACCGGCTTCGACGTCTCCCGTCACTCCTCCGGCACCTTCGAGTACGACAAGCGCGGCCTCGGCCTGGGCCTGAGCATGGCGAAAGCGTTCGTCGAAATGCATGCCGGAAAGCTCACCGTCGAAAGCGCAGTCGGCAAGGGTACGACGTTTACGATTGAGCTGCCGGTCCACTCTTGATGGTGAAACGTCGGGACACGCTTGCATTAAGGCCGCATCCTCACACATGACCTATGCCATCAACCTCAGTGACGTTCGAGCAGCGGCCCAGCGTATCAAGGGGATCGCCCATCGTACGCCGATCATGACGTGCGCGACGCTGGATCAGCTTGCAGGGCGGAGTCTCTACTTCAAGTGCGAACAATGGCAGAAGGTCGGCGCGTTCAAGTTTCGCGGCGCGTGCAATGCCGTCAGGAATCTGTCGGATGCAGATGCCAGGAAGGGAGTTGTCACGCACAGTTCCGGGAATCATGCCCAGGCGCTGGCGCTGGCGGCGAAGTTGCGGGGCATCCCGGCTCACATCGTCATGCCAAGCTCGGCGACGCCGGTCAAACGCCGGGCAGTGGAAGGGTACCGCGCCTACGTGATCGAATGCGAGCCGACGCTGATTGCGCGTGAAGTGACCGTCGCGGAGGTGCAAAAGAGGACCGGAGCGATCTTGATCCCCCCCTACAATCACGCCGACGTCATCGCAGGGCAAGGGACGGTCGCCCTCGAAATGCTCGAAGAGCTGCCTGACCTGGACGCGATAGTGGCGCCGATCGGTGGCGGCGGTCTGATGGCAGGCGTCACCCTGGCTGCCAAGGCGCTAAAGCCGGCAATTCGCCTGTTCGCTGCCGAACCTCTGGGCGCCGACGATGCTGCTCGCTCCAAGGCACTCGGCGATTTCGTTCCGCAGACAGGGCCGCAAACCATTGCGGATGGATTGCTCACGAGTATGGGCGACATGACCTGGCCGGTGGTGCGCGATCTGGTCGAGGCAGTCGTCACGGTGGGCGAGGACGAGATCGCGGCGGCAATGCGGCTCACCTGGGAGCGGGCCAAGCTGTTGATCGAGCCGAGCAGTGCGGTGGCGGTAGCCGCGGTGATGACCCCGGCGTTCCGGGCGCTGGCGGGCCTCGGCAAAGTCGGCGTCGTGCTGAGCGGCGGGAACGTGGATTTGGCGCGGCTGCCGTGGTGACCAGCGCTGCTTCCGGCGTAGCAGGCGCATCGCATCTGCTACAGTGCAAGCGTTAATCCAGGTCGGCCGTATCGAGACGCCCTTCTTTTTGCAGCTTGCGGAATAATTCCAGCGTCAGACGGATCCCGTCCGTCAGCGTCGTCAACGGCATCGGGCCGAGATCGCGCTGCAAGGCGCCATCATCGAGATCATACGCGATCGCGATCTGTCGTTCGCCAAAGGTAATCAACTTGGCGGCTGCCGGCTCGACTTCGCACAAAGCGCGATGAAAGCCTGGCAGATCGACGACATGGCCGCGCAGATTGTAGGACTTGGCGCCCTGGTACGGCGCTTCGAGGCAGCGTACGGCAATTCGCGCCACGTCTTCCACGTATTGCATGTCTTGAATGCCGCCGTAGGTGATGTGATAGGCGCGGTTGAGGGCGAGAGATTTGATGGCCTTGGTCGGTTCACTGGTCATGCCGAAGTCGCGGCCGGCGCCAAAGACGGTCCAGGGTCTCAAGCCCACGCTGGAGATGCCGTTGTCCTGGAAGTAGATGCGGGCGTTGCCTTCGTTGCAGCATTTGAAGATGCCGTAATGGGTCGAAGGGGTCAGAAGAACGTCGTCGTCCAGCCGGCCTGCCGGGTATTTTTCGGGCGGCGCGAACACGGCAGCGCTGCTCGTGTAGACGAGGCGCTGGATCTGGCCCTCCAGTTGCTTCACCGCCTCAAAGACCGCGAGCGTGCCGACAACATTTACCTGGGCCCCCAGGATCGGATTCGCCCGGCACGTCGGCACTTGCAGACCTGCCAGGTGGACGATGTGCGTGATCTTATTTTGTGCGAGCGCGTCGCGCAGGCGCGTCAGGTCGGTGACGTCACCCTGGACGAAGGCGACCCGGCTGATTTGCCCCTCATCCATGATGAGACGCATGCGTTTGGGATCCTCCTTGAGGTCATAGATCCAGACGCGGTCGCCGCGCTCAAGGAGATTCTTTGTGATCCAGCTGCCGATGCAGCCATATCCGCCAGTGAGAAGGACATTCATATTCAACCGTATCTCTTTAGTCGCCCCGCGTGCGGCATGACGCCCGCGAGGCGCCATGCGAACGCGAAGCCGCAAGCGGGTCCTTGGGTATGGGGCAAGCACCCCGGCCAAAGGGAATTAGAAAAACAACCGGTTCACGTCCAGATACAAAACGAACATCATCAAGCAAAGGATGACCGCGAGTCCAGCGTACGTCGCCCAGATGCGCACGGCTTCGGACGCCTGTTGGCCGCGGAGCTTTTCATAGATCAGGAAGACCATGTGCCCGCCGTCAAGAACAGGGATCGGCAGGAAGTTGACGACAGCAAGGTTGATGCTGATCAAGCCGAGGAAAAACGCAAACTCGCCGAAGTTCAAACCCGCGAATCGGTAGGTGCCGTAAGCGATGGTCAACGGCCCCCCCATGACGTCTGGCGAGATGTCGCGCTTGATGATGCCACGAAGCGTGAAGAAGACTTCCCACATGCGATTGTGGGTATCCGAAAAGCCGAGACGGATGGCATCCCAGGTATTGTCGGCCTTGACGACACGGGTATCGCTGGCGAGAAGCCAACCGCGGTTCGCCAGCGGCCAGGTCGAATCGACCACAACGGGGACATCGACTTCGAGTGTTTCCTTGTTGCGTTCGACCTTGAAAGTGAGCTTGGTGGCGGCAAACTGCCCATGCAGGATGCGGGAGATATTCGCCCACTGTCCTTCCTCGATCTGATTCTTGGCGATCCAGTCTCCTTCCGCGTCCTTCTTGAAGGTCTTCACTTCGAGCCGAATGTTCTTGACGATGTCGCCAGGCTTCAGCTTGGAATTGGGGTCGGTCACGCTGCGGACGCTCGACTGAATCTGGTATGCAAGTCCGAGCTCAGGAATTGGCATCGGGGCGTTGGGACTCATCGGCGCAACGCGGTCGAACCGCCAGTTGGTGTCCCAGGGAATCGTCACGGTGAGCTTTTCAGTGTCGTCGCCAAAGGGCTTCTCGACCTGGCGGGTGAGCTTCAGTGTGACCGGTCGTTCCCCCTTGCCAAGGCGCTCCTTGGCCTTGTCGAGACGGTCCGACCACTGGCGAAGCTGGAAGGGCAAACGCACCGGGTCGAGAGGATTGGCCTCGTCCTTGTAGATGAACTTCAATGGCTTGCCTCCCACGTCGTCGACAAGGACTTCGTAGATGAAATCGCCGCGAAGCTTCATGACGACCTTGCTTTCGTCCTTGGGATCGCGCACGTCGCGCGGTCCGCGCACGGCGGCATCCGCATCGGAGCCCTGGCGAACGGCAAGGATGGGCCCCATCTCCATGATGATGCCCAGATCGAGCCGATACAGCGGCGCGACCTTGACGTCCGTCTCCGCGCCGGCGCGTTGGACACGCAGGACGATCTCCTGATTCGCCAGTAGTTGCAGGCGTCTTGCGAATTCAAAATAATCGCGCTGGCCTTTGCCGGGGAAGCGAGGGTCGTCCGGAAGCGGCGTCACCTTGTCGGCCTGGTCCGGATCGGTCATGCCGACGATCAGGTCGTCCGCGTGGAACTTGGCCGCCGCCGCGGGCGAGCCGGCGTAGAAAGGGCCTTCTTTGGAATCGCGCAGCGAGGCGAATTGAAGTTTCTCCGGCGGCGCAACGCCGATGGCACGCAGCTTGTCCGTCTTGTCCTTGCGCGACTCGATTTCGATGTCCACAGCGGGTTTTCCGGGAACCTGAAACGTCAACGGAATCTTCTCCCCCGCGCTGCTGAAGATGACCGTGTACTTGAGGTCCGTGAACGTCGGCTTGTCGGTTGTGCCAATCTTGGTGATGTCGGCTCCGGTTGGCACCCCCATCTTGAATACGGGGCCATTCGAATCGACCACGCTGATCACCGCGGAGGGATGCTCGCGTCCCGGTCCCTGATAGACGGCAATAAAACAGATCACAGCGAGAATGGCGTTCATGATGACGCCCGCGGAGATAATGAGCATGCGCTGGCCGACAGACTTTTTACGGTAAGACCGGGGGTCGTCCTCGTCGTCGGCCGATTCGTCGCCGTCAACCTGGCCAACCATTTGCACATAGCCGCCCAGTGGGAGAATGGCCAACTTGTAAGTGGTCTCACCCCACTGGAACCAGCAACCAGGGACCGCCGGGCCGAAGCCGATGCTGAAGGTGGTGACATTGACGCCGCACCATTTCGCTGCCAAAAAATGTCCGAGCTCATGAATAAAGATCACGAACGACAGGCCGAGTGCCGCCTTGACGATATTCCACAGCTCTTCGAAGGAGAACTTGACGACGAGAAAAACGAACAGCGCTCCCAGCATGCCGAGCATGACGAGGTTGCTCGTGGTGAAGAACCCCTCATCGGCCGGGGCCGAGTCGGTGTCGATCGACGGCGCTGGCGGGAAGCCTTCGCGCAATGCGTCGTCCGGTTTGCCATTGGTATTGGCGGGAGTAGCACCCGGCAGCGGGTTCAGCGAGTCGGGCTGTATGCCTTCGCGGTTATCCAACGCAGCACCTCCTGGCGAGACCACCGATCGAGCGAACTCAATTCGCTCAAGGTCGGTCGTTCGCTGTAGTGATGATGATCTAGAACCTCACGACAAACGCGGGGGATGTCCAGGAACGACAACTCCCCGTCCAAGAACGCGCTAACAGCAGCCTCGTTGGCGGCATTGAGCACCGCCCCGCAGGTGCCGCCGCGGCGCGCCACCTCGTATCCTAATTGTAGCGCCGGAAACGTCTCCAGATCCGCTTGCTGAAAATTCAGGCTGCGCAGCTCACTCCAGGCAAGCCGTCGGGCCGGGCCGGGCACCCGATCGGGATACGTGAGCGCGTACTGGATCGGCAGGCACATATCGGGCGGCGACATCTGAGCAAGGATCGAGCCGTCGGTGAACTCCACAAACGAATGAATGATCGACTCCGGATGGATAATCACCTGAATCTGCTCGGGCTTCAGGTTGAAGAGCCAGCGGGCCTCGATCATCTCCAGGGCCTTGTTCATCAAGGTGGCTGAATCGATCGTGATCTTGCGCCCCATGTTCCAGGTCGGATGCTTGAGCGCCTGTTCCGGGGTGACGTTGGCCAGCTCCGCTCGTGTTCGGCCGCGGAACGGCCCGCCGCTTGCTGTGAGGACGACACGTTCAATCTCGCCCGCTCTACCCGCCTGCATGGCCTGAAAGATGGCGCTGTGCTCGCTATCCACGGGCAGAATGCGTGCGTTTTTTCGGACGGCCAACTCCATCACGAGCGGGCCGGCCATCACCAGTGTTTCCTTGTTGGCGACAGCGACTGTCTTGCCGGCATCCAGCGCCAGCCACGTGCCTGTGAGTCCCGCGGAACCGACGATCGCTGTCAAGACGACGTCCGCGTCGGGATCTCGGACCATTGTGGCGATGGCGTCCTCACCGTCCAGGAACCGCATTCCCGGGGGGAGGGTCTGGCCTCGCAATGCGGCTCCAGCGCGCGGATCCGTGATGGCAAGGTAGCGCGGCTGATAGCGGTGCGATTGTTCGAGCGCCTGCTGCCAGCGCGAATGGGCGCTCAAACCGAGCACCTCCAAGCGTTCCGGCAAGCAGTCGATCACTTTCAAGCAGCTGGTGCCAATCGACCCGGTCGAGCCCAGGATCACCACGCGCCGCCGGCTTGCGTTCACGCAGAGCGCTCCAGTTCCGTTCTGCCGCTCGCACAAACCGAGCGGCTAATTCCTTCCCACTCCTCTAGTCTATTCGCACGCAACTCATTGGCCATTTTAGCCTTTGGTGAAATACCTCCGCAAGAGCAACAAAAAAGGCCGGACGATGGTCCGGCCTAATAATGCGATGATTCGCCCAGCCCCGCAATGGCGGGCTGGCTTTGGTGGAATGGCGATGTTAGCTGAACAGCGTGTACGCCAGGTAACCGATACCGCAAGCGATCAGCGCGGTTACGAACACCCCGACGGGCCCCATGCTGCCTTCCCAGTACGATTCCGGTACTTCGACGTCGCCACCGGGAACCGGAACGTGGCTGGCATGTTCGCTGGGCGGCGGCGCCTTTTCTGGTTCAACGACGGGTTTCGGCGGAGCTTGCGGAGCGCCGTTACGTATCGAGCTGCGGGTCGGCAGGCTGCCGACGGCCTGAGGGCGTGGCGTTGGCGTTGACGGGGCAATCGTTTTCGGCAATTCAGGCTTTGCTGCCGGCTTGGCGGCGGGACGGTTGGCCATGCCGGCAGACTTGAGCCCCGGACGTGGATTTCCTCCGGTCTGATTTCGGGCGAACGGTCGCAACTCGGCCACGATCTCGCCGACGGCGACATAGCGGTCCTCGGGCTTCTTCTGCATGAGCCTTTCAATCACGGCGATGACTTCAGGCGAGGCGTCTGGCGTGAGTTCGGCCAACGATTGCGGCTCTTTGAGCTGGTGCGCCATCATCTTCTCTGCGGCACTGCCGTCCGGGAAGGGATACTGGCCGGACAGCATGTAATACATCACGCACCCGAGGCTGTACTGATCGCCGGTCGGTGCGAGGTTGGTCGGATCCATGATGCTTTCCGGGCTTGAACAATCCAGCCCGCTCGTCACCGAGTTCGCAGTGGACATGGTGTCCACCAGCGATTCGCCTTCGGTTTCCGCCAGCAGGCAACCGATGCCAAAGTCGAGAATAAAGACCGAGCGCTCCGGCCCGATCATGATGTTGGACGGCTTGAGTAAGCCGTGGAAGAGCGCCTGCTGATGGCAAACGTCGAGCCCTTCGGCAATTTGGAGTGCAATGTGGGCGACCAGTTCCGCCGGCAGCTTGCCGTCGCGTTCGATGACCTTGTCGAGTGTTTCGCCTTCGACGTAGGGCCAGGCGAGATAATGCATGCCGCCGGCGGTGCCAACATCGACGAAGGGAACCACGCTCGGATGTTTGCACTGCTCAAACGAGCGGACCTTGCGCCGTGCGATGCGGACGTTCCACATACTGCGGCGTGGCAAGACCTTGACGGCGTACCATTGATTATCGGTTTTGTTGTGTGCCTTGTAGACCGTCCCCATGCTGCCGGAGCCGAGGGCATCCATCAACGTGAATGGTCCGAGCACGAAGCCTTGCGTTTTTCCTTGCAGCAAGCGCTCGGACTGAAAGTCGGTCAGGATCCCCTGCGCGATAAGGAACTCCGCGAGCGACGGCGGTTCGGCCCGTGGGTTCTTTTGCAGGAACTCACTGACAATTTGATCGAGACGACCGCGTTCGATCAGGTTGCTGCGCCGTAGATCCCAGACAAACCATTCGCAAGCGCCCAGTTCAGTCGCGACCATTGCTGCATCCTTTTGGAATCAAGGGTAACTTCGGGGACCAAGCTCCCCTCGCCTCACGAGCGAGATGCGGGGAACAAACACGGAGATACAAGTCCGGATTGACGCGATAGTGCCGATCCTGCGGTCTCCAGGTCAAGCATGGGACAAAAAAACGAACCTGTCAAATCGGAGCGAATTTAATGATGAATCCAGAAGCACGGGCCGGTTTGATATGTACGTTTGTTCCAGATGGTTTCGCACGCCCTTTATCCATTCAGACTTGCAAGGCAATGCAGACCCGGTTAGCCAAATAGACCACCGTGGTTCACGAGGACGCGTATAATCAACCTTTTGGGAACGCGTTTCAGGTGCGATGAAAACCATGTCGAACAAATTGACTTTGCCTCTGATCGCCGAGCCATTGCCCCCGGCCTCATGGCAAGGATTCACACCGATCCTCCAGCTGTCGTCCGACGACGCACCAGAACCTGTCACGCCCCAGGGGGCGTACAACCAGGTTGAACCCGAAATGCCTCTGTCTGTGCCCCTCGTGTCGGCGGAAATGGCCGCACGACCAGTCGAGCTGCTCGCACCGGCCGGCGGCCTGGATGCTGCATTCGCGGCCTTCCATTTCGGCGCCGATGCGATCTATCTCGGCTTGAAGAAATTCTCGGCTCGGGCTGAAGCCGAAAATTTCACGCTGGAAGAGCTGGACGAGGTTGTCGCCTTCGCGCATGCGCTGGAGCCAAGACGGCGTGTGTTCGTGACCATGAACACGCTGATCCGTCAGGACGAAGTACCGGAATTGATCGACACGCTGGCAGCCCTGGTTGACATCGGCGTTGACGCGGTGATCCTCCAGGATCTCGGCGTCTATCGCGCCATTCGTCATTACTTTCCGCAACTGGAGCTGCATGGCAGCACGCAGATGGCGGTACACAATCGCGCTGGCGCCGAGACGCTCCGCCGCCTCGGCTTCAGCCGTGTGGTGCTGGCGCGCGAGCTGACTTTTGAGGAAGTCAACGACATCACGAGCACCGCAGGCGTCGAGACGGAAGTCTTCATCCACGGTGCCCTTTGCTACTCGTACAGTGGGCTTTGTTTGTTCAGTTCGCAAACTCTGGGCCGAAGCGGCAATCGCGGCAAGTGTGCGTACTCCTGCCGCGATTCCTACGATGTCGCCGACGCACCGCTGACGTTGCGCGATGGCACGCCCGTACGCCGCGACCCGCGCCAGGGCTTTCCATTCTCGATGAAGGATCTTGCCCTGCCAGACCACCTGCCCGCCTTGCGCGCGACTGGCGTTTCGTGCTTCAAGATCGAGGGACGCAAGAAGAGCCCGCTCTATGTGGCCACCACCACCGATTACTATCGCAAATTGATCGACGGTACTTTGAAGCCGGACGAGCGCCCCCTCGTCGAAGCCGATCTGCAAACAGTCTTCAGCAGGCCCTGGACCCGGCTCTTTGTGCAATCGCACAAGGATAAAGAGGTGGCCGATCGCGACACCGTCGGGCACCGCGGCACGCCCATCGGTCGCGTTGAATCGGTCGTGCCTCCTGCCCCCATGGAAAAAGGGTCTGGCGTCGTACGCTTGCGCTTCCGCTCCACGCGCCCCCTTCAGCGCCACGACGGCTTGCAAATCGACCTGCCGATACTTGGCAAACCGTTTGGCTTCGCGGTCGATCGGCTTTGGCTGGCTGGCCAAAAGTCTCGCGAAGTCATCGAAACCACCGCCGGCGCTCTGGTCGAGGTCGCGTTGCCGCTCGATCATCCCGAGATTCCACTTGGCGCGCCGGTCTACTGCTCATCTTCGCAGGCGGTCAAGCAAAAATACCGACATCAGCGGCCAAAGCCCGGACTATGGCATGGCCGTAAGCCCGTGCAAATCGAAGCGACATTGACCAGTGCACGCTTGCAGGTGACAGCCCGAGCAGGGAACACGGAAGTGCAGCGCGAACTGCCTGGTCCCTTCGCAAAGGCCAACGACCTGGCTGCCATCGAGCACGCCGTGAGTGGAAGTTTTGGTCGGCTAGGACAAAGCCGATTCTCCCTGGAATCGCTGCGCTGGACCAACGAGGCCGGTGGATTCGTGCCAGTGTCGCAACTGAATCAACTGCGCCGCGAGGTGATCGACGCCCTCGAACAGGCCTTGCAAAACACGCGTGAAAAGCACATCGAGAGCATACAAGTTTCTGTGCCCGCCAGGCCGCAGGCGGCCGCGGTGTCGCGCCCGTTTCGGTGGTCGATCAAGGTCGATCGGGTCGGCTTCCTCGATGACTTCGAAACGTCAGACTGGCAGGATGTCGACGAGGTTATTATCGAGATCGACCGCGACCATCCGACGACGCTGCGCGACCGGCTGAAGCTACTCGCCGATTCGATCGGCCACGACAGGATTCGCCTCGCGCTGCCGCCGCTGACGCGCTCGTGGGAGGAAAAGGGGCTCGCACACAAGATTAGGCAGTTGCAGGATGCGGGCTGGCACAAATGGGAGGCGGCGAATCTTTCGGCATGGCACTACCTTGGTGTCGACCCGAGTCAGCCGAGCACCGGCGTCGATCTTGCCACCGACTGGTCGGTTTACGTCATCAACCGGCTGGCTGCATTGCAGGTTCTCGACATGGGGGCCACCCGCTTCGCGCTATCGCCCGAGGACGGCTTCGCCAACGCCCGTTCTCTTTGGGCGGAGTTCGGTGAGCGGGCCGTCCTGATCGTTTATCAGGACACTCCGCAGTTCCTGGCGGAGTCATGTGCTTATGCGAATCTGATCGGGGGTTGTCCCGGCAAGGCTAATTGTCGATTTGAAAGCATGCAGATGGTCTCGAGCCACGGCGAGCGCGTGACGGCGCTGGACTATCATTGCCGGACGATCGTGTTGAACCAGGAACCGTTCTGCCTTTCGACCCGGCTCGGCGAGTTGGCCAAGGCAGGGGCGATTTCGCTACGTGCCGATTTTCTTTATCGGGCCTATGAGCCCGCATTGGTGCGTGAACGCTGGCGGGAAGTGCGTGCTGGTCAGCCCGTGCCGGGCGGGCAGTCGGCAAACTTCGACCGCGGGATCTTGTAGCCTTTTCCCACCAGCCCGGTACGCCAGCAGCGCGATGCCAAGTTGTTAGTACGAGATCCCAACGCGGGCTACGCCGCCGACGAAGCTGATGTCGCCATTGGCGCTTGTCGGTGTGCCGACCTCCCACCAGCGCTGGAACACGACGCCGACGCGCGAGTAAACATAGGTGCGCCGGACCCGGCAACCGAATTGCACGCCACCTTCGGCCTCGATGGAGGCGTCGAAGCGGGTATCGAATGCCGTGGTCGTGTTCGCGGTATCGGTGAGGGTGATCACGCCGCCGCCGTCGACGGTGCGGGTTTGGCGACCGGCGTTGAGCACGAAGCGATCTGTGCCGAACAGGAACGACCCGCGGCCGTTGGCGTAAAGCGAAAAGCCTGCCGCGAGCGGATGCACCACTTCCAGGCTCACCGTGGGGCCCCAGCCTTGAAAGAAGGAGGAGCTATCCAGATCCTGGCGGTCAAGAAGCACTGCCACGCCCGGAGCGACGCCGCCTGGGTTGGTGCGCGTGGCCGTGTAGCTCTGCATCACGCGGGCATAGCGGGCGCCAGCACTGAAAAGGAACGTCGTGTCCAGGAAATGGGATTCGCGCAGCAGTTCCACGTCGGCAATCTGCATTTGCAAACGTTGCTTGAAGTCGAAGGCATCCACGCCGATGCCCGCGGCCAGCGCCGGGCTGGGAGAGGCGATTCCGAACGGTGGTGCAAACGGCGTCGTGATGGCCGTGCCGGAGCCGACGGGGTTGTTGACCGTGGTACCGACGACGCCGTTCACATAGGTGAAGTTGCCCCGCGCGCCCCAGCCGGTGTGAAATACATAACCCACCGAAATCCGTTCCCCCATGGTCAGTGAGTTGTCGAAGTCGGTCGGGGTCGTATTGCCCGCCGTGGTCGTGTTGTAGGCAATGCGCGAAGTCGGGAAGTACGCGAGGAAGTACGCGGCCACGTCGCCGATGAAATGTCCGTGTCCGCGGATCGGGCGATCCCAGGGCGGCTGCTCACAATTCGGACCGCACGAGCCAGGGAAATCGTTGCACGCCGGGCCACAGTTCGACGCGCACGCGTCTGGCGGCAACTCGTTCTTGGCGACCACATGCTGAGTCTGCACGTTGGCCTGCGCGAGCCGAATCGCTTCAGGTACCTGGGGCGGGGCGCCGTTCCAGCGCGGTGGCGGCGGGAAAGCGTTCGGCTGTGCGCTCCTAGCATCGTTGGTCAAGGGGCCGTAGACGTAAACGGCTTGCGCCGGAGCCGGATACATCATCGGCGGCGGCGCGTACATGGGACGACCCATCATTGGGTTCGGCACATACGCCGGCATCGGCATGGGATAGGGCTGGGGGTACGGATAGGGGTACTGCGCAACTGCGGCCGAAGCCGACAGGCCCAGCACAACGATGCAAATGAAGTATGCAAAAGCTCGCCTCATGGGAAACTCCTTGTCACCCTGCAACCTATCAATTTGCCAAATGCAAATTGGAAGCACTGTTCCTTTTGGATCGACATCCGGCACCGTCGGCACCATCGCGACATTCGGCAAAATGCGAAGGCATTGTCGCCGTGAACCGAACAAACGGAAGGTCCTGCCCATCTTGCGCATTTCCCAATCCCTTGGAAGGCTGGAAGCCTGGGCGTAGAAAAGCTGCATGAATTCTCTCCACTTTACCAACGGCGCGATCATTTTGGCCGATCGGATTCTTGCGACTGGACAGGTCAGCGTGGCCGACGGATGCATCGCAGTGATCCAGGAAAGGGGCGAATCAGCCCCATCGGGCTCGACAGTCATAGATCTCCTGGGCGGCTATCTCGCACCGGGCCTGGTGGATGTGCATGTCCACGGCGGCGCGGGGCACGATTTCATGGACGGCACCGAGGAAGCCTTTCGCGCCGTTTGCCAAGCGCACGCTCGTCACGGCACTACTGCCCTGTTGCCGACGACGACGGTGGCCCGGCATGAGCAGCACCTTGCCTTCCTGGAGGTATGCCGCCGATTGCGAGCCCAGGATACGGGAGGTGCGCGCATTCTTGGCGCACATTTCTACGGGCCCTACTTTGCCAGGGAAGCGCGCGGGTGCCATCCCGGCGACTCGGTACGTCCACCGAGGGAGAGTGAGTACGAGCGGTATCTTGGCTACGATTGCATCACGCGCGCCACCGTGGCGCCGGAGTTGCCCGGGGCGGAAGCATTCGTCCGAGCCTGTCGGGCAAGGGGCATCGGCTGCAACGTCGGCCATTCGTATGCCACCTTCGAGCAAATGGAAGCCGCCCGTGCGTGGGGCGTTACGCATGTCGATCACCTTTTCTGCGCCATGTCCGATCGTGCCCGCCTGCGCATGGAACAAACCTACCCCATGCGCGGGGGAGTCATGGAGGCGACGCTCTACTTCGATGATCTGACCACGGAGGTCATTGCCGACGGCAAGCATCTCCAGCGTGAGTTGCTTTTGCTGGCCTACAAAATCAAAGGGCCGGATCGATTGGCGCTGGTCACCGATTGCAACCGCGCCCTCGACATGCCGGACGGCGAGTACATCTTCGGGCCTAGAGAAGACGGTGAGCTCATCATGCGCAAGGACGGCGTCGGCATCATGCCCGATGGCAAGTCGCTCGCCTCCGGCGTCGTAGGCATGATTGAAGCCGTCCGAAAGTTTCATGGCTTGACCGGCGTCCCGCTCGCCGAGTCCGTGCGCATGGCCACTCTGACGCCTGCACGCATCGCCGGTGTCGAGAGTGAGGTCGGCAGCATTGCCGTGGGCAAACGCGCGGACTTGCTGGTGCTGGATCGAGAGTTGAATGTGAAGCAGGTTTACATCGGGGGAAGACGGAACTTCGTTTAGCGCCCGCGTCACTGCTCCCGTTGCTGACGTTGTAACGCGGGCGCTAATCGAGGACGGGCCTAGAACCAGAAGCGCATGCCGACCATGGGCCCATCCAGATTGGTGCCGCCGATGCGCAAGAAGTCGTAGCCGCCGTACACCTCGACTCCATGCCAGATCAAGCCGGCGCTGCCGCGCAGGTGAATCACGCCGGCGCTGCCCAGCGTCCCCGCGTTGAGGACTCCGCTGAAGACGAGTGGACGCACGGGAAACCAGTCGCCGCCGTAGGTGAAGTTGAAGCCGAAGTCCGTCTGCCGGCGATCGGTCAGCATGCGGAAGCCGAGACCGGTGTACATGCTGGCGATTTCGTTTTGGGCGAAGCGAAAAGTGATGTTGGTGTCGCTGACCCAGGCGTCATCGCACCGGCCATTGCCAAGTTTTTCGTGGAGAAAGTTCCAGTTGGTAAGGAGCCCCCAGCGGCTCACGTGCTCCAGCTTGAGCTGGATTCCGGCGCGATTCAGGCCAGCGAGATCGTTGCCATTCTCGAACAACACCCGCCCCGCCCAGACCTTGCGGCGCAGTGAATCTGTGGTTTCGTTGTAGCGCGTTTCGGCGAGCTCAACGGGAAGCACCTGATAGCCCCGGTAAGCGCCGGCGTAAGGATAGGGAGCGAAAAGGAGGCGCTCCTTGTAGGAGTCGCCAAGGGCAACGGCCGGGAGATAAAACGGTGCGAAGAACGAATAGGCCAACATCATCCCGCCGACTGAACGGCCATCATCGTCCTCGGCCGTCAGCAGGGCGCCCAAGAAAGCACCCAGGAGCGACTCGGCGTCGTCGTTGGACGCGGACGACGCCCCCTTTGCATTCGGTTCGCCAGGAGTGGCGGCGCCGACGTTATCGCGCACCCGTTGCAGTCGCCCATCCTGCCCGTCGGCCTCTACTGCAAACAGCAATACCAATCCGACCGAGATTACCCAGATTGTTCGGGCCATGGCCAAGCTCCGGCCTTGAGAAAATCACCGCCGCGGCGCTCGATATCACGGCTGGACGCCAAACACAACGTCAACCGCGAACGGGAAATTGCGGATTGATTCTTTGACTCTCATGCCTCTTCCGCGTAAATTGGTCCAACGACAGCCTGAACGACAACGAGGGGAGACGAAGCGTGGCCAATGTTCTTCCTTCCTCGAAACATACCGATCTGGTTGATGCGATTCGCGAGGTGCTGCGGCAAAGCGAGGAGCCGCTGACTGTACTTAAGATCCGCGCCCGTTTGCGTGGCAAGTTTCGGGCCATGCGCATCCGGCAGCTGATGGATGTGTTGGAACGGCAGGTCGCCGCAAACGTGCTGGTAATCTGCCCGAAGTACCGCAGCTCACAGGATCGCTACTGGGATCGCCCGCTGCGCGAGCACGGCAAGGTCGTGTTACAAACAGCGCTGCGTGACGGGCCGATGTCGTGGCCCGACCTCCGCAAGAAGTTCCCGAAGTACATGCGCCACCTGGCCGAATCACTACTGAACGAGGAGCTTGCGAAGGGGATTGTTTTTCGGCATCCGTCCGGTTCAGCGCGCAGGGGGCCTCGGTACGCATTGCAGCCGGCCGACGTTCGCATCTGCGCCGCTCAGGAATTGCTCCTCCTTCTTGCTCGGCTGCAAGACCGAGGCTTCGCACGGGCCGACGCCCGCGAAGCGTTGATGCAAATCTTGCACGAAGACGAATGGGCTGATCACCTGCCCCAGGCTCGCTCTGGCGTCAACCCCTAGCTATTACCAGGGACGGCCGTTCCTGGATTTGGACCCCCCGATTTCATTGGAGACTCACATGAAACGCATCGGCTTCACTCTCGCACTTGGCATCTGCTTCAGCCTGTCCGCCGCCAATGCCGGCGAAGACTTTCCTTTCTTCAACGGCAAGGATCTCGCCGGCTTCGAGGGGCTGCTTGATCAATTCTGGTCGGTCAAGGATGGCGCCATCGTCGGGACCACAGCGCCCAAGGGCATCAACTACAACACCTTCCTGTGCAGCAAGAAAAAGTTCAAGGATTTCGAGTTGCAATTCCAGGTTCAGCTGACCAAATCAGGCAACAGCGGCATCCAGATCCGCAGCCACATTCATAACAAGGAAAAATTCGCCGTCACGGGCCCGCAGTGCGACATGGGCGGCCCCTACTGGGGTAGCCTTTACGGCGAAAACTTCGGCGGCATGATGAAGGCTGCTGACGCCAAGCTCGTCAAGCAGGTCCTCAAGGAAGGCGAGTTCAACGATTACTACATCAGGGCCGTCGGCAAGCACGTCACCATCAAGCTGAACGGCAAGACGACCGTCGATCAGGACTTCCCGAAGATGCCCAGTGAAGGCATCATCGCCTTTCAGATTCACGGCGGACCGTCGATGAATGTGGTGTTCAAGGACATTCGGTTCAAGGAAATCAAGTAGCGCGCCGGGCGTTTGGGCGAGCAGAATGGCCACCCCTCTTCCCCCGATTCTCCGGGAGGAGAGATCGCCGTAGGCCTGCCCATTCGGGTCAAGGCGCCGGCCACAGAACACGGCCTGGCGTCGTGGTGCGGATGCTGTAAAGCGTGCCGCCGCCCGTGATGTAGAGGGTTTTGAGGTCGGCGCCGCCGAAAGCGCAGTTGGTGACCTCGTCGCGTGGCACAGGGAGGAACGTCAGCAGCTTGCCTGCGGGGGTGAAGACGTAAATGCCGGCTTTCTTGTCCTTGGCGGGCTCAAACTCATTCGGCTTGTTCAAACCGCCGGCGACATAGAGCCGTCCCTCGCGATCCTGCTTGAGCCCATCCGGACCGCGGCCCAATCCCCAGTCGTACAGCAGCTTCTTGCTGGCGAAATCGACCGTGCCGTCTTTTTTCAGATCGAAACGCCAGAGCTTACGCGCACCAGTCATGGAGTTGTTGTTATTGTCTGCGACGAAGAGATACTTGTCGTCCGCAGAGACGAGCAAACCATTGGGCCGATCCAGTTCACGGCCAATGATGCGGGTGGTTTTGCCGTCGGGATCGATGCGATAGACGCCTTCGATGGCACGCCCCTTGTTGTCAAGGATTTCCATGCCATCGCGAGGGCCGTAGCGAGGGTCGGAAAAGTAAATGCGGCCCTTGGAGTCGATGGTGAGGTCGTTGGGGTTGTTGTACTTCTTGCCGAGGTAGTTGGCGGTGAGCACCGTGACTTGGCCATCGGGATCGGTTCGGGTAACGCGGCGAGCGACATGTTCGCAGGCGACGAGGTTGCCTTTGGCGTCGAAGAGGAGCCCGTTGGTGCCGGCGTTCTTGCGATAGACGCGCGATTTGCCATCGAGGCTGAGCAGATGCATGTGTCCGTCGCCGCCGCTGCAGAAGATGCCGAGCTTGGGATGCCAGGCGGGACCTTCGCCGCCGCCGGTTCCCTCAGCTTCGACCTTGAGCTTGGCGCCGGGTTCGAAGATCCCAGGTTCTTGGGCACCGAGCGTGCATGGTAACAGAAACATGGCGATGAGAATGATGTGCCGCATGTAAACGATCCTCTTTTTTTTCGTGATAATCGATTGCGGAAGGCGCTACGCTTGGCGGTTTCGCGGGCTCGAGTGCGCGAAACCGCCGAGCGGATCAGCCTTCGCAACCGATCAACGCTTGTACTATTTGTCGGCGCTGATCTCGATTCTGTCCGCGCCGGCGACGATGATTTGCGGCCGACCGGAGAACAGCGATAACGTGCCGACGACACGGATCGCTTTGCCCTCGAAATGTGTGCGTGGCAACGGAATGCCGGCCTTGGCGAGACTCGCCTGAGCTTTCTTGTCGAGCACAACGGTGAAGTTGTCGTCGCTTGTGCGGTCGAGGGCTGAGTTCAGGAACACGAGATCGCCTTTTTTGGTTTCGCCTGTGGCAGCGACTTTCATTTCGAGCGTGACCTCCTTGTTGAGCCACTTCTTTACGAGGTCTGCGGACATCACGATGTTGTTGATGCGAACGGCGGCAGCAACGAACTTATTCTTGATCGCGCCGGGTTGCAGCAAGCTGAGCGAAAGCTTCTCCTGGATAGTGACCTCGCCTTCCTCATCACGGATTTGCAGACGTAGCAAGGGGTCGCCCTGATCCCAGTCGATGGTGATGAGGCCGAAGTTGTTGCCCCAGTTCCTGGTGGCGACGCGGTGGCGGTTCACTTCCAGCTTGCGCCATTTGGGCGAGCCCTCGGTCAAGCCGCTGGATGTGATATCGTAGAGTGGATAGCCAAGACCAGCGTCCATCATGGAGAGCTCGGCGAGGTGGCGATCGCCGCTGACGCAAACGAGGCCGGTGGCTTTGCTGTCCTTGATGAGGTGGTAAAGCCGTTCCCGTTCGTGAGGGAGATTCATCCATTTCTCCCAGCCGTGATCCTGTGCTACGACCTGGATGCTGGAGACGAGGATGCGCACCTGGGCGGGGACCTTGAGCTGTTTCTCCAGCCATTGCCATTGGGTTTCACCGAGCATGGTGGCCTCGGTATCGGAGCCAGGCTCGTAGGGCCCCTCGCCGAATGGCCGCTTGCCGGCTTTCTTCTTGAGCGGGCTGCGGAAATAGCGCGTATCTAGCAAAATCACCTGCACGCGCTTCTCCGGCGGGCCGAAGACTTCGGCATGATAGACGCCCTTCTGCATACGGCGCGGTGAATCCTTGGCGATGCCGAAAAAATCGAGGAAGAGTTGCTGCGACTCGTCTTTCTTTGGGTACTCCGCGCCGCCGTCGTTGACGCCGTAATCGTGATCATCCCAGGTCGCCAGGATTCGACAGGCCTTCCTCAGCTTCTGCCAGCCCGGGATTGCGGCGAGCTGGTCGTACTTCTTCTTCATGACGGCCATATCTTGCGTGTCGCCGTAGATGTTGTCGCCGAGCGACAGGAAGAGGTCCGGCTTCGCGGCAAGTACCGTTTCCCAGATCGGCTGCGGTTTGTCCTGGCGAGCGCAGGATCCAAACGCGATTCGGCTCACGATGCCCCGGTCGTTCGCAGCCGCCGAGTTGGCGAATGCCTGAACGACAATCCAAGCGAGAATCACCGACCCTATTTGGTTTTTTCTTCCCATATGCACGCTCCAGTGTATGGGGAGATTGTAAAACAACCGAGCCGGCGGGCGCGGAAAAATCCGTGAGTTGTTGACGAATTCTCTGTCCCCCGACCCCTGGGAACTTCCATGGCCGACGAACCCGAGGAAACGCTGGACGACCGCCTGGAGAGCATTCAACGCCGGGCCGAGAATTTTCGTGACCTGCTCAAGGACGGCGAAGAAGTCACCATTGGGTTCCATGACGGCGAAGTCTACGTCGAGCAGTCGTATCGTTCCAAGTTCGAGCAGGATCATCCGAAGGTGTTTGGCCGCATGCTCGCCATCGATGCCCAGATGAGTGCAGGGTGGCTTCCCACGATAGCCGCGCTGCTGCTGGCGGGGGTGGTTATTCTCGGCTTGCAGGCCTCATGGTGGATTCCTGTGTTGGGAGAGGGCGTGTGCGACCTGTTGAATCACTGGTGGTTCTACACGGTGCTGACGTTGCTCATGATTTACGTCGCCCACCGTGTCAATGGCCGGTGGGCGCGTCATGCCTATCGCGGGCATCGCGAGGAATTGCTCCGCTTGATCGACGCGGACAGTCTCGATCGCGACGTGCTGCTGGTGATGCTGCGCGACGAAGAACTTCTAGAAAATGTTGTCTACCAACTGAAGCTGGACACGCGGCCGCAGGCGGTGAAGTAATGCGATGCTGCAAGCGGCCAAGGGACCTATCATGACCGAAACCACGCGATTGCTGCGCGACCTCGTCGCCCTTCCCAGCGTCAACCCGATGCGCGCCGACATTCCGGCCGAGATCACGCGCGAGCATCGCGTTACCGAGTACCTGGAGCGATTCTTTCAATCGCTCGGCGTTCCCTACGAACGTCAGCCGGTGGCGCCGCAGCGCGAGAATATCGTGGCGCGACTCGACCTCCCCGGCGCCAGACGGACCTTGATGCTCGAGGCCCACCAGGACACGGTTCCCGTCGATGGCATGATCGTCGAACCTTTCGGCGCCAAGATTGAAGGGAACAAGCTCTATGGCCGCGGGTCCTGCGATATCAAGGGGGGCATGTCGGCGATGCTCGGTTGTTTCGCCAGGCTGGTGCGCACGAAGCCGAAGGGTTGCTGCAACGTCATCATGGCCTGCTCGGTCGATGAAGAGAGCACGATGCTCGGCGTGCTCGAACTGGCACGGCGAACGAAGGCTGACTTTGCGGTAGTCGCGGAGCCGACGAACCTGAATATCGTGCATGCCCACAAAGGGGTCGTGCGCTGGAACTTGACAACGACGGGGCGTTCGTGCCATAGCTCGGCTCCGGAGCAGGGGGTCAACGCGATTTATCGTATGGGCAAAGTGCTCATTGGCCTGGAGCAGTATGCCGCCCATCTACGCGCGACGACCAGCGATCCGCTTCTGGGCCCGGCGAGTATCAGCGCGGGCCTGATCGAAGGCGGGGTCAGTGTCAATACCGTCCCAGATCGATGCCAGATCGCCATCGATCGTCGGCTCATCAGCGGCGAGATTCCGGCCGAGGCGTCGGGGCAGTTGCTCACGTTCTTGAAGGAGAGAGCTGGGATCGACTTCGCGTTTGAATTGTCGCCTCCCGCGATCGGCATGCCGGCGCTCAGTCCCAAAGGAAGCGACGAGATTCAGAAGCTACTCGGGGCCGCCATCGATGCGGAGCGGGGCAGCCATAAGGTACATGCAGTCCCCTATGGCACCGATGCGGCGACTCTGGCGTTTGCCGGCATCCCGTCGGTTGTTTTTGGGCCGGGCGATATCGCCAAGGCGCACACCATCGACGAGTGGGTGCCGCTGGACGAAGTGGAGATGGCCTCAAACATACTTCACCGCCTGGCGTGCGGGCTGGGATAAGTGCTCGCCTCAAGGTTGCTTTTCATACGACAGCGCTCGTTCTAGGATCTGAGGAATCACACAAGTGGAAATCCACTCATCAACCTAACTGATTTGAATTCAATTGGTTATGACACGGATTTTGTTGATTTCTCAACAGATTGGGGGGTAGGGGTACCTGTCGTATAACAAAGTATAACGAGTTTTCCAGCCGCCTGAAATCCTTGGAGCGGGAGAGATAGCCAAGCGACCGCGAACACTGTTCTCGGTCAATCCAGCGCTGTAGTGTTAATCCAGTCCTCCCACATTTCTTCTTTTGCCTGCGTGGTACTGGTCGGTCTTGCTAAATCGCGAAGGAGTCGGCATCATTCAGCCGATGACAGGGATGTCTCCTTTGCGAGGTGGTATTGTGGGTAAAGTCAATCTCGTTCGCTGGGCTGTCGGCTTGGCCCTGGCGGGCTTCATGTTTTACGCGCCGTTTCTCTATTACCGCTATAGCCTCGAACACTCCAAACGCCTTCGTCCCATCGTCGACGGGCGGGTCTACCGCAGCGGTTGCCTGACTGCGGATGGCTTTCGCGATGCGATTGACAAGCTCAAGATCAAGACGGTCATCAGCTTCTGGGATGAGGACCCGGACCCGGATCTGCCGGCAAATCGCTTCATCGGGTCAAAGACCAAGGAAAGCGAGCTGTGCGCCAGCCTCGGTGTGGATTACCGATTCATTTTCGTGAAGTTATTGCCCGACGCAGAGGTGGGCAGGAAGCCATTGACGGCAGTGGAGGAGTTCCTGAGGGTCATGGACGACGAGAGGTCCTACCCGGTGCTGGTTCATTGCAAGGCAGGCCTTCATCGCACGGGGGTGATGGCGGCGATCTACCGCATGGAATATGACGGCTGGAGCAAGGAGGACGCCCTGCGCGAACTGCGTTCGCACGGGTTTGGCGAGTTCGTCGCCAACACCTCGAACCCTTACATCGCTCAATACGTGATGCAGTACAAGCCACGCCGTCAGGCGGGGGTGCAGCGGATCGTGCCCGGTATTACGGTGGGACAGCAGAAGTAACAATCCTCGTGCCCAGGGACTGCTCGGGCACGCAAGCCGGGAAGCTCTTCTTCCCGGGGCCCGTTTCCAGGCGGAGCTTGAGAACGAGAGATTTATGATGCTCACAATTCTCGATCGCCAGATGGTCTTCAGTTTCGTCAAGGCGTACCTTTTTTGCCTGATCAGCCTGATGGGGTTGTTCATCGTCGTCGATCTGTTCATGAACCTCGAAGACTTCACGGCCAATCGGAAGGACTTTCAGTCGGTCATCCGGTTCATTGGCACCTACTACGGGTACAAGTCGTTTCAGATCTTCGATCGGCTGTGCGAGTCGGTAGTGTTGCTGGCCGGGATGTTCACGATTGCCTGGATGCAACGCAATAACGAGCTGTTGCCCCTTTTGTCTGCAGGCGTGTCGACGCGGCGTGCGGTGCAGCCGGTGCTGCTCTGCGCGTTTGCGATGATGGGGCTGGTCGTCGTCAATCAGGAGTATGCACTGCCGAACATTGATATCTTCATGGTCGAGAATCGCCAGAATCCCGATGGAGCCAAGGAAACAAACGTGAAGGACGCCTGGGACATGAACGGCGTCCACCTGTCCGGCAAGCATGCGATCAAGAAGGACGGGGTGGTTCAGGAATTCGTGGTGATCATTCCCGCGGCAGTTGGCCAGGGGCAGATGCGCTACCTCCACGCCCGCGAAGCCCGGTACATTCCGCTGCAGGAGAACGACCAGCGCTCGGGCGGCTGGCTCTTGAAAAACACCAATCCGCCCGAGCTTTCCAACTGGCGCGAAGATGACGACGCCGTCCTGACGCCGCTCGGCGATGGAGGGTACTTCCTCAAAACCAAGGCCGTCGATCTCGACACCATGGTGCGCGTCAAGAACTGGACCCTCTATCTGCCGACCTGGCAAATCCTCCAGGAACTCGATCGCCCCAACAATACCCAGCGGTTACTGGGCGATCTGGCAGTCGTGTTCCACACTCGTCTCACGCGGCCTCTGGTCGGCATCATCCTCGTCCTGCTCGGCCTTTCGGTCATTCTGCGCGATCAGAATCGCAATATCTTCCTGAGCGCCGGCTTCTGTCTGATGCTGTGCGTGATCTTTTTCGCCTCGATCTTTGCGTGCAAGTATCTTGCACAGGACGACGTGAAATGGATCTCTCCCGCCCTGGCCGCCTGGCTGCCCGTGCTCGTGTTTGGCCCTGCCTCGTTTGTCATGTATGCGGAAGTGCATACTTAACGCGCTGGTACGAGTCGGAAGCGTGAGTGACGGAGGAGCAGGCCTTTCCTCACGCATTCGGTTCGTTTCCGCAGGACACTGCGAGATTTGGCCAACCAGATCCAGACCGATCTGCGGCAGGTTCACCGTTGCGGCTAGAATATTGGGCTTTTTCGAAGAATGTAGCTGGAAATACACGTAAGAAGGAGTATCATTCACAAACCAGCCGATTTGCAGTTTTTGTTCTCAGAGGCGCATCATGGATTTCTCTCGCGGCTGGATCATTCTCCGTATTCTGACATTCTTCGCAATCCCTCTATTGGCAGCCGCAATTCTGCTCTGGTCTGGAGCAAGCTGGTTATTTTCCACCCTTTCCGGCATTTCTGCTTCGAATGGATACATGCTGCTCGCGGGGATTGTTCTCGGGCTGATCCCGGGCATGGTGCTGATCGCGTATGCGCATTTCAAAGCCATGACGCGGTATTTTCCGGATACGTCGAAGGAGGCGGCCCAGAAGGCCGCCAACGAGGCTTTGAAAGCCTTGGAGGAGGCCAAGGGCAGGACCAAAGCAGCGTACATAGAAAAAGAAGTGCCGTTTCAGGATTGGATGGATGCGCGCAGGGCCGCCAGGGAAGCTGACGCATGGGCGAGACGTGACATGGATGCGGCCGAAGCACGTTCCGCCAGACAGACTTCGGATGAGAAGAAGGAACTTGCCAAGAAGGCGAGGGCGAAGTACCACGTCGCCAAACTTCGGTACGTGCTCGCGAAGCAGGCCGAGGAGTTAGCTTTGAGCGCCTACAGCGAGGCCGCCAAAACAGCAGCCGAGGCCATCAGACAGGCTACAAAGCCCGACGCTACCCAGGGCGTCCCACCCAAGGGGGACATTGCTCGGAATCTCGCCAAGGCGGAGTCGGCGAAAGCGGACGCAGCGCTCAAGACGGCCACCGCGAACGCGGCGGCGGCCAAGGCGGAGGCGGCCAAGATGGAGGCGGCTGCAAAAGCAGCCGCTGCCAAAGCGCTGAAGGCCCAAGGCACGGCGAAGGCGGCCGCCGCCCAACAAGACGCTGATCTCAAAGCGGAGGCCGCCCGGCAAGCCGTGGCCACGGCGGAAAAAGCGTTTGAGGCCGAGAGTAAAGCCATCAAAGAAGCGGCGGATCGTGCAGGAAATTGGCGATCGACGCTGCTCAACCCAGAAGGAATGCAACGCTCGACTCTGGAAAGGGCCGGCAAGATCCGCGAGGACGAACTGAAGGGGTTTCGCTTTCTTGCAATCCTGCTCGTGATAATCTGCTGGGTCGCGTTCGCCGTCTGCTGGAGCGGGTGGCTAGAGTTTTCGCCGGCAATCGAGAATTCCGACACCGCCTTGAAGTTGAGCTCCGCAGGTGCCTATATCTATGTCTTGATCCTGCTCGGTCGGCGGAATTTTCAACGCGACATTACCCCAGCTAGCGTATTGTGGTGTTGTCTGACCATGGCCGTGGGTCCGATGCTTGCCCTGGTTCTTGCTTATGTGTGGATAGGTTCCAGCTTTAATAACCTTGGCCCCTTGAATGAGAAAGCCATTTTCTTCCTCGCCGGCTTGGCGCCGCGACACTTGACCGCCTTCTTGCTGGAAATCCTTCGTCGTGCCATGCTGGCGGCGACTGGCAAGCCTGCCTTGGTTACCCGCTTGATGCCGTTACAACAAGTGCGAGGCATAACTCGCGAAGTGGAGGAACGTCTGGAAGAGGAGGGGATCTTCGATGTGATCAATCTTGCGATGGCAGATCCCATGCGATTGTTGCGCAATACCAGCTTTGACAAATTTCAGATCTTAACCTGGATCGACGAAGCCCTTCTCATTTATACGTTTCCCCAGCATTGGCAAGCCTTGGAGAATGAAGGAATCACGGGGGCGATGGACATGGCCTGGTACATCGTTTGTCTCCATGACACGGAGTCTCTAGCCGTCCAGGTCAAACTAAATCCCGATGGGTTGAAGAAAATTGTCCAACGGCTGGCCGAGGATGCCCAGGTCCAGCTCATTTGGATCCTTTATGACCTCGACAATCCCAATGAGTAACTAATTCGACAGCGCACCATTGTAGGTCAGGCTTTCCAGCCTGACGTTGTTCGCCTAGGTTCGGGCAAATAGGGCACGCCTGTCAGGCTAGAAAGCCTGACCTACGCCGCTGGTCGTCATGGTGCGCTGTCGAACTAACTACCGGGAGAAAGGAGGCCAAAAACGAGCCGGGCAAGTTGTATCATACGATTTTAGAAATCGTATTGAGAAAGGGCAGCCCACCCCGTCGCTTGCGTTCCGGGCTGGGGTGAAATGCTCAACCTTTCTCGGGTCCAAAACTGCTCCAACAGGACTGCAAGTCCTCCTGCACTCGCGCCCCGCGAGTCATGCGCAGAAAACTCCTTTGCACCTTCAGCCCCAGCGATTGCACGCACCTGACGGCGTCGGCATGGGCGCTTGGCACATCCAAGAACACCCGCTGGCCTGCGAACCGCTGGGCGGCGTCCAGCAGGAGTGCCCGACCGGCGATTGCTGTCCCTTGCACTGGGCCAATTTGCCAGGCGTGTGCGCCTGGCCGCGCGAAGCAGAATCCCTCCATTCGCCCGCCCGGAGCGAATTTCCGCATCGAATCCAGGTGGGCCGTACACAGATGCCGAAGCAACTTCTCTCGCGCCGTTCGAGTGACGGCTTCATCAAGCGCAAGCACGGCGGGGAGATCCGCAGGCGTCAACGGTTCAGCTTGCAGTGCGCGCTCATGCTCGGCCAAATGGGGGAGAATGCCTTCGTACCGGGAGAGAGTGAAGTCGCCGCGGAAGCCGAGCTTTTCGTAAACGGGTTGGCCCATCGGAGTGGCATCGAGACGAATCGTCGGGATACCACGGATGTCGAGATAGTGCAAGACGTGTTGCAGGAGCGCCGTGCCGATCCCCTGCCCGCGCTCTTGCTGATCGACCAATACGAGGTTGATCCAGGCGATGTCGCCGAAGACGCAGGTGCAGGCGGTGCCCACGAGAGTGGCCATCTCCCCGGGCTCACGCCCGGTGCTCGCCTGAGCTACGAAGCAGCCTTCGGGTTCAAGTTCAAGCTGGCGTCGCCAGTCGGATTCGAGCTGGTTCCAGCCATTCTGGGCCTTGAGGCGCATGCCGAACGAGATGTCGTCCACCCTCATGGCACGAATTTGCATGGCGTTTCCCGTTTCACCCTTGACCGGACCGCCGCGACGGTTAAATTGCACCCAAAGCATGGTTGATGTTAGCCGGAAGCGCCAGCGACGGATTGCGCGGGCGTCGCTTCCAGGTCTGGCGCTTCCGGCTAACCTCCCAATCCTACACGAGGTCCTGTCCCATGGCGAGGCAACACCTGTTTCGGCGGCTTGCTGCCGTCTTGATTCTCGCGCAGCCGATCGTGGCACGCGCTAGTGAACCTGCGCCCAAGGTCACGGTGGTGCCCATGGCATTGCGTGAGTCGGCCAAGCTCGACCTGTTTTATCAGAAGTACCTCGACTACAAGGGCTATCCGATCCTCAGCTCGGCCAAGGTGTCTGACGCGGCACTTCTTGAAGCACGCTTTCTCATCAGCCAAATGCTTGCCGACAGGGAGGACATCCTGAAAGCGCTCATCAAGAGCAAGTGCCGATTCACGGTGATGGCGCCGACGGAGATGACGACTGACGTGCCGGAGCAACGGCACATGAAGAACGATCCCAAGATGGACTGGGACAAGCGCGCCCGCGGGCTGGGGGGGAAGATCACGTCGTGCGGCGAGGAAAACCTGCTGAATCTGAAGGGGGATCGGTATCGGGCGGAGAATATCCTGGTTCACGAGTTTGCGCATTGCATCCACAACTTCGGCTTGCGCTACGTCGATCCGACGTTCGATGGCCGGCTGCGGAAGACTTACGCCCGCGCCCTCGACAAGGGGTTATGGAAGGACACGTACGCGGCCACGAATGCCGGCGAGTACTGGGCGGAGTGTGTGCAGTCGTATTTCGATTGCAACAACCCGCCGAACAAGGGAGTACACAACGACATCAACACGCGCGCAAAGCTGGCGAAGTACGACCCGGAAGTGTTCGAGCTGATCGACGAGGTGTTCAAGCAGTCGAAATGGCGGTACATTCGGTACGATCAGCGCAATCGGCAATAGCGCTAGAGCCGTTGATCTGGGGAATATGCGAGATCAAGTGAAGTTCCATCAGCCCCGCGCCGATAGTGAGAATGTTGCCAAGGGGTGGTCCGACCCAAAACAGCAAGGCAGGACGCCTACTCACCCTTGCCGAATGAGAAGTTTGAGTTGACCACATCCTGAGGAGCAACGGCGATGCAAGGTTGCATCGCCGTTGTCTTTTGGTGCGCTGCCGTCGTCCAATTCTTTTCAAGCAAAAGTTGCTTCACGTTTCAACGGCACCGGTTTGGGGCCGATATAATTAGAGTAGCCTGTCGATGCAAATCGCCCGAGGGATAGGGGACTGCGCCATGAAGGAAGCAGCGCCCGTGATCGAGTATGGCGTGCCGATCGATCCGCGGATCATGATCGAGCCGCCGGACCCCAGCGAGCTGGAACTTGAAGCTGGGCATCCCGGCCTGGGTGACGCCGACTATGTCGAGCGGCGCAAGAGTCTTTTTGCGCTGTGCAGGCGTCATCGGCTCGAACGCCTCGGCCCTCCGCTGATTGAGTATACGGCAGAGGAGACTCGGATCTGGCGCGAGGTCAGCCCCAAGCTCGATGAGCTGCACCGCAAGCACGCGTGTCAAATCTATTTGCAGGCGAAAGACGCGCTCGGCATCAGCGGCACTGAGATTCCGCAACTGCGCATGCTCAGTCAACGCCTGGAGCGCACGACGCGGATGCATCTGGTCCCCGCAGAGGGGCCGCTGGCGTATCGCACGTTTTACTCGTACATCGCGGAGCGTGGCTTTCCGGTGACGCAATTCATCCGCCACGGTTCGCATCCGGAGTTCACGCCGGAGCCGGACATGGTCCACGACTGTCTGGGGCATGTGCCGCCGCTGATGAATCAGGACTACGCGGAGGTTTTAACACTGATCGGCAAGGCAGCGAACGCGACGCCGGACCCGCTGCAAGTGCTGGCTCTCAAGCGCTTCAGCTGGTTTTCAATCGAGTTCGGGCTGATCGAGGAGGCGGATGAGGTGAAAGTATTCGGGGCCGGTATCCTGTCGTCAACAGGGGAGATCCCGTTTTCGCTCTTTTCGCAGGACGTGAGGCGCAAGCCCTTCGTGACCGATGAGGTAATCGAGACCGATTACGATCCGTCCCGCATGCAGGACCATCTGTTCGTCATTCCGTCGTACGCATTCCTGCGGCGGGAGATTGAGCAGCTGGTAGCGAGGTTTGGGATTGCGGTGCTATAATAATCGGCGAACCAAATCAGAAGGACTCAGCCATGCAAATGATCAAGATTCAGATTCCCGATAGGAAGGAAAGCGCGAAGGCCTTGGTACAGATGAGTGGCCGAGGCCGCGTCATTTGCTTTGCCGACGACATCTACATCGTCCCGGCGCCTGCCTTGGATTTGCTTGCCAAACTGGGTATTACCTATCAAGAACTTGGTCGCGGAGGTCTCGATTACGCAGAATACTCCACGAATCGCTGCGCTCATCATGGGACGTGAGAGCAAAACACCATGACCAAAGACACCCTCCCTTTACGCCGCATCGATCACGTCCGCTTCTTCGTCGGCAATGCGAGGCAGTCGGCGTACTTCTATCGCAACGCCTTCGGCTTTGACGTCGTCGCCTACGCTGGCCTCGAAACGCGCCAGAAGTACCAATCCGGCTACGTACTCCGCCAGGGCCACATCACGTTTGTCCTCGTGTCCGCGCTCTCCTGGAAACATCCCGATTCGCAACGGCTGATCCAGCACGGCGACGGCGTGCAGGACATTGCCCTCGACGTCGAGGACGTCATCTACAGCTACAACGAAGCCGTCCGCCGCGGCGCCGAAGGGGTGTCGCCGCCGCAGGCTTTGGAGGACGAGTTCGGCGTCTACGAGCAGGCCACGATTCGCACCTACGGCGACACCACGCACACGTTTATCAATCGCGACCGCTACAATGGGGTCTTTGCGCCGGGCTTCAAACCGATGGATCCGGAACGCTACAGCCCGACCACCTTCCACGCCGTTGGCCTCAAGGCGATCGACCACATCGTCGGCAACGTCGAAGAAGGCAAGATGAATGAGTGGGTGAAGTTCTACCAAGACGTGCTCGGATTCCATCAGCTGGTTCATTTCGATGACAAGGACATTTCGACCGAGTATTCTGCGCTCATGTCGAAAGTCGTCGAGAACGGCACGGGGCGCATCAAGTTCCCAATCAACGAGCCCGCCAAGGCGAAACGCCGCAGTCAGATCGATGAATTCCTGCAATTCTACGGCGGCCCAGGGGTGCAGCACATCGCCATGGCGACGGACAATATCATCAGCACGGTGGATGCCATGCGCAAGAACGACGTGTCGTTCCTCCGTGTGCCACGAAGCTATTACGACGCGCTGCCGGCGCGCGTGGGCACAATCAAGGAAGACATCAACGTGCTGGCCGACCTCGGCATCCTCGTCGACAAGGACGATGAGGGCTACATGTTGCAAATCTTCACCAAACCGGTGGCCGACCGGCCGACGCTGTTCTTCGAAGTGATTCAGCGGCGCGGTTCGCGCAGCTTCGGCAAAGGCAACTTCAAGGCGCTCTTCGAGGCGATCGAAAGAGAGCAGGCCGTACGCGGGACTCTGTAACCCTGATAGCTCCTCGCGTCAAAGCTCTGCCTGGGAACGACGGATCAGCCCAGCGCCGGACACACCAGATGACGCTGCCAGGTTGCGTCGTTGCGGCTCGGGAAATCGCTGCGGAAGTGAACGCCGCGCGACTCCTCGCGTGCAAGGGCCGAATGGATCATGAGCCGAGCAATCGTCAGCAGGTTTTGCAATTCCCATCCTTCACGACCCTCGAATTCGCGCGGCAAAGCATACCGACACCAGAAGGCGACATCGTGTCGGGCTTCCTCCAGGCCGGCCCGTTCGCGGATCACGCCCAGGTGCCGCACCATCATGCTGCGCAGCGAGTTCGTGATGTCGGTAACATCGAGCGTGCCCATCTCGTCCGGTTCGAAGCGGCTCGCCAGCGGGATTGCGGTGAAGCGGTCGGGCATTGTGGCGGCTACCTCGGCGGCGCCGCGCGCGCACGCCGCACCGAACACCAGGCCTTCGAGCAGGCTGTTCGACGCCAACCGATTGGCGCCGTGCAGCCCGCTCGACGTCACCTCGCCGGCTGCCCACAAGCCGGGGATCGTCGTGCGGCCTCGGTCATCGACGGTTACGCCCCCCATCATGTAGTGGGCGCCCGGGCGGATCGGAATGAGGTCAGCGGTGATGTCGATGCCGAACCCGCGGCAAACCTTGTCGATCCCGGGGAAACGCCGGCGCACCAGACTGACGTCGAGATGGCGAAGGTCGAGATAGACGTTTGGGTGCTTGGTGCGTTCCATGCAGCGGACGATCGCCTGGGCCACCACGTCGCGCGGGGCCAGTTCGGCGCGCGGATCGACCGCGAGCATGAAGCGATCCATGTACTTGTCGCGCAGATAAGCGCCTTCACCGCGTACGGCTTCGCTGATGAGGAATCGACTCGAGCCAGCGACGTAAAGAACGGTGGGATGAAACTGCATGAACTCCATGTCGCGCAGCTCCGCGCCAGCGCGATAGGCGGCCGCCATGCCATCGCCGGTCGCGACGGGGGGGTTGGTTGTCTCGCGATAAACCATGCCCGCGCCGCCGGAGGCCAAGATCGTCTGCTTTGCCCAGATCAGCAGTTGGCCCTGGTTGGGGCGATGAACGAGAGCGCCGACGCAGCGGCCTTCGTGCGTCAACAGGTCGAGCGTGAAGGTATCGTCCCAGATCGTGAGGTTGGGAGTTTCCCGTGCCCTGGCGATGATCGCACGCATGACTTCGTGGCCGGTGGCGTCTCCAAGGGCATGTACAATCCTGCGATGGCTGTGGCCCCCCTCGCGCGTCAAAGCAAGCTGGCCTTGTTCCTCGTCGAAGTGGGTGCCGAAACGGATGAGGTCGTTGATCTGATTCGGGGCTTCGCGCACGACGAGTTCAACGACATCGCGATGGCACAACCCGGCCCCGGCGCTGAGGGTATCTTCGATATGGTTCTCGAAACGATCCTCCGGAGACAGGACGCCGGCGATTCCTCCTTGAGCGAAGGCGCTATTGCTTTGCTGGATCTGATCCTTGGTGACGACGAGGACGTCGAACTCCTTGGGAATCTCCAGAGCGGCGCGCAACCCGGCAATGCCGGCGCCGATGACGAGGATGTCTGTGAAGAGGTGCGGCGTTTGCTTGGGATTGAACTGCACGAGGTAGCGGTGTGGCACAGGCATTCATCTCGCCTTTTCGTTTTGCCCCGCCTCGTAGAGGCGGGCGGACTTCACGCCCATCTGCCACTACAAGGCGGGGCTCAACCATCACGGATTCAAGGGGCGCTCGGAAAACCGGCGCTGGGCGTCCAGCAATTCCGGCGGCGGCAGGGCGCTGCCTCCCTCGAGCGGCGTGTTGCTGGCGCCCTTGTTTTCAATCAGACTCGGCCCGGCGCCGGGCAAGGCGCCCCCTTTGCCAAGCAGTGTTTTTCTATCGGCGGCGCGAATCTGTTGCGCGTTGAGCCGGCGCACCAGCGCGTCGTAAGTTTGCATCGACTGGACATACCGCTGCCAATCGGCGTCGCTCATACCGGCTCGCTTGAGTAAGTCGGGGGTCAAGCGTTTTTTCCAGTCATCGAGCTGCATCTGGCCGAGCTTGGCGGCGAATAACCGATTGACGGCAGCGGCTTTGACGTCATCGAAGATGCCCGGAGTCTTACCGCCGGAGCCAAACGTGTTGGGGCCTTTCTTTTCTTCCTTGCCCGTTTTCGGATCGCGGCCGTTTTGTTTCAGGATGTCCTGGACAATGTCACGCACGCGGGGATCGTCCGCTGTTTTGCCGAACCCGGCCAACGCGGCGGCGGCGTCATTGGCCTTGCCATTGCGGTCGGAAAGTTGTTCGACAAGCTTGGCAACGGCTCCGAGGGACGGCTGCTCGCTGCCTGCTTTTTGCTCGGCGCCGCGCGTGCTGCCGGCGGCGGGCTCCTGTTGTTGATCTCCCTTCGCAGCCCCGGCGGCGTCTCCCATCATGCCTCCCTTGGCCTTGGCGCCGGGCGGGGCAGGGTCCAGCGCGGTCTGCTGACCCTTGTTGGGAGGCTCCGGTCCGTTTTGCTCGACTCCCTTGGCATTGCCTTGAGGCGGGCCGTCTTTGCCCTTTTCTTTCTCGCCACGATCCTTGGGCTGACCCGCATCGCCGCCGCCTTGTCCCTTCTCGTTCCCGGCTTCGTCGGGAGATATCGACGGCTGCTTCTTGGCCTGCGGCTCGGCGCCGCCGTCACCGGGTTGCGGTCCGTCTTTCTTCTCTGCGTTCGGTTGATCGGCTGGTTTGGCGCCGCCTTTCTGTTTCTGCTGGTCTTGTTCCTTCTTCGCCTGACTCAGCTTGTTCTCGAAGTCCTCTTTTTCGTTCTTGGCAGCATCGTGGTCTTTCTGTGGATGGGATTGACCTGTCGCGCCGTTCGGCTCTTTCTTGCGTTCGTCATTTTTCCTGGCGTGATCCTTGTCTTGTCTCTTGGCGTGCTCCTGTTGGCGTTGGGCGGCCTTGTCGCGGTTCGCCTGAGCTTGCTTCGAATCGATGGCTTTGATGATGGTGACCCGTTTGACCGGGCTCGCTCCAACCCGGCCTGTCGGCGTGGGCGTGTCGGTGCAATCGACGGCTTCGAGCCAAACTTCGATCACATTCCCGGCCGAGAGCAGAATCTTGGTCGTGCCCTTGTCCAGGATCAGCTCGTCAAGCGGAAGGACGTGCCGATAATCGATCTCCTCGGGGAAGCTGCCATCACCGAGCTGGAAGGATTTTCCTGGCCGATATGGGATCGGCGCCAGCGGTTCCTTGGGCCCCACGATGACGCGCACGTGCAAGGCGAGCGACTTGAGGCCGACCTCGCTCGTTGCGAGCCCTGCCAGTTCCAGAGTGTCATTTTCCGGCAAGGCCACGTCCTGGCCGGGTTGCGTGAGCACGACGTGCGGCGATTCATCCTCCGGCACCTGGATCGGATACCAATCGCGATCGCTATTCTCCTCGCCATCCACAGTCGTGAAGACGATGCGGAAGAGGCCGCTTTGCTCCAGCGTCCACTTGGCGTGGAATGCCTGGGGGTCGTCGGGGCTCGGGCGGAGCGGCAAGGCTTGCTTGACCTTGTTGATCACGAATTCGACGGTGGCGGCCTTGGTCGGTCGGCTCACGCGCATGAACATGGCGACCTCCGTGCCGCGCGGGCCGTGGACCAGCGGATTCGCCGAGCGCTCATTCGGGAATACGACTTTGCCGTCCTTGAGCTTCCGATACTGCGTGTGGCGATAACTGATCTCGAAGAATTTCACGTAGGCGGCTGCCCGCACGCGGACCTGGTGTGTCGCGGTCTCGGCATCGCCGGCGGTGATTCGGTACGAGAAGCCGGTGCGGATCTCGGTTGGTTGCATTTGAGCGGTCCACGTGCCGTCGTTGGTTTGGTCCAGCAGCAGCAAGCGGTCATCTTCATCCTTCTGATAGCGATAGCGAAGCATCGGCGCGTCGGGGCGACTGCCCGTCGGCACGCGGCCTGTGATGCGGGCGGAGAAAACAAAAGGCAAAATCGGGCTGACTTCCGCATCCCCCGTTTCCGGATGCAAGAGCGTGATCTCGGTGCTCGTAACCCTTGCCGGCGTATACAAGGGATAGAACGCATGCAGCAGCGACGACATCAACGCCGTCGGGCCGAGCGCGAGCAAAACCAATAGGCCCAGCGCCGGCACGCCAAGTGCGCCGACAAGGAATCGATTCTTGCGTGTCCGTAGGGTCTGCTCGGCGTCGGCTGCCTGCATCGTGTGCTGGGCACGCGCGCTGACGGTTTTGTGGAACGCAGGCGGAATGTCCTCATTCTGGAGGTCGAGCCAGTTGATCAGGCTGTTCTTGGCGTCGGGCTGATTCAGTTCGATCTGGGCGGCAACGTAGTAGGGATTGACCTTGCGAAACAAACAACGAACGGTGCGGGCGAAGCCGAGCAGAAACAACAGGCCGAAAACACCACACGCGATCCAGCGTATTGCGTCCACCCAGATCGCCGTTGCGTTGCCGACGAGCGCGTCGAAGCCCCCGACCAGGAAAGCGTAGCAGGATACGAGGAGAGAGAGTGCGAGCAAGTGGGACACGAGGTCCGCGCGGCGCATGCGCGCGCACAGGTGGGCGAACGTGCGTTGCAGGTAGGCGGCGGACTTCGAGGAGGTTTGTCGCGTTTCCAGATCGGTCGCCATGCCGGTCTCCGGGCCAACAGCGCACCCTCTTCGCCTGGTTGGTTCTCTACATTATAGTCGGCAGCGGAATGACTTCACAATGGTGGATTTGCCCGTAGTGTAGACCTCACGCGCTCCGCGTGAGGATTTGACAACGCGCAGCGTACCAACTCTACCGGAGCCGTCCCATGGCTGACCTGACACGCATCAGCATTTCGCTTGAAGAAAATCTCCTCGAGGCATTCGACAAGCTCATCGCAGCGAAGGGGTACGCCACCCGCAGCGAGGCCATCCGCGATCTCATTCGCGATTTACTGATTCAGAAGGATGCACGCCGCAAGCAAGGCGAGCAGGTCGCAGTCGTCACCATGGTCTACGACCATCATGCGCGTGCGCTGGCTGCCAAGCTGATCGACAAGCAGCATCACCATCACGACCTGGTTGTTTCCAGCATGCACGTTCACCTTGGTGAGAGGCATTGCCTGGAGGTCTCGGTCCTACGGGGGCCCAGTCACAAGGTGATCCACCTCGGCGAGGAATTGCTAGCGACCAAGGGGGTATTGCACGGCGACATCACATTCACGAGCGGCGAAGGGGCGCTGAACAAGTTCAAGTAATCGCTGCTTAACCAGCCGGGAGCGCAAGCGACGGGGTCGCTACCTCCTGTGTTGTCATCGGTTTAATTGCACGCCGCCACCAGCGGCTCCGCCAACTCAGCCAAATAGAACAAACGTCCCGCCAGCGTCGGCATGTAGGTGCTGGGAATCCACGGCGTCGGTTCGTGCTGCAGGGTCATGCGCAGCGACAGGCCTTGCCATTGCATGCCGCGGGCGAACGATCCGTCCGCGCCGCCGATGATGTGGTCCGCTGCCATGAACAGCGCCGGACCGATGGTGTTCGCGAACGCCGGCACCAGGGTCGTGCGGCTTTTGAAACTCGTCAGCGCGTTCTGCTCGATCGTCAGCGGGTGCAAGCGGGCACCAAGACGATGCGTCTGTGCCTTCCAATCGGTTTCCGTCTTGAACTCGGCGGCGAAGTGTGGCTCCCAGAACGCGATATGGCACACCCGGCCGATGCCAAACACCGTGTCGAGCTTCGCCCCTTGCTTCTTCAAATCTGCGATTTGGGCAGCATAGGTGGGAAGCTCCTTTTTGAGGGCGAAGTGGCGCTGCGTTTTCGGCACCGTGGCGGTGCCCAGCGGGCCGTAGAACGCTTGCTCCATGGCGTACTGGAAGGAGCCGGTGTTATCGGAAGGCAGCGTGTTGCCGTCGGTGTCCGACCATTCGTCCATGTTGAAGCCGTGAACGTGCTCGCAGGTAACGCCCCATTCCTTGAGGAAATAGACGGCCCAGCGGTACATGCCCATGGGACCGACGGGCAGGATCATGGCCAGTGGCTGCCCCTTTTGCTTGGTCAGCTGGATCTCGCGGGCGATTTCATGGCCCATGTAGGTATCGAAGTCGGCAAGCGAGCCGCACGCGACGGGCTCGAACTTCGGATGCCACCAGGAGCAGCGTTTGACGAGCGTTGGGCCGGCGCATTCAGCGAGGCGATCGATCTTCGCCAAATCCCAGCCTGCCGGGAGAAAGCCCTCCATCAGCGAACCGCGGAATGTGGTCAGCAAATTCATGGAACAACCGCCTTTCGAAGAACCAATAGTGGTGCCGGGACGTAATGTAGCGTAACCGGCGACGCTTGGCAGCCATTTTTTCGTGAAAAAGGGGGGTGTCAGCGACGCCCCGCCTTCTACAATGCCTGCGTGGTGGAATTCTCGCGAATTCCATGCCGGCTGGTTGTCTTTCGACTTCACCGCGCGTATAAAAATGGGATTCCCATTTTTCGGGATACTTGACGCAAACTTTGCACGTAGATCCGGTAGCACCGGGAGGAATCACATGAATCTTTGGCGTTGCCTCGGCTTGTCGATGTTGTTGATGGGTGCCATGTGCTTGCTTGGCGCCTCGGAAGTTTCCACCTTCGTGGGTGCCCAGGAAAAGGACAAGAAAGACGAAAAGAAGGATCCGCCGAAGAAGGAAGATCCCAAGAAGGAAGTCGTTCCGCAACCCCCCGCCAAAGGCGCGCTCGAGTTCAAGGCCTTCGACTTCGCCGCCTACCCCAAGGACAAGGCGGTCTTCTATCAAGAACAATACACCTCCACCAAACAGACGATGAAGGTTCTCGGCCAGGAGGTCGTGCAGGACCAGAAGCAGACCTTCCTCATCGAGTGGACGGTCAAGGAAAAGGAAGCCGGCATTTTCGTTGTCGTGCAGAAGATTGTTCACGTCGACATGACCATCGATATCGGCGGCAACAAGATCACCTACAAATCGAACCAGGCGAATCAGCCGAAGAACCCGATGACCGACTTCTTCGAGCAACTCCGCAAGAGCTCGCTGACCTTCTATGTGAATGCCGACCTCACAGTCAAGGAAATCAAGAACCGGGATGAATTCATCAAGGGCCTCGGCGCCATCAACCCGCAAATGCAAGGTTTGCTCAACGCGATCCTCAGCGACGCCGCCCTCAAGAAAATGGCTGAGCCGACCTGGTACGCCTTCCCCGCCAAGGGCGAGATTCCCGCCAGCAAGACCTGGGACAAGACGAGCGAGCTCGACCTCGGGCCGATCGGCAAGTACAAGACCAAATTCGACTTCACCCACAAGAAGTCTGAAGGCGGCAAGGACACCATCGGCATCGTGACCAAGCTCGACTACACCGCTCCGTCCGACAAGGCCGGCTTGCCCTTCGTGATCCATTCCGCCAAGCTGAGCACCAAGAACGGCAAAGGCGAGGCCATCTTCGATCGCGCCAAGGGCCGTTTTGACTCCACCGAGATCAGCATGGAACTGGACGGCACCCTCGAAATCGAAGTGGGCAATATGAAAACGATCGTCGAGCTCAAGCAAGAGCAAACCGCCAAGTCCACCACCTTCGACGAGATCCCAGGCAAGTGGGCGACCGCCAAGTAAGCTCTCGACCTGACAACCTTGATGCATTACTGCCGCAGCACTGAAAGTGCTGCGGCTTTTTTATTGCCTCGGCCCCCTTGCGCTGCGGGCTAGTAATGGATGCAATTCCTCCCTATAAAATCAGGACTCTGGCACGAAAGGCTACCTCATGAAGATTCACGAATATCAAGCGAAAGAACTCCTCGCGGCCGCTGGTGCTGTGGTGCCACGCGGCATCGTTGCAGCCAATGTCGCCGAAGTCCTGTCGGCGTTCGACAAGATCGGCGGCCCGGTGGTCCTCAAGGCCCAGGTTCACGCCGGCGGGCGAGGCAAAGGCCGATTCAAGAATTCCGGCGCCGACTTCGGCGGCGTCAAGTTCATCAAGGCGCGTGACGACGCGGGCAAAGTCGCCGACGTCATGTTCAAGTTTCCTCTCGTCACCAAGCAGACCGGCGATGAAGGCCAAAAGGTCTCCAAGGTCCTCGTGCAGGAAGCTGCCGACATCGCCCGTGAGATCTACATCGGCATGGTGCTCGATCGCACTCTCGGCATGCCGATCCTGATGGCGTGTGCAGAAGGCGGCGTCGATATCGAAGAGGTCGCCGCCAAGACGCCCGAGAAGATCCTCAAGATTCCCGTCAGCCCGGAAACGGGGCTGCTCGCTTTTCAGGCGCGCCGGCTCGCTTTCGACCTCGGCTTCACCGGTGAGCAAATCGGCCAGGCCGAGAAAATCATGATGGCCCTCTCCAAGGTATTCCTCGAAAAGGATTGCAGCTTGGCCGAGATCAACCCGCTAGTTGTCTCGCCCAAGGGAGAGGTAATCGTGCTCGATGCCAAAATCACGTTCGACGACAACGCCCTCTTCCGCCATCCGGATGTCGAGAGTCTGCTCGACGAAGGCGAGGAAAATCCCGCCGAGCTGCGTGCCGCCCGCGCTGGCTTGAGCTTCATCAGCTTGCATGGCAACATCGGCTGCCTCGTCAACGGCGCCGG
>SXGT01136813.1_pt1 | contig 49276 bp, 22 predicted proteins | sample 3176221 | NCBI WGS metagenome assembly SXGT01 (sample SAMN11356862, study PRJNA531348) | freshwater metagenome | isolation source: freshwater sample F1-120 | place: China: Fuxian Lake, Yuxi | collected 2017-12-25
AGGAGCGGGTGCGCCTGAACGAGAACTGCTACGAGCACGAGCTCTACCGGTACTGGCAGCACTACCGCCTGCACGTCCTTGACCTGAGCGACGCGGACGCCCCGGCGCTGTCGGAGGCCATCAACCTGCCCAGCCGCGAGGAGTCCTCCGGGATCGTCGTCGAGGGCGACGCGCTCTACATCTCCCACCGGGTGCCGACGCAGGTGCAGGACGACCCCAGGCCCTTCGTGCGCTACTTCGTCCGCCGCCTGGACATGGCCGACCCCGCTGCGCCCGAGCTCGGCGAGCCCGTCAACGTCCCCGGTGAGCTCCTGGACGTCACCGACGAGGGCCGGGTGCTGATCACGCAGGACTTCGTCTGGGGGGAGGAGATCATCGAGGCTGCGATCAACCGGCTGACCGTCCGCGAAGGTCGCGCCTTCCTCGACGCGCGGCGCCGCTTCGTCGACGCGCAGATCCACGGCGTGGCCATCGACGAGCGCGGCAACCTCGTCGTCAACCACCAGCTCGCCTGGCGCGCCTGGCAGGACAACACGCCGCAGGAGAACCTGATGAAGATGACGATCCTCGACGTCACGTCGCCCGCCCTGCCGGTGCGCTCGGAGGTCGACGTGGACGTGTGGGCGCAGCTGCGCGAGGTGCGCCAGGGCCGCGCCCTCTACGCCGTCCCCGAGGGGCTCCTGGTCATGAACCTCGACGACCCCTCGGCCCCCTTCGCCCAGTCCTACTTCCCCGTGCGCGGCTGGCCCGAGGGCATCACCGTCGACCGCGACGACATCTACTTCGCCGCCGGGCGCTTCGGCCTCTACCGCTTTGACATGGGCGAGTCCAACATCGACGAGATCTTCTGACCCGCCCTCCCGGTAATAGATTTGTAATACCCTCCCGCCCGCCCTTCACCAAAGCCTGCCAACGTGGTCATTGTAGTCCGTGTCGAAGCCTCGACCCACGGACGCCCTTCAGGGAGCCTATGACCACCACCCTCGCCGACGACCTCACCCCGACGCTCAACAACGCCCAGTCCCCGCGCGAGGAGTTCTTCAACGCCTTGACCCACGGGGTCGGCGCGCTGATGAGCGCCTGCGCGCTGGTCCTGCTCGCCGTCGAGGCCTCCGAGGGCGCCGAGGGCTGGACCTGGGAGCTGATCAGCGCGCTGGTCTTCGGCGCCGCGCTCACGACCCTCTACGTCACCTCCTCGCTCTACCACGCGATGCCGGTCGGGCGCGTCAAGGAGCTCTTTCGCAGCTTCGACCACATGGGCATCTACGTCCTGATCGCCGGGACCTACACGGTCGTGGCGCTGACGGCGCTGCGCGACTCGGTCGGCTGGGGGCTCGTCGGGGCCCAATGGGGCATGGCGGCCACCGGCATCACCCTCAAGTCCATCTACGGCCCCGACCGCTTCAACCTCGTCTCGACCCTGGGCTACGTCGTGATGGGCTGGATGGCGCTGGTCGTCTTCGGCGACCTCGTCGCCCAGCTCCCCCCCGGCGCCCTCCACCTCCTCTTCGCCGGCGGCGTCTTCTACACCCTCGGCGTGCCCTTCTTCCTGCTCGACCAGTCTCGCCCCTTCTTCCACACCATCTGGCACCTCTTCGTCATGGCGGGCAGCACCTGCCACTTCCTGATGGCCTGGCTCTACCTCCTCTGAGCGCGCAAGGCCCGCCCGGCCTCCCTCTGAGCCAGGTTTGCTCAGTGAAGGTTCCAAGGCCCGCGACGCCACGGCATCCCACGCCACGATCGTGCCGACGGCGTATCGCCCCACGCTCCTCGCACCGCCCCCCACAAGGGGGGACGGGCTCGTCGGGTGGGGCTTGGAAGCTCAGGGTGGGCTGCGCCCTGTCGGTCGCAGGCCAGCGCACGACCCAGGTCGACACCAGGGGGCGTGAAAACCCCAATCCACAGGCCCACTTCGACGCGGTGATCCTCCCCCGCGATCTGCTGTTGGCCGTCCGCTGGCCTGCGCCCAACGGGCGCAGCCCCCCCGCGCTTCCAAGCCCCACCCGACGAGCCCGTCCCGAAGGGCGGTGCGAGGAGCGTGGGGCGATCGGCGAGCGCGGCAGGACTTCAGGCTTCACTGAGCAAACCTGCTGGCAGCTGGGGCACAGGGCGGGTTGGGGCCTGGGGTTTGATTCGTCGCGCGGCGGGACGGGAGGGTCAGCCCTGGTCGTCCTTCTTCTTGCGCTTGAAGAGCGAGAACTCGTGGCTCAGGACGGTCTTGAGGGTCGAGAGGGAGAGGTCCTGGTTGAGCTTGAAGGCCAGGGACTCTTCGTAGCCGCCGTCATCTTCGGATCGCTCGACCTTGGGGGCCTCGGTCGAAGGGGGGTTGGGGGCCTTGGGCGCCTGTGCCTCGGGGGAGGGCGGCGGGGTGGGTGCGGGTTCGTCGTAGTGCATGACGACGGTGCCCTTGACGACCTTGGCGGGGGCGCCGCGCCTGGGGTCCTGGCCGGTCTCGATGGGGGGAGGAGGGGGCCCGGCGATGGCGGCGTTGATCTCGTCGGGGACGCTGCCGGAGGGGCTCTCGACCTTGAGCTTGGGTCGGCTGAAGGTGGGGATCTTGATCTCGGCGGTCATCAGGGACTTGATCGCGCCCCAGGTGCCGGTGGTCCTGGGCCTGGCCCACTCGGGCAGGACGTCGAAGGGGAAGAGGTGGTGGGTGGTCAGGGGCTGCATGGCGCGGATCAGGGCCACCTGGCGCTCCTTGTCGCTCAGGGTGAAGAGGTCGGAGATGGAGCGGAAGAGGCGGTCGGGCTTGGGGCCGTTGTCGTCTGAGGCGGCGTTGAGGACGGCCTGGACGAAGAGGGTGAGCTGGTCCGTGGCGTGCTTGAAGGCCGAGGTGTCCAGCGGGTGATCGAGCAGATCGCGCTGGAGCACGCCCCACAGGGCCATGTGGAAGATCTCCTCCTGGAGCGAGGCCATGCCTGGGAAGGCGCTCAACAGGGTGGCCACGGCCGAGTCGGGGCTGTTGGTCCTGATGTGCTGGATGACGTTGGTGATTCGGAGGGGCGGGGGTGTCATCGTGGCCGGGAACTGCCCCGTGTCGGCGCCCAGCCGGGGCAGGTCGCCCGAGGAGATGCCGTGGCGGGCGGCGTCCTGGATGCCCATCTCGCGCAGCTCCGAGATGGCCTCGTTGAGCATGGTGTGGACCGCGCTCATGCTCGCGGGGCGCTCTTCGGGCTTCTTGCCCAGCATGGCGGCCACGAGGGCCTCCAGGCGAGTGCCGGCCACGTCGGGGCGGTGGGCGCTGATCGGCGCGGGGGCCTTGAAGAGGTGCTGGCTGAGGATCTCGAAGTCCGTCCCCTCGGTGAAGGGCGGCGCGCCGCAGATCATCTCGAAGAGGATGGCGCCCAGGGCGTAGATGTCGGCCCCGGGGCCGACGGCTGCGGCCTTGCCGTTGATCTGCTCCGGCGAGATGTAGGCCGGCGTGCCCAGCACCAGACCCGCCCGCGTGAGCTTCTCGACGCCCTCGCCCTGCTGGATCTGCGCGATGCCGAAGTCGAGGACCTTGGTGTAATCGCTGCGGCTGCCGTGGACCAGGAAGACGTTGTCGGGCTTCATGTCGCGATGGACGATGTTCATCGCGTGGGAGGCCTCCAGCGCGTCGCAGATCTGCTCGCCGATGCGCGCCACCCGCGACAGAGCCATCTTCGTGCCCTTGATGGCTTGCGAGAGCGGCTGGCCCTCCAGGAACTCCATGATGATGTAGATGCCCAGGTCGTCGTGGAAGCCGAAGTCGGTGACGAAGACCACGTTGGGGTGGCGCAGCTGGCTGCACGTGATCGCCTCGCGGCGGAAGCGCTCGGCGGTGGTGTGATCCTCGGAGAAGCGCGGGTGGAGGATCTTGATCGCGTAGGGGGTGCGCAGCGTCTGATGCTCGGCCCGGTAGACCGTCCCCATGCCGCCGCTGGCGATCTTCGCGACGATCTCAAGGTTGCCGACCACCTTGCCGATCGCCTGGTTCATATCCATCAAGACCATTCGGGAGACCCTCGATCGCCGCGCCCGGCCCCGCGGGTCGGGGCGTGGGGTGCTGAACTAGCCCACACGGACGGGCCAGCCCGCGCTCGCTGAGGCCCGGCCCAGAGTCGACAAAAACACGTTCACTGTACCCAGGCCCCCCCCCAGCGTCAATTGCAAGGAAGGCTTATGCCCTGCGCAAGGAGGGCTTACGCCCTGCTCAGGGGAGGCCCGCGCCCTGCTCACGGAGGGCTTGTGTCCTGCTCCGGGGGCTTGCGCCCTGCTCCTGCTCCGTTGTATCCCCCCCCAGGCGCTGACTCCTCTTCGGCGCCCCGTTGCCCCAGGAGGCCCCTTGAGCACACCACCGAAGGTCGGGACGCTGATCATCAACCTCGGCACCCCGCGATCGGCCGAGGTCGACGACGTGCGCGTCTACCTCAAGCAATTCCTTAATGATCCCAGGGTGTTGGACATCAACCCCGTCGTGCGCTGGTTCCTGCTGACCTTCATCATCCTGCGCTCGCGGCCTGCCGAGTCGGCCCACGCCTACAAGACGATCTGGACCGATCAGGGCTCGCCCCTGATGGTGCACTCCGAGGCCCTCGTCGAGCTGCTGCGCGCCCGCATGCCCGATCGGATCTTCGCCCTCGGGATGCGCTACGGCGAGCCCTCCATCGAGTCGGCGCTCGACGCGCTGGCCGCCGCGCAGGTCGACAAGGTCGTCGTCGCGCCGCTCTACCCCCACTACGCCTCGTCGAGCACCGGGACGGCCCTGGAGGTCGTCTACAAGCGCGCGGCCGAGCTCTGGAACGTGCCCAGCATCCAGGTCCTGCCGCCCTTCTACGACGCGCCGGGCTTCCTGGCCTCATGGGTCGCCGTCTGCCAGCGCGCCTTCGCGGCCTTCGAGCCCGACCACGTCCTGTTCAGCTACCACGGCCTGCCCGAGCGCCACGTCCAGAAGAGCGACCCGACCGGCCGCCACTGCCTCGCCGCCGAGGGCTGCTGCGACGCGATCGTGGACGCCAACCGCCACTGCTACAGGGCCCAGTGCTACGCCACGACCCGCGCGCTGCTGCCCCTGCTGGGCCTGAAGGCCGAGGGCATCTCCGTGACCTTCCAGTCGCGGCTGGGCAAGGACCCCTGGATCAAGCCCTACACCGACGAGGCGCTGCCGGAGCTCGCCCGGCGCGGGGTCAAGCGCCTGTCGGTGGTCTGCCCGGCCTTCGTCGCCGACTGCCTGGAGACCCTGGAGGAGATCGGCATGCGCGCCAAGGCCGACTTCGTGGCCGCCGGCGGCGAGGATCTCCAGCTCGTCCCCTCCCTCAACGCCGAGCCCGTCTGGGCCGACGCGCTGGTCGAGCTGCTCCGCGCGCTCTGAGGCTGGCCTCCCCGGCGACCCCCCCCGACCTCGCCGCCCGCGAAAAAGGCGACCAGGATCGCCCCGGCGATCGTATTGGACCTTTGTGAGGGCGTGGCAGCGGGGGTGTGGATGCTGTTGATGGAGGATCGCCGTCTCTTGATGGCCTACCGCCAGGGCGAAGAGGGGGCGCTCGGCGCGATCTACGCGCACTACCAGGGGTCGGTGGCGGGGCTGCTGCGCTCGGGCTTCTCCTTCTCGTCGGGGGGGCAGGCCTTGCGCTTCAGGGGCTACGGATCGCCCTTTGAGCTTCAGGACGCGCTCCAGGAGACATTCTTGAAGGCCTTCGGGGAGGGCGCGCGCCAGGGCTACAGCGGGCTGACGCCCTTTGGGCCCTACCTGCTCGGGATCGCGCGCAACCTGGTCATCGACGAGTTCAGGCGCCGCCGCCGCGAGATGGCGCTCTTCGTCCCCGAGAGCGCGGAGGTCAGGATCAGCCAGGCCGAGGCGCTGGGGCAGGAGGTGACGACGGGCCAATGGGCCGGGCAGTGGGCCAACCCGGAGCGGCTGGCCATCGAGCGCCAGCAGAGCGCGCTCGTGATCGACTTCCTGGCCGATCTCGACGAGGGCCAGCGTCAGCTCGTGGCGCTGCGCTTCGTCGAGGGGCTCTCCCAGGAGGAGACCGCCGATCGGATGGGCGTCGATCGCAACCGCGTGCGCCGGATGGTCAAGGAGCTGCGGGTCAAGCTGCTGCGCTTCATGAAGGGTCGAGGCCATATCAGCGCCCTGGACGCCAGCGAGCTGCTCGGGCTGCTGGCGCTCGGGGTGACCTGGTGAGAAGCCATTTGGACATGAAAGGCCGAGGTTGTGGGAGGGCAAAAGGGGTCAGACGTGGATTGGACGATGAAGGACTGGAGCAGCGCCCCGTCCGGGGCAGCGCCCCTTCCGACCGAGTCCGAGCCCCAGGTTGCCTCTTTCGATCCCCACAACGACGGCCTGGAGTTTCCGAATGGCTTCTGAGGTTGAGGTGATGGCGTTGAAACACGAAGAGGTCATCAAGAGTCTCGAAGCGCTCTTTGTCGGCGACGCGCTCGTCAGGCCGCTGGAGGTGCGCGAGCACCTGCGCCAGTGCGCCCGCTGCCGCGCGGCCTTTGACGAGCTCTGCGAGGTCGAGCGCGCCCTCTCCCAGTCCGACGATCCCGCCCAGGACGGCTTCGAGTCCCAATACAGCCTCGCCGTCATCCAGGCGGCCAGCCGCGCCGCTGCGACGGCGAGCCCCGCGGCGGCGCTCGGTGGCCGGAGGTGGGCGAGCGAGGGCCTCTCGAGCGCGCTGGAGGCGCTGCGGGGTCGGTGGCTCGCGCCAGCAGCGCTGGCCGCCGCGCTGTGCGCCGCCGCGCTCGTCGCGCTCGATCCGGTCGGCTGGCGGGCTGACGGCGTCGCCCCGGAGGAGGCCTTCGCGCCCAGGATCGGCGCCGTGGCCGAGCCCGGCGGGCTGTCGAGGGCCGGCGTCCACAGGGCCGAGGCCTTCTGCGTCAAGCGCGAGGCGGCAGGCCCGCGCATGGTCGGGGCGGCCGGCGGCGTGCTGGAGTGCGGCCTGCGCGACGAGCTCAAGTTCGGCTGCATCAACGCGGCGCTCCGCGGCGAGCAGCCCTTGCCCCACCTGACGCTGGTGGGGGTCGACGGGCGCGGCGAGCTGAGGTGGTACAGGCCCCTGGAGGTCGAGGCCGGGCTCGCGTCGGTCGAGGTCGGCCCGTCCGAGCGGATGAGGCCCCTTGGGCAGACGATCCGCCTGGAGGTCAACCACGCGCCCGGCGCCGTGACCCTCTACGGCGTCTTCTCGGCGCTCCCGCTGCCCGAGGCCGCAGTGATCGAGGCCCTCGGCGACGGCCCGCCTCGCTTTGATCGCGTGGTCCTGCGGTCGAGCCAGGGCCGGGCGATAAAGCTCGGCTCGCCCGGCCTCGGGGAGTATGTGGTGTCCACCTCGACGTTGAAGATCATGGCGGAGGGGCTCCCATCGCGAGGCGAGGTGCCATGAGAAAGTTGAAGGATGGCGGTGGGTTGGGGGCGAGGTGGCTGGCGGCCTCGATCGTCGGGTGGCTGGCGCTGGCGCTGGCGGCGTCCGCCTCGTGGGCCGGCGAGCGCGTCCACGCCGTGATCGTGGCCAACAACGGATCGACGGACGCGAGGGTCAAGGCGCTCAAGTACGCCGACGACGACGGGGCGCGCTATTGGGAGATGTTCTCGGCGATGGACGCGCGGGTGCGCCTGCTGGCGACCCTCGACGCCGACACCCAGCGGATCTTCGAGGGCGCCGCGCGGGCCAGCCGGCCGCCGACGCGTCAGGAGGTCTTCAAGGCGCTGCGCGAGGTCCAGGCCGAGGTGGCGGCGGACAAGGCGGCGGGCCACGCCACGACGCTCTTCGTGGTCTTCGCCGGTCACGGCGCGGTCGACGCCGAGGGGCAGGGCACGCTGAGCATGCTCGACGGCCCCTTGACGCGCCGCGAGCTGATCGACGAGGTCATCGCGCCGGACGTTGCCGACCGCACCCACCTGATCATCGACGCCTGCCACGCCTACTTCATGGTCCACGAGCGCGGCGGCCATGCCGACGACCGCAGCGGCGAGGGGCTCGACGCGGAGTTCGAGGCCTTCCTGAAGGATCAGCGGGTGTTGAGCCGCTATCCGCGCGTGGGGGTGTTGCTGTCGACGGCGGGGGCGGCCGAGGTCCATGAGTGGAGCGAGTTCCAGGGAGGGGTCTTCAGCCACGAGGTCCGCAGCGGCCTGCTGGGGGCGGCCGACATCGACGCTGACGGCGTCGTGACCTACCCCGAGGTGGAGGCGTGGCTGGAGGCGGCCAACGCCTCCGTGGACGATCCCAGGGCTCGGATCCGGGTCACGGTCGAGGCGCCACAGCAGTTCAAGCGCGCCGAGCTGGTCCGTCTGTCGAGCTTCCAGCGGGCCACGATGTTGTCCGTCGAGCCCGGAGAGGCCGGCCATTACCACCTGGCCGACAGCCGGGGTGTGCGCTACGCGGACTTTCACGCCGCGGGCGACGGCCCGATGCGCATGGCCTTGTTGTGGAGCGCGCCGTTCTTCTTCGTCCGCACCCAGGACACCGAGGCGCGCCTCGACCGCGAGGCCAGAGGCCCGGTGGTCAGCCTGCGGGATCTTGAGTTCGTCGCGCGCAGCGCCCCGAGGGGCCCGGTGGAGGAGTCCTACAGGGCCAACCTCTTCTCGGTGCCCTTCAGCAAGGGCTTCTATACGGGCTACCACGCGGGCCGGGAGCGCGGCGCCGGGGCCGCGTCGGCCGAGGTGGGCCGCGCGCTGGAGGCGCCCGGGGCGCTGCGCCGGGTCGACCTTCAGCTTGGGGCCTTGAGCGCGCCTGCGCCGCTGTCGAGCTTCAAGATCGACGCGCTGGAGCTGGGCGGCGATCTCGCGGCGAGCTTCTGGCTCGGCGAGCACTTCGCCCTCGTGGCCTTCGGCGGCTACGGCACGAGCGCGGACAGGGAGCAGATCGTCGGGGGCCAGCCCTTCCGGCTTCACCGCGTCGCGCTGGGCGTGGGCGCTCAGGTCGGCGCGCAGCTCGCCCCGGAGCTGGCGCTCGGGCTGGAGCTGCGGACCGCCCACCAGTGGCTCATCTTCACCGGCGGGGGCCAGGATCAGCGCCTCGGCGATCCCTTCTCGTGGCGAGGGGAGGGCGCGCTGACGGTGGGCTACGCGCTCAGCGAGCAGGTCAGCGTCGGCGTGCGCGCGGGCGTGAGCCTGAACCTCTTCTCGATCGCGCGCGAGGCGGGCGGGGTGGAGGAGGCCGTCGATCTGCAGCCCTTCGCCGGGATCTTCATGGGCCTGCGCCTCTGAAGGCGCCTTCGCCCGGGTCTGGCTCTGTCCCAGAAGGCACGCCGCAGCGCCGCTCGCGCGCTTCGTGATCAAAGCAGGTCTTTGCGTGTATGGTGGGCGGCCTTCGGGGCGCGATCGGCGGTCGACCCTGAGCATGAACACACGCGGGCGATCCAGTTGGAGGCCCCGCGCCGCGCCCTGGAGGGGTGTGATGTCTGTCAAGCGATTGATCTTGTTCGTTTTTTTGGGCGTTTTCGTGGCGGCCGGGTGCGGCCCTGGGGAGTCGCCGCCCGCGACGGTGGAGGTCCCGAAGGAGGCGCCCCCGGGTCAGGGGGGCGCCGCGACGGCGAAGCCCGACGCCCTGAAGGGCGAGGCGGCCGATCCGTCGGGGCTGTTGAAGCCGCCCGGGGTGGACAAGGAGGGCGTGGCGCCGTCGGCGCCGCAGGAGGCGGGCGAGCCGGCCGCGAAGGACCCTGCGCTGGCGCAGGCGGCCGATCCGGCGGGGCTCGACAAGGCGGCCGATCCGGCGGTGGCCGATCCGGCGCTTGAGGGCGCCGGGCAGGGTGATCCGCCGCCTGCGACCCCCTCGGGTCCGGGGCAGATCACCTTCAAGCAGGCGTCGCCGAAGGTCGGGGCGGTGATGACGGAGGTGACGGGTTCGGACATGCTGATGGACATGAACCTGACGATCCTCGGCACGCCCAAGGCCATGAAGTCCGAGGAGAAGTCCTCGGAGCGGCGCCAGGTGACGGTGCTGGCGACGAAGGGCGATGCGATCACAAAGATCAAGGTCCGCTACGAGGAGAAGACCAGGCTGCAGAAGCAGAACGGGCAGGCGTCGCCGGATCAGATGGCCCCGGTGGTGGGCAAGACCTACACGGTGGAGTCGAAGGAGGGCGCGGTGGTCGTGCTCGACGAGGCCGGCAAGCCGGCCTCGCCGGAGGAGCTGCGGATCGTCGAGAACGACTTCGAAGGCTTCGGGCAGGCAGACCAGTTCGCCGCGCTCCTGCCCAAGGGGGCGATGAAGGTCGGCGACAAGATCGATCTGACCGCCGACGTGGTCCGGCAGCTGATGCGGGTCGGTCAGGAGCTGATGGAGTTCTCGGAGGTCTCCTTCGTGCTCAAGGCGGTCAAGGACGTGGGCGGCCAGATGGCCGGCGTCTTCGAACTGCTGATGAAGATCGCGGTCAAGCCCGGCCCCGGCATGAGCATCCAGATGGCGATGAAGGGCGAGGTGGTGATCCGGGCCGAGGGCTGGCTGTCGTCGTTTACGATCGAGGGTCCGATCACGGTGGTGGCGGACAAGGCGCTGGAGGACAAGATGAAGATCGACGGCTCTGGCAAGATCAAGTTCACCAAGGCGGTGACCTACTGAGGAGGCTCGCGAGGCCCGGCCGATGAGGGCGGGGGCTGCCCGTCCTGGGGGGGCGCTCAGTAGAGGAGGTAGGCGGCGCCGGGGCCGCCGATCTGGGGCGAGCCGACGATGACGTCGTCGAGACCGTCGCGGTTGAGGTCGCCGGCGCCGGCGACGGAGAAGCCGACGTGATCGAGGGGCTGTCGGCCGTAGAAGACGGCGTCGGCGGCCTCGCGCAGGGTCAGGGTGTCGCGCAGGGGTCCGTGGAGGATGTAGGCGGCGCCGGCGTTTTGAAAGACGGTGTCATCGAAGGGGTTGCCGACGATGATGTCGCCGAGGCCATCGCCGTTGACGTCTCCGGCCGCCGCGACGGCCAGGCGCGTGGTGTCGCCGGGCTCGATGAGCTTGATGTTGGCGTCTTCGAGCTTGATGGTGCCGCTCAGGACGCGGGTGAAGAGGCAGACGGCGCGCAGGGGTCTGCGCCCGGTGTCTTCGAGGACGCCGCTGATGAGGATGTCGTCGAGGCCGTCGCCGTTGACGTCCCCGGCCCCGGCGACGGCGTAGCCCTGGCCGTCCTGGGCGGCGCCGCCGAGCACGACGACGTCGGCATCGGCCAGCGAGCGCTGCCCGGAGAGGGGGCCGAAGGCGATGTAGGCGATCCCCCGCGCCGTCGCGCCGCGCTCCTGGGCGTCCTGGCGGGTGCCGATGATGAGGTCGTCGAAGCCGTCGCCGTTGACGTCCCCGGCGGGCGCGACGGAGAAGCCGGCGCCTTGCCCCTTCTGGTGGCCGACGAGGATGGCGTCGGCGCTTGAGGCGCGCAGGGCGCCCTGGACCGGGCCGTAGAAGAGGTAGGCGGCGCCCGCGTCCCGGCCGCCAAGATCGGACCCCGGCGCGCCGATGATGAGGTCGTCGAGGCCGTCGCCGTTGACGTCCCCCGCTTGAGAGAGCGCGGCGCCGGCCTGGTCGCCCTCGTCGTCGCCGGTGACGCGGCCCGTGGCCTCGATCAGGTTGATGGCGCGCTCCACGGGCCCCTCGATGACGTAGACGGCGCCGGCGGCCCAGCCGCCGCTGGCCTCGTTGGGGGCCCCGACGATCAGGTCCGCGATCCCGTCGCCGTTCAGATCCCCGCCCCCCGAGACCGAGAAGCCCGCCGTGTCCCCGCGCCCTTCGCCCAGGATGCGGATCGTGCCGTCGAGCAGCTTGAGGTTGGCCGACAGCGGCCCGTAGGTCAGATACGCCCCCCCCCGCGCCGTCAACATCGCGCCGAGGCCCTCGCCTTGTCTCAAGCGCCCGGGCGCCCCGATCAGGACGTCGGGGTGGCCGTCGTCGTTGACGTCCCCGGCCCCGGAGACCGAGAAGCCGACCAGATCGAGCGTGGCCTCCCCGACGAGCGAGACGCTGGCCGGCAGAGTCCGCGCGGGCATGTCGACGCCCAGCGCGAAGATCCGCGTCGAGCGCCGGCCGTTGGCGTCGGTCAGGGCCACGGCGAAGGTGTGGACGCCGCCGAGCCTCGGCGAGCCCACGATGGCGCCGCTGGCCCCGTCCAGCGCCAGCCCCGCCGGCGGCGCCTCGATGACGTCCCAGCGGTAGGGCGCCCTGCCTCCCCGGCCCTGCAGGCGCGCCTCGTAGACGGCGCCGACGGTCCCGCGCAGCAGGCTGGTCGTCGTGATCGAGGGCGGCGAGAGGACCTCAAGGGACAAGGAGCCCTGGCGGTGCCGGCCCGCCCGGTCGCGCACCGTCAGCAAGGTGTTGAAGCGCCCCTCGACGGTCGGCCGCCCGACCAGCTGCGCGCGCGTGGGGTGCAGCGACACCCCCGCCGGCAGCCTCGACGCCTCCCAGGTGTAGGGCGCGAGGCCGCCGCGCGCCAGCAGCGACGTGGAGAAGGGCTCGTCGAGGTAGAGGTCGGCGTGAGGCTCGGCCAGCGCGATGGACAGCGGCCCCTTGGGCCTGAGCGCGTCCTCGGACAGCGGCCCATCCAGACCGCACCCCCCCGAAGACGCCAGCGCGAACACCAGCGCGGCGAGCCTCCCCGCCGCGCGGGCGGCGAGGGCGTAGGAGGTGGGCGTGCGGCGAAGCGACATCTTGAGCGCCTCGTGGGGGGATCTCGATCACCGACCTCGAATGTACACCACTTGCGCGCTCGCCTCAAACGCGGGCTCAACCCTTGACGACCGGCCCAGCGCCGGCAGGCTCAGGGATCGTGCGCGCGAGGCGCAGGCCGAGGGCCGGGCTCGTGCCGCTGGTGTTGTAATTGCCTCGGAAGGCCGGAGAGACGAGGTTGCGCGCGAAGCCGTAGCTGCTGCCGCAGAAGATGCCGTCCTGGGTGTTTGGAGGCGGGGCATTCGTGGACAGCTCCGAGGTCCACTCGCACACATTGCCGAGCATGTCGAAGAGCCCCCAGTCGTTGGGCGAGAGCGCGGCGACGGGCCCGGAGGCGCCGTTGGCCCTCTGGCCGAACCACGCCAGATCCTCCAGGCGGGGCTCTATCTCCTCCCAGGGCTGGTGTGCCCAGCAGGCGAACTCCCACTCCTGCGGCGTGGGCAGGCGGAAGCCGGGGTGATCCTGAGGTTCGGCCTCGACCCTGGCGCTGAAGCCCCGCTCGCCGGGCTTCTGCGTCGCGCCTCTCAGGCTGTACTGCTCAGGCAGCCCTCGCCTGCGCGACATCGCATTGCAGAAGGCCACGGCGCTGAACCAGTTGATCGACTCGACGGGGCGGGTGTTGCCCAGGTGCGTCGAGGGGTTGCTGTCCATCAGCGCCACCCAGACCTCCTGGGTGACGGGCTTGACGTGGAGGGCGTAGGGCACGGGAGGCAGGGCCGGGTCGCCCTCGCGCGCGCCGAGCACATTGGGGTCGATGAGGACGGCCTCCCACTCGACCTCGCCGCAAGCGCCCAGGACGAGGGCGCCGTGGGTGTCGCGGCCCTTGAGCTTGTCGCGCAGCCAGGTGCAGGGGGCGAGGGGGTCGCGGGACACCCAGCGCTCGCGGTGGGCGGCGACGTGATCCCGAGTGTAATCGAGGGCCAGATCGAAGCCGGGCTGGCCGACCCAGGCCTCGATCGTCCGGTAGAGGCGCAGCCACAGGGTGGCGCCGGGCGGATCGTAGAGGAGCTGTCGGAGCGCGGCGAGCCGCTCGTTGAGGTTCATGGCGCGCTCAGCGCTGCGAGGTGTCCCATTGGGGTCGCTCCCAGGTCGTCGAGAACTCCTCGGGGGTGGAGACGAAGGCGCGGCGCTCCTTCTCGACGGCGTCGACGAAGAAGACAAAGTCGAATATCCGCGCGGGGTTGTCCTTCTGCTCGGCGAAGACCCGCGCGATCTCGTTGGCCGGCAGGGTGCGGCGCCCGGCGACGGTGATCAGCGGGATGTCCAGGCCGCCCTTGCCGTGCCGGGGTCGGTAGGCGCGCCAGACCAGCTCGGTGCACACGAGGGTGTGCTCGGTGGCGAAGTCAAAGTCGAAGTCGTAGGTCTTGTCGAGGTGTCCGAAGGCCTCGACGATGGCCTGGGCCCTGGAGAGCTTGGAGAGGCGAGGGCGCAGGCCGACGAGGTAGTCGCCGGCGCAGTGGTCCAGGGTGCTCAGGACCACGCCCTCGCTGATGGCCTCGATCACGCGCAGGGGGGCGTCGTGCTCGCCGCGCTGGTAGTGGCGCATGTGGCCGGGGAAGCGCTCGGTCAGGAATTCGGTCAGGCTCATCGGCCGGCCGGCCTCCTGGGCGACCCAGGCGCGGATGTCGGGGTCGTCGGACCACGCGGCGAGCTTGTCGGGGTCGCCGATGTAGAGGATGGCGTGGGGCCAGAAGCCGGGCAGGCCGACGTTGCTCAGGTACCAGTTCTTGCGCGAGAGCATCACGTCGCCGGGCTCGAGCTTGAGGTCGATCTCCCGCTGGAGGCCAGCGTCGATGAGGTACCAGCCGATGCGGCGCATGCGGAGGTCGCCGGCGGTCTCGGCGACGTTCTTCTGGGTGGGGAACCAGATCCGGCGGACATTGCGGCGCAGGATCTGGACGTCGGCCTTGACGGTCATGGCGGTCCTGTTGAGGCGGCTGAGGTCGTCGACGCGGCGCAGCTGCCGCTGGACCCCGTCCCAGAGGGCGCCGACGCCGAAGGCGCGGGCCTCCTGCCCCGCGTTGAAGGTGAGGTCGAGGGTCTTGATGTACTGCTCTCCGGCCAGGATGCGGCTGCCGTCCCGCACGCCCAGGAGCTCCTGGCGCAGCAGGCTGAAGGTGTTGGCCGGCAGGTTGTGGTTGGTGTGCGGCGCGTCGAGGAACTTGACGGCGTTGGGGTTGTTCAGCGCCAGGTTGGAGAAGCGCAGCGCCTTCTCGTACACGGACAGCTCGGCGGCGAAGGTCAGCAGGAAGCTCTTGAGGTGGAAGGCGCGCTCCACGCGCGAGATGTCAAAGCGCCAGTAATCCTCATAGAAGACGCGGATCTCGTCCTGGGCCATGAAGAGGCGGTGGAGCGAGGCCCAGACGTCGCGCAGCAGGCGCTCCTGATCTTCAGAGAGCACGTCCTCGGACTTGCTGGCCAGGAAGCCCTCGGCCTCGATCCGGCGCAGCTGGCTGTCGAGGTCGGCGTCGTAGGACTCGAAGCGGGACAGGTCGATGGTGAAGGCGGCGTTGAACTGCGCCTCGTCGAGCCCCGTCAGCGGGCTCGGGGTCTGGGACCAGTAGAGGCCAAGCTGCCCGACGAGCGCAAGGGTGGCGATGACGACGCCGACCAGGACGCGCCTTCGCAGCTTGATCCCGTGCCGGGTCTCGGAGATCACCTTGCCCTTGAGCCACCAGCCCAGCCCCATGAAGGCCAGCGAGGCGATGGCGGCCAGCAAGATCATCTGGAGCATCGTCGGCAGCCAGCGCACCCCCCTGTCGGCCGCGTAGAAGCCCAGCAGCGTCCCCAGCCCGATGGGGAAGATCGACTGTCCGATGAAGTCCAGCTGCCTCCCGACGCGCGTCCTTAGCGGATAGACCGGCTCGTCCATGACCCCCCCGTCGCTTTGGTGTACTCTCAGGACAGAAGCGGATCTTGAGCGCTCCCGGTGCCCTTCAACATCAACAGTGTACCGCCGGAACATGCCTCAAACCACCTGCACCATCAATCGATCCACGAGGACGCCCGCTCGCCAACGGGGACATCCGTCGATCAAAGAGGACAAATAGGACATCCTTCCGTCTGTGAGGACATCCGATCTGCGAGGACATCGTTGATCCACGAGGACACACCCGACCGACGAGGGCGTCTGTCTGCCCAGGAGGAACCATCGTGAACGAGCATGAGATTGTTCTGGAGGCCGTGCGAGAGGCCGGCGCGTTGCTCCGGGCCGAGGCGGAGCGCAAGGGCGGCCCGCGCGGCCAGGGCACCAAGGCGCCCGTGGACGAGGAGATCGAGGCGCTGCTGATCGCGCGCCTGAGCGCGGCCTTCCCCGACGACGCGATCATCGCCGAGGAGACGGGGGGGCGGCCTGGGCGTTCAGGGCGCGCCTTTGTCGTCGATCCCCATGATGGGACTCAGGATTTCTTGCAGGGGCGCCGGGAGACCTCGGTGTCCGTAGCGCAGGTCGAGGGCGGGGTCTTCTTGCAGGCGGCGGTCTTTGCGCCCTGCGCCACGGACTTGACGGGCGACTCGGGGATCATGGTGAGCTGGACGCAGGGCGAGGGCATCCGGGTCGACGGGTCCTTGATCGAGCCGGCGGCGTGCCCTGGGGTGTTGACGCGGCAGAGCGTGGCGCTGATCAGCGCCAACGTGCGGGCGAGCTCCTTTGCGCTCAACGAGGGCTTCCTCGCGCCGGCCTCGGTGCTCAGGTGCGCGAGCGTGGCGACGCGCTTCGCGCTGGTGGCGGCGGGGCGCGCGGACGCGGCCTTGACGGTGAACAACCCGCTGGCGGACTGGGACTTCGCGGGGGGCCAGGCGCTCTTGAAGGCGGTCGGAGGGGATGTCGTGGGTCCGGGGGGCGCGCCGGTGCGCTGGGAGGGCGTGCGCTCCTCGCCGCAATGGCTCCAGGGCTACTTCGCGGCCCGCAGCGTGGGGTTGGCGGCGGACGTGGCGGCGCGCTACGGGTCCTTGACCGGGGTGACCCGATCAGGGTGATCCGTCCAGGCGCAAGAAGCGCCGGATGGTCGCCAGATCGTGAGGGTCCGTCCAGTCCTGGGTGAGCTTGCGCCGCAGCGCGGCCAGGGCGCGCCGCCGGGGCTGGCCTCGGCCGCCCGCGCTCTCGTAGAGGGCGTCGATCTCGTCGGCGCTCAGGGGCCTCAGGTGGCCCTCGGGCAGGTCGCCGAGGGCCAGCGGCCCGATGTGGCTTCGGTGCAGGTGGGTCAGGGTCAGGCCCAGGGACCGGATCATGCGCCGCACCTGACGCTTGCGGCCCTCCTGAATCTCGATCCAGAGCCCGGGGAGATCCAGGAGCGCCCCGGCGCGGGCGGGCAGGGTCGGGCCGTCGTCGAGGTCGAGGCCGCCACGCAGCCGGCCGAGCCTGGGGTCGTCGTCGTCCAGGGGGCGAGCCAGAGAGACGACGTACCGCTTGAAGACGTGGTGATCCGGGCGAGTCAGCAGCGCGCTCAGATCGCCGTCGTCGGTCAGGAGCAGCGCCCCGGTGGTGGGCGCGTCGAGGCGGCCGACGGGGCCGACGAGGCCGCGCCAGGGCTCGGGGACCAGATCGGCGACGACGGGCCGCGCGCTGGCGTCGCGCATTGCGGTCAGGACCCCCGCGGGCTTGTGCAGCAGCCCGTAGCGCGAGGGGGCGACCACCTCGACGCGAAGGCCGTGGAGGCGGACCTCGTCGCGCTCGGGGTCGACGAGGCGCCACAGCGGCCAGCCGGGATCGCCGTTGACGGCCAGGGCGCCCTCGGCGTGGTGGAGGGCGACGAGGCTCCGGGCGCCTGTCTGGGCGTCCGAGAGGAACTTGTCCAGCCGCCTCGGGAGCGCGCCGCCGGGGTCTTCGATGGGGTCGTCGCGATCGATGCTCACAGGCCCCTCGTGGTGGTGCTGGTATCTGACCAGCGGCCCTCGTCCCGAGACGATGGATGGCATGGGGCGGCCCGCTTGTCGAGCGCGGGCGCTCGCTCGGGGGCGCGGCTACGGGCAAGGGGGATCGGCGAGTCGACTTCGTTGACGGGCACAAGACCCCGTCGGGAACAATCGAGATCCACGAGTCGACTTCGTTGACGGTCACGTCGGGATCGGCGATTCGACTTCGTTGACGGGCACGTCGAGATCATCGAGTCGACTTCGTTGATGGACAAGGGGAGATCAACGAGTCGACTTCGTTGATGGGATCTGCACGTTGACGGTCCACCCGGGCTTGCGCCCGGGCCTTAGGTTTTGTCCTGGGTCGCCCCGCCATCCGGCGGGGCTGGCGACGGGCCGTCAACCTTCGTGGGGCGTGTCCCCAAGGTCGAGTCACAGGAGTAAGGAAAGGGGCAGACATCGAGCGACCTTGAGAGGGTCTGTCCCTCGATTGTTGAAGGCCCCTCGCCAGCCCCGAAGGGGCGTCCCGGGACAAACTGTAGGCCCGGGCGCGAGCCCGGGTGGACCGTCAACGTGCAGATCGCATCATCGAAGCCGACTCATCGATCTCCCCTTGTGCGTCAACGAAGTCGACTCGCCGATCCCCCTTGTCCATCAACGAAGTCGACTCGCCGATCCCTCCGTGTGCGTCAACTCGAGCGCGCTCCTGGGGGCTCGGGTCGGGACCTTTGACACGGTCGCGCCGGGCGGGCGATATGGAAGGGCGCGGGCATGGAGAGATGAGTGCGGTCGTCGATCTCACAGGGTCTGGATCGCGGCGCGAAGGGCTGGCGTTGAAAGGGGTCAGCTTGAGCGCGCGGAGGTCCGATGGGTTGAGCGCGGCGCCCGCGTTGATCGCCGAGAGGTCCGCCATGTCCATGTTCTTCTTCCGTTTTTCAGCCTTGATCCTCATCGCCGCGTGCCTGCCCTTGGCTTCGCCGGTCCACGCCCAGGGCGGCCAGCGGATGCTCTTCAGCGCAGGGTCCGGGGACTGGGGGTCGGTGGGCTGGATCAACCGGGCCGACCCTGCGGACACCCGCCCGCCCGGAGGCGATGACACGGTCGTGGTTCAGGCGGGCCACGAGATCACCTTCGGCGAGGTGGCCGAGCGCCGGGCGGCGCTGGAGATCCTGGTGTACGGGCATTTGCACCTGCCGGAGCCCCAGGCGGGGACCGGGGGGGCCATCTTGTGGACCCGGTGGATCTCGGTGCGGGGGGGCGGGTGGCTTCAGATCGAGGGGCCGCACCGCCTCGTCTTCGAAGGAGACGACCAATCCTACCTGCAGGTGCTCCAGGGCGGCCGGCTGGACCTGATCGGCCGCATGGTCGAGCCGCTGGGCCGCGTGGGGCTCGTGAGGGAGGAGACGCCGACCACCTTGCGGCTCGTCGACGCGGCTGACCGCTGGGTTGCGGGGGCGCTCGTGGGTCAGCGGCTCAAGTTTCTGGAGGGGCGGGCGCGGCTGTGGAGCTTCACCATCCTGGAGAACTCGTCGCGCGAGATCCTGCTCGATCTGGAGAGCCGAGGCGCCCCAGAGGGGATCGAGCCCTTCGAGGGGCGCGTCGACGCGAAGGACAGGCGGATGATCCGCGCGGCGCCCGGGCTGCTCGACGTCGACCCCCGAGGGTATCGGGACAGGCTGGTCGCGGGGCGCTGGGTGCGGCGCGTCGACAGGCCGCAGGAGGGGCTCTATTACGTGCTCGGCGCTCACGACGGCGAGCCAGGGCAGGAGGACGTCCTGGTGCTGTGGCCGCCGATCGCCGAGCCGGTCGAGCGGGCCGCCTTCGCCTTCACCTGGGGGGTCGAGGCCGGGGATCCCTTCGCCATCACGGATCCGGTGACCTTGAGCGTCCCGTCGGCGCACCGGCTGCCGGAGAACTCGGCTGGAGATCGGCGCTACGGCGTCTTCGCGGGGGAGGGCGCGCGGATCGCCGTCGAGCGGGCGGTCGTCGATTACGGGTCGCTGGATCTGCGCGACATCGCCAACGCCCCTGCGGGCGAGCCGCCTGCGGGCGAGTCGATCTTGTTGAGGGACACGGAGGTGGCGCACTCGGACGTGGGGTGCTGCGTCCTGCTCAGGCGCGTCGACAGGGTCGCGGTCGAGGGCCTCCATGTGCGCGACATCCACCCGGCCAACGACGTCGTCGAGCGCGGCGGCCGCTGGCCCTCCAACGCGCAGCGCGGCCACGGGATCTGCTACTACGGCGACAGGGGGGTCGTGCGCGACAACCTCCTGACCAACCTCAACGACGACATGATCTACATCTCCCAGGGGCGAGACTTCGAAATCGAGGGCAACGTCGCCATCAATACTGAGATATTCAATGGCAATAGCGGCGAGGTCTTCACCTTCTTCGAGATCGGCGGGCCGGTGCGCTTGCGCGGCAATGTGGGCCTGGGCGGCGGCGCGGTCTTTCTGGTGGAGGGCCGCCAGCCAGGGGATCAGGTCCTCGTGGAGGACAACGTCTTCGTCCAGGACGCCAGCGACGCGATCATCTGGGATCGCGGCGGCGCCGAGCAGGGGCAGATGCATGTGATCAACAACGCGCTGCTCAGCGGCCGCCTTTGGCCGGTGCTGCTGGCGGGCGGCGCTCAACCGGCGCGCTACGAGGGCAACTTCATGTTCGACGTCACCCTCTGGAAGGTCCGGGAGGCCTCGGAGAACGTCATCCTGGGCTCTGGCCGGGGCGAGCTGATCCTTGACTCTGGATCGATGACCTCCAACATCATCGCCTCGCCCGGCCTGCCTCCAGGGCTCGCGCTGATCCGCCAGCGCGAGCCCGGCGACGCCCTCGTGATGTGGCGCAACACCGTCGACGCGGGCGCCGGGGCCGCGGTGTCCTTTGCCGAGGGGCAGGCGCGCGGGGAGCTGCGCGACAACATCTTCCTGGGGCAGGAGGTCTTTGGCGGGTCGCTCGCTCGACAGCGAGGCGACGCGCCGCCCCTCGTCTCCCACAACCTGGCGGACAGGGCGCGGTGGGCGGCGCCGGGCTCGTGGCTGCTGGCGCACGTCGACTCGACCAACACGACCGAGGCCGTGGGCTGGGCCGACAGGCGCCGCTACCTCATCCCCGAAGCCTCCGACCTCCTCAAGGGCGATCACCCCCGCGGCTTTGACCGCGCCGGCCTGCCGCGCCCCCAGGATCTCCCGCTGGGGCTGGGCGGCCTGCCCCGGCGCCGCGCCAGCGCCGCGTCGCCGGAGGAGACCGTCGAGGAGCCGGTCATCCCCGAGCCTGAGCAGGAGCCGGTCATCCCCGATCCTGAGCGGGTGCCGGTCATCCCCGATCTGGAGCAGGAGCCGGTCACCCCTGAGCCCAACGAAGATCCCCCGGTCGGCGTGAGCGTGCGCAGGCCCCTGACATCGGGCGGCTGCGCGATCTCTGCGGCCCCGCCGCGCCTGCCCTCGATCCTGTGGGCGCTGGGGTGCCTCGCGGCCTGCCGCCTCGGTCCAGGCCGTCGCCGCCCGCGGCGGGCTGCCCCTGCCTGATCCCTGGTGTCCGGCGGCGCCTCGACGGTGACGGGGTCGACAGCGACGGGGTCGAAGTTGACGCGCCGGGGTGTCGGCGCTAGGCTCCTGGGCGATGTCCTCACGAATCGTTGACGCGCTCGGGAAGAGGGGTTTCATGGAGCGGTGTGATCGTCGAGCGACTGGGTTGCTTATCGCTCTGGCCGCCTGCCTGCTCCCGACGCTGGCCTCGGCGCAGGTCGGCGGCAACTTCGCCAGGCCCACCCAGGCCCAGCTCGAGCTCTACATGGAGGGCAAAAAAGCCTTTCAAGACGAGGACTTCAGCAAGGCCATCGACCACTTCAGGGCCTCTCTGATGGTCGGCGACATGAACATCACGTGGCTGAACCTGGGCCGGGCCTTCTTCAAGGACGGCCGGTGCGTCGAGGCCCGCGAGGCCTTCGACAAGGTCGCCGCCTCCCCCCAGGTGCAGGACCCCTCGCCGGTCGAGGTGCTGGCGAAGCTGGAGGAGTACCGGCAGGAGCTCAAGACCTCCTGCATGGGCTCGCTGGTGGTGGCCTGCGCCCAGCAGGGGGTCAAGATCAGCGTGGACGGGGGGGCGGCGCGCGACTGCGACGGCGCGGCCATCGAGCTTGTCGCCGGCCCGCACGCGATCATCGGCCACCTCGGCGCCGACACCCGGCGCCTGGACGTCGAGGTGGTGGCCTTCGAGCGGGTCGAGGTGGCGCTGGAGATCGCGGCCGGCGAGGTCGCCTCAGAGGGCGGGGGCCGCGAGGACGGCGCGCAGGGCAAGGGCGAGGGCAGCGGGAGCCTGGAGGTGGTGGGGACGGGCTTTGAGGGCCGCGGCGAGGTCGACGAGCCGGACCCCTCGTCGACCCTCAGGACGCTGGGCTTCGTCCAACTCGGGATCGCCGGGGTGTGTCTGGCGGCGGGCGTCGGCTTCTTCTTCAAGGCCGGCGGCAGCTTCGAGGAGGCCGAGCGGCTGGCCGCCGAGGGGCAGGACAGAGCGGCCTTCGAGGCCGCCGTCGAGGACGTCGAATCCCAGACCTCGGCCAGCAACCTCTTCTACACGCTGTCGGCGATCATGGGCCTGAGCGGCAGCATCTTCCTCTTCGCGCTCGACGACTCCGAGGCAGAGCCGCGCGCCGGGGGGAGCCTGAGGCTCATCCTGTCGCCGGCCGGCGTCGGCCTCAGCGGCGCCTTCTGAAGAAACCTCAATCTTTGCGCGATCATGCCGAACGAGCAGGACAACCCCGACATCCAGACCCTCCACGACGGCGTCGAGGCCGACGCCTCGGCGCACGAGGGCGACAGGGCCGTCGGCAGCCGGGTGGGGAACATCGAGATCGTGGCCGAGGTGGGCCGCGGCAACATGGGCACGGTCTACCGGGCGGTGCACCAGACGCTCGGGACGCCCTACGCGGTCAAGGTGCTGCACAAGAAGTACTCCCAGGACGTCAACGCCGCCGAGCGCTTCCGCCGCGAGGCGCTGGTCTGCAGCCAGCTGCGCCACCCCAACGTGGTCTTCGTCACCGACTTCGGCTTCCAGAAGGATCTGGGCATCTACATCATCATGGAGTTCCTCGACGGGGTCACGCTCTCGACCCTGATCGCGCAGGGCCCCATGGACGCGGTGCGGACCTGCCACCTCGCCGCCCAGATCGCCGAGGCCCTTGAGGCCGCCCACGAGCTCAAGGTCATCCACCGGGATCTGAAGCCGGACAACATCACGATCCTGGACCAGGGCCGCGGCGAGACGGTCAAGGTGCTCGACTTCGGCATCGCGAGCATGAAGGCCCGCCACGCCTCGGCGATCACCACCCAGGGCATGGTGCTGGGCACGCCGGCCTATATGGCCCCCGAGCAGGTCCAGGGCCTCAAGGACAAGCTCGGGCCGCGCTCGGACATCTACGCCCTCGGCTGCATCCTCGACGAGATGCTCACCGGCAAGCTGCCCTTCTTCTCCGACTCGCCCCTTGAGGTGTGCAGGATGCACATCCTCGATCCGCCCCCGCCGCTCTCGGGCAAGCGCCCCGATCTGGCCGACACGATGCTTGAGCGCCTCGTGCACTGGATGCTGGAGAAGCGGGCCGAGCGACGCCCCTCGTCCATGCGCGAGGTCCAGATGATCCTCGAAGAGGCCGCCTACCAGCTCGTCCACGGCGTCCACGATGAGGTCTCCGAGCCCTCGCCTCGATCCGGCGAGTCCGCGCGCGCGACCAGGATCACGGGCGAGAGCGAGTCGTCCCTGGCCCTGGCGCAGAAGTTCTGGCGCGCGTGCCCCGGCGGTCAGGTCGCCAGGCTGCTCTCCTCCGACGCGCCCCTGCTGGCCCTGGACGACGAGCACCTCTTCTTGCTCTTGTGGGTGCCGGTCGCGCGCGGGGTGCTCGATCCCGCCCTGGAGAGCCCGGACTTCGAACAGGGGCAGGTGCAGCTCCAGATCTACCTCAACGCCGTGCTGGACGCCGAGCGGCTCTCCTTCTCGGTCCGCGACCAGATCCTGCGCTGCGTCGGGGATCTGATGCGGGTCGTCGATCGCGAGCGCCAGCAATGGCTCGTCAAGGCCCTCCAGCCGATGACGCACCACTCGCACTTCCCCGTGGCGATCCTGCCGGGCTGGGCCAGGGCGTACGCCACCGGGACCTGGAAGCCAGTCCGCCGCGACGACGGCGGGCTCGATCTGGACTTCGCCGGCCAGGGGGCCGCCCAGCTCCTTGACCCCCCCCCCGAGGACGAGGAGGGCGCCCTGCCCTCGCTCTTCGAACTCTCTCTCGATCAAGGCGCCGGGGGGAGCCTCATGGAGACAGGCCCCGCCGGCCTTGACGCCGAGGATGAGGGCTTGATCGAGAAGCTGCGCCAGCCCATCAACGTCAGGAACATCAAGACGCTGCTCGGTCACGAGATCTTCGTGCGCAAGAAAGGCGACTGATGCGCCGGCCTCCTCGGCCTGCTCCATTGATAAAAGTGAATCACCACCGTGGGATACAGATCGTGGCCCTGATGGGGTCTGCTGGGCCCATGCCTGGACCATGAGGCGAGGCCAAGGGGCGCTTGTCGATACCGGGGGGCTCTGAGGGCAGCGGGGGTTTGAGCGCAGGAGACATCCTGCTATGCTGTCCGAGGAAACCGCTTCGTCAACGCTTGCTCCTTCGCTTCAGGGACATCCTTCCTGAAAAGAGATCAAGGTTTTCAAGCAACTTCAGAGCCTTGACGGTGAGCTTCGGCTGGCCTTGCGGGGCGATGATCGGCGCTGGATTGGGACAGGTTTTTATGAAGATCAAAAGGGTGTTCTCATCGACTTGTCTGGATACGAAGGGTCATGCGCTGGGTCGTCGTGCGCCGGATTGGGCGGGTGCGAGCGGGCGTCGAGGCCCTGGGGGCGCGAGAGCGGGCCTGAGGGGGCGCGCTCTGGTGGGCGGCGCGGGGGTCGCGGTCGGCCTCGCCGTGTTGCTGGTCGCAACGGCGGCCAGCGCGGCGACGTTGACGTGGTCGGCGGCGCGGCCAGGGTCGTGGTCCAACTCGATCAACTGGACGGTGACCTCCGGCACGGACGGGGACGGCGTTCCTGACAGCGACGACATCGTCGTCTTCAACGCCACCTCCCAGCAGCCCTCGACGATCGATCAGGCCTTCACGATCCAGCGCCTCCAGATCGGCGTCGGTTACACGGGCCTCGTCAGCCTGGGCACCAACACGCTCGATATCTCCGCCGAGTTGACCACCGACAGCGCCATCACCCTCGACGCCCAGTCGGGTCTGGTCAGGGCCGTCGGCACCTCCGTGTTCAACACCGCCGCGTCCGTTGGCGAGTTCGAGATCACTGGAGGTGGGGACGCCACCTTCACCCAGGATCTGAACATCAACGGGGACTTGCGGCTCACGAGCGTCTTTCGGCTCTTTGGGCCCGGCAGGCTCAAGGTCACCGGCAACGTGATCGCCGCTGACGCCAACTCCAATGGGAGCACGGCCTTTGTTCGTCTGGAGGGCGCAGGCAATCAGACCCTCTTCGGACCCGGGACATTCCACCTGATGGATGTTGGCAAGTCGGGCGGGAGCCTCAGCATCGACAACACCTTCGTTCAGAGCTTCCAGCAAGTCACGGTCACGAACGGGACCTGGAACGTCAACGGGGTCACGATCACGTCGGGCACCTTCCGGGTCAACGCCGCCGGTATTCTGACGGGCGCCGGGACGCTCAACGGGCCGTTGACGAACGCCTCCGGGGGCACGATCGTGCCGCCCAATCTGCCCGCCAACCTGACCCTCAACGGCAACCTCGTCTTGAACACGGGCTCGACGTGGCAGGTCAACGTCCCCAGCGCAGACCCCGGCGACCAGACCTTGATGACCGTCAACGGGACCGTGAACCTGGGCACGGCCACCTTGACGGGCACCAGCGGCGCGCCCCCCAACGGCAACATCCCCCTGATCCTCAACGACGGGGTCGACGCCACGGCCTCGACCTTCCTCAACTTGTCCGGGGGCTCCATCTTCCAACTCGGCGGTCGGACCTACACCATCGTCTACAACGGCGGCACCGGCAATGACGTCGTCCTGGGGCAACCCATTCCGCTCAACCTCGTCGCCCTCAACCCCGACCGCAACGACATGGGCGTCGCCCTCGGCGCCAACATCACCGCCACCTTCGACGCCAACATCAACGGCGCCACCCTCCTGGGCCGCGTCAAGGCGAGGGGCTCCCTCTCTGGGGACATTGCTCTGTCCACCTCCATCTCCGGTGCCGTCGTCACCCTCAACCCCACCGACGATCTTCAGGTGGGCGAGCGCGTCACCGTCACCTTCCTGTCGGGGATCCGCGGCACGGGCGCCGAGATCCTGCTCAACCCCATTCAGTTCCAGTTCTTCGCAGATGTCCCTCTGGTCTCGGGCAACTTCCAGCTCTCAGGCCAGGCCCTGGGCGCCGCCAACAGCCTGGGCGTGGCGCTGGGGGACCTGGATGGGGACGGCGACCTCGACGCCTTCGTCGCCAACGAGTCCAACCAGCCCAACGAGGTCTGGCTCAACAACGGCGCGGGCACCTTCACCGACTCTGGTCAGGCCCTCGGGGCGCGCAACAGCCAGAGCGTGGCGCTGGGGGACCTGGACGGGGACGGCGACCTCGACGCCTTCGTCGCCAACCTCGAACAGCCCAGCGATGTCTGGCTCAACAACGGAGCAGGGGTCTTCACCGACTCCGGCCAGAACATCGGCAACAACGCCAGCAGGGGCGTGGCGCTCGGAGACATGGATGGGGACGGCGATCTCGACGCCTTCGTCGCCAACGACAGTCAGGCGGACAAGCTCTGGCTCAACAGCGGTGCAGGGGTCTTCACCGACTCCGGCCAGAACATCGGCGGCACCCGCCGCAGCGCCGACGTCGCGCTGGGCGATGTCGACAATGACGGCGACCTCGACGCCATGACCTCCAACTTCAACGGCGGCGATAGCGTCTACCTCAACAACGGCGCAGGGGTCCTCACCGACTCCCGCCAGAGCCTCTCCAACCCCTTCAGCCAGGGCGTCGAGCTGGGCGACGTGGACGGCGACGGCGACCTCGACGCCTGGACCGTCAACGCCGCCACCAACCCCGACAAGGTCTTCCTCAACAATGGCAACGGCGTGATGACCGACTCCGGCCAGAGCCTGGGGACCTTCTCGGGCAACAAGGTCCGCTTCGGCGATCTCGACGGGGACGACGACCTCGACGCCTTCGTCATCAACATCTCGGGCGGCAACCGCTTCTTCACCAACAACGGCACCGGCACCTTGACGCTCGCCGTGACCGCCCTGGGCAATGCCACAAGCCGCAATGGGGCCTTGGGGGATCTGAACGGCGACGGCTCCCTCGACGTCTTCATCGCCAACTCCAGCGGTCAGCCCAACAACGTCGTCTTCGGCGTCCAGGATCGCGACGGCGACGGCATCGTCGATGGCAACGACAACTGCCCGGACAACGTCAACGTCAACCAGGCCAACGCCGACGGCGACCTGTTCGGCGACGTCTGCGATCCAGCCTACACCGTCTCCATCGTCGCCGAGACGGGCGTCGGCTCCTTCCTCGCCGGGATCACCTTCACCAACGCCAATCCCGGCGCCGACACGATCGAGTTCGCCATCCCCGGCAATGGCCCACACACCGTCGCCCTGGGCGCGCAAGAGCGGATACTGACTGGCCCGACCACGATCGACGGCACCACACAGCCCGGCTTCGTCAACGTGCCCGTCATCATCCTCAACAGCACCGTCGTCACCGACGCGCTGCGCCTCAACCTCGACGCGGACGACAGCACCCTGAAGGCCCTCAAGATCGTCAACGGCGGCACCCCGCTGCGCCTCGACGGCCCCAGCAACGTCACGATCGACAACCTGGACCTGACCCGAGAGGTCAACGGCTGCTCATTCATTGGCCTCTTCGCCACGGGCAGCAACAACCTGATCGTGCGCAACTCCAAGGCCAACAACCGCTCGGTCGCCATCGCCATCGAGAGCTCCACCGGGGCCACCGTCACCGGCAACGATCTGCTGGCCACCTGCACCGAGGCGATGCGCTTCAACGCCGTCAACAACATCAGAGCCTCCAGCAACCTGATCGACAACAACCAGGTCCGCGCCCTGAACACCACGGGCCTCGTCGTGGCCAACAACGCCGCCGCCACCTCCCCCGATCATCACATCCAGCTTGAGGACAACAACACCGAGAACCTCAATTTGCGCTTCGACAACGTGGACAACGCCATCGTCGAGAATCTCGACATGTCGCGTGCGATCAACGGCTGCTCAGGCGGTGGCCTCTTCGCGGTGGGCAGCGACAACCTGATCGTGCGCAACTCCAAGGCCAACAACCGCTCGGTCGCCATCGCCATCGAGAGCTCCACCGGGGCCACTGTCACCGGCAACGATCTGCTGACCACCTGCAACGAGGCGATGCGCTTCAACACGGTCGGCGGCATCAAGGCCTCCAACAACCTGATCGACAACAACCAGGTCCGCGTCCTGAACACCACGGGCCTCGTCGTGGCCAACAACGCCGCCGCCACCTCTCCCAACCATCACATTCAGCTTGAGGACAACAACACCGAGAACCTCAACCTGCGCTTCGACAACGTGGACAACTCCATCGTCGAGAACCTGGACATGTCGCGCGCGCTCAACGGCTGCTCATTCATTGGCCTCTTCGCCGTGAGCAGCGACAACCTGATCGTGCGCAACTCCAAGGCCAACAACCGCTCGGTCGCCATCGCCATCGAGTTCTCCACCGGGGCCACCGTCACTGGCAACGATCTGCTGGCCACCTGCAACGAGGCGATGCGCTTCAACACGGTCGGCGGCATCAAGGCCTCCAACAACCTGATCGACAACAACCAGGTCCGCGTCCTGAACACCACGGGCCTCGTCGTGGCCAACAACGCCGCCATCACCTCTCCCAATGATCACATTCAGCTTGAGGGCAACAACACTGAAAACCTCAACCTGCGCCTCGACAACGTGGACAACGCCATCGTCGAGAACCTGGACATGTCGCGCGCGCTCAACGGCTGCTCAGGCAACGGCCTCTTCGCGGTGGGCAGCGACAACCTGATCGTGCGCAACTCCAAGGCCAACAACCGCTCGGTCGCCATCGCCATCGAGTTCTCCACCGGGTCCACCGTCACCGGCAACGATCTGCTGACCACCTGCAACGAGGCGATGCGCTTCAACACGGTCGGCGGCATCAAGGCCTCCAACAACCTGATCGACAACAACCAGGTCCGCGCCCTGAACACCACGGGCCTCGTCGTGGGCAACAACGCTGCCACCACCTCTCCAAATAATCACATTCAGCTTGAGGACAACAACACCGAAAACCTCAACTTGCGCCTCGACACCGTAAGCAACACCACCGTCGAGAACCTCACCCTCTCGCATTCGCTCGGCGGTCGGTCTGGCACTGGCCTCCTACTCTCAGGGTGCAACAACACCACGGTCCGCACCTTGCTGATCGAAAATCGCGAGACAGGTTTGAACGCGAGCGGCGGCGCTGGCCTCGCAATCTCCTGCACGACGATCCGCAACAGCGCGTTCGGGTTCAGCATCGGCGGCACGGCCAACACCTCGATCCTCAACGCGCGCCTCTCCGGCAACACGACGGCGCTGTTCGCCAACGGGGCCGTCGACGCGCAGAACACCTTCTGGGGCGCGACCAACGGCCCGAGCAACCTCGGCGGCAACGGCAACGGCTTCAGCGGGGCTGGCCCCATCGACGCCGACCCCTTCCTCGCCCTCCCGCCCCCGTGCGCCCCGCTCTTCGACGACGCCGACAACGACGCCGTCGACGCCGAGTTCGACAACTGCCCGGACGACGCCAACGCCAACCAGGCCGACGCCGACGGCGACCTGCTCGGCGACGTCTGCGATCCGGCCTACACCGTCACCACCGTCGCCACCACGGGGGTCGGCTCGCTGCCCGCCGGGATCACCTTCGCCAACACCAACCCCGGCGCCGACGCGATCGACTTCGCCATTCCAGGCAACGGCCCCCACACCATCAACCTGGTCGCCGCGGCCCTGTCCATCACAGGCCCGACCACGATCGACGGCACCACCCAGCCCGGCTTCACCACCACCCCCGTCATCGTCATCCAGACGACAGCCGGCACCGCGATCTCGCTGAGCTCCGGCGCCGCCAACAGCGCCCTGAAGGCCCTCAAGATCGTGGATGACGGCGGTACGGCGCTGTCCATCGCCGCCGCCGGGGTGGTCGTGGACAACGTGGACGGCTCCAAGACGGTGACCTGCACCTTCGGCGGCTCTGGCGTTGGCCTCCAGCTCACCTCTTCGAGCAATGTCATCGTCCGAAACTCGAGCTTCGCCAACCGCGGCAACGGCGTCGTGATCAACGGCGGCGACAACGTCACTTTGACGGGCACGAACCTGAGCGGCTCGGGGTGCTCCAATGTGGGCTCGGCGCTGTCGCTGACGAACACGACGAACTTCAAAGGCTCGGGCAACAACCTGACGCTGGCGACCGTCGTCCGGCTGACCACGATGCCCAACCTGCTCGTCGGCCGCACGGCCGCGACAGACAACCCTGCCCACCACCTCCAGATCGAAGATGCCGCCAACCTCGGCGCCGCAGGCCCCGGCGATCTGATCGTCACCAGCAGCAACGGGCTCGTCATCGACGGCCTGGACGCCTCCAGGGACACCGCCTGCTCCTTCTCCGGCTCTGGAAACGGCCTCCAGCTCATCTCTTCGAGCAATGTCATCGTCCGAAACTCGAGCTTCGCCAACCGCGGCAACGGCGTCGTGATCAACGGCGGCAACAACGTCACTTTGACGGGCACGAACCTGAGCGGCTCGGGGTGCTCCAATGTGGGCTCGGCGCTGTCGCTGACGAACACGACGAACTTCAAGGGCTCGGGCAACAACCTGACGACCGCCCTTGCCGTCCAGCTGACCACGATGCCCAACCTGCGCGTCGGCCGCACGGCCGCGACAGACAACCCCGCCCACCACCTCCAGATCGAGGATGCCGCCAACCTCGGCGCCGCGGGCCCCGGCGATCTGATCGTCACCAGCAGCAACGGGCTCGTCATCGACGGCCTGGACGCCTCCAGGGACGCCGCCTGCTCCTTCTCCGGCTCTGGAAACGGCCTCCAGCTCATCTCTTCGAGCAACGCCATCGTCCGAAACTCGAGCTTCGCCAACCGCGGCAATGGCGTCGTGATCAACGGCGGCGACAACGTCACTTTGACGGGCACGAACCTGAGCGGCTCGGGGTGCTCCAATGTGGGCTCGGCGCTGTCGCTGACGAACACGACGAACTTCAAGGGCTCGGGCAACAACCTGACGACCGCCGTTGCCGTCCGGCTGACCACGATGCCCAACCTGCGCGTCGGCCGCACGGCCGCGACAGACAACCCCGCGCACCACCTCCAGATCGAGGATGCCGCCAACCTCGGCGCCGCGGGCCCCGGCGACCTGATCATTACCAGCAGCAACGGGCTCGTCATCGACGGCCTGGACGCCTCCAGGGACGCCGCCTGCGCCTTCTCCGGCTCTGGAAACGGCCTCCAGCTCATCTCTTCGAGCAATGTCATCGTCCGAAACTCGAGCTTCGCCAACCGCGGCAACGGCGTCGCGATCAACGGCGGCGACAACGTCATCTTGACGGCCACAAGCCTCAACGGCTCGGGGTGCTCCAACGTGGGCTCGTCCTTGAGCGTGACCAACACGACCCAGTTCCAGGGCTCGGCCCTGACGTGGACCGGGGCGCGCACGACGCGGCTGACGGGGCTGACCAACTTCACGATCATCGACGCGGTGCCTCAGAACAACACCCACCACCTGATCATCGACGCCAACAGCGGCTTCGGCGCGGCGCTCGACGGGCTGCTCCTGGCCAACATGACCGGCACGAGCATCCGCAACGTCAATTTGTCCTTCGGAGGCGTCAGCCGCACCGGCAACGGCCTGGGCATGAGCAACCCGATCGGGGCCATCATCACGGGGGTGCTGGTCCAGAAGCGCGGCATCGGGATCTCGATCGCTGGCGGCAGCAACGTGGCCATCAACTGCACGACGATCCAGGACACGACCGTCGGGGTCAGCGTCAACAGCACCACGGGCTCATCGCTGGCCAACGTGCGCTTCGCCAGCAACACCACGGCCTTGAGCTCCAACGTGGCCATCGACGCGCAGAACACCTTCTGGGGCGCGACCAACGGCCCGAGCAACCTCGGCGGCAACGGCAACTCCTTCAACGGGGCTGGCCCCATCGACGCCGACCCCTTCCTCGCCTTCCCGCCCCCGTGCGCCCCGCTCTTCGTCGACGGCGACAACGACACCATCGACACCGCCTTTGACAACTGCCCCGTAGACGCCAACGCCAACCAGGCCAACATCGACGGCGACGTGCGCGGCGACGTCTGCGACAACTGCCCCGAGACGGCCAACAACAACCAGGCCGACGCCGATCAGGACGGCGTCGGTGACGCCTGCGAGATGACCTTGACGGCCCGCAATCCAGCTCGCAACGCCCTCGATGTCGCCCTGGACGGGATCGTCCGGCTGACCTTCAGCGAGCCCATTGCCATCGGGACCGTCCAGGCCGGCATCCGCCTGCGCAGCGAGAAGGTCGGCGACCTCGCCTTCACCGCCGATATCGGCGAGCAGGTCCTGTTCTTGACGCCCACAAGCGCCTTCCTGCCAGGGGACACGATCACCGTGTCGGTGTTGACGGCGCTGCGAAGCGTCTCCAACCGGCGGCTGGACGCCCCCGAGCACCACGCCTTCGTCGCCGAGGCGCCCGAGGGTTTTGCCAACTTCGCCGACTCGGGCCAGCGCCTCGGCAATGTCTTCACGCTGGAGCCGACGCTGGGCGACCTGGATGGCGACGGCGACCTCGACATGTTCGAGATCAACACCGAAGGCACGCCCCCCCGCGTGCTCTTCAACGACGGCCAGGGGGCGATGGTCGACGGGGGGCAGGTCATCAACATCAACAACCCCCACGTCGCCCTCCTGGGTGACGTCGACGCCGATGGTGATCTCGACGCCTTCATCGTCCTCAAGAGGGCTGCCGACAAGCTCCTGCTCAACAACGGCTCGGGCGTCTTCACCGACTCCGGTCAGGTCTTCAACAACCGCGACGGCATCGGAGGGGCGCTGAGCGATCTGGACGGCGACGGGGATCTGGACATCTTCGTCACCAACCTGGATGCGCCCAACGAGGTCTTCTTCAACAACGGCGTCGGTGTCTTCACCGACTCGGGCCAGCGCCTCGGAGACCAGGGCCACAGCTCGATCGCGCTGGGCGATCTGGACGGCGACGGGGATCTGGATGCCTTTGTCAGCAAGAGGACTCCAGAGGGGGAGGGCGAGGCGGCCGACAGGGTTTTCCTCAACAACGGCGCGGGGATCTTCACCGACTCGGGCCAGCGCATCCGCAGCGACAACACCCACGCCGTTCTGCTCGGCGATCTGGACGGCGACGGCGACCTCGACGCCTTCCTGGGCATCCGAGATGCGGCCAACCGGGTGCTGCTCAACAACGGCGCGGGCGTCTTCAGCGACTCCGGTCAAGCCCTGGGCAACAGCCCGACCAGCCGCCTCGCCATCGGGGACGTCGACAGCGACGGGGACCTCGACGTCTTCGCGGCCAACAACGCCGATCCCAGCACGCTCTTCCTCAACAACGGCGCGGGGATCTTCACCGACTCGGGCGTCGTCTTCAACATCAACGGCCACGGCGCCGCGATGGGCGATCTGAACGGCGACGGCACTTTGGACCTCGTCGTGACCAACGAGGGCCCGAACGAGGTCTGGTTCAACCAGGCGCTCCCGCTTGAGATCGTGGCCCTCGATCCCGACCGCAATGCCGTGGACGTGGCGCCGAACACCACCATGAAGGTGACCTTCGCCGCCGCCCTGGACCCGGAATCCATCAACGGGGGCAGCGTCGCGGTGGCCGGCTCGCTGTCGGGGCGGCTCGCGGTGGACCTCAGCGTCAACGGCGCCGAACTGAATATTACATTGAGCAACGCGGACTTGCAGGCCGGAGAGCGCGTCTCGGTGGTGTTGAAGCCTGGGATCAGGGCCCTCAACCGGGCCGAGCTGTTCGTCGGGCACCAGTGGCAGTTCATCACCCAGACCCCAGACAGCCTCGACGTGCTCTTTGACACCGGCCAGCGCCACGGCGTGCAACTCAGCTTCGACGTGGACCTGGGCGACTTTGATCAGGATGGCGATCTGGACGCCCTGGTGGCGCGCCTCGCCAACAACGTCGGCAACCGGCTCTTCGTCAACGACGGGGAGGGCAACCTGCAGGACGCTGGCCTGAACATCGGCACGACGACGGCCTTGACCCAGCGGCTGGCTGTCGGGGATCTGGACGGGGACGGGGATCTGGACGTCTTCACGGCCAACGACGGCAGCCCCGACGAGGTCTGGTTCGCGATCGACGGTGAGATTGGCTTTGAGTTTGTGGACTCGGGCCAGCGGCTCGGCGGCGGGCTCAGGAGCGTGGACGTGCAGCTTGGGGACATGGACGGCGACGGGGATCTGGACGCGGTGGTGGCCAGCCTCGACGGCACCTGCCGCCTCTTCGTCAACGACGGCAGCGGGGGCTTTGACGTCAGCCGGGATCTTGGGGTGCTGGCCTCGGGGCTGGACCTTGGGGACATCGACAGCGACGGGGATCTGGACGTCTACTTCGCCGTCGGCGGCGGTGTCGCCAACCGGATCTTCGTCAACGACGGCAGGGGTTTGTTGACCGACAGCGGCCAGGCCCTTGGCAACACGAGCAGCTCCCTGGTCAAGTTCGCCGACGCCGACGCCGACGGGGACGTGGACGCCTTCGTGGCCAACGCATCGGCCAACAACGACCTGTGGCTCAACAACGGGGCCGGCGTCTTCTCCGACAGCGGGCAGAGCCTGGGCGGCGGCTCATCCTTCGGGGTGGCGGTGGTGGACATCGAGGCCGATGGCGACATCGACGCGCTCTTCCCCGGCTTCGACGTCCCCAACCGGATCTTCACCTCCGACAACGGCGACTTCCAGGACGCGGGGCCGGCGGTCGGCGGCCTGCCGAGCAACAACGGGGCCTTCGGGGATCTCAACAGCGACGGCAAGATGGATCTGGTGCTCACGCGCGAGAGCCTGACGGTGCACCTGGGCAATACCAACCCCACCCTTGAGGTCAACGGCGGCCTGACGGTCAACGAGGGCGCCTCGGCGACGATCGACGCCGGCCGCCTTCGGGTTCAGGACGACGCCCAGGAGAGCGGCGCGCTGGTCTTCACGCTGGCGACGGCGCCGACCAACGGGATCTTGCGCAACAACGGCGCGACGATAGCGCAGGGCGGGACCTTCACGCAGGCCAACATCGCCGCCAACCTCATCACCTACCTGCACAACGGCTCGGAGACGACCTCGGACCTCTTCCGCTTCACGGTCTCCGATGGCGTCGGCGGCTCCATCGGCAACACCGCCTTCAACATCGCGGTCACGCCCGTCAACGACGCGCCCGTATTGGCGACCAACGCGGGCTTGACGGTGGCCGAGGGGGCTTCGGGCACCATCGGGGCTGCGCGCCTTCAGGTGACTGACGCGGACAACACGGCGGCGCAGATCGTCTTCACGCTGGCGACGGTGCCGACCAACGGGATCTTGCGCAACAACGGCGCGACGATAGCGCAGGGCGGGACCTTCACGCAGGCCAACGTCGCCGCCAACCTCATCACCTACCTGCACAACGGCTCGGAGACGACCTCGGACCTCTTCCGCTTCACGGTCTCCGATGGCGTCGGCGGCTCCATCGGCAACACCGCCTTCAACATCACGGTCACGCCCGTCAACGACGTGCCGGTGATCGTGGCGTTGACCGGGGACGCGACCGGAAACGAGGGCGACTCGCTCGACTTCGACGCCGTGGTCAGCGACGAGGACGGCGACGCGCTGACCTTGACGTGGACCTTCAGCGACGACAACTCCGTGCAGACCGGCGTCGGCCTGACCAGCGTCTCTCAAGTCTACGACGACAACGGCAACTTCACCGTCACCCTGAGCGTGAGCGACGGCCAGGTGTCGGTCGAGCGGGTCTTCAACGTCACGATCGCCAACCTGGCGCCCCAGAACGTCTCGGCGGGCAACGACGCCTCCATCAACGAAGGCGACACCTTGAGCCTGTCGGGCTCGGGCGACGATCCGGGCAACGACACGCTGACCTTCTGCTGGGACTTCGGCGACGGCTCGGCGGAGCAGTGTGGGGTCAACCTGACGGACCTCGATCACAGGTTCGAGGACAACGGCCAGTTCACCGTGCGGTTGAGGGTCTCGGACGAGGACGGCGGGCAGACGAGCGACACGCTGACGGTCACCGTGGCCAATGTCTCCCCGACGGCCGACGCGGGCCAGAACCTCACGGCGCGCGAAGGCGAGCTGATCACCTTCGACGGCACCCTCACCGATCCCTCGCCGATCGACGAGGCGGCCCTGCAGTTCGAGTGGAACTTCGGAGACGGCAGCCGCAACTCCCAGGACGTCGATCCGCAGCACGCCTTCGCCAACGAGGGGGTCTTCGAGGTGGAGCTTTCGGTGCTGGACAAGGACGGCGGCTTTGGCACCGACTCGATCCAGGTGACGGTCACCAACGTGGCGCCGACCGTGGACATCGGCCAGGCCGTCACGGTGGCCGAGGGTCAGGCGCACACCTTCGTCGCGACGGTCGTCGATCCGGGCGTCGATGACAGGTTGGAGTACACCTGGCAGCTGGGCGACGGGACGCGGCGGACGGGTCGGGATTTGACAGAGGTGACGCACACTTACACGCGGCCGGGGCAGCTCACCCTGCGGCTGTCGGTCAACGACGGCACGACGACGACGACGGCGACGATCAACGTGACGGTCACCAACGTCCAGCCTGTCGTCCAGACCCTGGTCTTCCCGCAGGTCGGCGACGAGGGCCAGCAGCTCGCCTTCCGGGCCGTGGCCACCGAGCCGGGCCGGGATGACCCGAACGGGCTGACCTACACCTGGGACTTTGGGGACAACACGATCCTGGCCAACACCGGCCCCGTCGAGGTCTTTCACACCTACCGCGACGAGGGCGTCTTCACCGCGCGGGTGACGATCGCCGACGGCGAGGGCGCCGCGCTGGTGGTCCAGCGGTCGGTGACGATCTCGAACTTGGCGCCAGTGGTCGATGCGGGCGAGGACGTGATCGTGGAGGAGGGCGAGCCCTTCACTTTCGAAGGGTCGGCGGTCGATCCAGGCGCGGGCGACGTGCTGACCTATTGCTGGGACTTCGGCGACGGGTCCGAGGAGCAATGCGGAGTGGGCCTCAACGATCTGGAGCACACCTTCGTGGACAACGGCGACTTCACCGCGACGCTGACCGCGACGGACGACAGCGGGGCCTTCGGGGTCGACACGGTCGAGGTGGAGGTGCTCAACGTGGCGCCGACCGTGGCGCTGGGCGGCGACAGGACCGTGGCCCAGGGCGTGGCGCTGACCTTCGTCTCCTCGGTGACCGATCCGGGGCAGAGCGAGGCCAACGACGAGGAGCTTCAGTACGCCTGGTCGGTGACCTGCGACCGCAATCGCTTCCCCGGCTGTGACCAGGCCTTTGAATTTACAGGGGATTTCGAGGGTGAGGATCTGGAGGAGGTGGTGTTGACCTTCAACCGGAGCCGCGATCTGGCCGGCCTGTACACCTTGACCCTGAGGGTCGAGGACAAGGACGGCGGGGTCGGGACGGACGCCATCGAGATCAACGTCGACAACGAGGCGCCGATCGTCACGCTGGCGCTGGCCGAGAACGTCATCGACGAGGGCACGGCGGCCCAGGTCTCGGTCACGGCCCAGGACCCCGGCGGCGACGATCTGGTGGTCGATCTGGACTTTGGCGACGGGCAGGTTGAGGCAGGGATCGCCCACGCGGCGCCCTACCCGACGATCTCGCGCAGCCACGTCTTCGCCAACGACGGTCAGTTCGTCGTCTCGGTCGTGGCTACCGACGCCGATGACGCGCAAGGCTCGGCCTCGGCGGCGCTGCGGGTGCGCAACCTGCCGCCGGTGGTGTCGATGGAGGACTTCCAGGGCCAGGAGGGCGTCGAGCTTGCCTTGAGCGCGACGGCCTCGGACGTGCAGGCTGACACGCTGCGCTTCACCTGGAGCTTCGGCGACGGGACGACGGCCGTGACGGCCGAGCCGACCGTCCGGCACACCTACGGCCGCAACGGCAGCTTCGTGTTGCGGCTGTCGGTCTTCGACGGCACCGACACGACGACCGTGACCAGCACCGTCACCATCGACAACGAGGCCCCCGTGGTGTCGCTCGACGACGTGGAGGGCTTTGAGGGGGTGGCCGTGGCTCTGACGGCGCAGGCCGTGGACATCGGCGGCGACGCGCTCTCGTTCAGCTGGGACTTCGGCGACGGCTCCGAGCCGGTCGTCACCCAGGAGCCCTCCGTCTCGCACGTCTTCCCCGACAACGGCGTCTTTATCGTCACCCTCCAGGTGCGCGACGGCGTGGCGCTGACCGAGGTGGTGGCTACGGCCACGATCGCCAACGTCGCCCCGACGGTCGAGGACATCGACGACGTGGTCCAGCCCGAGGGCCAGACCTTGACCGTGTTCGCCGAGGCCCTGGACGTGGAGGCCGACACGCTGACCTTCTGCTGGGACTTCGGCGACGGCTCGGAGGAGCAGTGCGGGGTGGACTTGAGCCAGGTCGACCACGATTACGACGACGACGCGACCCGGACGGTGACCGTGAGTGTCTCGGACGAGGACGGCGGGCAGACCTTGGTGGAGTTCGAGGTTCGGTTCACCAACGTGGCGCCGGGGGTCGACGCTGGCGACAACATCGTCGGCCAGCTTGAGGGCACGGCGGTGGCCTTTGACGCGCAGGGCTCCGACGCCGGGAGCGACGCGCTGACCTTCTGCTGGACCTTCGGCGACGGCTCGGAGGAGCTGTGCGGGGAGGGCTTGAGCGCCCCTGAGCACGTCTACAACGAGCAGGGCGTCTACCTCGTCCGCCTCGTCGCCATCGACGACGAGGGGGCGCGCTCGAACAGGGACTCCTTGCGGGTCACGGTCCTGAACGTGGCGCCCGTGGTGGTGCTGGGTCAGGTGCCGGGGCAGGTCGATGAGGGCGAGCCCTTCACGGTGACGGCGACGGCGACGGACCCCGGCTTTGATCGGGTCACCTTCTGCTGGCGCACGCGCCAGGGCGGCCCGGAGATCTGCCGCGAGCCGGTTCAGGACATCACCGGCGACACCTACGAGGACACCTTCGAGGTCGTCTACGACGACAACGGCACCTTCGAGTTGTCCGTGCGGGCCGTGGACGACGACTTCGGGCAGGGCCGGGACTCGGCCACGATCGAGGTGCTCAACGTCGCCCCCTCGATCGTCTGCGAGCCGCCGCTGTTGGCCTTCACCGGCCAGGAGTATGTCTTCGACGTCGAGGTCATCGAGCCCGGCGCGGACGACGTGCTGACCTTCGAATTGGTGGAGGGTCACCCGGGGGCCCAGATCGACAGTCAGGGTCGTGTGAGCTTCGTGCCCGAGGAGTTCTCAGGCACCTTCGACTTTGAGCTGGCCGTCAGCGACGACGACGGCGGCCAGGACACCTGCACCTGGCAGGTCGAGGTGGGCTTCGTGGATGAGGACGACGACGGTGCTCCGGACTCCTGCGAGCTGGGCTCCTTCTGTCTGGACGCGGGCAACCCGAACGACGGCGGTCAGGACTTTGACGGCGACGGGATCCTTTCGGCCCAGGAGTGCCTGATCGGCAACGATCCTTGTGTCAGCAATGCGCCTGCGCCTGCGCCCTCGGTCCACCTGCCGGTCGACGGCGACATCGTGCGTGAGGCCGAGGTCTCGCTGGTGGTCAACAACAGCGCCGACCCGGACGGCGACCCGCTGCAGTACATCTTCGAGCTCTACCGGGGCGCGGAGCTTGTCGATCTAGTTGAGCTCATCACCGCCGACGAGACCCCCGATCGCACCGCGGGCCTTGTGACGGAGGAACTGGAGGAGAACGGCTTCTACTGCTGGCGGGCCTTCGCCACGGACGGCCCGGGCCGCTCGGGCTTCTCGTCGGTGGCCTGCTTCGTCTTCTCGCTGGTCAACGATCCGCCCAGCGCCCCGGTGGCCATCGAGCCCGTGGGCCTGACGCGGACGCGGCGGCCGGAGTTCATCTGGGCCAACTCGGTCGAGCCTGAGCGCCAGGGCCTCAGCTATCGCCTGGAGGTGCTCAACGAGGCCGACGAGATCGTCTTCGAGGCCGACGACATCGAGCAGGGCGAGGGTGAGCGGACGAGCTTCGAGGACATCACGGTGGGGCTCTTGTCCGACAACACGACCTACCGCTGGCGGGTCGAGGCGACGGACGAGGAGGGCGCTTCGAGCAGCTCCGAGACGCTGGAGTTCTTCGTCAACCTTCAGGATCAGCGCCCCGGCCCGGTGGCCTTCATCGAGCCCGAAGATGGCGCGCTTATTGAGGATCTGACTCAGGTTCAGATCGCCACGACCGAGGCGGACGACCCCGACGGCGATCCGCTGGTCTACGACTTCCGGGTTGGCCGCGACGAGTCGATGGTCGATGTGCTGGTGACCTTCGAGGGCCTGGAGGCCCAGGAGGGCGTCGTCGCCTTCGAGGCCGATCTGAGCGGCGTGGGCCTGGAGGAGAACGACCGCTTCGTCATCGAGGCGCGCGCTCGGGACGATCGGGGCCCTGGCCCTGCGGTCTTCGTCGCGCTGCTCTTCAGCGCCGTCAACGAGGGCCCCGGTGCGCCCACCTTGCAGAGCCCGGTGGACGTCACGGTGTCCACCAGCACCCCCGAGCTGGTCTGGCGCAACGTCACCGATCCCGAGGGCGACGCGATCACCTTCACCGTCCAGATGGCGCGGGACGAGGCGATGACCGATCTGATCTTCGAGGCCTCCGAGATCGCGGCCGGGGAGGGCGACGAGACGGTCTTCGAGGGTGTCGAGGCGCTCAGCGACGACACGCCGATCTTCTGGCAGGTCTTCGGCACCGACGCGCTCGGCGCGGACGGGGCCTCCAGCGAGGTGGCCCGCTTCGTGGTCAACATCAAGGACGACCGCCCTTCGGCGCCGGTCTTGATCTCCCCGATCAACGAGGAGGCGCTTGAGAGCGGCGTGGGCGTGGTCTTCGTCTGGGAGAAGGGGGTCGACCCCGAGGGCGACGCGATCAGCTACGAGTTGAGCGTCTTTGACGCCAACGGCGCCCAGGTCGGCGAGGACGTCGAGTTCGCCGAGGAGCCCGAGGGCCCCACCAGCAGCGGGGTGTTCCCGGGCGAGCTGGGTCCGGGGACCTACTCCTGGCGCGTGCGCTCCAAGGCCGGCGGTCAGGCCAGCGAGTTCTCCGACTCGGCCTTCTTCGTCGTCAAGGATCCCCCCGTCGTCGAGCCCGAGCCCGAGGATTGCGAGGACTTCGAGCGCCTCGGCCTGGACCTCCCCGACGAGTGCATCGTCGTCGACGTCACGCCCCCCAAGGGCGGCTGCGACTGCCAGCAGCTCCCCTCCGCCCCCACGTCGCCGGCCCCTCTGGCCCTGACCCTGCTCGCCCTCATCGGGGTCGCCGTCGTCAGGCGGCGCCGGCCTGAGGCCTCCTTGCCGCGATCGTGACGATCGCGGCAAGGCAGCGCCGCCCCGAGGTCTGACGCCGCCTCGCTGCGATTGTGGCAAGGCGCATCCCCGAGGTCCGAGGCCGCCTCGTCGCGATAGTGGCAAGGCGCCGCCCCGAGGTCCGACGCCGCCTCGCTGAGATCGTCTCGATCGCGGCGGGCTCAGGCCAAGGTCTGACGCCGCCTCGCTGGGATCGTCGCGATCGCGGCGGGCTCAGGACCAGCGGTAGGACTCCATGGTCTGGACCTCATCGAATTCCTGCATGAAGCCCGTGGCGCGGCGGAAGGGGGCGTCCTCAAGGACGATGGGGTACTTGAGGTGGTTCAGGGCGCCGGGGGGCAGGCTGGGGAAGCCGAAGTGGCCCAGGGCCATGCGGCAGATCGCGGGGGGCATGGCGACGGCCTGCCGCCCGGTGACGTGGCTGAGGATGGACAGGGGGATCGGCAGCGGGCCGGCGACGTTGTAGACGCCGTTGAGGCGGTGCTCCAGGGTGGCGACGATGGCGCGGGCGGCGTCTCGCTCGTGCATGAAGTGGAAGAGGGGATCGAAGCCGAGGAGCATCGGGACGCGGGGGCCCTTGAGGAAGAGGGCCAGGGTGCCCAGGCGCGAGGGTCCGAGCGGGTAGACGAGGCGCAGGACGGCGGTCTTGAGCGAGGGCCAGCGCCACATGGCGGAGGCGGCGTAGAGGTCGGCGGCGACGAGGTCGGCCAGCTCCGGGAAGGTCGAGCCCGCGATGGGGGGCGACTCCTCCGTGTGGTAGAGGGGGGCGTCGACGGCGGCGCCATAGACGGTGTGGCGGCCGACGAAGATGGCGTGCTCGACGCCGTAGTCGTGGCAGTTGTCGAAGACGCGCCGGGTGCCGTGCAGGTTGATGCGGTAGCGCTCTTCGAAGCGGGCGGTGAAGTGGGTGGCGGTGGCCAGGTGGATGACGACCTCGGGGCGCCGCGTGCGGAAGACGTCCTCGGCGGGGCGCTTGCGGATGTCGGCCGTGACGACCTCGATGGAGCGGGGCGCGTCGGGCCAGGGCCGCCGGTCGATGCCGAAGACCTCGTGGCCCTGGTCGAGCAGCAGCCGGGCGACGAGGCGGCCGAGGACGCCAGAGATGCCGGTGATGAGAACCTTCATGGCGCAATCCTATATTTTCGTTGTTATTTCAATGTGTTGTGGTTCATTCATCTCGCGCGCGTAAGCCCATTGAAGCGAGAAAGGGATCCATCACATCTCCAGAGGCCGTGGACCGGTCGCCTCATGGCGGCGAGGGTGTGGTGGGTGAGGGGGTCGGGTTGGGCGCCGTGGCTTTCTTCGTGATGGGCCTTGAGAGCTTGATCCAGGCGGCCTTGGCCTGGACGACCGACTTTCTGAGCCTGGGGTTGGTCTGGGCGTCGAAGATGAATTTCTGGGCGTGGCCGAAGTTGAAGGCCCCGAAGAGCGGGAAGTCCTCTCGCCCGGCGTCGTAGGTCACCGCCGCGTCTTGAGACTGGAACTCGCCGTTGGTGTGGAGCATGAGGTTGCCGCTGACCACGAGGTCCAGGATGCGCCCGATGGGGTCAATGCCCCTCAAGAAGCTCGCCACGGGCCCATTGCACCAGTGTTCGTGGCGCGCGCGCGTCGTGGAGGGGTAGGCGTTCGAGGCGATGAGCAGATCGGCGTGGAGCATCAGCACGTCGACTGGCACGTTGTTGGTCACGCACCCGTCCACGAGCCGATTGGAGCCCAGGATCGTGGGTGTGAAGACCCCCGGCGCCGAACCGGCCGCGCGCACCGCGAGCCCCATCGGTCCCGTGATCCAGGTGTGGAAGCGCCCGGAGGTGAGGTTGGTGCACACCGGCAGGAAGTCCACCTTGAGCCACTCCAGCCGCCGGTGTCCGAGATCGCAGTTGATCAGCGCCTGGATCGCGTAGGACGAGAAGATCGACAGGAAAACCACCAGATCGATGCAGCCGCTCTCGCCGCGTTCGACGATCTTCGCCATCCCCGCCTCGCCTTCGGCGCAGAAGTAGGCCCCGATCAGCGCCCCTGAGCTGGAGCCGCTGATCACGTCGATGGGCACCGGGGCCGGCCGGGCGAGCAGATCGCGGATGAGCGCCACGTGGGCGTAGCCCCAGGCCCCGCTGCCGCCGAGCGCCAGACCCACCCGGCGCTGGGTGACCGAGCGCGCCCAGCGCGACAAGGCCGTCAGGGTCGCCGGGTTGAGGCTCGCAAGCGGCGTCGAAGGGGTCCAGCCCTCGGTGATGGCCTTCGGGTCGATGTGCAGACGCAGCCTGTGGCCGAGCCCGCTCAGATCGGTGCCTTCGATGGGGTAGAGCAGGTCATGTCGGCTCTTGTAGTAATCCCATCTGGCCCCGATCTTCTCTTCGAAGGTGTCTGGCTCCGGGATGAAGATCACCTGATGTTCGATGCCGCCCATGTCGATGGGCACCATCTCTCCCTTGGTGCCCGTGTACTCTCTGAGGTGGATGTTCGAGTGGGGCACCTCGCCCATGGGTTCCTCGATCCCTGACTCTCCGGGCAGGAAGATGTAGTCGTACTCGGGCCTGAGCTTGACGACGACGTCCAGGAGCTGCGCCCTGGGGACGGAGTATCGCACCACGCCGCCGTAGACCTCGTCGTGCTTGCGGAAGGTGTCTCCGAGCTGGAGCCGCGCGACGGTGTCGCCGAAGTCGGCCACCTGGGTCTTGGCCAGCATGTCGGCCAGGGCTTCGAGGTCGAAGCCAGCGCCGGGCAGCTGTCGCAGCGCAAAGACCTCCGCCAGCGCCATCCCTTCGAGCGCCGCCTCGATCTCGGACACCTCAAGCCCGAACTCGTCGTTGGACAGCGGGGTGTCTTGGAGCGACTTCATCGCGCCGCGCCAGAAGGCCCGGGTCAGGCCGATGCGCTCCCGAAGGTGCCGCGCCGAGAGTTCGAAGACGATCGCCTCTTCGACCACGGTCGCCGTGCCTGGCGAGGTGCTCCCCATCAAGGCCCCGAACTCGCCGAGCACGTCCTGAGCCTGGACGTAGTACCGGCTGCGGATGCTGTCATCCCTCTGCGGCGGAGCGACTGTGATCTGGACCGTCCCTTTCATGATGAGGAAGTAGTTGTCGAAAGGAGCGCCCTGGGAGACGAGCACCGTGCCCGGTTCGAAGCGCTTGATCCGGGCGCGCAGGATCAGCTCGGCGAGCGTCCTGGGGCTGACGGTGTTGAAGAGCTCCGAGCGCCGCATTGCGTTGACGAGATCCAGCAGTTCAAAGCCGCTCTGGGTGATCGAAGTCGACATGGGAAGCCCTCGGGACGTCGTGTGGCCTCAAGGCGAGGCGTTGGATCAGAGCGGGGTGCTTGAGGATCGGCGCTCAACGCGCGGCTTGCGCGCTTGATGGACCCTGCCGTGGCGGTCGTTGCGGCGTCCATTGGCGCTGGAGGTGGGGCCTGGGCGGAGGAGCGGAGATCATGGTGGCTCAGTCGTCTCCTCGGGCCTTGAGGCCGCGTTGGATGAGGGCGCGGATCGCGCTGCGGACCTGCTCGACGTAGCGCTCGATGGTGTCGTCGCTCTCGGTGCCGTCGCCTTCGAAGGTCATCGGCTCGCCGTAGTAGATCTGGCAGGGGAAGGGCCGGGGGATGGGCAGCAGGTAGGGGGTGACGGGCCAGTAGGGGACGTTGGCCAGCCGGGCCAGGAGCTTCGCGTGGTGGATGGTGGGCAGGGCCTCGACGCCGCCGACGAAGCCGAAGGGCACGATGGGGGCCTTCTTCTCCATGGCGAGGCGCATGAAGCCGGTGCCGAAGCGCACCAGCTCGTACTTCGTCTGGTAGAGCTTGCCGGTGCCGTGGGCGCCTTCGGGGAAGACCATCAGGAGGCGCTCGCTGTCGAGGAGCTGGCGGGCGTGCTCGGGCAGGCCGGTCAGCTGACCCGAGCGGCTGAAGAGGGTGGAGATGAAGGGCACGTCCTGGGCGAATTTTTCGACCATGGCGTGGACGATCCGGGGCGGCTCGTGGGCCAGGAGCATGGAGGTGGCCACCATCATGCCGTCGATGGGCAGGCCGCCGGTGTGGTTGCCGATCAGCATCGCGCGGCCCGTGTCCGGCACGCGCTCGATGTCAAAGGGCGTGACGGTGAAGTAGCCCTCATAGAGGCGCTTGAGCAGGCTGAAGCCGCCCGCGATCACTTCCCGCGAGCAGCCGAAGCGATCCAGGCCGTACCTGTTGAAGGGGATGTCGGCGCGCTCGACGCGGGCGAGCACCTCGTCGTTGACGGGCAGCCTCATTGGCCTGGATCCTCGTCCTTGCCCTCGCCCTTGAGCGGCGGCGTGAAGGTGTCGGTGAACCACTGGCTCATCACCCGGGAGTAGCGCGTGACGCCGTAGACCTTGGGGTAGAAGAGCCTCGGCTTTCCCTTGACGATCGCCTCGCGCACCAGCCGGGCCATCTCATCCGGTGTCCCGGTCGGGACATTGCGCGTGGCCCAGCTGCCGGTGAAGGACTCGCGGGCGACCGACTCCATCGGCGAGGTGACCGGGCCGGGGTAGACGGTGACGACGTTGACGCCGGTGTCCTTGAGCTCGACGCGGAGGCTCTCCGAGGCCGCCGCCAGCCCGGCCTTCGAGGCGTTGTAGTGGCACATGCCCGGCGTCGGCGTGACCGCGGCCATGCTGGCGATGTTGACGATCGTGCCGCTGCGCCGCTCGATCATCCCCGGCAACACCCGCCACGTCATCCGCAGCGGCGAGAGCAGGTTGACGGCCATGAGCAGCTCGCCCCGCTCGGGCGTAATCCCCACCGTCGGCTCCACGTACTGTATCCCGGCGTTGTTGACCAGCACGTCCGCCGGGCCCAGCGCCGCCTCGGCCTCGTCGATGACCCCGGCGCAGCGCTCCAGATCGCTCAGGTCCGCGGCGATGACGTGCGTGTCGCCCGCAAAGGCCTTGGCCTTGAAGGCCCCAGCCAGCGCCCGCAGCTCCGGCTCTCGCCGCGCCACCAGCGTCAGCGACCACCCTGCGGACGCGAAGTCTCGCGCCATCCCTTCGCCCAGGCCGCTCGACGCGCCCGTGATAATAACGTGCATCGCCTTGATCTCCCTCAGGATTTTTTAGAGCGACCCAGCAGGCGGGTCCAGAAGCCCTCGCCGCGCGCCTTGGACAGCAGCCACTCGACCTTGCTGGCGATCGCCCCGGCGCCGCGCGCGCCCACGAAGACGTCCAGCACCTCGCCGTTGTGGATGAAGGCCATCGTCGGCAGGGCGCGGACGTTGAAGGCCTGGCCCAGCGCCGGGTGGTCCTGGGTGTTGATCTTGATGAAGCGCACCGGCGCCTCGCTGAAGTCGCCCGCGACCTTGTCGAAGTGCGGCGCCATGGCCACGCAGGGCGCGCACCAGGGCGCCCAGAAGTCGATCACCGCCGTGCCGCCGTCGGGTCGCATCAGCGCCTCGACCTCGCCTTGAGTCTTGAGGTTCTCAACCGGGCTCCTGGCCTTGGACATGCACCACCTTGTCGCTCTGCGGGTTCGTCAGCGATTCACCCTCTGATAGCACGAAGCGGCCGACGGCGACAACGACACCGTCGCAGCCATGCGCCCAGGCGATGCTCGCCGCGCCTGAGCGCCTCCTTTGTGGCCTTGATCTTCTCGCTGGAAGTGGACACGCCTTGGCGAGTCTCTATCATGGTGGGTGGTTGTTCAAGACAGGTGGGCCTTGATTGGCGGGGGTGTTGGATCGCCCTCAGGAGACCGGTAAATCCGGCGAGAAGGAGCGCGATGTCGTCGTTGAGCAGGTTCTTGTGCCTTTGTATCTTCGCGATTTCGGCTTTCTGGGTGGGCTTGCCCAAGGAGGTCGAGGCCCACAGCGTCCCGCAGGTGGAGACGACGATCAGCTTGTCTTCCGAGTCGCTCCAGCTGCTCTTTGAGCGCATCGAGGACGGCGAGCCAGGGTTCCGGGCCGGCGACGAGGTCACCTACGTCATCGAGTTCATGCCGGTCCCCAACGGGGCCACGATAGGCGCGGGGGGCTACTTGACGGCCTACGTGCCTCAGGGTGCGGTGGTGACCGGGGCCTGGTTCGTGCGGCCAGACGGTCAGGGAGGCTTCGAGATCATCCCGCCGGAGCTGCCCGGCCCCATCGCGGACGGGTGGCGGCGAGGCAGCCCCAACACCTACGTGGTCGAGCCCTGGACGCTCGCCCACGACCTCAACAACCCCTGGAACGCCCGCTACGTCCAGCTCTGCGCCCAGTTTGACCGCCCCGTCGGGCAGTGCAACGGGTCGCTGGCCCAGCATTACGCCGACACTGGGATCTTCTTCTCCACGGACCCGCGCACTGGGGTGTTCTTCGGGCCAGACACGGACGGCGTGATTCGACAGGCGGTCAACGGCTTCAGGATCAATCCGACCGGCGAAGGTCAGGTCGTCAACATCCTTGGGATCTCGGAGGGGCGCCTCCACAACCTCTGGGACGCCTCGAACACCAACGCCTTTGGATCGAGGGTGGGGAGCGTCGAGGATCTGACCGAGCCGAGGTCAGACACTCCGGCTGCGGCCGACTCGGGGCGCGGGGCGACGCCCTTCCTGGCAGGCTCCGTCGTGGCGGGGCCGCAGACCGGCTACCCGCTTGATGAGCGAGGGGAGCTGGGGCCATGGCAACGGATCAGGACGACGGGCGCCCGGATCGGCGATCCCGTCGGCCCGTCGACCTCGGCGAACGGCTCGGCGGGGCAGGTCGGGTCCGCGACGGCGATCGTGGGCCGCTTCACCGACGAGGGTGTCGTGTTGAGCGACGACGCGCCGCTGCCCTCGCAGACCAACGCGGTGCGGTGGTCGGTGGGCCGCCTCGTCGTCGGTGAGCGCCGCTTCGTGCGGCTGCGCTTGCGCTTGACGGAGGATCCGCCGGAGGGAGGGCTCATCCTCAACTCCGAGGTGTTCGGCGGGGACTCGGCGGAGGCCGCCGGCAAGAATGGCCAGGACAACACCTGGAGATACGCCATCCCCGATGTCGGGCGCAGCAATACCTCGGTGCTCGTGCTCGTGGAGATCGTCGCGGTGGACGGCGAGCCCTACGCCGGGGGCCCCGTGCCTCAGGACGCGGTGGTGCGCTACCGGATCACCTACGCCAACCTGGGCAGCGGGCCGCTTCAGGACGTCCGCCTCACCAACACCTTGCCCGAGGCCGCCGATGGGCTGCAGAACCTCGTGGTGGTCGAGGGGCCCGACCTGCTGCCCGTCAACCCCGCCAACCCGGGGGGCGGGGACACCTTCAGCTTCGCGCCCATCGGCGTGCTGGAGAGCGGCGAGGGCGGCGTGATCGAGTTCGAGGTGAGGCTCGATGCGGGCGCCGACGAGCAGATCAAGAACACCACCGCGATGGACGCCGCCAACATCCCGGAGCCCGTCCTGAGCGTGTCGACGGCGCTGGCCCTCGACGAAGGCTTCATCCAGCTGACCTCCCGCGCGATCCCGAACCGAGCCCGCCCCGGCGACACCCTTGATTACAGCGTCGAGCTCTTCAACGGCGGGCGGGGCAACGTGACGGCGCTCGCGCTGCGCTTTGTCCTGCCCACGGGCGGCGTCGCGCTCGATGGCGCCACGCGCTTCGGCTTCGTGGGCGGCTCCAGCGTCGTCACGGGGCTCGCGGGCACCCCGTCCTTGAACGCGCCGCCGACGCTGGAGGCCTTCGTGGGCAGCAACCGGGAGGAGATCGTCTGGAACCTCTCTGGGCTCATCGCGCCGGGAGGGAGGGCGACGATAGCCTTCAGCGCGATCATCGGAGATGACGTCCCCGGGTCGGCAGATCCCTACTTCAGCGATCTGAGGTTGACCTTCAACAACGGCCAGAACGCCTCGGAGCTGTCCTTGAGCGGGCAGGCGCCCGTCACCGTGATCGCCGACGCCGATGGCGACGGGATCGTGGACCTTGACGACAACTGCCCGCTGACCCCCAACCCGGACCAGACCGACACGGACAACGACGGGCTGGGCGACGCGTGCGACGGCGACGACGACGACGACGGCGTGGACGATGGGGATGACGTGGCGCCCCTGAACCCGAGGGCGTGTCAGGATCTGGACGTGGACCGCTGCGATGACTGCAGCCAGGGTCTGCCGGCCGACCCCGCCGACGACGGCGCGGACCACGATCGCGACGGCCGCTGCGACCTCGGCGATGACGATGACGACGACGACGATCTGACCGACGTCGTTGAGGGCCAGGTGGGGACG
>SXGT01303902.1_pt1 | contig 49224 bp, 47 predicted proteins | sample 3176221 | NCBI WGS metagenome assembly SXGT01 (sample SAMN11356862, study PRJNA531348) | freshwater metagenome | isolation source: freshwater sample F1-120 | place: China: Fuxian Lake, Yuxi | collected 2017-12-25
ATGAGTCGCCTGGAAGGTTGCATACTCTGATTTCGTGAAAGCTATGATGGCCTTCTTCATGGTCATGTGGATTGCCGGCCAGGATCAGAAGATCCGTCGCTCCGTTTCTGAGTACTTTTCCGACCCTCTGGGCGCTTCGGACACTGGGATCAGCAAGCGCGCTAGCCGGACGGGAGCGACAACGGATAACCTCCAAGCAGGGAGCATTCCCCTCGAAGAGAAAGTTGCTCTCGGGCAAGGGCGAAAATCCCACACGCAAGAGCGGACGAAAAGCCCAGCGACCAAACGAGTCAGCGACTGGATTCATCTGGACAAAGATGTAAGCAAATACTGGCAGAAACAAGCGCACGACCAACGCGAAGCAGCACAGTGGTCCAAGGAGGTGCGTGACAAGTCTAGTTCGATGGAAGAAATTGCTACACGGCAGCTTGTCAAACAGCTTCAGGAAGAGCTTCATCGCGAGATTCCCGGCAAGTCCACAGGCATCCATCGTGAGCTGTTGTTGGAGGCCCTGCGCGATGTTAACTGGACTGAAGTCGCCGAAGACTTGATTGGTCGATAAACCGCCAGAGTTGCTCGGAGTCCCATCGGCCGGTCAGCCTTTCGCTCGCCGCCTTTGCTAATCCAAGGGAATACTATCCGGAACCTCACGGAATACGCGGTCGAACCGCGCGCCGCAGTGATTGAGGCCGCCAAGAAGCAGCGGATCGAACTTCCCTGGCGAAGATACGAACATAATTTCGAGAGCAGAATTGTGCGACAAGCCAGGTCTTTGTGCGCGACGTGAACGAAGTGAGTCGTAGGCATCCGCAATCGCAACGATGCGCGCGGCCAATGGTATGTCCCGACTGGCCAAACCATCGGGGTAGCCACTTCCGTCGAAATGCTCATGGTGGTTTCGTGCAATATCAATCGCAACATTCAAGAATCCAACTCCGGCGCCAAAACGCCGAGCGACATGTTGCAGCGTCTCGGCGCCGATGAGGGTATGCGTTTGCATGATCTTACGTTCATCCGCATCAAGCCGGCCGGCCTTGAGCAGAACGTGATCCGGCAGACCGACATTGCCAATATCGTGGAGAGGAGCGCAGCACTCGACCGTTTGCACGAAGTCGAGATCGATCACTGCCGCAAAATGAGGGTGCGCGATCGCTTCCTGGGCGAGAATGCCGCAATATCGTTGAATACGGAAGAGATGAGCGATCGTTTCCGTCGAGCGGTATTCCACCAAGCGAGCCAAGGCGAGAACGAGGGCATTGCGTGCCTGGACCAGGTCGGACGATCGACTTTTTAGGCTCTGTTCCAATTCCATATTGAGATCGAGTAATTGCCGACTGAGCCGATCCATTCGATCGAGCGCCTGCTTGTGCTTCACGGCGGCCTTGACTCGCGCTACGAGTTGTATGTCGGTGATCGGCAAGCAGAAGAAGTCGTCCGCTTCTGTGCTAAGAAGTGCAGTCATCTCGTTTGCGGAATGCTCGGCGACGGTCATGATGATCTTCAGGTTGGCGCACGGTGGATTGTCTCTCAGGGTACGTAACAAGACCGATTCGTTAGTGTCAGGCAGATCCGCCGCGAGCAGGACCGCTTCCATTGATTGGGAGCGCAAGACGCGTAACGCGCCCTCGGCATCTGGCGCCTCAGAACAATCTAGCCCATTCGACATGAGAGGGCGAACCAATTGGCGTCGGACGGTTGCGTCGTGATTGACTACGAGAACGGTAGGAAGATTCGTCGCCACGAGGCCGCTGCTCCAGGCCTGCCGCTCGTTCGGCGTGGTAAAACTGAGCGAAGAAGACCCACGCGCCTCGCGATCGAGAAACGGCAAAAGGGCGTGCATCACCGCTTGAGGGGTCGCCAACCGGTCCTCCGGTCGTATCGCCATCATGCGGTTCAGGAGGTTCTCAAGCTCCTCGGGAATTTCGCTGCGTATCGAGCGAGCGGATAACGGCCTTTGCGTCTTGCGCCGTTCAATCGATTCTGCCAGCGTTCCCGTAACAGGGAGAGCGTTGGCGCCCGTCAGAGCGAAGAACAAGGTTGCACCCAGGCCAAAGATGTCGGTTCGGATATCGACACGGCTCGGATCGAACGCTTGCTCCGGGGCCATGTATTCGAGTGTGCCAAGGATGAGATCCGGTGTCGTGAGGGCATTGCTACGCAGATGGCGAACGAGCCCAAAGTCAAGGAGCTTGGCGTGCTCGGCTTCGGTGATGAAGATGTTGGAAGGCTTGATGTCGCGGTGGATCAACAGATGGCGATGGGCTTCGTTGAGGGCGTCGGCCACCTGGTAGATGATAGTACATGCCGTTGCGACCGAAACCGGATGGATCGGGATATACTGCTCCAGATCGTGCCCTGTTAAAAGCTCCGTTACGAAATAGTAGAGGTCGGGCTCACCGGGCTGCGTTCGCGTACTGATTCCGGCGTCAAACGCGGCAATGATGTTCGGGTGGTCCAACTGGGCCACCGAACGCATCTCGCGTAGAAAACGAGCCGTGAGATCGGGCTCTTCGGTCGAATGGACCGGCAGCACCTTGATCGCGACCTTGCGGCGCATTAGCACGTGCTCCGCTTCAAAGACGACACCGATGCCGCCGGAACCAATTCGTCCTAGCACGCGGTAGTTGCCGAGAACGAGGCCATGTAGCGTGCCTGCTCGGATGCGATCGGCTTGATAGTTATTGATGAGCTTTAGTTCAAGCAACCCGCTCAACAACGCGTCAAGGTCTTTTGCACATTCAATATGTCCGCGCGATTCAATCGGCAGTGAACCCCACTCCTCTGGATGAATAATTGCCTGGTCGAGCAAACGGTCCGTCGTGGTGTGCGGATCCCACGCACACACAGCAGGGAAGCTTTGAGCGTGGTCTTCCGCCAGTGGTCTGCACGTTGAGTTTGGGGGGAGGCGTTTCATGAGGATGGCTTTCAAGGCTGCTTGTCAAGCTCGAAGGCGGAAAAGAACACGAGTTCAACGCCTAATTCACCGAAACACGACTCGATGAACAATCGACGCGCGACGAACAAGCAAGTTTCGAGGACGGATTCACGTCATCGGCATCTAGTAGCGAACCCATGAACACGACGCGATTTTTGCCTCGTGTTTTAGCCAAGTACATGGCCTTGTCGGCGGTAGCGAGAAACACATCGGGACTCCCCCAATTCGAGGAGGATTGACAATGTACCACGCCGATGGACGCGCCCACTTTGCCTTCATGGGGTGCCTGACGAATCGTGAGTTCGTTAATCTTTTGCCAAACACGGTCGGCGAGCGATTGGATGCCGAGTTGATCAACGGGATCGAAAAGGACACAGAACTCGTCACCGCCATACCGACTGACCATATCGCCCTGGCGCACCTGGCGATTCAGACAGTCCGCTACTTGTTGCAAAACGAAATCGCCGAACAGATGCCCGCAGCGATCATTCAGTAGTTTGAATCCATCCAGGTCGATAAAGAGCAGCCCGAAGTTCGGGTCGCTGTTGAGCGAACGATCGAACAACTCGCCCAGGCGCGCTTCGAGATAGCGACGATTGAATACCTTGGTTAGAGGATCATAGGCGGCCTCGTTTTTCCAATGCCTGACCTCCGATTCCGCGCGGCGGATCGTATCCAATGCCCTCTGATTGTCGACATTTGCCGACAACGCCAGGGTGACAAGCTCTTCACTGGCTCGCACCAGGATAGCTTGGTAGTCGGTGTTCCCGCCGATATCGACCTGCATCACTGCGGCGAATTCTGCTATCTTGGGTCCCAGAGGCATCAGGAATTCCTTGAGCGCGGTCTCGTCCATCTTGAAGCGTCCTTGCGCCAGCTCCATCAATTCCTGCAGAACCAGCGGCTGGCCTGGATACAGCAGCAATTGGGCCGCCCTCGTCGCGAACAAAAGGTGGTAGGCGCGATCCTCAGCGAGCGGCGTCGAAAAGGTCCCTTGTTCGGGATGATGGTGATGGCGAACTGCCTCGGTAATGTCGGCGGGAAGCCGCCAGCGATTAAGGACATAGGCACTTACCTCGGCGTGATCGAGTCCGCAGCAGCTTTCTTCAAGTCGGCATTGTTCGTTGATTAGCCCGTCAGCTGCCTCAACAAATACCTTTCCGTAGTCCTCGGGAAAGAGTTGCTGCAGGATCAACTCCCCGATGTCGCGCAGCAGGCCTGAGGCCATGTCGTCTTCCGGTTCACGCGAACCCAGACGTTGAGAAAGTGCCCGTGCGACAATGGCGCCGGCGATTGAAGATCGCCAATACCGTTGATTAAGCATGGGATCGACCTTGAGCGATTTCTGGACCTTGGGCAACGAAGTCGCGAGGAGGAGAAGGCGGGCCGAACTCAGGCCCACGATCGCCAGTGCCCGCTGAATGGACGAGGCTGGTCGCGATAACCCGAATAACGCCGAATTCACGATCCGCAGCACGTTGCCGCCCAGCCCCGGATCCATCTGGATGATTTGACAAAGATCGGGGATGGTGCAGTCCGGCTTGCTGGCTTGTTCGAGCACGCGCAAGATCACCATGGGTGGCGACGGGATATGCGGATTGCTGGCAATTTGCTTCAGCAACTCAACCTTCTGCATGGTGGACAATACGGAGGAGGCCATGGAATGATAACCCAAGAACGGCCGACAAGCCGGTCGGTATCGGCCTGAATCGATGGCGGGCCTCAAACAGTGTGGCCACGGCCTCTTTCAGGGGATGATGATTCACGGCGCATCCATGCTCATGGGCGTTTCCAAAGCAGATCATCCGATGTGGAGATCTGCCTCGGGATGGGCACGAAACACTCGGTCAAGTTCCGCCGCGCACCGCTCGAATGCTTGCAAAAGCAACGGATCGAATCGGCCCCGCGAGCTCGCGAGGATAATCTCGGCGGCGGCGTGATGGGACAGTTCCATCCCTTGCGTGCCCGGCGAACGCAAGCCTTCGTAAGCGTCAACGATGGCGACAATTCGGGCCGCCAACGGTATATCATTGCCGGCCAATCGATCCGGATAGCCCTTACCGTCAAATCGCTCATGATGATTGCGAGCGATATCGATTGCCATCTGCCAGAACGCGGCGGCGCTGCGATCTCGTTTGGCAACAGTCTGCAACGTCTCGGCCCCGATCGTCGTATGGGACTGCATGATGATTCGATCCTCGGGGTCGAGCGCGCCAGTTCGTTGCAAGATATGATCGGGCAACGCCACATTGCCAATGTCATGCAAGATCACACACGCTTCCAGTGTCTTCATGAATGGCTCATCCAAGACACCTGCAAACCGCGGTGCCAATCGCGCTTGCTGTGCGAGAACGGTGGCATAGCACGTCATGCGCGAAAGATGTCCGATCGTTTCCCGAGCGCGGGATTCGACGATTTTTGCCAGCGCGAAGACGAGGCCGTTGCGTGCACTTGCGAGGTCGCTACTGCGAACCGTGAGCGATTGCTCCAACTCGTCGTTCATGTGAAGCAGCTGCTGGTTTAGCAGCGCAGATCGATCCTGTGTTGCCTTGTGCAAAAGCGCCGTTTTGACACGGGTAACGAGTTGGTGACGACTGAGTGGCTTCGTGACGTAGTCGTCCGCCCCAATCGCCAATAGTTCCGACATGTCGTCCGCGCTGAAACCACCCGACATCATGATGATCTTCAGATTGTCGCAAGGAGGGTTCTCCCGCAACCGGCGCAATATTTCCGTGCCGCTAAGCCCGGGCATGTCAATATCAAGCAACACAAGGTCAATGGCCTTTTCGGTTAGAAGCTGCAGGCCTTGCTCACCATTACACGCTTCGTGACATTGAAAGTGCCCGCGCCGTAAGAAACTCGCGCAAATGCCGCGTACTAATTGCTCGTCGTCCACGATGAGGATCTGTGGAGTTTCGCGCGTCGGCGACGCTACGAGTGCCGAATCTTCCGGAAGGACTTTCGCCGCGTCGATTTTCCATGCTTGTCGATCGAATTCACTCGGTGGCTTCGCATAGGAGAGGATTGCACGCATTACGGCTTGCGGCGTCGGATAACGGTCGTCACGATCAATAGCCATCATGCGGCGAACAATCGATTCGAGATCGACGGGTACGTCTGAGCGATGCATCCGGAGTAGGGGCGGTGATTGTACTAGCCGCGACGCAACCTGATGCGTCAGATTTCCGTCCCCTCCGAAAGGAGGCTTTCCCGTCAAGCAGTAATACAGAGTCGCACCGAGGGCGAAAATATCGGCACGAATATCCACATTGGCGGCATCGGCAGCCTGCTCCGGCGCCATGTAGCTAAGCGTACCAAGCAGAATTCCGGGCACCGTAAGGCGATGCCGACCAAAATGAAGCGCAAGCCCGAAATCAAGCAACTTCGCGACTCCGGCGGGAGTTACCAGGATATTCGACGGCTTGATATCGCGATGGATCAGGCCGATCTTTTTCGTCTCATCGAGCGCGCCAGCGATTTGGTAGATCAGGTCGCATGCTTGCGCGATATTCAGGGGAGCTTTGGCCACGATTTGTTCAAGGTTCGTTCCGGGCACGTGCTCCATCACAAGGTAATGCACGTTCTGCGCGCAATACTCCGTCGGCGCAACTGTTCCCGCATCAAGGGTCCAGACAATATTCTGATGACGAATTCGAGTGACAGCGCGCATTTCGGCAAAGAAACGCTTGAGAAGTACCGTCTCCTCGTTGGCTGGAACCTGTAGCACCTTGATTGCGACCGGTCGGCGCAAGAGTGTGTGTTCGCCGCGGTAAACGACGCCCATGCCCCCGGCGCCGATGCGATCGAGAATCCGATAGTTTCCAAGAACAAGGTGGTGAAAAGCACCGGTTTTGACGCGTGAGGCTTGAAACTCCGTCAGAAGTTGAGCGTCCGAAAGCGCGCTAACAACGTCGTCAGCATGCGCGGTATTAAGCAGCAATTCTTGCGTGGTTTCTTCCAGGGCGGCCCATTCCTCGGGTAGTATCACGCCGGATTCGAGGAGTTGTTGCAGCAAGAGGCGCCCGCTGGACAAGCCCACCAATGTCACCTCTGAATGGCTGTCAGAGGACTTTGTCGTGTCAGAAATCAGCATGTTATTCATGTTTCACCGACCTACTGCTGACCAATCGGTTTGCAGGTTGGGTAGCGAGCACAACGCGAATTTTCGACGCAAGTAGGCTGGGCGTGAATGGCTTCTGCAAGAACGGTGTCGTGGCGAATGCCTCGCCCGGTGCTGGGTTGCCAATCTCTGAGTGTCCCGAGACGAATAGCACCTTGATTTCAGGCCGTAGCTCCATCATTTGCTCAGCCAAGTCGCGGCCACTCATTTTTGGCATGTTCATATCGGTGACAAGGAGATGGATGGTCCCACCGAATCGCTTGCTGGTTGCCAGCGCCTCCACGCCATTCCGAGCTTCGAACACATGGTAGCCATACATTTCCAACGACCGGCGCAGGTAGTTGCGGACATCATCCATGTCCTCAGTCAGAAGGATTGTTTCGGAGCCACCCAACGATTGCACAGGGAGGTTTGGCTTAGTGGGAGGATCGGCTTGGCCTTGCGCCACCGGCAGGTAGATATGGAAGAGCGTTCCTTTGGCGACTTCACTCGCGACACTAATGTGGCCACCGCTCTGCCGAATGATCCCGTGAACGGTTGCAAGTCCGAGGCCCGTGCCTTTACCGCCGTCTTTGGTCGTGAAGAAAGGTTCGAAGATCTGCTGCAGCGTGGTCTCATCCATGCCGCAACCGTTGTCGCGCACAGCCATGACAACGTAGCGCCCTGGCTGAATCGCCGAATTCGTCCCGATGACTTCTGTGCCGACGACCAAGTTGAATGTCTCTATGGTCAAACATCCACCTTTTGGCATAGCGTCGCGTGCGTTCACCGCGAGATTCATGAGGACCTGCGAGAATTGGCTGGGGTCGATCCGCACGAGATCCAAGTCATCCGCCAATCGCGTTACCAGTTGCACGTCGTCACCGAGAAGTCGACGCAGCATCCTGGTGATATTAGCAACGATCGAATTAAGATGGGTCACTTCCAATACGAGTCGTTGCTTGCGACTGAAAGCAAGTAGCTGGCGTGTTAGCTCCGCGGCGCGCTCGCCCGTCTGTCGAATGAGATCGATCAAGCCGCGCGCTTCGTCATCGACCGACGGAAGTTCCAGAAGCAAGTCACAGTTGCCAAGCATTACCGTCAGCAGGTTGTTGAAATCATGTGCGACGCCCCCTGCGAGTCGGCCGATCGCCTCCATTTTCTGCGCCTGCCTCAACTGCTCTTCTGATTTGTGCAGTGCGTCTCTGGCCAACTGCAATCCTTGCTCCATCTGCGCTTTTTCTTCAAGAACACGGACGTTATCGAGGCTGGCCGCAATCGCAAATTTCGTCAGATTCTCCGTCGCCTTGACGAACAGCTCCGAGAATGAATCGCAGGAGCCAAGGTCCACCTCGATCAAGGCCGCAAATTCATCGATTCTCTGGTTCAGGGATTCAAGAAAAGTGAGAAGTTGCTCGTGGTCCAAGCCAAATCGCTCGTGCGCCAGCGCCACTATTTCCCCAATCAGAATGGAGCGATCGAGTTTCCAATGCATCTGGGCTATGCGACTCGCGAAATAGAGGAGGTAGGCACGTGGTGCGGTGCCAGCCGAGGCGGCTTCGGGTCGATGATGAAACCGAATGGCATCCGTCAGCTCATCCGCCAAGTTCCAGCGTTTCAAGAAGTGGGCCGCTGCCTCGGCATGATCGACGCCAAGCTGCTCGATCTCAACCGTACATTGGTTGTTGACGAGAATCTCCGGTGCGACCTTCGCGACTAGTGCGTACCTTTCAGGAAAGGTTTCTTGCAACAGGAGTTCGCCAAGATCACATAAAAGGCCTGCTACCATTTCGCTGTCAGCGTCCGGCCATTTTTTCCTAGAGGCTACCTCACGACATACGATGGCCATCGTTACCGATGCTTTCCAGAATGCCTTCATTCGCTCAGCGGAGGCGTGGCGAAATCGCAACGAGGGCAAAGTCAAGCTTAACACCAGTGAGCGGACATGATTGAGTCCGAGGAGATTTAACGCGCGCTCGACCGACGTGACGGGTCGCTGCAATCCGAATAACGTCGAATTCACCAGTTTCAGCATCTTGCCGCAAAGCCCCGGATCGTAGCTGATGAGAGTTCCCAATTGGTGAATCGTGCAGTCTGGCCTGCTTGCCTGGTCCAAAATGCGCAGCGTCAGCGTCGGCGGCGTGGGCAGCTTTGGATTGTCCGCAATTTGTGCGAGAATGCTCTCGTTGCCCATGACACTGCCTCTGCCAAACAACCCTCGTGTCGGCATCGACGCCCTTAGGGGGACGGAACCCCGACCCGCAGGCAATTGCTCTGCTTGGCCGAAGGTCTACCGTGCGTAACGGTTATCGAAACTTTTCTAGCATTCTGGCTTTCTTGCAGATCGGATTGATGTATCTGGTCCAACCGACATGCCGGTAAGTCCGCCTGTACCGGAAAGGCGAGATCGAAACGGGCAACGCAAGATGCGGAAAGACCACGAAATAACGGATTTGCGGCGCGTTTTTCTTGGGTAAGTCGTGAAACCATCGCAAGCTGGGGTAGTTCGATTCGATGATGAATTCGTGTTGTTGGGTGAATTAGGAAAAAGACCTCTTGGCAAGAAAAGGAAGTTCGCTATGATCCTGCCTCATTAAACTCCGTTCAGAGAATCCACTGGTGAGTCCGTTTTTTCCGCTTTGAGAATAGCAGCGGAGTACTGACACACCAGTTCTTGCGGCACACCTAACTCTGCTTCGAACCAGGAGTCTGGAGGTGTCCGAACGCCCAGGAAGGGGGCCGGGAATGCGCATACGGATATTGCCTTTGAGAAACCAATGCATGATCGGTCTACTGCTTACCTTCACTGCGGGATGTACAGTTTCGATCCAGCCGTGGACGAAATCCGCCGTGCCGCCGCCGACTCCGCCGGGACCGATCCCCGAATCTGCCTTGCCGTTCCCCAATTCAGCGGGTTTGCAGACTACCTCCGCAACTCGCCCACCGAACACAAACCCGGGATTGGAGTCGCTCCTGCAGCTGAACAAACAACTAACGGCAGTCGAAGAGCATCGCAGTGCGCTACAGGAGCAAGTGCAGGATCTAAAGCGACAACTCAAGGACAAGGATGGAGAACTGCGCCGCGCGTCGCATGATGTGGAGGACTCAACCAAATACGTGAAGCGAACGCGTGAAGATTTTCGTCAATGGCAGACCGAAATGGATGAACTTCGCGAGCGAATCCGAAAACTCGAAGAGAACCGAGCGGCCCTCAGGCCATTGATCGACGAGATTCTTCATCAGCTCGAACGTGAGCGAGAACCCGGGAAACTCCCGGCGCTCCCCAAGTTGTCCAAATAAGGAATTGTGTTACACGATCGAAAGGGACACCTTGAGCGCCATTGACTCTAAATATCCGGTATTTGTTCAAGGGCTCTGAACCCGACAGGACGAGGAGGTCCGCTCAACCTTGTTGATGATTGGGAAAAAGAATTATGGTAAATGAAACGACTACGGCGCCGAAAAAAGGCAGAACGGGAGTGATCGTTTGGATACTGTTGGCGACCTTCGCAATCGGCGCGGGCGCGTCGGCTCCGTGGATCCTTGGGAGCCAGCTCGGGGATGTGCTCAAACCGAAGAAGGTGGAAACACCGAAGAGCAAGCATGCGGCCATCCTGTTCGGTGATGTCGTGGTCAACATCGGGGACGAGCGCCAGAGCCGGCATCTTCGCGTTAAACTCATGGTCGCCGTGGAAGACACGGACCTAAACGAAGCCACCGAATTGGTGACCAAGCAGAAGGCGTTTCTTAAGAGTTGGTTGATCGGCTACCTGTCGGATCAGTCGCATCAAGACGTGACGCGCAAAGTCGGAGTCAACCGTATTCGACGCGAGATTCGCGATCAATTCAACGCCATGCTCTATCCGAACGGTGAAGAGAAGATTGTGGATATCCTCTTCGACGAGTTTGTGGTGCCATGACCGCCTTACCGCATGATTTCACAAGGCCTGGACGCCTGGAGCCAAGCTGGCAGCACCGACTGACCGGCTGGTTTCGCGTTGCGTTTTCTCTGGCCAACAAGGCATGGGCCAAACAGTTGCCATTTGCGGTCGAAGCCTCCTTGCTTGACTTGGACGTTTGCTATCCACACCAAGGCCCCGCCGCAGTGCCCGAAGCGACCTGTGGCTATCGCGTCATGGTGGCTCAAGATCGATTGGCTACGTTCCTAGCTTTGCCTCGTTCCCTACTACTCCAGATTATTGCAGCCCTGCTCGGAGACAAAGAACCGGCGGAGCGCGATCGTGAATTCACTCCGATTGAGGAGAGCCTGGCCGAGTATTTCCTGGCGGAGTTCTGGCTTCCTTTTTTCCGTGAGGCCTGGCCCGGGGCCGAGGTACCGACCTGGCAGTTGCAGCCACGCGAAGCCAATCCGCGTTGTACTCGCGCCTTTGCATCGGCCGAGCCGTTGATTCAGATGAATTGGCAGATGCGCGGCCCATGGGGCGACACCAACGCGATTTGGTTTTTTCACCGAAAGGCCCTTGGTGAGCTGCTTGGAGAGACGGCCGCTTGCATGCAGGACACCGTTGCCCAGCCGATCATCGCAGCTCGGCGCGAAGCGATCGTAATCAACCTGCCAGTCCTTGTGGAAATCGCCCTTGGGAGCGCGGAGTTAAAACTATCCGAACTTTCTCGTCTGCAGGTTGGCGACGTGCTGTTGCTGGACCAGCGCCACGACGAGGAGATCATCCTCCAGGCAGGCGGCGAAAACCTGTTTCGTGGCAAGGCAGGCCGAGTCGGTTCATGGAAAGCGTTCCAGGTAGAAGGCATCGACGAGACCTAAACATGAAAGCGTTCAATCAAACCGCCGAGGCAATCGAGCCCGACGCCGCCTCGGCCGCATCGGTCATCGCCACGCTGGCGGAACTCCCCGAACTCGAATCCGTAGCATCCGGCGCGGCCCTCGGTTCGTTAAACCACGTGCTCGATGTGTCAGTGCGAGTCACTGCCGAGCTCGGTCGGGTAACTATGTCGATCGGAGAAATTCTGAAGCTCGGTCCGGGATCTGTTGTAGGTCTCGATCGCGGCGTGACCGAGCCGGTCGATCTCCTTGTTCAGGGCGTCCTATACGCCCGTGGTGACGTCGTCGTCGTGGACGAACGATTTGCCATTCGCATCCGCGAGATCATCGACCCGAAGCAGTCGCCACGAAAGTAGCCCAGGCTTATCGCAGAAAATCGAGCAAGCTCTGGCTGTTGAGACGGGCGAAGGTTGCCATCGCTACCTGCAACATTTGCTCGTGAGCTTGCAACTTCACCACGAGTTCCGGAAGATCGACATCCCCAAGTTCGCTGACCGTTTTCTTTGCGGCTGTCTGCATTTCCCGTAGGTGGGACTCCAGCGATTCAAGGCTATGCAGCGTCGCCGACTGCTCGCCCATCTTCTCAAGAACTCGATCGCCCACCTGATCCAGTTCACCGACAAGACGGGAAATTGTTGTGAACTGAACGTGCTCGGTGCGCTGATTGACGTTGCGAAGTTCATCACGCAACGTCATCAAGCTTTGAAACGCATCATAGGTGCCGGGGTGCTCCACGGTCTCGATTCCCGCCCGCTCAATTGCTGACGTGTCGACGAAGATCACGGCATTTGTCTGGCTGTCCCTGGCGATCTGGTCGGCGGTGAAGCTGATCGTCGTCGAACTGGCGCTGCCGTCAATGCTCATGACGCCATCGGCGGTAATGGCAACATCTCCGTCAAAATTCGGCGTGATTGCCGTCATGTTGAGATAAACTACATCGCCAGAGGAGTTGGTGACCTGCAGGTTTGTATCAGCGCTAGTGAAGGCAAACGTTGGGCCGCCATCCAGCGTTACAGTGCCGGCGCTGCCGAGGCCGGTCGTGTCGGTGATGTGTAACTGATGCATTCCCAAGGGCCCGAGGATTGTGTCTTTGGCTGGAGAGTCCAGGCCGGCCTGGACGCCCGAACCAACGGCAAACGTCGTGTTGGCATGCTGAAGTCGGAGTGCCCTCTGCCCGGTTGCCGTGTTCGTGCCGGCACCAGGTTTCGCTCCGGTCGTGCCGTAGAAGACCGGTGCCTGCCGCTGCCTCGCCATGAAAACGTCGATGCCTGGGTAATAAATCGCGACTTGCCGATTTCGCTCAACGATCGCCGCACTTGCCTCGTCGGCGCCCTGGTAGCGTACCTCCGTCGGTCGCCCCGCAGGGTTGGTGTTGGTTACGACAAACGGTTGCGATTTGCCGCCCGCACCGGAGAAGAGGTAGGTATCGTCTTGCTGCGAATTGGCCAGGTCGAGCAGCCGCTGCAACAAGGCATCCACTTGGTTTGCGAGGGCGTTAAAGGAGGCCGAATCGTTAACTGAGTGACTCGCTTCGATCGCGAGTGAGCGTGCTTCGGAGAACAGACTGGAAACCTGCTGCAACACCGACACGCCGCCGTTGAGGGCGGTGCGCGCCGCTAGAATGTTTTCGAGATGTGTACCGAGCGCTTGTTCCCGAGACGAGCTTTCAAGGATCGCAAGCGCAGTTGCCGGATCATCCGATACCTTGCTGAGGCGTTTCCCCGTGGCGGCCTGCGACTGCAGTCCCGCAAGCTGAGCCGTGAGCCGTCGGGTATCGTTGAGGGCCCGCTGCAGCGTGGTCTGTTGAGTAACGCGCAAATCCATGACATTCCCCGTGAATCAAAGCAAGCGAAATAGCTCGTCGAGAGTCTGGTTCACCGCCGAGATAAACCGCGCCGACATTTGATAAGCCCTTTGATATTGCACGAGCCGGATCAGTTCCTCGTTTGCATCGACGCCAGACACGCTCTGGAGTTGATCCGCAAGTTGGATGCCCAAGGATTGATAGGCACTTGAGCGAGCATCAGCATCCTGCACTTGACTGCCAACGGCGCCGATCAGGTTGTCGAGAAACAGACGCAGCGATTGTGTTTTTCCGTCCATCGCACTGCGGTCGCGCAGCGCAACCATCTCGGCGAGATTGGCGCCGTCGCGCGGCTGCCCAGTAACGGAGGCCGCAAATCGCTCCGGGTGCCTTAGCAAATCTGGACGAACACCAAGCCCACCCGAGTTGTCCCCGACGAAGAACGAATTCACACCCAAGGCCGGCAGAATCCCAGCGCTATCGGAGTCCGCCGCCACAAGAAGCTGGAACGAGTCACCGTCATTAGCTGTACCCGTGCTCAGACGCACCTGCACACCGAGCACCTCGGGCAGGCTAGTCCCGGCCTCGTAGCCTTGGCCGATGTTGAGTGTCGAGATCAGGACACCAGTGCCATTGCGAACTTCTAGTGCCAGGTTGGGTGTCGCGCCGACAACGCCGCTGCCCGCTATGCGAAAATCCAATGTGTCGTTGAAATTGCCGGTGTAGCGTCCTCCCATCGCCGGTATCGTCGTGCCGCTGATAGATTGCCCGTCGGGCGATGTCGAAAGATTGCCCGTAAAATCGAAGCCGTAGCCAGGGCGGGTGATGAGATTTAGCGTGCCTGCCTGTGGATCGACGACGGCTTGCAGATTGGGAATTGCGCTGATGGCTGCCGCGAGTGACCCGAGCGTCTGGGTGGTTGGATCGATGCTGATCCGATGCAACGAGCGCTGACCCGTCGCAAGATTGCTGACCGTGATGAAGAAGTCCCCAGCCTTTGGGGGAAAAGCGAGGCCCGCATTGGCCAGTGGGAGCGCCGGATTGACAAGCGTCCGAAGACTGGTCAGGCTTGTCATTGGTCCATCCAAACCGAGGCCAGTCGCATGAATACTGTCGATCTCGGTTACGAGCCCTTTCGCAAACGAATCAAACTGCGAACGCAAAGTAGGCAGGATCTTGTTGTGCAGAGCCAGTAAGCCCGCGAGTTTTCCAGCGATTGGATCGAACGCTTGATTTGAACCAGCGAAATGCACGATGAGACGACCCTGGTCGTCAATAGAGCTTGCCAAAGGCACCGCGGCGGAATTCAAAATCAGAGGCGCGCCGGCAGCGAACACGTTGATCTGCCCGAACTCCTGCGGAATCGTGCGCAGATCCACAAGCTCCGCGAGTCGAGCAATCGCCAGGTCTCGCTGATCCAGGAGTCCGGGTGTCGCCTGGCCGATCGCAGCTCCGGAGTGGATCTCTTGATTCAACCGGGCGATCTCGGTGGCGAGAGCGTTGACTCGATCCAGTGTCGCCGCCGCCTCGGCCCCGAGATTGGCGCCAAGACGATTGAACTCTTCGGTCGCCACGTTCAGACGATCGATCATCGCTGCTGCGGTAGACAAGACGACGCGGCGCTGGGATATACTTTCGGGCTGAGTTGTCAGCCGTTCCGATTCGTTGAAAAACCGCTCCAGCATATCGCGCAGGGACCCTTCGCCCGGATCGAGCAGTGTTTGCAAATGCTGCAGGCCTGTCAGTTGACTTGTCATGGCGTTTGCCGCCGACGTATTGCGAAGCACCGCATCCTCAAGCAGACGATCGACCACGCGCGTGAGGTTCTTGATCTCGACACCGGTGCCGTTCGAGGTGCCTGCCACTCGCGGAGCAAGGTCCGCAACCTGACGATGATAGCTCGGCGTATTCGCGTTGGCAATATTCTGCCCTGTCAGATCGAGCAATCGCTGCGCGACCTGCAAGCTGCTCAGCCCAATGGAAAGTGTTGACATGCCTCACCCGTGAATCTGAATTAGCGCACGATATTCCGATGTTTCGGACTGCCCGTGAGCCCCGTATCGACCCGATCCAGTCGCTGTCCCGGTCAAGTCTCGCAGCAATCGCTGGTAGGCGTCCAGGTGAATCCGCAGGTGGACCGACAAGCGGTGGTTCAGCGCCACCAACTCCTCCGCCATGGCTCGAACCCGGTTCAAGCGTTCAAACTGTGCGGCGTGCGTTTCTGTGGGTACTGACGCCAACAATTGAGAAAGACGAAGACTCTCCGGTGCAATTCGAAAATACCGGGCCAGCTCTGCGGAAAAACGTTGGCGGCGCTCGTGCATGGCGTCGATGAATCGCATGAATTCCTGATGACAATCGACCACTTGAGGCAACGCGCGGAGATCGTTCGATACTAGCGCGATCTGGATGTCACGTACCATGGGTAGGGCAGCGACGAGCAGACCCTCTTCTTCCAAAAGGTAGTCTGCGCACCAACCGCCGATATTCTTCATCATGTCGAGGCACTCCGTCGTTCAAGCTGGGCGCGAATCATTCTGCCGACTCCGAGTCCACCTGCCCGGCCGAGTTGTTCGCCCAAGAAGTGATCGAACATGCCCCCGAGAACGTCGCCAGGATCCTTACCAAACATCGATTCCCCATCCAGGGTTTGCCTCATCTGTTTGATCAAGATCGATGCGAACATACTCTCAAACGCCTGACCGACTGCGCTGGGAGAAGCGGTCGGATTCATGCCGGCGCCAAGCGAGACGGGGATTGACCTGCTTATCGGCATGTCAGTACGGCAGATACTGTCCATGTGAAGACACCTCCAGCTTTTTGGTTTAGATAAAGATCAGCTTGGCATGCAAGGCTCCCAGCCGGTCCAATGCCTCCAGTATCGCGATTAAATCACGCGGCGCCGCTCCGAGAGCATTCAGCGCTCGCGCGAGTTCGCTAACCGTCATCGTTCGTTCCAAAACGCGCATCATGTTGCCCTGCTCTGCGACACCGATTTGAGCACGCGGCAGGACAGCTGTTTTTCCTCTGCTGAACGGCAGCGGTTGAGCGGCAACGGGTTCGTTGCTCGTCACGATCGCCAGATTGCTATGGGTCACCGCTGCCGGGGAAATCTTCACCTGATGACCCGCAACAATGGTTCCCGTCCGCGCATTGATGACGACGCGCGCCGGCGAGTCTGGCGTGACTTCCAGCATACCGATGTCGCTGATGAACGAAACCAGATTCGTGCAGCGTTCGCTTGGAACCATAATGAGTACCGTCCCCGCATCGACGGTGTAAGCGGAGCCGGGGAATTTCTCGTTGATGGCCTTGTTGATGGCGCGAGCCGTGTTGTAGTCTGGATCGCGCAGTAACATCTTGATGGTGCCCTGACAGAGTACTTTGCCACGTGCTTCCCGAACAACCATGGGTCCTTTGGTGACTCGACCGACCGTTGGATGATTCTTTTGCGCGCTGGCGGCCGTGCCGCTTCCGCCTCCCGATGCAGAGAACGCGAATCCGCCGGTGGAGACCGCTCCCTGGGCGAGAATGTAGTCCAGCCCGTCTACGGCTTTCAGCGGGGTCATGATCAAAGTGCCGTTATCGATGCTCGTTGCGTCGTCCATCGCCGAGACCGTCACGTCGATTCGACTGCCCACGCGTGAAAAAGGCCCCAGTTCCGCGGTCACCATCACGACGGAGATATTCCCGGACTTCAGTACATTGTCACCTCGTCCTTCCATTTCAATCTTGGCGGTAATCATCAAACGCTGAAGCATGTCGATGGCAACTTTCTGGGTAAAGGAGCCCTTGCTCCCCGTTCCGTTGAGTCCGACGACGAGGCCGACACCGACGACATGGTTGCTTTGCGACCCCTCCAGGTCGGTAATATCTTTGATGCGCACGTTGGCCCGCGCCGAAGTGGCGCAGGCCCCCGCAAAGAACGCAACGAACACGCCTGAGCAAATCCAGCGGGTAGCATAGGTCTGCATAGGTTCTCCTTGGAAACCGTTCGGCAGGATAAGAAGCATCAATGCGGCCACACTTTGTTGAAAATTCGGCCGCCCCAGCCCTGGTTCGTATAACTCGACTCAGGCCCACGGCCCTCATAAACAACACGGAGATCGGCGACAAACTGGGATTGAACAATATTCGCGGGGCCGATGTCGGCCGGCCGAACGAGGCCGTAGATCCGCAGCGTGCGCATTTCACGGGCGATCATCCGTTGTTTACATCCCTCGACGACGAGGTTGCCATTGGGCGTTACTCCAATGACAACGACCGACAAACGGTCAGTGAATTTTCGATCGATCGTGCTATTGGCCTTACCGTCGAACTTGCGTTGCGAGGCCGATTGCAAGTCCAAGTCATAGGCGAAGCTCCGCAACGTTTGCCCTAGCGCAGACGAACTTCCTTTCCCGCCAACCGTCGCCGTGGCCCCGGTTTTCTTGTCCATTTCACGTTTTTCCTGCCCTTCAAAGCCAGTCGATTCCTCAATGGAAATCGTGAGGATATCGCCCACACTGCGTGCACGGTAGTCTTTGAAAAGATTCGCCATGTTAGGGTCGCGTCGATCCCAGATCGTTTGGGCCAACACAGTTTGTGGCAATGTCGCCGCGATCAGGAGCCCAAAACACAATCCTGGTTTTTGCATGGCCAGTTTCCGTGAGGTTTCTCAAGTACCCCGACTCAATACTCCACAACCACTATGCCGCGTGCTTCGATTCGCCCCGAAACGACCCGGTTCGATTCGATGTTGCGGACGCGAATCACATCCCCAATTCGGCCGTCCTCGATGGCCTCGCCTCTCACTTCGATGCGTGAAGAACCCATTTCAGCCACAATCCTCACCGAATCCCGTTGCTTGACGACAAGGCGAACCGAATCGCCTTTCGGATTCGGATTAGATACCGGGAGGATATCGAGGTCCTTGAGACTGTTTTTCGCTGCCATTGACGGCCTCGGCGTGAAGTCTAATTGCACAGGAACCGTGCCGCGCGTCTTGCCGTTGACAACGATAAGAACATCTACCCGCGCCTTTCCCGGCCGCTGCGGGGAATCCGATACGTTCGTGACATAGCGGATTCGATCACTCGGATCCACATCGACGAGCGGAATGATAATCGATTTTCCAGGGGTGACCGAAACATCAGTTGCTCGGCCGTCATTGTGTTGGCGCACCGCCGCCTCAGCGCTCGCAAGTATCTTGCGTTTGGTGATCAACTCGTCGGACTCCTTGACAATGCACTTTGCACTTCCTGCAATCCGAAATTGAGCCGCATCGACGCCGGCGAGCAGCAAACGATACTTGATGGTTTCCGCGTTAACCGTCGAACGGCTGGAGCCGAGCTTGAATTCGACGATATCCAACATGGCGCAGCGATGCCTTTGATCAAAAGGGCCGCCGGTGAGCTTGGCGACTTGATCCAATTGAATGATGGTGTCATCTACGGCAACTTCAGAGAGCAGCGTGATTATCAGGGGGGTTCTTGACGTGAAGGAACCCTGTGCGACTGCCGGCGTGACGCAAGCGCCGAAAAGCAACGCCACAAACGCGGCGAATACCGGAAATAGCGTAACGAATCGAATCATGGCATGTTACCTGACAAGGTCATTCGTCTTCCCCAACATTTCGTCGGCGGCGCGAACCGCCTTGGTGTTGAATTCGTAAGCTCGTTGCGCCTGGATCAGATTGACCAGTTCCTGAACGACCTCAACGTTGGAGCGTTCGAGATAACTGCCGCGCAGGGTGCCGACTCCGTTCTGTCCGGGAGAGGCCGTTTGCGGCGTGCCCGAGGCCTGCGACGCGGCGAACAGGTTGCGCCCCTCCGCGCTAAGGCCGGCTGGATTCGCAAAGCGGACAAGATTCAATCGGCCGATCTGTGTCGGTGTGTCCGGTGCGCTGCCTGTCGTGACGGAAACGGTACCGTCGGCGCTAACTGCGAATCTCACGACATCGGTCGGCAGGGAGATGGGGGGATCAACGAGATAGCCGTCCGAGGTAACCAGCTGGCCCTGACCGTTGGGACGAAACGATCCATCGCGTGTATAGCGGAACCCGCCGTTTGGATGCGCAATCTGAAAAAACCCGTCGCCTTCTATGGCGATGTCATATTGGTTGCCAGTGCTTTCGACGGGACCGGCGCCGAAGAGGCGTGTAGTGCCGGCGACGCGGACGCCGTTGCCTATTTGAATCCCCGTCGGTGTTTGCTGGCCCTGCACGGCCAATTCACCTGGCTGCCGAATACGGGCATAGATCAGATCCTGAAACTCCACCTGACTACGTTTGAATCCCGTAGTGTTCATGTTAGCCAGGTTGTTGGCAGTGTTGTCCAGCACGAGTTGCTGGGCGGCCATGCCGGTCGCGCTGGTATGGAATGCACGAATCATACGGAGTTCCTTCTCAACGAAACGTCATAAATTTTGAACGCGCGTGTTCTGGCCGACAACATCGGAAAGCGCACGCATGGCCCGTTCCGCAGCCTCATAGAAACGCATGCCGACCATCATCGACACCATTTCTTCGACGGCCTGTACATTAGAGCCTTCACGATAGCCCTGCTCCACGCGCACCGAGCCGGGCTGCGGCGCCTCCGGCGCGTCACCTTCGAATAGGGTGCTTCCAACCCGCCGCATTGTCTCGGGCCGTGCGAACCGGGCAAGCTGCAAACGCCCGATTTCGGCGCCGTTGGTGGAAAGGGTCCCATCGGCAGCAACGGTGACCGGCCCGGCGTTCGCTGGAACCGTGAGTGCGCCGCCTTGACCGCGCACGCGATAACCCGCGCCGCGCGACTGAAGTTCGCCACTAGGACTCAACCCAAATACGCCGTTACGCGTGTAGACTGGACCATTTGGTCCATCCAAAACGAAGAATGCGTCGCCAACCAAGGCCAGGTCGAAAGGACTGTTGGTTTGTTCCAAAGGTCCAGAATCGAAGCGTGTGAACGACGTTTGATTGCCTGCGTTTGTCGAACTCGGCGTGCCGCGGTTTTCTGGAGTGTTGGTATTGGAGGCGGGGCCAACGTCGAATACCAATCCTTGCCGACGGAATCCCGGCGTCGTGACGTTGGCCAGGTTATCGGCGATGATTTCCTGGTTTCGTGCCGCGCTTTCCATTGCGCCAGCGACACTGTAAAGACCTCTCAGCATGGCTCCTCCCTCCGTGGAGATATCCTGCGATTCCTAACCAACTAGCAATCCGTATGCCACGCAGCTTGTGCATAGCCAGGGCCCAGAAAATCTGGCCGTTCTCTCAGATTCTACAGAGGTTATGTCACACAATTGGAAAAGGAGCAGAATTGCTGGTAATACAATTGGCGAAAACATTTCGGGGCGACTGCGAATGTTCTTCCGATCTCATGCAGTTAGACATACGAGTGGGTCAGCGGTGAGCGACGGAATCTCTCCTCTGTTCTCCAGGCCGACCGCCTGGTCACGGATCGCTTCAAATCCTTCGAGCAGCATCGCAAGAATCCTTCGCGCTGCGTGGATATTCTCCAATGCGCCCAAGGTGAGCTGATGGGCTACAAATTCATACAGGCGTAAAAAGTTGACTGCCGATGGATCGCTGTTGCCGGCCCATCCGGCCGACAGACTGGACACTATCAACTGTGTTTCCGCGAGCAGCGTTCCTGTAGCATCGGCACGCTGATCGACGAGCAAGGCGCCGGCGCGCTGAAGGCGATCCAGTGCTTTGCGATACAAGGCGACGATTACATCCACACGTGACAGAGTCGGCGTGCAATTCCGCTCGTAGACATTCACTGGATTCATCGCTTACGTCTCCTGATTACTTGGGTTGCAAGCTCCCGGCCTGTGCTGTGAGAAAGTTGCTCGCGGACCGTAATTGACTTAGCGTACGTTCCATGGCCGCGAATTGTCGCAGCAAGCTCTGGCGGCGAGTCTCCATGGCCTCATCGACGACCGCCTTCTGCCGATCGAGTTCCTGAAGCGACTCGTCGAAACCGTCATTGAGCGTTTTCATTCGCCCGTGTACTGGGTCGAACATGCTGGCCAACACGCTATCCAATCGGGACGCAACGCCCCTGGAAACGGTGACGTTGGCCGTGATCCCTGTGCCGACCTGTGCGGGAGTCAGATTCACTCGCAACTGCATGTCGGCCGTATTCGCATTGGCGGAATTGCCGACCAGGAATTGACCAGTGCCAAGAGCCGATTCTGCGCTGCCATCGACTGAAAAACTTCCGACGACATCGCGACCTTGCGCCGACGTCCCAGCCGCGAAACCCAATGAGGTGACGGCTGTGCCGCTGTCTAGGGTCACCCGCGAGGCGGACCCGAAACGATCGGAAACGAGTCGCAGTTTGTCGCCGAGGATATCGACGAGCACCTTCCGGCCCCCAAGAGTTGTGTCGCCGTTGATGGCGGACTGAACCGTTTGCGCCAGGGCTGTCGGAGTGTAGGAACCGTTCGGCAGCGTCAAGAGGCTTGACGTCACCCCGTCCACAATGACCTGCAGGGTATTGTTGCCGGTACCGATGACGGTTGACGCCGCCATTGCATTGGTGGCCAGAAGCGTCGCTTTGTCAGCTGCTTGTGTGATCTGGACGCTGTAGGGCGTCGTCGAAGCGCGGGACTTGGTACTACCGGTGACGAACTCGATGCCTGGGTTCGACGATTTTCCGGTCAACGCAAACAACTTGTGCACGTCGTCCAACGTAACGCCCGCGCGGGCGCCGGTCAACACCTCCATGAGCTTGGCGTCATTGACCGTCAATCGTCCTTTGTCATCTGTGGTGATGCCGAGCGCTCCAAGGTAGTTCATGCCCGGGCGTGCCCCGTCAACGACGCTGGTAACAACGGAACGAATCTGGTCCTGTATGGTAAGCGCCTGGCGATTGCCGAGTAATATGCCGGCTTGCTTCGTTTCGGCATCGAAGTTGGTCCGCTCATCGATGTAACTCATCACGTTGTTGAATGCCGACACGAAATCCTGGATGCCCTCCTTCATCTTGTCGGTGTCACTTGAGACGGTTAGAGTAATTTCCTCGTTCGGGTCACTTTGTCGTACTTGGACGGCAACGCCTGAAATGAGGGAATCGAACTGGTTCTTTGCGCTCGTAACAATCAACGCGCCGCTTCCGGAACCAAGCGTTACTGAAGCATCGCCGGCGTCTTGAAGGACCGGGGTAAATGCCTTCACGTCGAATGTATCTCCAGCCACGAGCGTGCCGGCAGCGAACTGAATACGAATCCCCTGCGAGACATCCTTGAACGAGTTCACGTCAGCCTGATTGATGGTAATGGTCCCCGTATTGGCGCCGGTCGTGTCGCTGTATGCGATGGCGATACCGTTGTCCGTACCAACCGTGCCGCCGTTCATGACAGTGAAGTGGTAGTTATTGTTCGAGGAGCCGACATAGCCCGCGCCCGCGTTGGAAAGACTAACGGAGGTGCTCGTATTGGTGGTTGTGGTAAGAGCGCTGCCGATCGAGCCGCTATCGAAGACGGGCTTCGTCGCGCCAGCTCCGGAAGCGCCAAGATTGTTTGTGATGACAATGCGATTGGCGGCCCCGGTCGCTTTCGCCGCCAGTACAAGGCGATACGACTGCCGCCCCTCTCCGGAGCCGTCGTTAACGACGCTAGCCGTCAACGAGGTGCCGGAGTGATTGAGCGCGTCGGCAAGCCCTTGCAGCGTGTCGTTCGACGAATCGACGGTGACGGTCGTCATCGCATCGCCGATCTTGACCTGCAACGTTCCTTGCGTCACCTTGCTGGTAACCGAATCGAATCCCTGCGCTGCGACGAGATGTGCTCTGGCAAGACTATTCACACGCAGCGAAAAGACTCCTGGAGCGGCACTGCTGGATGCTGCCGACGACAGGGCGTCGGGATCGCTGGATGTCACCTTGCGCGCGTCGAACAAGCCATTTTGAGTTCGTGACAGTTGCGTCATCTGGCCTTGCAAGGCCAGGAGCTTGGCCTCGATTGCCTTGAAAGCGGTCTGTTCGTTGGCAATTCGGCTTTTGCGCTGATCGATAACCTGGATGCGTTGCTGCTCGATCGCCAACAGGCCCTGGACAATGTTGTCGGTATCAAAGCCGCTAATCAGGCCATTGACGGAAAGCCTACCCGTGAATAACGATGCCGTTGACGCAGCGGACGATGCCGAGAGTATGCTCATGATCCATTGAACCTCGCGGACAAGCAATATCCCTGAACGGGCAAATCTACCACAGGTTTCAGCTCACGACATCACCGCGTCAATGATACCAAAACCGTCCTTTTGGGAGCGCCCATGGAAAAATCGTCAAAGCTTCACAACAAAAAGGAGGGGCGAACCGAAGGCGCGCCCCTCACGGAGTACTACACATTTCCGGGGGGGTTTAGCCGCGGAGTAGGCCGAGCACGAGTTGTGCGGTCTGGTTCGAGTTCTGTAGCACGGTCGTGCCGACCTGCATCAGCACCTGATACTTGGTGAAGTTGGCGGTCTCGACGGCGAAGTCGGTGTCACGGATCACCGATTCGGCAGCCGTCGTGTTCTCAAGAGTCGTACGAAGGTTGTTGGCGCCCGATTCGAGCGTTTGCTGCTGGATGGCGCCGAGACGGCCGCGAAGGTTTGTGACATCGCTGATGGCCTGGTCAATGACCTTGATAGAGTCCTGGGCGCCAGCCTGGCTGCGAACATCGATAGCGTTGAGGTTGGAGAACTGCACGCCGGCGACGTTCAAGCCAAGCGCACCCGTGCTGACTTTGTCCACAGCAACCTTGACAGTCTGATTGGCATTGGCGCCGATCTGAAAGACAAGCGATTGGTCAGTGATGGCAACGTTGCCCTGCGCACCGGTCACCGAGGTCGTGGTGCTACCGGATGCAAGCGAGAAGGAGACGGCGATGCCGGCGGCGCCGGCGCCGGTGTTGCCCGTCAGCACGTTTCCATTGCCCGTGGCCGCGAAACCGCCGATGGTGCCGGCGACATCGACGCCCGACGCCGTAACCTGCGTGGTGCCGAAGCCAGTGGAGGTGCCAGCGGCAGCGACGTTGGATTGCACGGTGACTTTCGAAGCCGATCCAAACTGTGTATTGTAAAGCCTTGTCGCGCTGCCAGCACCGACCTCGGCTGTCACGCCGGTTTGACCGGTGAACTGATTAATCGTCGAGATGACCTGCGCCTGAGTCTGGCCAGCCGTCAGCGAGATCGATACGCCGTTGATGGTCAAGGTCTCATTCGCGGCCAGCGCGCCGGACTGGGCAGTGCCCGCGGTCGTGTTGGCTCGCTGGGCGGCCGTGGTGACATTGACTGCGAAAGTGCCGGTCGGCGATGTCGAAAGCGCACGCAGGAAAGTCACATCCGCATCATCCGAGGTGCCTGCCAATCCTGCCGAGCCGTCGAGGATCTTCTTCGTGCCAAACTGCGTGTTTACTGCGATGCGATCGATTGTGGAAAGAGCGTTGGCCACTTCCGCCTGGTTCGCCGCCTGAGCGTTCGCATCATTGACGCCGCTGTTGGCCGAATCCAACGCCAGCGAACGAATTTTGACCAGCAGACTGTTCACCTCGTTCAGCGCGCCTTCGGTCGTTTGCACCATGGAAACCGCTTTGGACGTGTTGCTGATCGCGGTGCGCAAACCCGCGATTTGGGCCCGCTGTTGTTCCGAAATCACCAAAGCGGCTGGACCGTCGGCGCCTCGATTGATTCTCAGACCAGACGACATTCGTTCCAGGGTCTTCGACAACATTCCTGAGGTGTTGCTGAGGTTGTTCTGCGCGGTCAGCGACGCGACGTTGTTCGTGATGGCGAGACTCATGGTTTACGTACCCTTTCCACAAGGTGATTCCACTAGGATGCTGGGAACGGTCTAATTGACCCTTTGCGCTACTAATTCCTTGTCGAAGTGGTTTGCGATCACTTGCGTGGCTGCGGAACGAGAAATTGAAATGCAGATGAGGTTAGCCAGCCAAATCGCTACAACCGGCATCCTTCGCACGTTCGACAGAACTGGACCGGCTTCATCGGCAATGCCACAAGTCTGGAGTACAGATGCACCAAATGGCAAACGATCCGTGTTCTGCAACTCTCTGAGCCCTGGAGAGTTCTACCGGTCGTGGCGATCGTTTGCCAACCCGTAATCTCGGGTATCCCAACGGGTATTAACTCGGGTAGTGCCGGAATCCTCATGAGCCTTGTACCGATTGGCAAATCGTGCGCGCGGGTTTCTGAATCGTCCTGCTGTTTCTGGTAGCTGCGTAGGCGACCCATTCAATCGAGCGAATTCAACATCGCTTCGGCCGTCTTCACGGCGCTGGCGGGCGTTGCATACTCGCCTCGACCCAGGCGTGCCATGGCTGCCTGAACAAGGTCTTCGCGAACATCGGGCTGATGCCCTACTTTTTCGAGCAGCAGGAGCCACTCAGGTGACGGAGTGTACATATTGGCTTCCTTGCTTGGGCCCTGCACCGCCACGTCACGGCCAGGTGGGGACGTCGTCTGCACCGGTTGTTTTGGCGTCGTCGGACTGTTGGAAATGCCGTCGTTTGAGACCTTCATCATTAACCCCTCGCGTTCATGTGGCCGCCTATCTTATCGAAGAAAGTGCGCAGGACATGCGGCGCTACTTAAGCTTCTCGGCTGGTTTGACCGATCTTCTTGAGGACTTTGCCTATTCGGAAGTTCATGCGGGATAGAGAATCAATGGCGATTAGCGAAGCCCAATCCAGAGGCCCGGAACCGGCTGCGACAGGCACCCCTGTGGGGTCGGGCCTCGCCGCGCGCTTGCGCATTTTCCTGTACCTGCTGGTATTGTTCGGCGGCGCATTACTTGTGAGTTCGCTGATTCGGGCGTTATCCGCCAGGCATGAGGATCCGCCTGAAATCGTGAGTCCTGAACCAAAGAGAACTGAGAAATTCGCGAGTCATGCCGAAAACCTCGCCCGTGGCGACCAGGCATTGCTCCAGCACCGTTTTGCGGAAGCGATGTCTCTCTATCACGAGCTCCTCGAAGTCGTCCCGACATTCCTCCCTCTAGTCCACTATCGCCTTGGCCTGTGTTTTGAATCTCTTGGCCAATCGGATAAGGCGATCGCCTCCTATCGCAAAGCAATTGGCGTCACCTCGTCGCATCCGCTGACAGTCGCTTGTCAATTGCGTGTCGCTTCCTGCTTGATGCGGAGTCAGAATCACATTGATGCCCGAAAATTACTCTCCGCTCTCCTACTCGATGAGTCGATCCACGACAAGGTTCCTTCCTCGTTGGTCTCCGATGCAAAATATCTCTTCGCGCTGTCGCTTTCCCGCCAAGCGTTTGCTGAGGTGACGAACCGAGCGACGCAAGAGCAAATCGCCCCGTTTACGGACGTTGCGATTGAGATCCCGTTTTACCTGGATGAGATCACGAAATTGGTTCCACAACCCAAGAAGGAGGTCGTGGGACCGCCCCTGGCGCCGTTTCTCGTTGATAAGCGTGCGGACGGTCGAGACGCTTTTGTCCGAAATATAGAGCAGACCGCACAACCGGCCAGGCAGCTGCTTGACAAGTTGCTCAGCGCTGGCGGCATGAAGGCCGAATGGACCCCACAGGCCGAACGACAAACTGAACAGCGGCGCCTTACTGTCCACGTGCGTTCCTGGGGTTTTGCTGATCTCGTGGAAGTCATCGCCGATTCACTCGACCTCATCTGCCAATTCGAAGGCGATGTGATTCGTTTCGCGACCGACGAGGACAGCCATGTTGCGAAACACGCTTTCCTTCGTCGCGAACTGGCGCAGCGGGCGCTTGCGGCGGCGATCAAGGCCGATTCGAGGCATGCACTCGCGCCTGCGAGTCACCTCGAAATCGGCTCCTGGCATGCGGAAGCAGGCAGGCATGTCTTGGCCGCGAACAGCTATGCACGCGTCATTCGCGAGACGCCGGCATCGCCCTTCGTCGTCCTGGCTTATTTCAATCGAGCCCAGACTCACCTGCGCGCACATGCATTCGCTGAAGCGCGAAAGGACTTGTTTTCGGTTGTCGATCATGCCCCCGGGAGTGAATTTGCGCTCCGCGCGCACCTTCGCCTCGGGCTGCTCTGCTTGGAAGAGGAGAACAGCAAGGAAGCTATTTTCCTGCTGCGCCGGACGGAAAAGCTCGCACCGCACTCCGGGCATCACCCGATCGCGTCGTTGACCTTGGCCGCAGCCTATTTGACTCACGGCGAACCCCATCAGGTGCATGCCATCCTCGAACGCAATCGCCGGGTCATGAATCAACCGCCGTACAAGGGGCAGGCCGCCTTTCTGGATGCCTTGGCACGATATTACACGGCGAAAGGAACTCCCGCACATCGCAGAGAAGCGGCCGATGTTCTCAAGACGTTGTGGCAGATGGTTGATCCAACTCTCCTTGGGCCAATTGGCTACTGTCTTGCAGCCGAGGCATACGACGAAGTCGGGTTTCCAGACCAAGCGGAGCGTCTCCTGCGGCAGGCAGCCACCCACACGCAAAGCCCGATGATGCCCTTGGTTGATCTCAAACTCGGAGCGATTCTGTTGAAACAAGGCCAACGGGAATCTGCGAAATTGCTGTTCGAGAAGGTCGCGCAAGGATCGTCCGCCGCCAGCGGCCGGGCTCGTTTCCAACTTGCTCGACTCGATTTGATGGAAAAACGCTGGCAACCATGCATTGAGAGATGCCGGGCGCTGTGGCGAGATCAGTCGTTCGACGAACCGCTGACGCTACTTGATGTGTGGGGGTCCGCTCTGGAAGGATCCGGAGACTTCGTGAAAGCCGCTCGATGTTTCGCGGGATTAGCCCCGGAGTGACTATCCAACGAGCCGTTGTGCCTCTCGATTTCGATGGCGTACTTGGCGTTGCATTTCGAGCATGAAACGCCAAATGACTTTCTCTTGTTCTTCGCGTTTATGCATCGTCGCAGGGTAGAGAAAACGAAAACCGAAAAACGTCCCTTTTTGTTCCTCGGCGTAGACACGCTCAACTCGAATAGTCGCCAGGTTTTCGCCGTCCGCCAAAACCAGTCTGGCAACCCACCTGTCGCTCGTCGATTGGCGGAGGGTTTCCGATTCGATGCAGAGTCCGCCAATTGAGAGGTTGACTATCCTCCCAACAATTTCCGACGTTGCGTCTGACGAGGTTAACGCAACCGTCAAGCGTTCTGAAGGTGAGAAGGGATGGCGGTAGTCGCGCCGGCGATTTTCCATGATGCTGCTGACCTCCCGTCGTTTTGCTCTCGCTACTTTGCTATCGGCAGGTTCTTGTCTCCCGTTTCACCTAATCCACCTCTTTCTGCGATCCTGGCCAGACTGTTATTGTGTGGCGTGAAAAATTCAGCTACCAGCATAATTGCGGTGACTTTCTTAACTTGAGAGTAAGGCTTGGTTAATCCCGTGCTTCACCTGATGCCGAAGAATCAACTTATGCGGGGATTCATGGCAGGCATTATCGTGGCGATCTACCTCACAATCGAACCTGTGACCGGGTTCGCCTACGGCCAAAAAGACTTTCCGCCGCGCCCTCTGCCCCTTCTTGAAGAAGATTGCACAAAATTCTCGACAGTAGAGCTTGAACGGCTCTTGGGCCAGCTCAAGTCAGAACGAAGCGGCCTGGATTCGGAGTGGAAGTCTCTTTCCAAGCGACGTGGCTTACCGAAAACCTTCTCCGACCAGGATGAGCAGCACCTTCAGCTGCAACTCAAGAAAGCACTGCGGTTGATCCAACAGAGCCAACGAGAACTCAAACCGATCAACGATCCGCTTCAACCTCCCAATGCAAGTAAAACTGACGACGCCGAGCCAATAGTCGAAACACCGAAGTCCAAAAACGCCGCCGACAAGTCGAATGTCAAACCGCCGGTTGAAACCAAGCATCACTGGCGGGCCGACCCCTTGTTACTTGCGCAAGCGTTGTTCCGTTCTGAGAGATACGCCGAAGCGCTGACTGCCTTCCGGTTGGTCGATCTGAAGGGAAAAAAAGCTGAGGAGCGCGTGCCGATTCAGTTCCTGATTGCGTCATGCCTGCTACATTCTGGAAAGAATGAGGAAGCCGCCGCCTTGCTGCGCGAGACTGCTAATTCACGTGGCGACGAACGATTCGCCGGCTATGCCCAATGGCAGCTGGAAGTGATGCGCTGGCAGCGTGAAGTCGATGATCGGCTCCAAAACATACGGCAGCGCCGGCAAACCACGGAGAAGTTGCCATGACGGGTGCCATTCAGTCACTGGAATTTCGCCTGACTAAGGGTTATCAGGAGCAATCCAAGGCATACGCGGACGCGATCCGTGTTCTGGAGTCGGTGCAAGACTCCGTTGTCCAAGAAAATGGCGTCGATGAGTGGCTCGCAGACTTGCAAGCGGCTTTGAACCAGGTGGCGTCCGTCGACCTGGCCATGGCAGACGACAAGTCGGTCTGGACGGAGTCCGGACGGGTGCCGGGCGAAATAATGCGGAACGTACTTGATTGCCTCGGTGAACAGATTCGCCGACTCTCGGGCTTGGTCGAGGCTCGAATCGCTGCAATGACATCCGTGCGCCAGCGCTTGGTGCCGGAATTTGACAGCTACATTCAACGAAACAGAATGCTGCATGCATACGAACAACACGGCCGACCTTCATGATCAACACGATTGTCTGACTGCAAATTTGTATGGCGTTCAGAACTAAATCGCGGAAAAAAAGGAAATGAAGAATTCGCCCTTATCTCGTCAAACCGGACCGGCCGAACGGAATACGATTCCGTTTCCGGGTGCTATTCCGGCGTCCCTACCCAATAAGGAGGGCGGACGAATCGTACTGCAGGATCCGGAGTGTGGCGAGGCGCGCGTGCTCGTCGCGTGCTCCGATGCACTCCTGCTCGCGCTGACGAAGGCAAGGCACATCGCGCGAAGCAAAGTCCCCGTTCTCATCGAGGGTGAAACAGGAACGGGAAAAGAGCTGGTCGCCAGGTTGATTCATGAGCACAGTCCTCGACGCGAGCATGCGCTCGTACAGGTAAACTGTGCGGCCTTCTCGGAGAATCTTGTGGAGAGTGAATTGTTCGGGCATGAAAAGGGCGCTTTCACCGGGGCAGATCAACGGCACTTGGGATACTTCGAACGCGCTCACGAAGGGAGCATCCTTTTAGATGAAATTGGCGAGATGCCTCTCAAGCTGCAAGCCAAGCTGTTGCGAGTACTCGAAGAGGAGTTGTTCGAGCGTGTTGGTGGGGAGAAGTTGATCCAAGTAAATGTTCGGCTGATCGCCACGACCAATCGAGATCTGGAACAGGAGGTCGAGTTAGGACATTTTCGCGGCGACCTTTTTTATCGTCTCAATTCAATGACGGTACGGTTGCCTCCCTTGCGTTTACGCCGACAAGAGATTCCGCCGCTCGTGACCTATTTCATTGAACGGTATGGCAGTCAAGGAATCGTGCCAGTTCACGAAATTTCACCAAGAGCCCTGCAACTATTGCTGGACTACTCCTGGCCTGGAAACATCCGCCAACTCCGAAATGTGATCCATCATGCGTGCGTGGTCGCCCAACAGGATCGAATCGAGCCGGCAGATTTGCCAAACCTGGCCGAACCCTCACCAGGACATGCTGCTATAGCAACGCGGCAGACATTGGCTGAACTCGAAAAACAGGCGATCTTGGAAACGCTCCGCGTGGTAGGAGGAAATCAAACGGCGGCGGCATTGCGGCTGGGGGTCACAACGCGAACCCTGCAAAACAAACTGAAAATCTATCGTAAGGAAAATGCCGCCTGACGAAAACTGGCAGGCCGATCCTGACGCCGCGCCTCCACCAGGTGATGGCGATCGTGCGCGCCGATCGTAAATTCTTTCAATCTGTCCCCATGTGTGGTTTCGGATTGATTTATGGAGAAGCAAGACAGCATTGCACTAAGCCTCCAACTCAATTCGGTCGATACTGCTGCTATGACCATCACAACCGGACGTATTGAGTTGTTATCGCGTTTGCTGGACGTGGCAGCGATGCGCCAAGATGTAATCGCGCAGAATGTAGCCAATGTCAACACCCCCGGTTTCCAAACCCTGGACGTCAGCTTCGAACAGGCGCTGCAAGAGAGATTAATGACGGATCCGAGCGCGGCGGCTTTGGAGATTCAACCGGAGATTGTCGCCGGCACAGGGGGCATCGAGCGTGCGGATGGTAACAACGTGGATATTGATCTTGAGATGGGGCGCCTCCAAAAAAACGGGATGCTGTTCAGGATTTATGCCCAGATCATTGCGAACGAACTTGCCCAACACCGCAGCGCCATTACCGGACGTTAATTTTGCGGATGAGAGGATTCTTCGATGGCCTTCGACAACCTGCTCGCGGCTGGCAATATCAGCGCCTCCGGAATGACCGCGGAGCGGCTGCGCATGGAAGTCATTGCCAGCAATATAGCCAACGCAGTTTCGACGCGCAGCCAGGCGGGCGGCCCCTACCGCCGCCAGGACGTGCTCTTTGAGGCGATCTTGAACGACCAAGCCAGCGGCTCAGTTCCTCTCGGGTCTCAGTTCGGAGGCGTTCGCGTCGTCGGCGTCGTCGACGATCCATCGGATCTGCCCCGCATCTACGACCCAGGCCATCCAGATGCCGATGACACTGGTCACGTGACCATGCCGAACGTTTTTCTGCCAATGGAGATGGTCAACCTTATGACGGCCTCGCGCGCCTACGAGGCAAACCTCAAAGTGCTGCAAACGCTTCGGCAACAGCTAGAGCAAACATTGGCGCTGCTGAGGTACTAACACCATGACCGTGAACTCCGTGTCGCTTGCTACGTCGCTGGTGTCGCAACTGGGGACCACGCCGCCAGCCGCTCCCAGTGGCAGCGGCGCTTCCTTTGCCAGTCTGATTGATCGGCTCGCGGGGAGCGCGGCCGAAAGCCATGGCGCCGCAGAGTCTGCCGTGCGAGACCTTGCCTTGGGCCGAACTGAGAATCTTCACGGTGTCATGATGCAGGTGGCGCAAGCGGATCTTTCCTTTCGATTGATCCTTGAAATCCGTAATCGTCTGACGGAAGCGTATCAGGACATCATGAAAATGCAGGTTTAGCGTCAAGCCGCGTCGCACATCGAACGCGGGAGGAATAGATCCTCATGGATAAATACGCCCAACAAGCGAAGGAACTATGGAGCCGCTGGCAGGCGCTCAGTGCCGGCCGCAAATCCGCCTATGCCGCAATTGGAGTCATTGGTGTCGGTTTTGTCTTCATGGTGTGGTGGCTCGCGCAACCTGAGTATCGCGTCCTGTACGCCGGGTTGTCCGCGGAAGAGGCCGGCGCCATCACGAGCAAGCTCAAATCGAGCGGCGTCTCCTTCAAGCTCGCATCTGGCGGCACAACGATCCTCGTTCCCGCAGATCAGGCAATGCAGGTCCATCTCGATCTATCGGTGGAAGGGATTGCTGGAAGCTCAAAGATAAGCAAGGGATTTGAACTCTTCGACCAGCCGATGCTCGGCGCCACGCCGTTTAACCAGCACGTGAACTTTACGCGCGCGCAGCAAGCCGAATTGGCGCGCACCATCATGCAGATGGACCCAATCATTTTTGCGCGAGTTCAAATCGCTCGTCCCGAGCCATCGCCATTCATTCGCGAACAGAAGCCGACCACGGCTAGCGTGATGGTGAAGCTGCGGCCAGGCGCCACTCTCAATCGCAGTGCTGCCTCCGCGATTGCGGTACTGGTGGCCGGAAGCGTTGAAGGGCTTGCGAAAGAGAACGTCAAGATCGTCGACACGCACCTACGCGTACTTTCGGAGAAACACGACGCCGAATCGGGCATCGTAGGCTCAATGATTGAGCAACGCAAGGAAGTAGAACACTACCTCGCCGGGGAAGCGGAACGCATGCTCACGCATGTTCTGGGTCCAGGACGAGCCATCGTGCGCGTGACTGCCGAGCTCAACACCAAGCAGATGCGCGAGAAGAAAGAGATCATCAACGCCGATGGCAAGGTTGCCAAGACCGAGAAGATCACGATCAACAAGACAACTTCTAGTGGCGCGAACAAAGGCGGCGCTACGGGCACGTCAAGCAATCTCGGCAAGCCGGGCGGAGGCTCCGGAGCATCGGGCTCGACCAGCAACCAAGAAACCCAGCAGTCCGACTACGATTATCCACGCACGTTTCAGGAATGGCACAATAAGCATGGCTCGATCGATCGACTTACCATCGCGGCGTTCGTCGATACCTCTAGCGCGACCGGCAAGGACGCTGTCATCGCTCTTGCGGACGTGCAGGAAATCATCAAAAAGGCCGTCGGCTTCAAGAATGACCGCGACGAGATCCAGGTCACCCAGGTAAGCGTTCCCGTTGTGTCGTCGCAGTCGTTCGAGGAAGCATATGCCGGCCATCAACAATGGCAAATGATCCTGAGCATCGTGCGAAATGCTTCTATCGGCATGGTGGCGCTGTGCGCTTGTGTTATCGCCTGGGTGGCGCTGCGCCGATTCGCGGTATGGGCGCCGGCCGTGGCTACTCCCCAGCCGGACAAGCTGCAACGCATCAAGGACGAGTTGGATCGCAATCCCGAAATGCTTGCCAAGGTTCTCACTCGGTGGATCGACCGCTCCGAACCAACCGGCCGTGTGGCCGCCTAAGGAGGCTGAGCGATCATGGCGATAGATTCGATGAATGGGTTAGAGAAAGCCGCTGTGCTGCTTCATAGCCTGCCCGCAGAGATCGTCGAGAAAGTCCTGTACCACATGGACCCACGCAAAGCGGGCTTGGTCAAGTCGATTCTGGCAAAAGTCCAAGAACGACCCGATCTAAAAGAGGTTTTGGCGCGGGTGCTAGACGAAGCGGCTGAGGTTTTGGACTCGGCGAAAGATCCTCAAGGAAGTACCAGTCCGGAGCCCTCAAGAAATAAACAATCCGCCACCGAAGGCGTGAGGCACGGGGCCACGTCCGCTCCGCGTGGGGTGGAATCGGGAAGAGCTTCAAAGGTCAACATTTGCCTGAGCGGTTCTGCAGAGGCTGGACAGGACGACATGGAACTCCGCAAGAACGACCCACTTCGCGCCATCGCTGCGATGCCGCCGGCGCTGCTGACCCAAGCATTAGAAAGCGAAGGTGCACGCACGATCTCGCTCTTGATGAATGCCCTGGACATCGACGTGGCCGGCCATATTTACAAGCGCCTGACACCGGAAAAACGAAGGGAAGTATCGAAGCAGTTCCCGAACCAGCCGACCGTCAACGAAGACCTGCTCCGGCATGTCGCCCAGGCCGTGCTGCGAAAATGCGATGCCCTCCCCGCGAGTGCCATCGTCGGGGGCGAGAACCCGGATGCCCGCGACAAGCGCTTGGCATCGTTGCTGCGCAACCTGGATCGCGCGGACCGCATCGAGATGATCGCCGTCCTTGAGGAATCCGATGCCGCCCTGGCGGTCCGTATCAAGGAGAGACTCTATCAGTTCGACGACATCTTGCGCATGGAAAATGCCTCCGTGCAAAAGCTGCTCACCGAGATTGATATGAAATCAGTGGCAATGTCCCTGAGCGGCGCCCTTGATGTAATTCGCGACAAGCTATTCAACAACCTGTCGAAACGGGCACAGGACTCGCTCAAGGAAGAAATCGAGTTGAGCGGCAAGGTTCCTAGCGCAAAAGTCAGCGAGTCGCGGAAGGCAATCGCGGAAGCAATCCAGCGGCTTGATCAGCGAGGCGAGTTACTCTTGATCGAGTGATTTCCTACAAGTCGCCAGTGGTAAAAAAAGCATGCATCGACGGACCTTACAGCTGAAGAAACCGCTAGTTGGCATCCTACAGGCCACTCAGGAAGCCGCCGCGTTGCATGAATTGCCAAGCACGTCGAAACCCGGTACGCCTCATGAATCACTCGATGCTCAGGCAACGAATGCTTGGCTCCGCTCTCTCGCACAAGTTATCGACTCAGTGCGCGAACATTCGCGGAGTTTGAGAGTAGATATCGCCGAGCTTAGCGTAGAGTTGGGCGTCGCGATTGCGGAGCGCTTGCTCGCTTCCAGCCTTTCGGGCGACCGTCAAAGGCTCGATCAGATTGTGCTAGCTTTGCTCGAACGAGTGCAGTCCAAACAAGCGGTCGTGATCGAAGTAAGTCCAGCGGATCTTGCGCTCCTGGAAGTGCAGACCAAGGCAAATCCCGACCTACAGCGCATCGGCGAATCGTGTGCCTTCAAAGCAAATCCTGCATTCGCAAGAGGTCGACTGAAGCTTCAAACAGACGAAATGTTTATCGACTGGGACACGCAACGCTGCCTCGCGGAGATTCGCAGCGTATTGCTTGATGAGGCCTTCACGGACGCCAAATGAGCCAAACTGCACTTAGCCCTGAACTGCGCAAGCGCCTCCATTCGGCGATCGAAACTTACCAGCCCGGTCGCCTTGGCGGTCGCGTTATTAGCTCGCGCGGCCTGATGCTGACCTGCCGATTGCCCGCCGCGGTCAATGATCGCTGCGAGATTATTACAGGCCGGGACACGAGCTGTCTTGCCGAGGTTGTCGGTTTTTCCAATGACCTGGCCTACTTGTTCCTGTACGAGAACGGCGATCAGGTGCGGCCCAATATGCCAGTGATTAATCGCGGGCACGGCATCCAGGTCCCCACTGGCTCAGGATTGCTGGGCCGAGTGATCGACGGCATCGGTCGGCCGCTCGATGATCATGGCCCGTTGAAAGGATGCCGATTTCATCTGTCGCAGTTGTCGGCCCCCTCGCCTCTTCGGCGGACTCGCATCCGCGAGGTATTCACGACAAACCTGCGCGTCATCGACGGTCTGTTGACATGCGGCCGAGGACAGCGACTTGGCATCTTCGCGGGCAGTGGAGTGGGCAAGAGCACCTTGCTCGGTCAGATTGCCAAGTACTCGGACGCCCAGATCAATGTCATCGCGCTGATCGGTGAGCGCGGCGGAGAAGTGCGGCCATTCATCGAAGACTGTCTTGGTGAGGGCCTGCGAAAATCCGTCGTCGTCGTTGCTACATGCGATGAGCCCCCGCTCATGCGCGTTCGCGCGGCCCAGATGGCCCTGGCGATTGCTGACTCCTTCAGGCAACAGGGCAGTCATGTTTTGCTAATGGTTGACAGCCTGACGCGCCTTGCCATGGCGCAACGGCAAATCGGCATCGCCCACGGCGAGCCTCCCAGTGCACGCAGCTATACACCGTCGGTTTTTCAACTCCTTGCGAACTACGTCGAATGCATGGGGAATTCAGCCCATGGGAGTATTACAGGAATGCTAACTGTACTTGTGGATGGCGATGATTTTGACGAGCCAATCACCGATGCTGTACGATCCTTCGTGGATGGGCATATCATTCTCGAACGCCGACTCGCGGAGATCGGACATTTTCCCGCGATCAGTGTTGGTCACAGCGTAAGCAGGGTAATGAGCGACGTGACCGATGCCGCCCATCAGGAAGCGGCGCGGAAGATTCGCACGATTCTCGCAACCTACGCGCAGGCCGAGGATCTCATTCGCATCGGCGCCTATGTCCGCGGCAGTTCCGCGGCGGTGGATAGAGCAATCGATTTGCGTGAGCAGATAATTCCGTGGATCAAACAAGCAAAGGGGGAGCGTACTCCGATTCGAGAAACGCTCGAAACGATGCGACGGATCGCGGCGGAATGGTCCTTCTGAATCGGTGGATACAAGTCGTGAAACGCCGGCAGTTTCGATTGGCGACGGTGTTGCACTTTTACGAGGTGCAAAAACAGCGCGCCGAGTTTGAACTCCTGAAAGCAAGCAGAGTGCTACGTGACACGGATGCCGAGATCAAACAGCTTGAGGAAGAAATTGTCGCGGTGTCGGTAGCGGTGCAGGACGAGCAGACCCTGTCACTCAGCACAACGGGCTGGCTTGCCTGTTATCGCAAGGCCGACTTTTTGGGCAAGCGATTAACGATCACGCGCCACCGACGCCTTCGTGAGGCGGAATTCGTGGCCAAACTGGAGCAAGTGCGGCGAAGGTGGGCCGTCGCGGAGGAGACCCTTCGCTTCCTTCAACATGATGTTGTGACCTTCAACCACACTCAGGCCGACAAAGCGCAGCAGGAAACTTTGGATGAGACGGTACTTAGACAATGGCTGAGCAAGAATTCGGAAACACACAGTGATTCATGAAGGAGGGGCAGCCATGTCCCGTATGATTCTGTTTCTTTTTGTGGCCGTTCTTCTCTTCTCGCTGGCTGCTGGTGCATCGTGGTATTTGCAGCAGCGTCATGCCCAGGAACTTGATCAGGCAAAAGCCGGAGATGACAAGGCCGCGAAATCCGTAAGCCACGCTCCTGCCGCGAAAGGAACCGCGACCGATGCTCTGCCAGGCCGAGCAGTAAGCCGCCCTCCCGCGTCGGCTGATCCCGACCGCGTGGCTCAAGCCGCGTTGACTTTACAGCGCCAGCAGGAGTCACTCAAGAATCGCGAACAATTCTTGGAAACTCGCGAAAAACAGATGAACTTGATCCATGACGACATCAAGAAAGAGCACAAGAAACTGGATATCGTCCGCAAGGAAATCCAGGCTGAACTCCAGCTTGTGCAAGACAAACTCGAACTTCTCGAAAAAAAAAGTAGCGAAGTCGATACCAAGCGGCAACAAATCACTCAGCAGGTAAACGAGTTTGACGCCAAGAGAATCGAAGTGAGCGGAACGGAAGCCGCCAATCTCAAGAAACTTGCGACCATCTACGACAAGATGGATCCGGAGGCCGCGGCACAAGGGATCGAACAAATGGTGGAAAAAGGCAAGATCGAAATGGCAGTCGCGATCTTATCTAACATGAATCAACGCCAAGCCGCAGGTCTGCTGAGCGAAATATCCAAAGGGGACCCTGGAATCGCCATTCAATTACTCGACCGCATGCGATTCTTAAAGACCTCGTTGACTTCCCCGAAATGAACGGAGGCTTTGCAATCGGAATATTCCGCAGTATCCTCAAAGCCGAGTGTGTCGAATCTCCGATGGTAGTAAGCATAGTCGCCGGCGGGGAAGAGCAAGAAGCGTTCCTGCCCACGTATATCAGGACGACCACAGGGGTAGCGACCATGTCTGTGCCGAAAACGAACGCAGCAAGGGGATCCAGGTTCGGCGCATGGACACCGTGGCTGACCATCTCGGTCGTTGCAACTCTTCTGGGACTCGTGTTACCTCAGATGATGCCCGGCGAAACGGTCGTTAGTGTCAACACCTCGAAGACGGATTCCAAAGATAAGACTAGTCTCGAATACAACAGCCCAACGATACCGGAAGCGCCCAATTTCCAGGGAATGGTCCTTCGTCTTGGTGTGGGAACTGTGGTAGTGCTTGGTCTTTGCGTCTCGACACTGTGGGGATTGCGCCGTTGGATGAGCCCGTCAGCCGGCCAAGGCGACGGCGTGCGCGAGATGCGCCTGATTGAAACCTTGAACCTGGGTAGTCGTTGCGCACTGCATCTTGTTCAACTTGGCAAGCGGGAAGTGCTCGTAGGCGTGGACAGCGGCGGCATCAAGTCGGTACTCCCCTTGTCCGAGTCATTTGCCGACGTCCTCACAAAAACTGAGGTCGTACTGGAAGCGGAAAAAACTAGCCTAGCCGAAAAGCTGGTGGCCTGAGCAGAACACGATGCACCGATCAAGCCAAGGAGGGCATACGTCGTGGACAACATCGAACGCCTGGGAGCGTTTCATAATCTCTCGCAGCCGCTGCAAACGGCGCTTTTTCTCGGCGCTTTGGTGCTGCTTCCCAGCCTTCTCGTTTGCCTTACGGGTTTCACGCGTATCGTAATCGTTCTGTCCTTTGCGCGGCGGGCTGTTACTTCCCAGGACATTCCTCCAAACCAAGTCATCATGGGTCTGTCGCTTTTTCTCACGCTTTTCGTAATGGGACCAACGTGGGATCAGCTCGAGCAGCAGGCCGTTGGACCCTACCTGAACGAGAAAGCGAGCGGCCCCGAGGCCTTTGCCAAGGGAACGGCTGTGTTGAAGAAGTTCATGCTGCAACAAACGCGCCGCAACGACCTGGCGCTATTCATTCACATGGCGAAGATCGACGCGCCGACGGAGCCGGAAGAAACTCCGATGCGCGTCCTGATACCGGCCTTTGTGATTAGTGAGTTAAAGACGGCCTTTATCATGGGGTTCTGCATCTATTTGCCGTTCCTTCTGGTCGATCTCGTGGTGTCGAGCGTACTGACGTCGATGGGCATGGTAATGATGCCACCGGTCGTCGTGTCGGCGCCGTTCAAGATTTTGCTATTCGTGCTTGCGGATGGCTGGCACCTTATCGCCCGCGCGCTTGGGGCCAGCTTCGGTTAAGGAGTATCTCGTGACGATCCCGGAGGTTCTCAGTCTGGCTCAGGATTTTCTCCGCACGGCTCTCCTCATCGCGATGCCGGCACTGGCGGCGAGCCTCATCGTTGGCTTGATCGTAAGTGTTATTCAGACGATCACGAGCATTCAGGAACAGTCGCTGAGCTTCGTACCGCGGTTGATTGCGGTGGGAGTGGTCATGCTCATCTGCCTTAGCTGGATTCTTCAGTTAGCTGTCCATTTTACAACACGCATGCTCGTCACCGCGGCGGAGGTTGTCAGGTGATCGAATCGCTCGTAGCAGCCTTTGCGTTGACGTTGGCCCGCGTCGGCACGTTTGTTCATGTGCTGCCGATGCTTGGGGGACCGAACGTACCGCGCCCGGTAAAAATTGGGCTATCGGCGGCGCTGGCCATCCTGTTCTACGATTTCGATTCAGCAATGCTCGGAGCTGAGACCCCCGCGTTTTCCTGGCTTCGTTTCGGTCTGGCCCTTGGCCGAGAAATGGTGCTTGGCGGGATGTTTGGATTCGCCCTTGGATTGCTGCTCGTGCCGGCGCGCGTCGCCGGCGACATGATAGCCCAGGAGACCGGATTGACCTTCGCGAACGTGCTGACGGCTTCGGGCGATGGGTCGTCCAATCCCTTTGCCGTGTTGCTGGAGATGCTGGCGTCTCTAGTCTTTTTCTCCCTCGACCTGCACCATGTGTTTTTGATCACTCTCCAAGAAACATTCCGGCACTTTCCGATCAGACAGACCTACGCGCTTCCAAACTGGGATTTGATCGGCGCCGCCTCCGCCGCCCAGGAGGGTGGCATGTTGCTCGCGGCCCCGCTGGCTCTTTGTCTGTTCCTGACAACAGTTGTGCTGGCGCTGATGACCAGGGCGGCTCCGCAACTCAATCTTTACTCGGTCGGATTCCCCTTGCGGGTCCTGGTTTGCATTGGTGGCTCGTTGCTGCTGCTCCCCTCAATCATTACAGGCACGATCGGTCTATTTGGCCACTTCCTTGATCTATTGCAACTGCGGGGATGAGCGATGGCGGAAGAACAGGATTTCGAGTCAAAAACCGAGGCCCCGTCGCCGCGTCGCCGCGAGGAGGCGCACGAGCAGGGTCAATTCGCGTATAGTCCGGAACTCACCAGCGGCATCTCGCTTTTCTTCGGGGTCGGGGCCCTCGCGATCCTGGCCCACACATTGGGCGGCGGCTTGCTGGCACAGATGCGCGCAGACCTGGCCGTCCCGCCCCCTCAAGAGCTAGCTCTGGAAACCGTTCAGCACCTTCTTGACGGCGCCTTCGCACGTGCCTTGACCCTCGTGGGAGTCCTCTTGGGGGGACTTTTTCTAGCTGCTTTGGCGGCCAACGTTGCTCAGGTCGGCTTCCATTTGAACCCGACCAAGTTCGCGCCGGATTGGGATCGGGTTTCTTTCCTGAAGTTTGAACGATTGTTGAGCTGGTCCAAGATCGTTCGCGGCTTGATACTCTTGCTCAAAATGATTGCAGTCGCGGCAGTAGCATGGTGGATCTTACGGCAGCGAGGCGGAGAGATCGCTCAGGTCGGGAACGCCAATCTCGGGTCTGCCGTGGCACAATCTTGGACTCTCGTTCTCCGGCTCGCGCTGGGTTTGGCAGGGACCTTGTTGCTAATAGGCATTATTGACTTTGCTTTTCAGCGATGGCAATTCGAGCGATCGCTCTGCATGACCAAGCAAGAACTGAAGGATGAACTCAAGCGAGAAGAAGGCGATCCCCAAATAAAGGCGCGCATCCGCAAGATGCAACGCGACACCGCGCAGCGAAAGATGTTTAAGAAAATACCGCAGGCGACGGTTATTGTTACCAACCCGACCCACTTGGCCGTGGCGATTCAGTACGACGCTGTGACAATGGTGGCGCCAAAAGTCGTTGCCAAGGGCGCGGGCCACGTTGCGCTACGAATTGTTCGTTTAGCGCGGCGCTATGGAGTGCCGATCATGGAGCGCAAGCCCCTAGCACAAGCTTTGTACAAAACGGTTAAGATAGACAAAGAGATCCCGCTCGCGATGTACCTTGTCGTCGCGGAGCTTCTATCGCACGTCTATCGGCTCCAAGGAGGCGCGCCGTCTCAGGCAACGCTAACCGCTAAAGCCTCTGCGCGAGTTTGATATTCGCAGTTTCGCATTCGTTTGCTTCCGCACGCAGGCAGTCCGCTGGTAATCCCTGAAACGTGGAGAATTAGAGATGGCCACCGCAACTTCCCTTGCGACACAGCCGACGTTGCCGCGCTTCGGGCAGCGGAGCGAGACGATGATGGCCGTGGCATTGTTTGGCCTCTTAGGAATTCTGCTAATCCCGTTGCCCGGCCCCATCATAGACGTTTTGCTGGCGCTGAGTCTGGCCTTGACCGTATTGCTCCTGGTGATAACGCTTGGAGCGAAGCAACCGCTCGATTTTTCTGTTTTTCCATCTTTGCTGCTTTTGTTGACGCTGTTTCGATTGAGCCTCAATGTTGCCACGACGCGTTCAATCCTGCTGCACGGCGAAGCAGGTTCGATCGTGCGGGCGTTTGGGGACTACGTTGTGCAACGCAATTTGTTGGTGGGGCTCGTCGTCTTTGGAATTCTGGTCGTCATTCAGTTTATCGTGGTCACGAAGGGCGCAGGACGTATTTCGGAAGTCGCTGCCCGCTTCATCCTTGACGCGATGCCTGGAAAACAGATGGCAATTGACGCGGAGTTAAATGCCGGAGCGATAGACGAACCCGAGGCAAAGAAGCGACGAGAACACCTGATGCGCGAGGCAGAATTCCACGGAGCTATGGACGGCGCCAGTAAATTTGTCCGCGGCGATGCCATCGCCGGTTTGATTATCACAGGCATCAACCTTGTCGGCGGGATTATCATGGGGTGGATGAACGGCATGGACTTGGCTAATGCCGTCCACACCTATTCGGTTCTCACGATCGGCGACAGTCTCGTTTCACAGCTACCGGCCTTTATTATCGCCATTGCAGCGGGCCTTTTGGTGACCAAAGCGACGTCTCAATCGAGCCTTGGACAAGAAATAGGAATCCAGTTTTTTGGCAATCCGGCGCCGCTGGCGATTGGCGCGATGATCCTTGGCGGCGTGGCGTTAATGCCAGGAATGCCCAAACTTCCGTTCATCGTGCTCGCTGGAGGTCTCTGGTGGCTGATGCGTCGTGCCCAACCTGCACTGATCACTGCCACTCACAAGTCGACGGAGCGAGGCGCCGAACCACCAGCGAAGGAAGAAAACGCACTCGCGGAGACCATCATCGACGACTTCCTGCACTCTGACCGCGTAGGCATCGAAATCGGCGCGCGCCTGATTCCCTTTGCTAAGGCCGATCAGGGCAACCCTCTCGTCGATCGCGTTATGAGTCTGCGGCGCGACTTGGCCAGGAAAAATGGCGTTTGGGTTCCTTCCATTCGCATCCGCGACAACATCCTTCTGGATGCCGATGCCTACCGTTTCTTTATTCACGGTCGCGAAGTCGCGCGTGGTTCGATCCGCATTGGATCTCTGCTCGCGTTGAGCGCCGGCGAGCCGCTCTTTGCGCTCGAAGGAGAGACAACCCAAGAACCAGCCTTCGGCCTACCCGCGAAGTGGATTGCCGAGAACGACAAGGCTCGGGCCGAGCTTGCCGGCTACACGGTTGTCGATGCCATCAGCGTCATGATCACGCACCTGAGCGAGATCTTGAGAAAGCACTCCTCAGAACTGCTTGCCCGGGAGGACCTCAAACAACTCATCGACAAAGTGCGTGAATCCTCGCCGAGTCTCGTTGATGAACTGATTCCAAATGTGATGAACATGGGGACTCTTCATCGCATCCTGACGCTGCTGCTTGAAGAGAACGTCCCGATTTCGAATCTGACGCGTATCTTAGAGTGTCTTGCGAATCAGCCGACGACGCTTAAGGATCCCGTCGAGCTTGCGGAGCGGATTCGCCCCGATCTGGGGCGGATACTTTGCGACCGTTTTCGCGATGCTCAGGGGAAGCTCTTTGCGATTGTTCTTGACCCGCGCATCGAGGTGGACCTCCGTCGCTCGCTCCATGAAAAGAATCTCGTGCTGGAACCTCTCAAACTGGAAAAGCTGATTGTGAGCCTCGCGAACGCGTGGCGCAAGGCGCACCTTGCGGGTAAGGAGGTGGCATTACTGACCGACTTCGCGTTGCGGCGCCCCTTGCGTGCGGCGCTTGTGCGCTCACTCGCGGATCTTAGCGTTCTTGCCTATCAAGAGGTACCGACCGATTTCGGCCTGCAGCCGGTCGCGCTGATTCGGCCTGAGGATCTCGCCACGTGAACCGGCGAGGCGCTGGCAGAGGTTGAAACTGTCAAGTCGCCTCTTGGCCTTTGCCGAAGAAAGATAGGAGGTCGTATCGCATTGGAGATTCCATGCGCCTCCATGAAGAAGGGATGTGTTTGTGCTCGCCCAGGTCTACCAGCAGCTTAGCGCCCAAGCGCTGCGAGAGGAACTCATCCTGGGTAACTTGTCCCTGGTGCGACACATCGTAGGACGACTGTTGGCGAAACTTCCACCGAGGGTCGATCTGGATAATCTGCACGCCGCCGGCACACTCGGATTAGTCGAAGCAGCCAACCGCTTTGACTCGGGGCGGGGCGTTGCTTTTCAGACGTTTGCCTACACGCGCATCCGCGGTGCGATCTACGACGAACTTCGGCGCAACTGTCCATTCCCCCAGGAAATCCTTGAACATATCGCCAAGGTTCGCAGAGTTCTCCAGACATCAACACCTCCGGTGACGCCTGAGTTTCTGGCTGAAAACACCGGGCTCACTGTGGATCAAGTGACAGAGTGTTTGGCGGCGCTGCGCATGACACGCACCCTCTCGTTGGACCAAGTGACTGAACCAAACACAAACGTCCGGACGTGCGGAATCGACCGCCCTGAACATCGCCTTGAAGACATTGAGCGCAAGAACCTGCTGTCCCAGGCGATTACCGAATTGCCGGAGCGAGAACGCTTGGCTGTCACCCTGTACTACATGGAAGACCTGCGTTTGAAGGAAATTGGCCACGTGCTCGGTCTTTCGGAATCGCGAGTCTCGCGGCTCCTCAAGTGCGCAGAACATCGTATTGAAGAGTACATTCGCGCCAAGGAAACCGGCGCAGATTGGCCTCAAGAGGATGTCGCATGAATTCGATCGAACATCTGTCAATGGCAAGCAGTTTCGGGAATGTCATTCCCGGTCAGCACGTAAAGGTCGTCAAACCGACGACCTCAAGTGCCCTCGCTTCCACCAAGATCCACGGTTCCAATACGAACGCAACGGGTTCGTGCAAGGAGCCGAGGATTACCATTACCAAAGAGGGCGAAAGTGTACGAGCGATCGAAATTGAATGTACGTGCGGCGAGGTCATCCGGCTTGAATGCGCGTATTAGCCGTTTCAAACGGCTCGGTTGACACTATCTTCTTCAACCACTCACCGCGTCATCCCTTTAGCGCAGAATGCTCGCGAGTTCTTGGAGAATCTGATCACTCGCGGTGATCATGCGCGCATTCACCTGGAAGCCGCGCTGGGCGATAATCAAGCGTGTAAACTCCAGGGCGACATCAACGTTGGATGATTCAAGGGCTTTCTGCTGCACGGAACCACGCCCGCCCGACAAGCCCGCCCCGAGCAAGGCCGGACCCGATTCGCTGCTGAGCGAATAGTAGTTATCACCGAGCCGATTGAGCGCTGCCGGATTGGCGAAGGCGGCAATCGCGATCTGTGCGATGGGAATGGTCCGCCCATTCGTGAACACGCCGTTCATCACGCCGTCTTGACCTACCGAGAGGCTGTTGAGAAAGCCCGCAGCAAAGCCGTCCTGGCCCGTGGCGACCGCTGAGCTACTGCCACCTACCTGAGTAAGGCCATCGAAGCCGTTCGGGGTGCCGAAGTTGAATCCGATGGTCTGCGGCGTTGCGAATCCGTTGAACTGAACGGAAATGGCATCATCTCCCAAGCCTGTGCCGGTCACCTGAAGAAAGGAGCCGTCCTCACTGAAGTTGATGTTGTTCACGAGATTATCAAGTATCGTTCCTTCGGCCGGATTGATCTCCGCGGTCATGCTCCAAGAGTTGTTGCCTTGTTTCTGAAAAACAAGGTTCAGGTTATGGGCCGTTCCCTGGCTATCGAAGATCTGAATACCGGTCTTTTCCGTGTCCCCATCTTTTCCGACCGTAATCGTATTCAGGTTGTGATTTCCCCAACTGGTCCCACCTGTGTTTCCAAGTACCTCGCTAAAGCTCACATTGAGGTTGTTGGGCCCTGTGGCGTCGGCTCGAACGACTATATTTCCGACCGCATCGAGTGACGCCGTGGAACCGACGAAATTCGAATTCACAGCGTTTATCAAGTCGCCCAGCGTCGTTGTGGGGCCAGCCGGAATCGTCACATTGATGGGTGCATTGAGAGCACTTACCCCTTGAAGTCGCAGCAGGTCCCCTGCGACGTAATCGACAAGGTTGTCGTCGAGGCTGTTCAGCAGTGTTGCAAGGGTGCCCGGTGTACCCGCACTCGTAAAGGGCTGAGCGGTTGTTAGTGTTTGAGCCAGCGGACCGATCGCATTGGCGCTAAGGTTGCCTTGCAGGACAATGCGGCCCGAGGCGTTGCCCGGAATGCCGGTGCCGATGGGAATATTGATATCGTTGTTCCCCGATAACTGAAACGCAGGGCTGAGCGCGCTCCCCTCGCCGACGGTCCCGAACCGCTGAACGCGAAAGCCATTGGCGGGGTCGACGAGAAAATTGTCAGCGTCAACTCCGAACGCCCCGGCCCGCGTATAAGCGGTCTCAGGGCCGTTGCGGGCGACGAAGAAACCGTTGCCTTCCAAGGCTAGATCCAGATCCCGGCCTGTCGCTTCGAGGCTGCCTTGCTGGAAGTTGGGATCGATTGCAGCAACTTGGGCGCCCAGGCCGATCTGGATCGGATTGGTTCCGCCGAGCGAGTTGTCGCTGGCGTTGGTCGCCTGGCTAAGCGTTTGATAAACGAGATCGCTGAACCGAACCCGTTGCGACTTGAAACTCGTGGTATTCGAGTTTGCCAGGTTGTTGCCTACCACATCCAGCATTTGCTGGTGGACCCGTAGCCCAGTGACGCCGGTGAAAAGTGAGTTCGCCATGACTACTCCAATTTCTAGGGGTTGAACTGTGTTGGCTTACTTGGCTCCCGCTTCGACGCTCCGAATTTGGCTCAAGGCCACCGGGTTGCGGCCGATCACCAGTTGGACTTGGCCTGCCTCGATGCGAACCGAGCTTACGGCGCCGCGTGCGGTGTTGCCGGCTGCATCTTTGGAGTACACCACCGTCTTGCCGATAAGATTCGTTCCCTGTGACAAACCCTGAAGCATCAGCATGTCGCTGAAGTTCCGATTGAGTTGGTTGATACCATCGAGCGACGAAAACTGCGCCAGCTGAGCGGCAAAATCGGCCCCGTTTTGCGGGTCCATCGGGTTCTGGTTCCGCATTTGCGCCATCAGCAGTTTCATGAAGTCGTCGCGTCCCAGCGCCTGCGAACGCGGCGACGCCGACGCGGTCGAAGCCGAAGGAAGTGAATTCAAGTTCGCCAGCGATGCAATCGTGCTCATGTCGCCTCCGTGACCCGAGCGGATCAAATAAACAGGTCCAATTGCGATGCCCCACTCGCCGATCGAAGGTAGCCGGTGTGCGTATTTTTGCCTGAGCGAATCCTTCTGTGCCGCACATCCCCTGTCCGATCATTCTCGAACCCCAAGCCGCCCTGCGAGTTTCCACCATCGCGGCGCACGTCGAGTTGTCCAAGCTGAACGCCCATTTGTGTGAATTTAATTCTCAGCGGCTCCAGTTGCTGCTCAACGATCTGCCTGGCGATATCGTCATGCACCAACATGCGAATGTTCACTTGATTATCTTCTATGCTCAGATTCAGTTGCAGCTTGCCGAGTTCCGGCGGATGCAAGTTAAGCTGCAGATCAACACGTCCCCGTTCGTGCAGCGTTTCGAGACGTCCTCGAATCGTTTCATGAATCTGCTCGACAACTGAAATCGCACGAGGGTCATCGGCACGCGCTAACGGCGGTGCGGCGGCTTCTTTCCCAACGCTCCGTGGCTCCTCCATTAATGGCATCAAGTTCTCTTCGTCCTCGTCCGTGTCGTAAGTGAATAAAACCTGGCGCGAACCCTTGGACACCGCAGGAAAGTCGACCGAATCCAAAGCGTCGCGGAAGGCTTCGGTGGATTCTGAGCCATTGCCGGTTTCGCGGCCAGTTAACTCTCTTAGTGATGCCTGTGGCATCACCGGCGCTTTAGCAAGATGCGATGTAGCGAGCGATCGTGACGCAATCACCTCGTCCCCATCGGTCCCGCTAAGTGGCTTGGACGCGTCGCGGCCCGGCAGGTTCTGCCCCGATTCTGTTCGCGCTGCAACCTGTCCGCCAGACGGCGAGAGGGATGGGGTTAGATCAGACGACGGCGCTAACTCTCGCTCGCCGCGCTGCTCATTGGGAATGACCTCGACTGCCAGTGGGTCTGAGCCGGCCATGCTGTCCGCCGACGCACCCTGGTCGAACTCGGCCACCGGCGACTTTGTCACGTCGTCGGCGACGGTGATCGATTCGCATTCCATTCCGACCTGGTCGCGGAATTCCGCGGCTGCTACTCCATGCGCATCTGGCTCGCACAGCAGAGTCGGGTGTGCGGTCCATTGGAGACTAAAGTTCACCGACTCTATTGGGAGACCGTTGTCGACCTGCGCAGGAATTGCCACGGGACCTGGACCTGCGGAAGTGGGTGACGGAATTGCTTGAGTCGAGTCACGCGTCCGGGCTGAATCCGGTGGGGGCGGCGTCGACGATGGAACAAGCGCCATGACGATGGCGAGGAAGTTCGTTGGTTCGTCCGTTTTTGCAGTCGGCAGAGAGTTGCTTCCGCCGACGGGCGATTCGCTGGCCGTACATTCCCCTACCGGCGCGGGCAGAAGCGACATCGGGAATAGTGCGGCGAGAGAGTTCATCCATTCATCTCAGTGGCAAATCTATGTTGCGGCCATTCCACCTAGCAAATCAAGTGCCGCTCGGCCAGCGATGAGATGCATGGCCGCAACTTGTTTTTCGTGAGGGGTTTGGGACAACCGTCCGGCGATCAAAGCCACTTCCGCCGTACAGACGCGCGAAATCTTTTCACGCAAACTTGGAAAAAAGTTCCACATATCGCCCGACGGGCGATGTCGCGCTCGCCGATAGCGGTGCCGAAAAATCGACTAACCCGCAATTCTCACCGATACACTGGCGCGATGGCCCCTGATTTGGCATAAAGGCTTTACCACAAGTTCTTTGTCCCAAATGCAGGAGGCCATCGCGTTATGACACAGTGTACCGCAACGCGTTTTGATTTCCAGGC
>SXGT01592662.1_pt1 | contig 49209 bp, 36 predicted proteins | sample 3176221 | NCBI WGS metagenome assembly SXGT01 (sample SAMN11356862, study PRJNA531348) | freshwater metagenome | isolation source: freshwater sample F1-120 | place: China: Fuxian Lake, Yuxi | collected 2017-12-25
GCATTGTCTCAAAGGTCTCAAGATACGGCTGAATCCATCAGCAAACTGGATGATGACGCCCAAAAGATCAGCGGCATCATCAAATTGATTACGGATATTGCCAATCAAACCAATTTATTGGCGTTGAACGCCGCCATTGAGGCCGCCAGAGCCGGTCCCCAAGGCCGAGGATTTGCAGTAGTCGCCGATGAAGTTCGGAACTTGGCGCAGCGCACCAGTCAGGCAACGGCTGAAATTTCTGATTTGATCACCAACATTCGAGCAGGATCAGCTCAAAGCCGTTCACAAACCGAACAACTGGTTTCGAAAGCCGAAGAATACAAACAAAACGCCAGCAACACCTCTACCACCGTTGACAGCCTGTTGGCATTGGCAGGCAAAATGGAACAATCCATTGCTAAAAGCGCGATCAATAGCTTTTGTGAAATGGAAAAAATCAACCATTTAGCGTTCAAATTCAGTGTTTATAAATTTTTATTCGGCATAGACCCGGCCAACGCAATAGCCGTCGTCCACAACCACACTCCAGATTTGGGGAATTGGTATTACAAAAATCAATATAAAACTGCGCAATCAAAGCTGTCCGTGGACACAGAACTCGAACAACTATTCAAACGCTTTCATTATCAAGCTAACGCCGTAATATCAGCCCATAACGACCTCATCAATGGCGAAATCACACTCCGCCACATCAAAGCAATGGAGAAAACCAGCACCGAGCTGATGGATAGACTGGAGATTGTCGCTAGCCAAGCTGATCAAGTGGTTCCCCACGCAGAAGACACAACAGAAAATATTACATTTTTTAACTGACCTACTGATTGGGTAACTATTCAGTTTTTGGCCGGGTCTGCCCACCCGACCTGCAAAGCCTTGGCCGTTACCGGACAAGAAAGCTATTCAGCCACTGAGTTATTGATAAAAGAAGCGGTTACCACGAATGTAGCCGTATTCGTGTGTCAACGAATCGCCACAACCATAAGTCGAGCCTTTCAGTGAATCTCTCGGCAGAAATTTCAGCGAATAGATGCCCTCCGGCGCACTGACACCCACATACTGGATACCGGCTTCTTCTGGCACAAAGACGCCAATCGAGGCGCCATTTACCTGCACTTCGATTTCGGTCAAAGGGTTGCCGTAAGAGTTGTCAAATTCAAAACCGAATTCGGTCAACGTTTTAGCCGCACCGGGTGTGACTTCAAACGGGGTAGGTGCTGGTTCAGGGGTTTGGATGCCTGTGACGCCATCTGGGCAAATAATGCTGGGTCGATTAACTAAATATTGAGCATTCAACCAATACTTTTGCTTTACACCCGGGACAGCTGCCCCAAAAATTTTGACCCGACCTTTTTTGTCGACAGAGGTTATTGAAGGCGAATAAAACTCAGGATTGATCCCAAAATATAAAGAACTGATGCCTGAAAGAGTCATACCAGGGCATTTGATAGGTGTATTGGTATCAGCCGCTGTTGTGCATTCGTTCCCAGGCCATAAATTCAACGCTTGAGAAGTTGAAGTCTTTAGCTTGTTCGCATCAAGCGTCACAACCGTATACTCAGGGGCCGTTGGAACCGTGATGATCTCAGCCGCTTGTAGCGACGTTGATAGCGCTAATAAGTGAAGAGCAGATAATTTTTTTTTCATTTGATGCCTCATATTGAGTGCAGTTTTGTCATATTAAGCATAAGTAAACACTAAAAACTCTAAGCTGCCCCAAAAAGTTTTAGGTTTGGCATTCTTTCCTAAAGGATTGAATGTTCTATAAAACCTGTAATAGACAAACAGGTTCATATCTGAATTCTCGAAAGGAACCCGAAAGTTCAATCGAAGTAAAAATAAAATTACTGCACAGTATATTCACTATTAAAAACCTAAATCAATGTCTGTTTCGTAAAAATTTTACCGATAAATATCAGTATTACAATGGTATTTAATACCCCCCCTTAAGCTACTGAAACCAAATAGGTAACTCAAGAAACCTCTAGACCTTAGCAACATCCACAGAAATAACTCACTGAATCAATGCTGACACTGACCAAACTGCCATCTCTGTCAGTCTATGACAGAGATGGCAATCGATGACACTTGCATCATTCGTTTTTCCGCTTAATTCTTTGTGTTTTTCTGACTTGTTTTTGCTGTTTACAAATGGCACCATATTTGCAGTTTAATCACTAATTAAACTACCATATTGAAAAGGTGAGGAAAATGTTTGGAATGCAGAGTTCGTTATTTAGCCATTTGACTAATACAAAGCAGGTGTCACCAGCAAGACCGGAATCGGCTGCGCATGATCAAAAATATGTTGTAAGGGATAAAAGACAGGTTATAGATAAATTGAATGCCATAAAGAACAAGCAAAGCCTGATTACCGTCCAAGACTCCAAAAATAGGTATTCATTTCAAACCATCATCATTAAAGTCGAAAACAATCTGATTTGCCTGGATTTACCAGCAAAAGACGACGTTCTAAAAAAAATACTCGACCAAGGCTGTATCGATCTTTACTGCAACTTTCAGGGCGTGAAAGTTCGTTTTACGGCAAAAAAACCAAAATTGCATAAAGTGAAAGCGGAACATTTTTTGACCGTTTCAATACCCGAGAGTATTTTTTGGAAAGAAGATAGAGACACACATAGAGTCAAGGTACCGATTTCACATCAAAAAACCTATCTGGCGATGACCTTAAAAGACAGCCAGCAGACCCACAATGACATTAAGTTTCAAATTCATGACCTAAGTAGCCAGGGTATTTCATTTATCAATCACGACAGTTCAATATCAAAATTACTCAAGGAAGACGCAGAACTGGTTGGTCAACTGTTTACGGCAAATTCCCCTACCATACACCTTACCCTTACCGTAAGGCACCGGGCCAGGAAATTGAACAACGGACACCAGGCTGATCTGATTGGCTGCCATTTCAGTAAAATCGATCACACTAGTGAAAGCCGTATTCAATACTATATTCAAACCATTGAGACCCGACACTTGTCAATCAATTGAACAGTGACACAGCCATCGCTGTTGGAGGGTTATCGTGCACCGCGTTGAATAATAAGTAACTATTCAGCAAGGATTCTGAAGTGGTTTCAATATAGACAGCCCCCCTTTGAAAAAGCACCCAAGGCGATTGAGGGGGATTTATTTAAAATCCCTCCAACCCTCGGTAACTTGCTCCCTGCGTTACTCTACCTCCTGCATCCAGGCAGTCGTCTTTTTCACAGTCATCACTGGCCCATGCTGAATAGTTAAATCTTCAATGCGATTAAGCGTGGTAAATCATTGGCTTAAATGGCATTTCGTTTTTTCACCTTTTCCATTCCAACCTCGACATACTGTAATCAGGTGGACTCAGACTATGCTTTCATCAAATCGCTTGAACCTTCAGCAAGCTAAAACCTCAAATCAGGCATCTGATCAACTGAAGACATCAAACCCGCAGCCCAAGCCAACAAAACAAGTCCCGACCCCAAAACAAATTGTTGAATTCGCTTCGGAAAAACGCAGCCTGCATTTTAATATTGATCCTGAAAGCGGCATTCTAATAATTCAAGTTTTTGATGGTTCCGGGAATCTCATCAGACAAATTCCGCATGAAGAAATAATATCGCAATCCCAGCGCCTGGATAAGGTGCGCGGCATGTTATTTGACGACACTATTTAGTGCACCTTTCAACATTCACCGGCTTAAATTTACCCATGCTCTAGGAGTCTGTCGGACTTTTCGATTCGATACCATTTTTACTCCACTTTAACATCACATGGCATGATAAATCATGCTGCAAACACCACTTCGTAATGAATTTTCGCAAAAATATTAACTCAATTTACCACTAATGGCTGGCGGCAAGCCTTTGTCCGACAGGCTCCTAGGCAGATAATCGATCTAACATTTAAACAGCGCCGCTCACCTTAAACCGCCGCCCTAACAAACCCACCAACCCGGTCAGAAATAGCCAGACACTGCCAGGTACTGGCACACTGGTTGGGGCCTGAAATTCTTTGGCGGCCAGATTGTCTTCAACCTTAACCGTGCCGACAGAGAAATCAAAATCCGGGTCATTGAAAAAGGTAAAGGCCGACATGAACACCGCGCTATCGACGATGCTGTCGCCAGTATCGGCAATCACCAGTTTGAAAACCTCTTTTTTTCCTGCCGCAACCGGCGCCCGTAGCTCCAGAATCTTGGTCAGACCGTCAAATTCCAGCTCTGTAAGCTGGTGCACACCAGGGATAACGGCGTCGCCGTTGGTCATCATGAAGATATTGCTGTCTTGATCAAACAACGATACCGGTTGAGCATTAGGCATGATGGCGTAATTCACATCCAGATTGCCTACCTTACGAGCAAAGGCAAAACCATCGGCAAACTGAGTACCGGAAAACTCGGGAAATTCGTCTGAAACGTAAATAAAGCGGGCAATCAAACCGGTGGCGTCTTCCGGTGCAGTAAATTCAATTTGGATTTCAGCCGCGTCATCGGACAAGCGGCCACCGCGAGGTTTTTGGATAGGAAATTCATCGATAATCCCGCTGCCATTCCCGTCGGTATCACTCCCATAAGCAGAATCGCTATTGTTGTGCGGCAGGTCGGCCAAAAAGCCGGTACTCATGACAATGCCTTTGTTTAGGCTCAATTGATGACCTTGTTGATCCTGCAAGACCAGATTTTCAAACAAGCCAATTTGCCCCAAACCTTCGAGATTGCCCGGATCGATGTTAGCGCCCAATCCTGGTAACAAATTGGCCTCTAAAAGATTCGCCAGTTGCTGGTCACTATTAAAACTGGAAGTAATGGTCACCGCCGAAGCTGTCGAAGCCATGGCCGCCAAACCTAACGTAGCCCATAATTTGTACATAAAAACTCCTCTATTTGGTTTAAATTGAATAAAAAATTGTAACTATTCAGCCTGCACCCTCTCCTGATGGAGGGTGCCGTAAAAGTAGGTTGGGCTGAATGCAATGAAGCCCAACATTTTGATTTCGTTGGGCTTCGCTTTGCTCAGCCCAACCTACATTTAACTTTTACGACACCTTCTGATGGAGAGGGAAAAGGCCGCTTCGTCCTGAACCTGAAAATCGTTGGTCACCCGCTCCCTCTCTTGATGGAGAGGGCTGGGGAGAGGATAAATCAAATAGCAATCTGCCTGATTTTAACTGCTTCAGCCCAACTCGCTCCCGCTCGGAGAGGCGGCTTTTACGCCCCCCCCCAATACCGAACCCACTCCGTTGTATTTCCCCAAACCCAAACATGCTTTAGCCTTGGGGAAATACACCCGTCTCAAAATCAACCGATGTATTTTTGGTCAGATTAGTCCTGAGACTGACGTCTCAGGACTGTTTTATGACCAGGCCCAGCCGGGTAAAGCCAGACCTGATGTATTCAAAGCATTTCGACTCATGACATAACGAATAACAATACCCACTTTGCTCAATATTGTAGAAGGATAGGATGGGCTAAGCACCGCGAAGCCCATCGCCACTCACGATGGGCTTCCTAACGTCAGCCCATCTACAATTTGCCACGGTATTACCATTCATGGAAATGGCCTAAAACATACTGAGCGGCCCGGCAGGTAAACAGCGGGCCACCCGGTTACAACCTTATAAAAGGCCAGTCCGTTGACCGCGACCACCACTGCTGGTGACGCAACCCACTACCCAGGTATTACCTGCTGGAAGCGCTGGTGTTGCACCTGCCACCACATAGGCGTTGGTGCCTGCACCAGGCAAAGACGTCCCAATAATGCCTATTGCTGTACCCGTCCCATTGGCATACGCGGTCGTATTGGCATACAAACGGCAAGTAGCGGCAGGGGCCAATGTGACCGTGCCAGCAGCACCGGCATAGCTGCTGGTGAATCGCACATCCCAAGGTACGCCACGAGAACGCTGGAACGCCACCGCTTCAGCCGCAGATTTCAACACGATTCTCACACTGACTGGTGCTGAACGTCTGCCATTACCTGAAGTATTGGCCACGGTGTACTGCACAGTAAACACGGTATTGTTGGCTGTACCGCCTTGCCCGGATGGTACATAGCGCAACGTGCCATCGGCTAGCGCAGTAACGGTTCCGCGAGGACCAGTCAGCGACTTACCACCGGCGCCCAGTGTATAACCTACCAACGGCTCCAATTGAACACTGGCTGGATCGATAGGTGTAGTCGTCAGACCGGTAACGTCATTATTCAAGATTCTGATGATTGCACCGGTGCTGGTTCGGAACACCCCTTGTGCATCCGCCACGGCAATCGGGGCTGGTATGACCTGAGTCACATTCAAAGTGACTTTGCCCACGTTGCCGACTACTCCGTTAGCAGTATTTTGAATGGCGTAATAGAAGGTTTGTGGACCTGTAGGCATGCCTTCAACCGCATTGAAAGCCACACTGCCACCCGTTGCACCTGCGATCACGCTGCCGATTTCCGGCTGGCCGACGATCACAATCCGTCCATTGGCTGGCGCATTCGGGTCGTTAGCCGTCAAATCCAGTGTAGTCACACCGGTGCCGTCAATGGCAAAGGTATCATTGACCGCCCAGGCACGGGTTCCCGCATCGGAGTGACTACCACTGGCCAAAATCAAAGGCTGTACGCTTTCAGTGCCACCTTTGCTGGATTTCACCACAATCCCTTCAGGCGGGAAGCGGAATTCAGGCGGCAGGAAGGTGCTCAGATTTTTTTCCAACACCTTGTCATTCGCAGCGACACCCGGACAGGTGGTGGTAGGCGCGGTAAAGGGGCCAAAAGCTGGCGCTTCCAGACTCATGTCCGCCGCATTTACGGTATCTTCATCGCCGGAATGGGCCGCTACACACAAGGTGGTGGTGGCTGGATCATAAACCGCTTTAGTAATGATCACTGCGTCATCCACTGCGCGACTGGTATTGAAACTAGGCACACTATCCAGATTGGTCACAGTAATCTGGGCCGGACGGGTTCGTCGCAGGGTATTGGTGGTCGGCGAGAATTCCAGATGGCCGAAATATTTACCTTGACGTACACCGTCGTTATTAACTTCTTCTTTCAACTGCACACTAGGCAATTGTTGCGAGGTATCGGTAGCTGCAGAAAGAATCAATTTTTTATTGGCTGGTCCAGTGGCCCACACATTCAGGCTGGAGGTGGTGGCGTTATGACTGAAGGCTGTTTTGGTGATCACCACCGGATCGGCAATCGGCAAATCCCAAACCAAACCGGAAATTGACCCATTTTCTTCAAACATAGGCTGACCTACACCCGCGCCTAAATCACAAGTCGTTGGCGGAATCACTTCGACATAGTTGTTAAAGGTATGTTCTGGATGATTGACACCCGCCGGTAAAGTACTGCCGGTAAAAGTATGTAAGACGTTCGGATCACCCACATAGTTATGTGCCGAACCCACGGGTTGCGCCACAGTGACCGCTGGTTGCGGCCCATCCCAGATCAGGAACGGTCCGGTATGGCCTTTCAGCGCTGCATTGAAATCACCGGTCACCGGTAAAATATCATCGGTAAAAAACAAGGCTCTACGCCCGACTTCCAGATCAAATTCATGCACTTTAAATGGGGTGCGGATGGTGTAATGACCCGCGCAACCGGCTGGCACATCAAAAATCATGCGTTCGCGTGAGAACACCACTTCCTGCTTATCCGCAGCGGGAGAAGTAGCTGTGCGCGTCACAGGAGGTAAACCATCGGGCGTCATATAGGCCATTTCCAGATGCCCCATCCAATGGAAGTTGCCACCGGTCAACGGAATCACCACATCCGCAGTGGCGAAAAAGCCTTCTTCACCAAAGTTACCCGGAAAACGACCAGGAGCGGTACCCGCCAACAGACATAAAGGCCCATTTGCCGATTCATCGGGCTCTATGCATTGTCCAAGCGCCAAACCATTGTTATCGCGGTACCAGTCTGGAAAGAAGTTAGTACCATCTGCCGGTCCATGATCCCGCAATTGCGCACCGGCAACACCGGATGCCAGAAGTCCGCTGGTTAAAGCGATCTGGATGCCCCGACGTAGCGGGCTACAGGACGCTCCTACCTGTTTTTTAGAAGTGATAGTATGAATAATCACGTTATTCTCCGTATTTAAGAAAGATAAGGTCGTTACCCACATGACCTGCCAGTTCATTCAAAAAACCGTCTTGTTGCCCACCCTCCGGGGCAGCAGAGAGTGGACAGAGACGTGTCAATCAACTAAATGGACGGGTCACGCAGGCGGGTACTGCATTTATTACTAGGATTCACAGCCTCCCCTGCAGTTGGGTGGCTGATGTGATGAAAATCTTGGTTCAATAGTCATTTAAAATGGGGCTGCCTCCCTGCCCTGGTTAACGGGTGCTTAAAAGCCCATTCGCTCGGATAAGCCGCTTTGAATTCATTGATTCGCATGCTCTGCTCCTGATGCGGCTTTTTCGCGTTCAGATAAAAACTGTATTACCGAGTCCACATCGGCATCACTGAGGCGTAAATTCGGCATCGGCAGATTTTTGTATTGCTGGTAAAGCGCCAGCGCAGTAGGATCGTTTTGCGAGATCATGCGATCGGGCTCTTTAATCCATTGCTTCAACCAGTGCGGATCACGTTTAGCCATGACACCGGCAAGACCGGGGCCTATGCCCTCTTCCGCTCCCAGGCTGTGACACGCCTCGCAGCGGGTGTTGAACAACGCTTCACCGTGGGAGGTGGCGATTTTTCGCGCCGCCGGTTCCGGGCTGGCCGCTTTAGTAGCAACATGGCTTTGCAAACGCGTACCTAATACTTTGACCAGCCCTGCGGTTTCCTCAAACGGCGAGCGTTTGATCCATTGCCCAGCCCGTTCATTGCCCATCAGAATACTGATGCCATGTTCGTTCAGCGCTTCGTTTTGCCCGTCGTTGCGATACAAGCCCAGCTTTTGCCGCAGCAGCTTCACATCCTCCGGGCGACCGGTCAAAAACGTCCAACCCGGACCGGTATTGAACTTTTTGGCGTAGGCCTTCAGTTCCTCGGGCTTGTCTCTGTCGCCGTCGATACTGATGGAATAAAACACCACGTCTTTACCCATTTTGTCGCCCAAGGCCTTCTCCAGCTTGCGCAAAGCAGCGGTTTCCAAAGGACAGCTATCGGTGCAGCGGGTGTAGATAAAACTGATCGCAAACACTTTGTCCTTGATCAGATCATCGTAAAACCGCACCGTTGCGCCGTCCTGAGTCACCAGTTCTAGATTGGGGAAATACTTTTCGCCCCAAGCCGTAGGCCGGGCCGCGCAGACCGGGCTGACCAGCAAGCCAAACAGCAGACTGGTTAACAACAGGCCCATCAGTTTGTACTGATGGCTGAATGCTTGTATCGATTGCATGGTCAGTATCCCTCTTTAGCCTAAGGCATGGCAGGCGCAGCAGTTACCGGCACATCCGCCGCTTTTACGCCCCAGGTGGCAGGCAATACGAACTGTTTGGCCTCAGTCACGGTTTTGCTGCCAACATCTGCGGTCGGCACTTTATACGTCACCCCTTCGCCAGGCACGTCGTAATGCACCCCATCCCAGTTTGGATACGGTGTACGCACCCATTTGGCATGATCGGCGTTTTCACTGTCCCAGCGCAGCAACATGGCGTGATCTTCATGCTGGGTGTTATGACAGTGCTGCACAAAGGTGCCGGTGAAATCGCGAATACGGATGGCGATATCCATTTTGGCCGATTCATGCAGTGCCGGGCCGATGCGATACATATCCTTACGGGCATATTTCTCCCAAACCGGCGGCGCGACACTGTTACGTTTGATGATTTGACCTTCCTCGAAGTGAATATGCGCCGGATGCGACCAACCGCCCGCATTGGAGGTCAGATGCCAGATTTCCACCGAGTTTTTGGTCGGCGCTGCCGAAATACGATCAAGATTGGCATTCAATCCTTCGCCGCCATCGGTGGCAATGGTCCACGGCTTGCCGTCATTGATCGCATCCGGTTTTTTGCCGTAGATAAAGGTGCGATGCTTGGCGGCTTTCAGTTCCGCCTGGGTAAAGGTCGGCAGTGGCAACATGACTTTTTTGCCAGCCACATAGTCGGCGGGTTTCATGCTGGGATCCTTGCACTGTCCAGTCACAGGCAACTTGGCGGCATCAAAGTTGTTGGTGCCGGTACAAGGACGCAGACGAAACTCCATGAATCGGCCCACGGCCAGGTCAGCACCTTTGTAACCCGTCTTGACAGCGGCATTAAAGGCATTCCAGCCTGCCGCCAAAGTGACCGGGGCTTTGGGACCAGCACCGTTGTTATGTTCCATCAGGTTTACCAGATACACCCGACGAATGCCTTTGGCATACAGCGGGGCAAAATCCACCACGATGTCATAGCGCTCGGCGATGGATTGCACCGGCAATCCCACCCCGGCGGCGGCATTGGGGAACGCTACCGCGTGTTCCATGATATTGCCGTCGTTGGCGATCAGATGAAACGGCACCTGCGCGCCTTTTTCATCCACCACGGCCACTTTCATGTAACGCGAGACACTGCCGTTCATGATACGGAAACGGTAACGACGGGCACGGGTATCCATATAGGGTTTGTACACCCAGTTAACGGTCATCACGTCACCCAGAAAACCATCGGTAATCAATGGATTGAAGAATAATTGACCATCCTGATCAAAAGCCTTGTCGGCTACAACCAGGTTGACGTCATAATCCCGGTTACCCCAGTTTTTGGCATTACCACTGGGGAAGCGCAGGTTCACGCTGTCATTGATTTCTTCATTACCCCGGTCAATGGCGCTGTAATAGTTCATCATCGCCGCATTGCCTTTATAGACGTTTTGCGCGGTGTAATCTTCCATGTGATCGTGGAACCAATGGGTACCCACGGTTTCCCGATAATCGCCTGGAATTTTCAGGCGGCCATCAGCCGGGCAGGTTTGATTGCCTAGTTCACCTTTAATCATTTCACCGACCACACACGGTATTGCGGCGCGGGTGTCAGACGCGTTGGTATTGATGGTATCGTGACCTGGATACACCATAGGCCAGCGATAATCGTAAAATTGCCCTGGATAGAACCAGGCACCGGCAAAGCCATCACTTTCCGCTGGGTTATGGCCGTTGTGCTCATGGGTGCTGATGGTATGCGTACCAAAACCGTAATTGGCCGCCACATCGATGGGCAAGGCATTGTGATGACGGAATAATATCGGCTCGCCGTAGCGCGCCATCAGTAATTTGGCCGGAAGCGTTCCGTCAAACGTCCAGACCGCATTGCGATCCTGGATCTGCATATAAGGATGAGGCTTGATCGGGATACCTTTGGAGGTGCCTTCGAAGTCTTTGGCATAAGGAATGGCGGATGCTTCTTTGAGTTTTTCCGCTGCGGTCAGGGCTGCATTTAACGGCCCACCCACAGAATACGGCGAGGTGACGGTGTTGTGATACAAACCACCCAAACCGAACTCACTCCATTTGCCAACTTCCATCGGTTGTTTATAACCGTGCAGCTGGAACTGATCTCTTACGCCACCGTTGATACGGGCACCAGCCATCACGGATTGAAAGAACTTTTTCGGTCTCATTTCATAGTCGCCGGTCACCTTGCTTATTTCATTCCAGCGCTGATGGGCAAAATCTTCTTCAGGTGGGCGTCCATCCATCGGCAAGCTGGCGTTGCCAACGACTCCGCCACAGTCTTTGACCTGTTTTTCCCAAGGATTGGCATAAACAAAACGCAGATCGGGGGCTGTTCCGGATTTTTCGTAATGCGCGAATTCGCCAGGTTGCGGATATAAACCTTTATGCTCTATCAGCTTATCCACCAGACCATGCAGTTTATGCTCCGGGTCATCGGGGATACCTGAGCAATCCATCAACCCCGTGACGGGGTCGACCGGCGGAGGCAATGTCAGTTTATTTGCATCCTCTTGATGGTTGTAATCCTGCAAGCCGAATTCTTCAAACAACACCAGCCTGGCGGTAAACGGTGTGGCGCCAAATAAAGGGCTGGGTTGATCCATGCCGGATGGAATTGCCAGCGCTGCGTGGGCCAACTGACTGTGCAGACCACCTGCCAATCCCAGTGCCATACCGATAGCCACGGGTAATGCTCTGGCTGCGCTGTGCGTGTGTTGGCCGTCGTTACACCGACGGCATATTACCTTTATTTCCAAGTTATTCATTTGATCGTTCATATTGGATCCATTTATTATTGTCAATGTGGGTTAAGTACCATTCTGGCTTATGCAGACTTCCGTATGCCGTGTTTTAAACATGAGTCATCGATTCACCCTATAACGACCAAAGCACTTAAAAATACAAAATGTCAAGGGAGTTTTCTCGCAAAAAGTTTGAACCAAACCAATTTTATATTTGCAATTTACGAGCCATATTTAGCTAAAATAATCCATCAAACAGAAATGCAGCGATATCAATTAATCCAAATATAAATAGATGAATCTGCTACTTGTTTGCCATTTGTTTTTACATTATTGGCAGACCATAATGACATTATTGGCAGACCATAATGACATTATTGGCAGACCATAATGACATTATTGGCAGACTATAATGACATTTATGCAATCCTTTTTCTGGCGCCACATCATGCTTACCAAATCCAACACACCTCTATAGCCTTAGCAGTTACCATTGACGCTGGGCAGGCTGGCCAAAAAACCGTGCTAAATGAAATAATGAAAGAGGCATAAAGTTAGTAATTACAGTTTTGATTGCGAACCTGCCAACCGAACGGCCTTGCAAACGATCAGACTAAAACAGCAACTATTGCAACATGCTTCAATATAATGAGCGCCGGATGGGTAATGGCATGCACTTCAGTGGCCGTAAGCATGATGGACATCAAGCCTTTAATGTCCGCCCTCAGCCCGTTCAAAGAAATGTGAACGATCTTCGCCATCCCTGGTTTCTGGGTTCCGACAATCCATGCCGGAATGACACAGTTTTCCAACCTAACAGAGACTGTCGCAAAAGTTAATGTAGGTTGGGCTGAGCAAAGCGAAGCCCAACAAAATCAACACGTTGTACTTCCTGGCGCCCATTGCGGGTAATTGCATCCGGCAATTGCTCCCTGCATTGATCCTTGTGCCCTTTCCTGCATCCCTGTAGTCGTCAGCCAACACCCTCTAACGGCATTGGTACCGGGCTCCAGCCCTGTCGTAGAGCGCTATCGACAGTAAGTCAAACCGACCAAAAGCTATCAAGCCCTTTGAGGCTGGCGTTGTGAAAACAGCTTTGGCGCTCCGGCGACGTGCGTCAGCCCCCTGGGCTTGACCGACTCCAGGGTTTTCAGAATGGATTCCGGAGACTGTAGAATGGGACAAGCCGCCCAGCGATCCAGTTTTTCATTGCCAACACGGACGATACCAATGTGTGTGCCCTTCAATACATCCTGACTGGGATCGGGATCAAAGAAACCCAATTTACGGCGCAAAATTTCAATGTCTTTAGGCTCCCCGGTCAGAAAAGTCCAGCCTTGGCCGATTTTGTGGTCAGACACATAGCGAGCCAGTTTATCCGGCGTATCCTGCTCGGGCTTGATACTGAAAGACAGCATCTTGATCTCCGTTCCCACCTTGTCCCCCAAGGCCTTGTGCACCTTTTTCAGATTCATGGTGGACAACGGACAGGTCGCTTCACAATTGGTGTACATAAAATTCACCATGACGATCTGACCGGCCAACAGGTCGTCATAAAATTTGACCTGGCGATTTTCATGAGTCGTCAGCGTGAAATTCGGAAAGTAATCGGCCCTGGGGCCCTTTGCCGGAGTCAAGGCGGCTTGCGCCATGCCAGACAGGCTGGAGCGAACCTGTGGCATCGCCAGCGCCATGGCCCCCAACCCCAAAAATAAAGATCGTCTATTCATAATGTTTGATTGGTTTTAATAAAAAACATGGGTATCTACTCAGTGTTGGGCATTGAAATATCTGCCGCCCAAACATCTTTCATTGCCGAGCCGGAGCGCTATAGAGCCAACCCAAACTGAAACTGTTGCTGCATCGCAGTTTGCCCGCACTGAGTCACTTTGAACCACCAACACGTAGCGGCGCTAGACCAAATTGCCAGCCAGCAGATTGGCGTAATCCTCTTCACGCAGGTCTTTGCCATAGCAAATACCGCCACCCGCTTCGACCGGGTCAGCCTGACCGATGACAAAGTTCACCATCATGGCGTGATCTTCATGCACCACATTGTGGCAATGCATGACGTAGCGCCCTTGAAAATCCCGAAATCGCATGAAGATGCGAACTTTTTCGCCGGGTCGCAGATAAATCACATCCTTACGCCCTCTTTCCTGGACAGGTGGCAATACCCCATTACGCGACAAGATGCGGAATTCTTCAAAGTGAATATGCACCGGATGCGCCCAGCCGCTGCTACCCTGTATTTCCCAAACTTCCTGCGCATTCAACGGAATCAGCGCCGACACCACCAAAGGATCGTAAATCTTGCTGTTAACTGTCCAGGCGCCGTTGGAACGGTCAAATAAAAAAGCGCGATCCGGTTTGGAAGCCAGAGTAGACAGCTTCTTTTTGGCAGCCGGTATGGTTGGCAAGGGATAAAACTTGCTGGGCACTTTGCTGGGATCGGCTTCGATTCGATTGACATCAAATCGAATTAACTGATCGGGCGGCGTCAGCACCTTGTTGGTGGGGCCACGACCATCCAATTGTTCCAGGGTATTGACCAAATACACACTATTGGCTGCTGCGGTGCCTACCTGAATTTTTTTGAAATCGACAATAATGTCAGCTCGTTCCGCCGGGGCCAGGGTGATGCTGGACATGGTGACCGGGGCTGGCAGTAAATTCCCGTCCATGGCGATCACCTGGAAGGTCATTTTGTTGCTGAAGGCGAAGGTGTAAATGCGCGAGGGCCCGGCATTCAGCAAGCGCAAGCGATATTTCCGATTGGCGACTTTATGAAAAGGCTGAATCTTGCCATTGACGGTGAATTTGTCACCCAACATGCCATCCAGGTTGAACAAATCAAATACTCGCTGCCCCGTCGCGTCGAATTTCATGTCAATGAAGATCAACGGAATGTCATACTCCCCGCTGGGCAGCCTGAAATTGGTGGCAGCGTATTTAGCCGCACCGTAGCGGTTGATATTGTCTTGGTTAGCGCCGGTCTCGTCACCGCTGTCGTATTCGTTAAACAACAAATAAAATCCGGCCAGCCCCATATAGACGTTTTGCGAGGTGTAATCCAGCATGTGATCGTGATACCACAAGGTGGATTGGGCCTCCCAAGGTTCGCCGGTCGGCGCAAGATGCTGATTCAGCGAAAAACCGGCATAGACATTCGGATAAAAATAATCTTTGTATTGCCCTGGAAACACCTGATAGTCGTAAAGCGGATTACCATCACTTTCCGCCGGGGTATGGGCATTGTGCAAGTGCGTGGACACCACGGGATTGCCATAACCAACGTGATAAGGATCCAGACAATTGGTGCGACGCACCAGTATCGGTTCATCATAGCGAGCCACAATGGTCGGGCCGCCGAAATTGCCCTCCCACCCCCAAACGGTGTTGTCCGGCAGTTGGCTATGAAAGGCATGCTGCGTGGCACAGTATTTATGATGATAAAACCGCTTCGGCGTGAAGGTTTGATAGGTCGAAAATTGATGATCTTTGGGATCTACCGGATAGTCTTTGAAATATTGCGAATTCGCCACGTCTATCGGTTCGGCAACCGGCAGGATGGTCAACGGATCCAGCCAGGGCGTCAAATTGGGACTACCCAGACTGGCTGTCGCCGCGTTGGCTTCGGTTTTCAGTAGTTCATGAGCCGTAAGAATGCCTACCGCCGGTGATACGACGCCCATTTTCAGCATTTCTCGACGGGTGAATTTGACACCTTGGGCAGACGAAAGCTGTTCGGTTTCAATCGCCGCTGATTGTGGTAAAGAACATTTGGATTGACTGATCATGATTTGAATTAAAACGTAAGGTTAAACATACGCCGCCAAACTTATGCAGCATTAGGTGCAGATATGCAGTTTTAATACAGCAATTGTCATGCCAAGCTTTAGAATTTCCTGAACAGGGGATGAAACCAAATTGGCAAATGTGCGAATTCACTTGTGCTGTTGGGTGCTCGCACTGTGCGGATAAATCCGCACCTACACCGGGCTCCAATGAAGGTTTGCCAATCCGAGTAGGCGCGGGCCTGCCCATGAATGAAGCCATCAATCGAGGGCATGGCCCGCCCCTACTTTCTTGACTTAACGGTATTGTACCGCCCCTAAAGAGGGTGTCGTAAAAGGTTGGGCTGACGACTGTAGGGATGCAGGTGGTAGAGCAATTGCCGGATGCCATGAATCCCAACATGTTGATTTTGTTGGGCTTCGCTTTGCTCGGCCCAACCTACATTTAACTTTTGCGACAGCCTTCTAACTGAGTTATTTCGTGCTCATGCCTAACCTTCTCCTTTGTGCTCAGGGGTGCGATGGGAGAAGGGACATTTCGTCACGCTAAATGGTTACATTTCTTCACATTTATAAATGTATTTTTCCATTTATATATGACGTTTTTGACATGTCATCAGGCATGACATGACACTTTTGCCCAACCTGTCTGCGATACCCTCATAAAATCAACACGAGCCCAACGTTTGCGTAATTCAAAAAAATGGCGCATTAATTGCTATTTACAAAATAAAAATTGATATACATTTTTTGTCATGAGGAATAGTAAATGAAATTGAAACATATCGAATGGGCGGGGCACGCAAGCTCTCGGCAGCGTGGTGTTGCACAATCTGGCCGGGCTGCGTTAACGTTATCGCTGGCACTCAGCATTTGGACAGGGGCAATCGAAGCCAAGGGCCCGGCCGTTTTTGATCCAGCCCCCCTGGATCCGCCACCCGCAGCACCTCAAGCCTTCGATATCGTCGGCTTTCTGGAAGACGCCAAACTGGATGAAAACAACATAGACAAGACCTGCGGACAAGCGCCCAGCGATGCTCGTCTGGCGGGCGGAACCGCCAAAATCAACGGCCTGTTGGTCACCATACCCTGTAATACCGTCGTGCAAATGCCCGCTACTTCGTTGACGTGGGCCGATTTGTTTTATTTGAATCCGGCTGGCAAGGGCGCCGCGTTGCAAACCGGGCTGGCATTGACCGATACGCAAATCAATCCAACCATACCCGATCCATTCAATGCTCCCCTACCCTCTTATGAAGTGCATATTCAAGGCAATATCGTCAATGGTCGTTACATCGCAGGCCTGGTTTTCATTTCTCAGGAACATTTGAACAACGGTCAGGGGGTGATCGAAAAAATCAATTACACCCTTGGACAACTCGACATCAAAACCAATCGAGCCAATGAGGTGGTAAGGGTCAGAATCAATGACCCCATCGGGCGCTTTGGCAAACCACACGCTTTGCCCGGCACCACACTGCCAGATGCCGTCATTGAAAGTGGATTCGATCCGCGTTTTACCGCCGATGTAGACAACCCCACCGTCCGCTCGATCACCGGCTTTCCGATGTGCATTCCGCGCTCGAGCCCCTTTCTGGCCACGCAGGGCGATGACATGTTGTGTCCCGAATCCAACCGACCACGTTCGCCGAATTGCCCCTCATTGCCGGAATTATTGGCCGGTCGGGTAGGATTTCCGCCATTTACCCAGCCACCTGTCGGCCATTACTGTACTCAATTCGTCATGGAGCCACCATCGGGCATGCAGGAGCCTTGCTCCGGCTCGACTTGCCCCACCGACCCGACCAGACAAGCGCCCTTTGAAGTTGGCGACTTTGTCAGTTATGCCGGCACCTGGAAAACCGAGGTCAATCAAACCACCGGCAGCATTTACTCTTATATTTCCGCGCATACCCTGGTGGCCAATCTGGGGATTTACACGGCTCCGGGCATCTCACCGGCTTATGTAGCTATCGAACATACCCAGGTTGGCAGCAACGCCCTGGCCATCGCTGGCCTGCCTCAGGAAACCACTTCAGCTGTCAAGGTGGAAGGTTTCACGACCGACCCGACCACCCTGGTCGATATTTTTATGGTGGATGTCGATCATGCCACGGGTGCGGTTTCCGATCGATTGATTGGCACTGAGAATCCCGGCTTGCCACCCGTGATTGGGCGCTTTCGCTTTCAACCCATTGCCGGTAGTTATGGCCCCTTCAGTCGCGACCTCCGCATCGTCAGTCGCACGGCCTGCCGCACACCTCGGGCCAATTGCGCAACCTCCTTACCAGTGACGGCAAACGGCATCCAGGCCGGACAATATCGTGCGCCAAACTTTGACTTTATTTTTCCGGAAGTGGTCAGAACGGGCGATCGCATCGTACCCAGCAATTTTCAGGATCTTTATTTTTTGTATTGTGGATCTGGACCTGTAGAACCCGCGCCTTTCGATACCGTATCCACCAGCAGTCCTGTAGTCGGTGCGCTCGATCCCTCTCCCTGGGCTACCCCCATGCCACGCCCCTTATTCGCCGCGTCGTGCCCACCGCCGAATGGCGTGGCCTTGCCACAACCGGTTCCAGTGGTCAATGCCGGATTGGATCAAGCAACGGCACCCAACACACTGATCACATTGCGAGCCACCGCCAGTGATCCATTAGGCGCCGCGTTAACCAGCTTTAGTTGGCAGCAAATCAGCGGCACCCCGGTAGTCTTGACGCCAGGCGGGACTGCCGCTGCGCCGACGGCGAGCTTCAAAGCGCCGCTGACTGGCGGCGTATTGACCTTTGCCGCAAACGTCACCAATGCCAACGGTTTGACCGGAACGGATCGGGTCAGCGTGGCCATCAATGTGGACAGCATCAATATCGTTTCAGCTGTCTACGACAACAAACAAGGCAAGGGCAATTTGAAAATCGTCGCGACATCCTCCCTGCCAGCGGCTACCGCCGGACTGCGCTTAACGGTGCAAGCCACCAACGGCGCCTTCAAAATGGCCGCCACCCCGCAAGCCATGACCAAGATAGCCAATACCGCAACCGTCAATGATTGCCCCGTCGATGCCAACCCCTGCTGGGTCTACAACGTCACCGGTGTCATCAAGAACACTATCAGCACCGGATTCCTGCCCCCCACCCGAATTGCCGTGAACTCCTCGCGTGGAGGCGTTGGCACAGCCACCAGTTCATCAATACTGGTCAAGTGATCTGAACCTGAGGAATGATTTAATGAAAAATTTGAAACAAAACCAATACTTTTTATTCAATGGCTTCGCTACTCAGGGTTCGGATATGGGCAACCCTGGATTAGCCTCCGACAGCAGTAAGGATATGGTTACCAATGACTTCCCTGTTTCACCCGATAAGGATTTTCCGGTTCGTCCTGAGCATGTCGAAGGATGGACGGGAAAATCCGGGCGCTTCGCCGCACCAGACCGCTCATGCTCCGACAAGCTCAGCATTTATGCCCTTGAGGGTACGAACGGTCTGGCGGGAAAGGTCATTCCGGGAAGTTATTTTTGGCGAAATCCTAAGTCGAGTCGCAAACGGGTCTCCGCCAATTTTTACGTGGCTGCGTTGACCTTGATGTCATTGAGCTTATCGCATCACGCTCATGCTTTGGTGGAAACCGAGGCCACTCTGCCACCCTCGTTAAAATCGGTGGTGGCGCCGGAACCGGCGGACTTATCCCTTTATGTCAAGGATAAGTCCGCAGCTATCGCCCTGGGCAAGGCCTTGTTCTGGGATGCACAAGTCGGCAGCGACGGTCAGGCCTGCGCCAGCTGCCATTATCACGCTGGCGCGGATCATCGCCTGAAGAACCAGATCCATCCTGGCGCGGCTGACGCCGATGGGGTTTCCCGGTTTTCACGCACCCCCACGCAGGCCAAAACCGCGATCGCTGGCCCCAATTACAGTTTGAAACCAACGGATTTTCCGTTTCATCGTTTGCTGAACCCCACCGACAGAAATTCCAAAGTACTTTACGACAGCAATGATGTCGTGGGTTCCCAAGGCGCATTTCAACGCACCTTCACGGGTCTGAATGCCAGCAACAAGGAAACCTGTGTCAGTGAAACCAGCCCGTTCGCCGTGGCCCGCATCAATGTCAGACAAAGCACAGGACGCAACGCGCCCTCGGTCATCAACGCGGTTTTCAATTACCGAAATTTCTGGGATGGACGGGCCAACAATATATTCAATGGCATCAATCCATTTGGCAACCGGCGGACTTTTGATCCCTCTTCAACCGACAATATCCTGCACTACGATCCCGCCGCTGGCGCACTGACGCCTTATCAAGTGACTATTGCCGATGCCAGTCTGGCTTCACAAGCCGTTGGCCCGGCCTTGAGCAGTGGTGAAATGACTTGCACCGGCATGGATTTTCGCAACCTGGGCCGGAAATTATTGCGTGTGAAGCCATTGGCCGATCAAATTGTCGATGCTACTGACAGCGTATTGGGAAACTATGCCGCCAAACCCAAGGGCTTGAAACCGGCTTATACCTACAAATCCCTGATCGAAGCCGCGTTCACCCCTGAGTTTTGGCAAGCCACCGCGTTGACCGAGGGTTACACACAAATGGAACACAATTTTTCACTGTTCTGGGGATTGGCCATCCAGCTGTATGAATCGACCCTGGTCTCGGATGACAGTCCTTATGATCGTTACCGGGAAAATCCCCAGGCCTATCCGCTGACGGCCCAGCAAGTCAATGGTATGAATCTGTTTGCTGGCCGTGGCGCCTGCCTGACTTGTCACCGTGGCAGCGAATTCACCGCAGCATCGAAAAGTCATGTTGAACAAAGCTTTGCCGAAAGAATGGTGGTGGCTGATGGCGGTGTCGCACTTTACGATGCCGGATTTTACAATATCGGCGTACGCCCCACTGTAGAGGATCTGGGAGTGGGGGGATCAGACCCTTATGGCAACCCACTCTCCTATACCCGACAGGCCAAGGCCTTGGCCGACGGTTTCACCGACCCCATCAGCCTACCCCTGGATTTGATCGATGTCAGTTCTTACAACTTCTTGGTAGGCACTGGCCTGCCGATGGATCCGTTTGAACGCGATGCCATCGACGGAGCTTTCAAAACCCCAAGCCTGCGCAATGTCGAGCTGACAGGCCCCTATTTTCACCATGGCGGTTACGGTACGTTGCGTCAGGCCGTGGAGTTTTACCACCGGGGGGGCGACCGCCGGGGCGATCTGTTTACTATCGACACCACCGGATATGCCGAGAATAGTTCCAACTTGGCAGCCGACATGGCCGGGCATTTCGATCCGTTCAATCCCGGCTCGATGACAGCCACACTGGGACTGACCACCAGCGATATGGACGACATCGTGGCCTTCATGAAAACGCTGACCGATGAGAGGGTGCGCTGGGAATCGGCCCCCTTCGATCATCCTTCGTTGCCTTTGTTGAACGGCCATACCGGCAACAACATTGCCGTCGTACCGTCCACCAGCAATCGCACAGAGGCCATGGATAGTAAAACCACCTTACCGGCGGTGGGCTCGGGCGGCAGAAGCGCGAAAAAATTGTTACCACTCAAAGCGTTCTGATTCTCTGCGTGAACAGACCCTCTCCCGGTGGAGGCTGTCGTAAAAGTTAAATGTAGGTTGGGATGAGCAAAGCGAAGCCCAACGAAATCAAAATGTTGGGCTTCATTGCATTCAGCCCAACCTACTTTTAGGACATCCTCCGGTGGGAGAGTCTAAGCATGAAACCAATTAGGTGCGAATTCACTTGTGCCGGTATTCGCACTGCGCGGATAAATCCGCACCTACACAGGGCACCAATGCCATTTTGCCAATCTGAGCAGTAGCGGGCCATGCCCGCGAAACCATTAATCGCGGGCATGGCCCGCTACTGCTTTCTTAACTGAACGGTATTGTCCCGAAGGGAGATGGTTCTGTTCCGAGTTTAACTTTTACGACAGCTTTCGTTGAAAAAGACGACTACATGGTTGCAAGAGGTAGATTTACGCTGGGAGCAACTACCGAGGGGGCCAACTAGTGACGAAAAATCAAACCAAATCCTTACTCTGCTTGCGGTGGCTGACGATGGATTTTGACGGTGTTCCGACCAGCTGCTTTGGCCTGATATAAGGCCTCGTCCGCACGTTCAAGGGTATTTTGCCAACCAGTACTGTCCAGCACCTGATCGGCAAGGGCCGCACCGATGCTGACAGTGACTATGCTCGAAAGCCGCAGGTGTTCAGGTTGATTCAGTTCAACTTCCAGCCGGATCCGCTCAACCAATCCGTAAATACTGTCTTCATCGGCGTCCGGGGTGATCACTAAAAATTCCTCTCCCCCCATACGACAAGCTAAATCACAGGTACGGATGGCATTACGCAGAACATCCGCAAAATGCATCAATACCTGATCACCGACTGCGTGGCCGAATTGATCATTGATCCTTTTGAAATGATCCAAATCCAGAATGGACAGCGCAAAGCTTCTTTGATGCCTGAGATATATCGACCATTGTTCATCCAGGCGATTAGTGGCGTAACGACGATTAGGCAAATTGGTCAAATAATCGGTTAACGCCAATTTGCGTTGATGCCGGTTAGCCGAGGCCAAATCGTAAGCCTGACGGCGCAGCATTTCCCGCTCCTGAAAAAAATGCCTTTGCACGTTGATGGATAACCGGGCGCCGCGAATTCTGGCGGCAAATTCGGCCCCTTTCAATGGCTTGAGAATGAAGTCATTGGCGCCATTGTCAAAGGCGCTGGACATGACGCTCTCGTCATGATCGGCGGTCATCAGGATGAAGTAAACCGTTTGCGTACTCGGGTGTTTTTTAACCATCTGGCAGAACTTCATGCCGTCAACAGGCGCCATTTTAAAATCACATACGATAATGTCCGGTCTGGCAATCAACAAAGTTTTCAGAGCCTGCTCCGCAGTCTCCGCCAGACTGACAAGATACCCCTGCTTGACCAGAAAAGTCTGCAAAAAATGCAATTGAATTCGGTCATCATCCACCAACAGGATCTTCAATGCCGAATGCTCTTGTTCCGCATCGTTCGCCGTATCATTGATGCGCGTATCAACAATATCCCGCGTGGCTATGTTTAAAAATCGTCCCCATTCATGCCAATCCTGAAATGCGCTGTTTTTGATGTCATGCATTTCCAGGTTGCCGATGTATAGGGCTTTTTTCAAGGAGTGCATGCGTAAAACCGATGCATCCAGATTGTGATTTCCCGCCAAAATAGCTGCCAATTGCAATTGTGCAGCAAATTTTTCAGCCCCACTCAAGTGACCGTATTCAAAAACTGAATTTGAATTCTGCACAATTTGCATGGCATCGATGACAAACCTGGGTAATCCCCACTCCTCCATCAAGGCCAGGGTGATTTCATCATGATCAATCGAAAAAGCCGTCTGTTCACGGGACAGCAAGTCATTTTGCTTGCCATCCAGGCAGGCACTGTATTCGACGGGATAGGTTTGAGCCAGCACCAGGCGGCCAATTTCAGCAATCAAGCCTATGGTAAACGCTTCTTCCGGGCTGATCATGAAATCCGATGCCTGCCCACGCAGTCCTGCCCTCTGCTCATCCAGTATACAAAGCGTTCTGACAGTGACCGCCCGCAGCAAAGAACTTGACCAAAATAAATCGTAATCAAAGGCCAGACAACTCCCGCTTCGCTGTGAATCCAGCACGGAAAAAGTCAGAGCCAGCGATTTTAAGGTGCGAATACCTAATTTTAGGATGGCTTCCTTGACCGCAATGATCGGTCGCTCACTCAACCGATTAGCCGCTGTATTGGCCAGCTTCAAAATCCGCCCGGTCATCGCCGGATCCACCATCAAGACATTGGAGAGCACTTCAATTGAAGCATTTTCATCCTGGCATAACCGAATAATTTCAAACGCCACACCGGTTGGCGAAGGTAATGCACCGGCTGCTTTAAGTTCATCAAATGTCAAATTCATCAGATTATCCGCCGACCATGAGTATTATTAAGGTAAAAAAATTGAAAAAACAACATCCAGCCTAACTATGCAACCAATATAAAAACCGAGCAAATTGCTGATGGCTCGTGCGCTCCTTGATACCCAATGCAAGGATCATACACTTCGTACAAAATGTTGATTAAAAAAGCAAAAACCTCCAATTTAGATCATAATTATATCACTAACATGGTAACCCAACCTGCCAATCAAAGCGGCTTTTATGGTTAATTTTGCCATTTATATATTGCACATTTACGTATTTATGCCAAAATTGGAAATTGCCATCGTCTATCGATAGCTAAAACCAAGACCTCAAAAGAGCATTCCATACATGAATAACCTAGTGAGTTTTAAGCAAGCCACCCACACCTACATCTTGGTCATCGAGCGCAATGACAGCTTGACTAATTTGGTGATGTCCACATTGTGTGCCGTGGGCTATCGGACTGTGTTTGTCAACGACATCAACGAAGCACTGCTGGCGTTGAGTCATTCCGCTCCACAGTATCAAGGCGTACTGCTCGATTTAAACTCCGTCGATTCCAGCGATTACCGATTGGTCAAAAAGCTGATGCATTTGGCACACAAACAAAAACTACCTTTTGTCCTCAGTGGTGGCAACGATTCGAATCAGGCCTTGATCAGGGGCCTATCTGACGATTCAGCCTGTTTTCAGACCGAATCCATGCCCCCGGAAGCATTGATCGCTGTTTTTGCTTACCCGCGCCCACTTGCCGACTCCCAGAAAAAAATCAACCCACCGGGCTCAAATCCTTTCAAAATTCCACCAGGCCTGATTTCGGCGAAATTCCATTTCAAAACCACTCAGGAAGCCAAAACCCTGGCCGAAATCATCGCCAATATTTTTCCTGATCCGGAGCGCGTTATACTGGGTTTGAATGAACTGATGCTGAATGCCATCGAACACGGCAACCTGGGAATTTCCTATTTTGAAAAATCGCTACTGCTTGAGCAGGGGATTTGGTTGGAGGAACTGACCAAGCGATTGAATATGTCCACTAATGCTTCCCGGCTTGTTGAAATGGAAGTCATTCATGAATCTGACCGTATCACGGTGACCATCAAAGATCAGGGCCAAGGATTCGACTGGCATCAATTCATGGATTTCGCCCCTGAACGCCTCTCTGAACGGCATGGCAGAGGTATTGCCATGGCCAGAATGCTGAGTTTCGATACGCTTGAATATCTGGACGGCGGCCGAATGGCTAAAGCCACTGTCTTGTTACCGCGTAATCCAGTATTGCGATTTGTCTAAAGGGAACCTCTCAATTCGCAGTCTTCGCTATCGAGTATACTGGAGCCCAGTAACATCAACAGTCTGGCCCGAGAATGATGATTTTTTAGCGACTCGCGATTGACGCGTCAGCTTACAGACTTGAATCTTGGCAACGGGTCAAGCCGATTTAGCGTGACGGTGGGGGCAGGATCACGACTTTATGGCCCGACGGGGATGGAATCAACAAAGTTGGCAATGCATCCAATCCTGGTCCCGTCGGTGCTTGAATGTTATAGGTGGAAGGGGCATACATCTGCGCCTCATCCGGTTTGGCATCGGTTGCCTTTTCACTGGCTGAAGGTGGTTCGTTTTGTATCTGGCTGCTAATCGATTCCTGAGGCAGCTGATTACCACCGACTTCGAGCAGCGGGGGTTTTTCCGGAGCGCTGCAACTCGCAAGACTCAGCAACAAACCCACTCTATAGTAATGTTTTCGCATGTCATTTTTACGCATGTTATTCAAACTGAAATCAGCAAGAGAAATCTTGGCTTATTGCTTGATATTCGATAGGCTAACAGAACTACCTGAAGCCTGCACGCTGACGCCACTATGGCTGCCTGTCAGCGAAACATTTTGAAAATTGGCCGTAGCGGCCACTGCACCGGAATTGTTGGTGGTAACCGACATGCCTTTCACAGATTGAGCATTCGCAACATTTGCCTGTGGAGTCGTATCCTGAACCGAATTCATCGCTGAAACAGCAACGCCACTGGCTGAAACACTCATCACGTTATAACTGCCACTTGCAATTCCGGCATTGTTAAAGTTTGCACTGCTGCTGACAGACCCGGTATTTGTGGAGCTGACGATGGCATCCTGAAGCGTGGAATTGGTTGAGTGGATCATGGCGCTATCCGCATGGACTTGCGTATGCAGAGAAACGCCGAAGGCAATGACCAGAACCGATCTTACCCAATATGGATGTTGCATGATTATTCTCCTGTTTGAACGCCTGATTGTTTTAGCCGCGCAAACTCGCGCCGCCGATGGTTATAGTCACTATTCACTGTTTATTACCCCTGATGAGTTAACGTTCGTCTGAACTACCTGACAATAACCCTCTCCATCACCGAAGGAATATTGTGCTTCGCGCTGAATAGTTACACATTTTCGCTGACCTTCCAGCTTCATTTGCGTGGCGGTGGCCTGAAATTAACAACACCCAGGCCCACCACCAACATCAAACAGCCATCACGGCAAACCTGCCATGACGGCGATCCGCTTAGTGCAGAATGACCGAGTTGCTCATGGACGCTGCGGAACCAATACCACTCACGCTGACGCTGTTACCTATGCCACCGCTAATCGTGCCTCCGTCAATGTTGCCTACATTGCTGATCGCGCCTGTGTTCAAGGAATCCAGGCTGGACACATTGACAAAGTTTGACACCGGCGACGAGATACCGCCGGAAACAGTGGTCGAGCTGGATTCAGACGCTGAAGAACCAACGGCGCTGATACCGATGCTCGCCGAAATGCTTTCACCGGAAATACTTGGGGCGATCGTTGTAGTTGTACCATCCGCTTGAGTAACATTCACACCTTGGATCGCACCGACGTTGTTGACATTACCTTCGTTGGTCGATGTCACAGTAATCCCTAGTTCTTTAGTGCCACCAACGGTATTGGTGACAGAATTACCGTTGTTAACCGATGCAGGATCCATGGTTTCCATCGTGGTTCTGCTGGACAATGACGCCGATGAACCAATCGAAGAAATAGACACCGAGTTGCTGATACCGCCCGAGATTTCACCACCGGTGATGGTGTTCGCCCCTACTTCGGCTTTACCATTGGTGATCACTGCCGAGTTGTAGGAATCGATATTACCCACTGCTAGGTCATTGCTGACGTTATTGTTGGGCGCGTTGGTCACGGTTGAGGTAGAGACGGATGCGGAAGAACCTACCGCACTGATACCGATGGAGTTACCGATGCCGCCAATGATACCGGCGCCGGCTGATGCGGAACCGATAGACGCCGTATTATCCACTGATGCGCCGACATTAGTGGACATCACCGCCGATTCCGAACCGGAAACACCACTGATGGTGTTTACAATACCGGCATCAGGCGTAGGAGCAGCAAAGGCACTGGATGACAAAACTAAGGCAGCAATAGCAACTGAAAGATTGGTTTTTTTCATGGTTTTTTCCTCTTTAAATGATTAACAAAAATAAAAAATACAAAGGTTTTAAAAGTTTTTTGGCAACTATCCGTCAGGTGATGATGGATGATTTCCTCATCGTACCCATGGGGTCTGGCTGATCAGTGAGCCTTTTGGAACGTATTGCTGGTTAAATTGATTTCTGGATGATGTGACTCCGATTAAAAATGTTTGATTCATCGTTTAATTCCCCTAGGTTTTCTTACCGCTTTTCATGATGTCGACGACTTTGTTTCGACAGTCAGCTGGCACCTTGTCAAACCGCGACAAGATGTCGGCAATCGACAAAGCCACCGTATCCCGTGTCCCTTCCTGCAGCCGTTGCTGGTCGCTATAGGTCACGCCTCCCGTGACCAGCATGCTGCTGAAAAATTTATTGATCGTAAAACCGGCTTCCTGGTAATAAATCCGCCGATTCATCGAACTCATCGCTACGATGGTTCTGTCCCCCGGTCGATAGATTTCCGCCATCATTTCCAGCGATGCACCTCTGGCGGCGTATTCAGGCCCCAAACCATCGTAGTGCACATCCATGGTTGGCCCACCGAGAAAATCCAGCGCCGTAAAAGATGTCGACAACACATAATCGGGTGGTGCTTTGGTCTGCATATTGGCTAGCGCCAGATTCATCTCGTTAGTGCCGAATTTGCGAATCGCCATTTCGGTATTCAACTCGTAATAGTTTTGCGGCAGACCGCCAGCCAACAACACACTCTCGGAGACATAAGAGGCCGTGGTGCCTTGCGGCAGGAAAGCGCCGGTACTGCCTTCGGATACATAGTTGGTTTTACCGGTGCCGTCGGAATGCACGGCTATGGCAAATCGGGTTTTGGCCAGGGCCTTGGAATCAGCGATACAACTCAAGGCCTCCACAATTGGTTGCGACGGACCACTGGCTTCTGGCGGCGGCGGATCGGATACCACCACGCCTCTATTGGCGCATCCCGACATCAACACCAGACTGGAACTGCACAACATGCCGAATAAAACAGGTTTGTATTTCATGACTAATTATTGATTTGTGAAGTTGAAGTAACAGAACCGCTATTGGTGCTAACGACCGAGTTATTGATCACCGAAAAATCATTGCCCTTGTTCTGAAAGCTCACGCAAGTGCCGCAGGCTGCCGTACTGTAGGTGATGACATCATTTTCATTGCGCTGAAGCGCCTTGGCCGCATCGTTGCTGGCTTGCAGATGAAACGCCGAACTGGTGGTCAAGGGGTTGGTTACTCGGGAACCAGCCCCCCAGCCACGGCTTTGTTCGCCTATCCAAATCCGGGCATGCTGATTTCGGTTTCTCATCGTACTAGACGAATTTCCATTGATTTTGCCCCCCCAGGCCTGCGCTTTATCGGCCGCAACCGATAACCCGCTGCCGATCAGGCCCAACAATACAATTCCAGCCGTAATTCCGAATACCCTCATGACGCGCTCCTGAATCAACCGTTTATTTACCGTTGGCACCATTACCGGCTACATTGGTACTGATCAAAGACGTGTCATTAAAATTGGCGGACGATGTCACAGACCCGGAGTTGGTACTGTTTGAGGTGTTACCCTCGATCACATTGTTGTTTCCGGTGTTGTTGTTATAAATACAGACGCCACAGGAGGTACTGCTTTTATTTATGGAGCGGTTGTCGCCGCCTGAAGCAACGATTTGCGCCGATTGGCCACCCAGTTGATGATAGCCTGTGCTGGAAACCAATTGCGTCCCCACATTGGAAGAGGCTCCCCAAGAGCGGGTCGCTTCTGCGGCGCTGACAAAGTCACTGAATGCGGCACAACTCAAAGTACAAAATAAGACATCAATTAATATTTTTTTCATAGTCATTTCAGCCTGTTCAAGTTTTAAATAGAATTTTTTCATTTACTTCTACTAAAGCAATCACCATGCCAATTATTGATTTGTTATTTTTTCTACCTTTTTTCTGCATATGCAGAAGTATTTTTACTAACTACTGACAGATTTATGCAATTTAACTGCCACACATGTCATGTCAGGTTGTCAACATGACAATACAAACAGGATGATTCCTGCGATTGAGGGAACATTGATATGGAAGGGGGAACTTGCCACTGAGGGTGCCGGGTACTGATGCTTATGGCTGATGGGCATCCCAATGCCGTTAAGCGCTTAATCGCGGGCATGACCCGCTCCTACACACTTACATTTAAAGGCGTTGCCATCAGGAGAGAATAGGCTATTGGTAATTTGCTCGGTTTTTCGATTGACTGAATAAGTACATAAATTGCAACTATTCAGTGTTTAACCCTGATGAAGCGAAGCGTTTATTTTGTAGGGTGAATAAGCAACGCGCATCCACCGTATTGCCGGATGCCCTAACGCTTACTTGTGCCCATTGGGTATCCGGCCTACGCAGGGCTATTCAAGGAGGCTGAATAATTACTTCAGCGGGTGCATGCCGCTATCACCCCTCTGCGAAATTAAAAAAACTGCAAAAATTCCTTACAGACAGAGTTTGTCGAAACAACCGAAATAGCCCCTTCTTCAGGAGAAGATTGGGATGCAGGAGCGGGCCATAACGTCAATCGCGGGCAGAGCCCGCTCCTACTCAAATGGGTAATCCTTAGGGAAACGCTGATTAAATCGTCATTCCCGCGAAGGCGGGAATCTGAGCTTTTGATATATCTGGGCTCCCGCCTTCGCGGGAGCGACGAAATTGATTTGTTCAGCGCTTCCTTAGCTTAACGGCATAGCCCCCACGACGAGGGGGCTTTTACGACAAACTGCAGATCTGCGTCAGTCGCTAAAATATTCCTGAGCCAGTGCGGCAGTGGATGCCATGATGTCCGGAATAACGGTCACTATACTTTCAATCTGCTCCAACCCCAGTCCCAGGGGGGCGTACATGGCGTCTTCCAGGTCATGCCCGTCTGAAATGTCTTTCTCGTAGCTGTGCAACAATCGATCAGCCAGTCCAATCATTAAGTTGATTCGCCAATGATCGCCGCGATAATCAGGTGCATGATGATTTAAGATGGCTATTGATACTGCGGTCGGTAACTGCCAAGCTTTGACCAGCCAATAGCCCAATTCACAATGGGTAATGCCTAACGAAAATTTTTCGATAGCCAATCCAGGAATACCGGGATTACTGTCTATCATCTGATCCAACTGCCGATGGATTTCAGGGTAAAAATGCCCTAGCAGCGGAAAACCGACGTCATGAAAAAGCCCGGCCAAATGCACATCCACTTTGTTGACGCCATTTTCAGGCGGACAATACCGTTCGATGGTCAACAGCAACTCCGCGCAGAGCATGGTGTGACCCCAATAGCTTTTTAAGCCCAACACACCATTCTTCTGACATTGAATGGCATTTATCATGGCCAATCCCAAAGCAATGCTAACCGCTTTATCCAGACCGATCACACGTACTATGGCTTCGCGCAGGGTTTTCAATTGACCGCTGTAACTGTATATCGCCGAATTCGCCGCTTTGAAAACCTGCAAACACAAAAATGGATCTCTTTCCACGATCTCAACAAAGCAATCCAAATCGATCTCATCCGCTGCGAGCAATTGGATCAGTCTCGTACACGACGAAGTTAACAACGGGATTTGCTGGATATCCTCGATTCTTTCGCGCAGATCATAAGGCGGTTTAATCCTGTGTATGGATTGACTCAAAGTGGAAATATTCCACATCGTCTGGCTTGATGCCGAGTTCGCAGGGTAAATCATGCATCAACTCCCTTAATTAATTCGTATTTTTTCAGCTTGCGGTAAAAAGTCCGCTCACTGATGTTCATTTCGTCTGCACAAGCCTTTCTTCTATCTTGATGCTTTTGCAATAACGCTACGATGTATTCCTTTTCGACTTTGGAAGGTTCAAAATCATCAAAATTAACAGCATGGTTCCATTTTTCACTTTGCACGTCTTCATTGGCCATCTCGGTCAACGAAGACATGAATTGGACTTCTGTTTCGCCGATCAGGCCATCCAAGGCCAGACCAACCGCTAACTGCATACAATTCTTGAGCTCGCGGATATTACCGGGCCAGTGATGCGCTTGAAGTTTTTTCATCGCGCCCGGTGAAAGAATGACAGACCTGTTCATCACACCCCCGAATCGAAGCAAAAACCCCTTAACCAGTAACGGAACGTCTTCCCGACGCTGTCGTAATGCCGGTAATTCGATCGGAAATATCGATAGCCGATAAAACAAATCTTCCCTGAATTCTCTGTTTTTAACCATTTGCGCCAGGTTTCGATGGGTGGCCGCAACCACTCGAATATTAGCCCTCAGCGTACTGACGCCCCCTACCCGGCGATATTGCCCACTCTCCAGCACCCGGAGCAATTTACTTTGTTGCTCCAAAGGCAGTTCACCAATTTCATCCAGAAACAACGTGCCACCTTCTGCCATTTCAATCAGACCTTGCTTTTGGTTATTGGCTCCGGTAAAAGCGCCCTTTTCATGACCAAACAGTTCGCTTTCGAATAAACCTTGATTGAGTAAAGTACAGTCCACGACCACCAATTGCCCCGCCTGCCGGGAATTTTGGTGAATGAAATGAGCCGCCAGCATCATGCGGCTTAAGGCATCCTTGAAGGGCCTGGAATCACCCAGCATGTCGCCCTGAATTGAAGCGGACATTTCCGTCATTAAAGGCGTGATGGACTCTGCCAAAAAAATCTCGCCCATGTTCCCAACCAATGGCACGCCCTTGATTTTGTAAGCCGAAGAAAAAGCCTTTTCATCCTCGGGATAGATCGTCTCACTGTAGGGCTTTAAATCCTGAAAAAACCGCTCATAGCGTTTGCACTGTTCTGGGTTGCCAACGACTTTGCCAATCACCTGTTCCCTTTTCGAGTTAAACAGCATTTCCCAGGCACGATTGACGGCCACCAACAACAATTGCGAATTAATCACAGCAAAGGGCCGCTCATGCGTCTCTAGCAGCATCTCAAGACTTATATTTGCAATATTCATCGCGACAAATTGGCTCTAAAAACCATAATTATTCCACTTGCAATTCATTTTTACAATTTTATTGTGACGTAATATGCAACTTTTTACCCATATCAGCCTGACATTCACATCTTACCAACCCTGTCACGCCTGACACATTTGTCAGTATTTAAATAAACATACTGCAAAATAAGCAGATAAAAAACACCTCAACTTTCAGTTTTTTCAGTGATTTTTCACTTTGGCACAGAAAGTGTATTGAATTTGCCAAATTTGATTGTTTATAAACTGCATAAGTGGAAAGTGTCATGCCTTTATTTAGCCCCCCCCTCCAGCTACTGCAGCCTAGGGATTACCCTTCTACAAATTTTGAAGCTTCAATGACTATGATACTGATCTTGAAAAACTTACCTATCGGCTTCACCGCATGCGAACTCAGCAGCCTTACCCAGCACGTACTTAATGAAATTGCAATTTCAAGCAGGCCCTTGATTCGAAAAACCGAAGTCATGGTGCTGTTTGATCGCCAGAAAGGTGAGTTTGAGTTTTATGGTCTGATTTTTTGCAACGATCGCCAACACGGCCAAACCACCCGCGCATTGTTCGAAAATTTTCTCCACCAGGGATACGTCATTGAAGTCGCCGAGTTTTTTCACAGGCAAGCGAATGAGCAAGTCAGCACGACCACCAATCGTCGGCGGATACCGGATAAACAGCTACTGATATTCAAGTCCGTCGAAGAGATTGAAATCTTTCCAGCATTAGAACTGACTCAACAGACAAAGCCGAAATCCCTACATTGATTTGCGACAGTCTCCATTGAAAATGGGAACACGGTCACCTGGAAGTGACTGCTTAATTCTTGTCAGATTGAAAGGAAGCCCACCATACCTGTCGGGATAGCGGGCAGGCTTCGAACCGTCCCTGGAAACTGGATTTCGGCGATCCACTTGTACCCCGGAGGGTATACCGGAATGACGATCTTCGGTAAGCGGTACATGAAATCTGACAATGAAGAAAAAATCAGGACCTTGTTTTGTTAACTTTTGGAGAACTTTCCATGACATTTAAAAAATCCCTTAAACCCTTGCTGCTGGCGGCTTGCGTTCTAAGCGCCTCGCACGCCGCCCAAGCCAGCCTGTTCGATCGCGGAAACGGTCTGGTCTATGACAATCACAGCAACATCACCTGGCTGCAAGACGCCAATTACCCCTCACAAGTTACCGATTACGTTAACGGGGCGATGACCTGGAACCAAGCGGGGCAATGGACCAGCAACCTGGAATATAAGGATGGTTTCGGTGATGTTTACACCGACTGGCGTTTACCCAGCCTGACCGAGTTGAATCATTTATTGAGTACGGAGTTCAACCTGACTCCCGGCGAATTCATCGTCGACAGTAATATCCGGCCATTTTATGGCTTTGTCACCGGTGGTAAATACTGGAGCAGCACCGAAGATCAAGATTCCAATGACCACGCTTACACCATTTCCGGAAATTTAGCTCAAGGCACCCTGGAAAAAATCCGCGACGCCAACGTCTGGGCCGTTCGCGACGGCGATGTCAGACCGGTTCCACTGCCATCCATGTTGTGGCCCTTTTTAGGTGTTTTGGCTGCGCTGATGGGAAGTAGGCAAAGAACACGTTCCTAACATTTAACCCCTTAACCCTTTAACTTTTTCATAATAATAAAAGAGAGATCTCAAATGAAACCCATCCTATTAAAGAGTATTCCGCTGGCGGTGCTCGTTTTGGTGATGAGTATGGATGCTTCACAAGCCAAGACCAATGCTGCTCAAACCAACACAACCAAAGTTGATCCTGTACAGACCCAGAACCATCGGCATAAAACCCAACAGGCCAACCGAAAAATCGCTGCTCAACATTTACATGTCAAACATCAACAGGAAGTTCAAGCTGAATTGATGAATGAAGCACGTCTGCATCATGGCTATAGCGGTCGTGGTCGAGCAGGTTTACCCACGAAAACTGTCGGTAATAGTGGTCGCGGTCGTGCAGGCTTGCAAAAAACCGGAGGTGCAAGATGAATGCCCAACTAAGCCAAGCGATCAGAAAAATCTTGATCACCGGTAGTACGCTGGCTTTTTCCGCCAGTGTGCTGGCTGCGGTCGGCCAACAAAACCCACCCCCCGGCCCTGGTCAGGTGCCTGACTATTTCGGCGTGGTCCCCAACTATGCCACCAGCCCGCAACCACTGCTGGCCACGGTCACCATTACCGATCCCAATGGCGGCACTGGCGCGATCGCAGCCGCCACCACTTACGACTACACTACCGATACCCTAACCGACAGGATTATGGATGTTCAAGTGGTGAAAGGTGCTGGCGGTAGCGGCTATTCCGCCGACACCACGGTGACCATCAATGGTGGCCCTGGTGCGACTAATAATCCGGCGCAAGTGGTACCCAATATTGTAGGCGGGGTCATCACCAGTTTTACCATTACTAACCCCGGTCAAGGTTACAACCAGCCGATCGCCGGTACCGGTATCCGTAAGTTTGTCGACAGCCTATCAACGCTGGATAAAGCCAATAATTTGGGTCAAAAAATGCCGGTCGCGGTGACGGATAAAACCAGTTTTACCGGTTCGGATTATTACGAAATCGCCGAAGTCGAGTACGACCAAAAAATGAACAGCGATTTACCGTCGACTCGTTTGCGCGGCTATGTGCAGATCAAAACCGGTGGTTTTACTGTCGCAGGCTTTAAGGCAGCGGCCGACAAAGTAGCCTATGCCAGCCAATTCGCGGGCTATTTAGGCCCGGTGATCGTGGCGCAAAAAAATCGCCCGGTACGGGTGAAATTAGTCAACTTGCTGCCGACCGGCGCCAAAGGCAATTTGCCGTTCCCAGTCGATCATACCTATATGGGCTCGGATGGCCCGACCGATACCGACAACCGCACCTCGGTGCATTTACACGGCGGCAACACCCCATGGATCAGTGACGGTACCGCACGGCAATGGGTAAAACCAGCCGGTGAAGCGGGTCCTAACCGTGGCGAATCGGCGCGTAACGTGCCGGATATGTGGTTTGACGCCAACGGCAATATGATTAGTTCATGCGCCGGCAAAACCTTTTGTACCACCAATGGGCTACCCACTGGCACCAAGGTTGCCGGTGCTACCAACGATCCGGGCGCTGGCGCGTTGACTTATTTTTACACCAACGAACAAAGCGCGCGCTTGATGTTCTACCACGACCACGCCGAAGGTGTCACTCGTTTGAACGTCTACGCCGGTCTGGCGGGCGCTTACCTGTTGCAAGACTCCACCGAACAGGCTTTGGTCAGCAATGGCACGCTGCCAGCCGATATGATCCCGCTGGTGATTCAGGAAAAAACCTTTATGCCGGACGACACCACCCCGGTGTTGAATTTCTATGGTGCGTTCAAATCGCAGTTGAACTCGCAGGATCCGACCTGGCGCTGGGGTAGCGGCAAGGCTGCCACCGGCAAAATGGGTAACGGCGACTTGTGGGTGCCGCATGTTTTCATGCCTAACCAAAACCCTGGTGACATCACTGGCGCCAATGCCGTTGGACGTTGGGACTATGGCCCATGGTTCTGGCCACCGTTTACCGGCATTCAAAACGGACCGTTGCCTAATCCTTACTACGATCCAAACTGCAATACCACCACCGAATATTGCGAAGGCCCGGACATTCCAGGTGTTCCCAATGGTAGTTTGCAATCTGTTTTGAGTAATGGTCATGCAGGCGGTGTACCTAACGCGGCCAAAAATGGTGCAATTACCGAATCGGGATCGGGCACGCCAGAGTCTTTCAACGATACACCGTTGGTTAACGGTACGGCTTATCCGTATGTCAACGTCGATCCTAAACCGTATCGTTTGCGCATCCTCAGCGTGGGTAACGATCGCATGTTGAACCTGTCGTTCGTTATGGCGGCGAGCAAAAACGCGCCATCGACATCCAAAGCTAATGCCGGTCCAACAGCCTCCGCACCGGCGGTGCTTTGTGATGGCAGTACGGCTGTCAGCCCGTCGGATTGTACCGAAGTCAAAATGGTGCCGTTTGATGAAGTCCAGAATAGCTTCACGCCGTTCCCGTCACATTGGTATACCGTACAAAAAGGCGGCGTGACCTTCGACGGACGTCCGGGTGGGGTGTTTGATCCGAATACCCGTGGCCCGGCCATGGTACAGATCGGCACCGAAGGCGGCTTTTTGTCGACGCCGGTGGTGATTAAAAACCAACCAGTTAACTATGAGTACAATCCGAAAAATATCCTGATCGGCAACGTCAAGGAAAAAGCCTTGTATTTGGGCCCGGCAGAACGCGCGGATGTATTGGTGGACTTCAGCAATTTTGCCGGTTCGACTTTGATCCTATACAACGATGCACCGGCACCGATGCCAGCCTGGGACTTGCGTCTGGATTATTTCACCGGTAACTTTGATACCACTGATACCGGTGGCGCGTTCTCGGTAATTCCGGGTTATGGTCCGAACAGCCGTACTTTGATGCAATTCAGGGTCAGTACCAATGGCGGCAGCAGCATCCATCCGGTCGACGACCTCGGCACCCTGGACATGGCCACGCTGACCACTGCGGTACAAACAGCGTTCAAGACCAGTCAGGAAACCATCATCGTGCCGCAATCGGTTTACAACGAGACCTACGGTAACAATGCAGCCGATGCCTTGGGCAAAGACTTGTCGCGAATCAGTGATACGTCCGCGACTTACCAGCCGTACAACTTGGCTACGGGGGGCTTTGATCCGGCAGTCACGTTGGAAATAGAGCCTAAAGCCATCATCGAAGACTGGACCATGGGTTGGGGCCGAATGAATGCATTGCTGGGTACCGAGGTGCCGCATACCACCGCGATCAACCAAACCTCGATTCCACAAGCCTTTGTCGATCCACCGACCGAAATCGTCAAGATCACGCCGAACGACAACATGGTGCCGGTCACGGGAACCCTGCCGGATGGCACCCAGTTGTGGAAAATCACTCACAACGGTGTTGACTCACACGCGGTGCACTTTCATTTGTTCCATGTGCAGTTGATCAACCGTGTAGGTTGGGATGGCGCGGTGTATCCGCCCGATGCCAACGAGCTGGGCTGGAAGGACACAGTGATCATGAATCCATTGTCCGACACCATCGTCGCATTACGGCCTATGCAAATGACTGCGCTGCCGTTCAAGGTGCCCAACAGCCATCACAAGCCGGATCCGGCGCAAGCTGCTGGCAAAGCCGTACCCGATGCGTTTAACTTCAACCCGTTGACCGGTAATGCGACCAATGTCACCAACCTGGATATCAACTACGGTTGGGAATACTTGTGGCACTGCCATATTTTGGGTCATGAAGAAAACGACATGATGCGCAGTATTGCCGTGGCGCAACCACCGGAAAAACCGTTGAATCTGACCGCAACCGCTAACGGCATGAACGTGAACCTGAGTTGGACCGATGATTCGTTGGTGGCCAACTGGGTGACCATTCAACGCTCGCAGGACAACTTCAAAACGGTGGATAAATCCGTGAATGTGGTGCAGGCCGAGTGCGCCAGCCAAACCGGTTGTGCAAGAACCTACACGGATAGCAACACACCATCCGCTGCGGTATCTTACCGGGTCATGGCGAATAACACTGTGGGTGCCGGTGACGGCAAACTGGATGCACCACGTAATCCTGATGGAAGCTATGGCGATTATTTGCCGACCGAGTTGTCTGCATTGACACCAGGGTTTACCGGTTACTCCAACGTCACCGCCAACTCGAACTGGTCGAATGTCGCCACAAGAGCTGCCATACCGGTTGGGATTGCTTCGGTAACGCCTGGCAGTATCGTATTTCCGGATACCAAAATGGGCTTGACTTACCCAACCCAGCCCGCGAATCACCAAGTGATTACTATCCAAAACACCGGTACGGGAGTGTTATCGATATCGGGGGTCGGCATCAATGGCGCAGCCTTTGTACGTGGCAACAATACCACCAGTACGAACGCCGCTTATTGGGGCAATTGCTCAACTGCGGCCAGCTTTACACTGGCGGCGGGTAAAGCCTGTAGTTATAACGTGATGTTCAAACCGACAGCGACTGCCTGTATCGGTGCGGTGAATGGCAATGCGAAGGCTTGTAGTGCGACACTGACTGTGACCAGCAACTCGGATGGTATTCCGGGAACACAAAAAACCGTCAGTTTGACTGGTAACGGCATTGCATCTATCCCACAAGCTGCCGTATCAAGCAATGCCTTGAGCTTTGCCTACACCAATCAGGGTTCAACGAGTACAGCACAAACCTTCACTCTGACCAACACCGGTACGGGCCCTCTGGCAGTCAGTGGTGTCTCGTTCCCCACCGGCTTCGTCAGAAGTGGCGGCACCTGTTCGACTGCAGCAAGCTTTACTGTAGCGGCAGGCTCGAGCTGTACCCTTGGCGTAGCGTTCAAGCCCACTGTTGCTGGTGCGGCGACGGGCAACCTAGTCATTACCAACAACTCTGGCGGTGTGACAGGAACAACCCAAAGCGTAGCGTTATCCGGCACCGGGGTGGCGGTAGCATTGACGGCGATTCCGGATATAGCGACCGCAAAGGCGAGCGACACCACAACCACCCAAGTGGTCACGGTGAATGTGCGTGCCAACGACCTGCCCATCAATACTGGTACGGTCAGCGTGGTCAGCATGAGCAAAACCGCGACGGCAGGTGCAACAGCGACGGTCAACGCCAACAACATCAGGTTGACGATGACCGGTACGGGTACAACCCCTGCTGCAAGGAAAGCCTCCAAACTCGGGGTTTACACAGTCACTTACAACCTGACGAATGCCGGTGTGACCGTGCAATCGACAGCCACGATTACGGTGACTCCATAACCGATATCAAAGCTGACAAGCCTGGGTTGATGCGGGAGGCATCAACCCAACGATAAAACCGGGCCAACCGCAGTTGGGTTGGCCCCTTTAACTGAACCCGGTCAGGTTTTGAAATGCAGCTGTCTGTGGCGACTCCATTTCAAAACATGACCCATACAAACAACCACTGAGGTACTCTCAATGACTAAATTAAGCAAAGCACTCCCCTGGCTGATCAGCAGTGCCATCCTGCCTGCTCATGCCAATCCACAAGCGACACCAGAAACACAGACACCCGCTCAGCCATCCCTGGATAAAAACCAGATCAGCTACGGCATGGGCGTGGATATGGGGCGTAACTTCAAACGCCTGGCGCTGGATGTGGATATGCAGCAGTTGTTGAAAGGCATCCAGGATGGCTATCAAGGCCAGACTTTGGCGATACCCGAAAATGAGCTGCGCAAAATCATGAGCGCCTACCAAAACGAACTGAAAGACAAGCAGGCTGCGGCCATCAAACAGGCTCTGCTCGCCAATCAGGCCGAGGGCGCGGCCTTCTTGGTGGCTAATGCCAAAAAAGACGGCGTCGTCAGTTTGCCCAGCGGTTTGCAATATAAGATACTGAAACCCGGTCATGGCAAAAAGCCGACCGACAAAAACAGCGTGGTTTGCAACTATCGTGGCACGTTGCTCAACGGCAGCGAATTCGATAGTTCCGAGCGAGTCGGTAAACCGGTGCAGTTCAATGTCAGCGACATCATTCCCGGTTGGCAAGAGGCTTTAAAACTCATGCAGGAAGGCGCCAAATGGCAGCTGTTCATCCCGCCACAATTGGCTTACGGGACGCGCGGCGCCGGTCGGGATATTGGCCCCAACGCCGCGTTGATTTTCGACATCGAACTGATCCGTGTCGAGCCAGCTCAAGTCAAGCAGAACACACCACAAGTGTTGATGTGATTATTTAATTTCCAAAGACCTATGAACCACGAGATGACCAATCAAATCTTTTTTCAATTACCCGCCACGCCGAAGCGGTCGGCATGGTCTTTCAATCGATGCCTGATGTTGCTGAGTCTGGCTGGCCTAGGGATGGGAGTGACAACTGCCAATGCGGACGAACTGGAGATAGGCAGGCGTATTTATATGGAGGGCATCTTGCCGTCGGACCAGATGCTGCAAGGCTCACGTCAGGATAGCGTACAACTCGAGGGCCAGGCTGCGGCTTGCGAAGCCTGCCATCGTCGCAGTGGCATGGGTAGCCTGGAAGGTAATATCGTCATCCCACCGATTACCGGTAATTTCTTGTTTACTGAGGTGGAAAATCGACCGGTAGCCTTGGTGGACCCGCGTGAACCGCGCAATATTACCCGGCCTCATGCGCCTTATACCGAATCCTCGCTGGCCAAGGTACTGCGCGAAGGCGTCAACGTCAGCGGCAAAACCTTGAATCCGTTGATGCCGAAATATGCTTTGAGCGATCAGGAAATCAAGGCGGTGATGGCTTATTTACGTCAATTATCGCCGGCGTTATCCCCTGGTGTCGGCAATGATGTGGTGCATTTTGCCACCATCGTCACCCCGGATGTTTCAACTCAGCGCCGCGAAGCACTGGTCGGGATGATCAACACGGCCTTCAAACAACGCAACGCCAGCCAGCAAGATTATTCCGGTCGGATGCGGATGCCGCTTGATTTGCTGCCCAGAACTACACGCAATTGGACATTGTCATTGTGGGAGTTGAAAGGCGCCCCGGAGGCTTGGCCCGAGCAATTGGCGGAATACTATCAACGCGAACCGGTGTTTGCCGTGGTTTCCGGACTTTCCGGTACAACTTGGGAACCCGTCGACCAGTTTTGCCAACAAACGAAGTTGCCATGTCTGTTTCCGAGCATCACCACCCCTCCTGCGCAAACGTCATATTACTCACTGTATTATTCTCGTGGTTTAGCGCTGGAAGCTGGGGTTGTTGCCAAACACTTGAAAGGGCTTGGTCAAAACAAACCCAAACGGGTGATTGAAATCTATCGTGACGAGCCAACAGCTCAGGCTGCGGACGCTGCGCTCCGGGAAGCACTCAAAGCCACTGACCTGACGCTTGAAAAACGCATTTACGACGGTTCCAAAGCTTCGTCCCAAGCGGTTATGGCGGATTTATCGGCATCTGATGCGGTAGTGCTATGGCTGGGGCCTGATGATTTGGCAGCCCTGCAACGGGAGCACCCTGCCCCTCCGGCTGCCAACCTGTTCGTTTCCGGCACCTTGGCCAACGACAAATTTTCGGTGATCGGCAAGAGCTGGAAACCCGTTTTGCGCCTGATCTATCCGTATGAAATTGGTACTGTCCGCGACACCAATGCGCGAGCATTGAAATCATGGCTGACAACCTGGAAATTACCGCTGGTGGATGAATTGATGCAAACCGAGGTCTTTTTCAATTTATTGTTCTTGACGGACTTGAGCTCGCAGATGCTGGATAATCTTTACCGCGATTATCTCATCGAACGCGCCGAGGATATGTTGAGCGTGGGTACCAATAGCTCGGCCTATCCACATTTGAGTTTATCGAAAGGACAGCGTTTCGGCTCCAAGGGCGCGTATATCGCTCAACTGTCTCCCGAAGGCAAGTTGACTAAATCAACCGATTGGATTGTGCCTTGATTCATCAATATGAGAGTGTCATCATGAAAAAATGCTTCTTACAAACGAGCGAGTCCTTACTCGATAACACACGAATCCAATACTCCAATCGACTGTCAATCCTGACCCAATTTGTCGGTTTATTGCTAACGCTGCTTTTGCTGAATTCCTGCCCGGTTTCTGCGACGAACGGGCAAGATGCCAGTATCATTCGGCAAGTTGTGCATTACCAGGTGCCGGATTTGCCTGTCAGCAAACAAGATGGCACCGAACACTCTTTTTTGCAGGAAATCGATGATGGCCGTCCAGTCATCATGAGTTTTATCTTCACCACCTGTTCGGCGATTTGCCCCATGTTGGGCCATACCCTAATGAAGGTACAAAGTAAGTTGACCGAGCATCAGCAAACAGCTCATTTGGTTTCCATTACCATCGACCCTGAAAACGATACTCCCACCACGCTGGCCAACTACGCTAAAAAGTTGTCGGCTGGCCCTAATTGGGATTTCTATACCGGAACGCGGGATGTCAGTATCCAGCTACAAAAGGCCTTCAATGTTTATCGGGGCGATAAAATGAATCACGCTTCGGTGATTTTGATTCGATCCAAGCCAGGCGAACCTTGGATACGCCTTGAAGGGTTCATCAATTCGGATCAAGTGATCAGCGAGCTTTAGATACATTAACCATTATCTAATCACGTCTTTGGATTTAGCCACTTGAATTGGAATTCAAACATGAAAAAGTACTTTAGAGCGCTGGTGTTAGGCCTGCTTTTGTTGGCTTGTGAGATTGGACAGGCTGGCAGTAATAGCCAATCAATAGCCGATGCTATTTTGGCAGGGGAAGGCAGTAAATCCGTAGCCTTTAATCAGCAGGGTGAGTTATCACTACTGTATTGGAAAGTGGTTTACGGAAACCCAAATCCTGCTGATGACTTTTTTGATGACCCAACGGGGGATTTTTTCCAGCAACATTATTTCACTCAGCTGATCTTTGCCACCCAAGCGGTGGACGGGCAATTTAAAGAGGAAGTGGTCGCCACCTCTGAAGAGGTCGGCTGGCAACAGCATTACGGTGGCTTTACCCATGCTGTGGAAGTCAGAGATTACACCAATGCCAGTTTAGTGTTCGATAGTCATAATCAAGCTCACATGTTGGCCTACGATGGCTATGATATTGTTCGCTTCAGCCGGGTGAATGGAGTATGGCAAAAAGTGGAATCGACCGTAATCCCCTGTTGTAGTGGTAACGAGCGGGAAAACTATATGGCGGTTGAAATTGACCAACATGATGCGTTGCATGTATTGATCAATCACAATGCCAGTCTGTATTACGCCACTAATAAGTCAGGCGAGTGGCAATGGGAGATCGCGGCGACCGATTTTAATTTTGTCCAGCACTATTATCCCAATGGTGAATTAGTTGACGAAGACGGCAATTTATATCAAATGTCTTATTTGCCTCGGTTTGTATCGCTGGCTATTGATCAAGACGGTTTTGCGCATATCGGGTATTGCCCGGCATTTAAACAATACTACTATGACGGCGGCCCTACCCGCTCCACCAGCCAATACCAATACGCCAGCAATCGCACCGGCGAGTGGCTGACCGAGGTAATCAGTTTGCCTGCCAATACATCCTCGGATGCGGGTTATGGGGGTTCAGTTGCAATCAATCCGGTCACCCAAAAACCCGCCATCGCCACATTTTACGTATCCAGGGCAAAAACCGGTTCAGCGAAGGCAGCCAAATTATTATTTCACGAGAAGTTAAATGACCGATGGGTCACTAAGACGATAGCTAGCAAAGCCAATGGTTATCTTGCCAAAGACGGTAATAAAGGCACCGGCTTTGCACCTTTGTTGAAATTTGACGACCAAGGCAAGCCTGTAGTAGCTTTTTCGGATTTTGCCAGTCAACATTTTTCTTTTGGCGCCGATGAATTCGCCGGTCAAATTCGCAGTGCGCAGAAAAACAGACAAGGAAAATGGGTGATCAAAACCCTCTATGCGCAACGCAAACCCTTATTAAATCAGGTCATTTATCCGAGTATGGCGATGAAAGGCAGTCGCCAAGTTTTTGTCTCAACCGTACAAAAGTCGAAATTAAAAGGCATCAGCGTGATTAATACAGATTATCAGGTGGTGGTGATTGATCAAACGCAGTCGTCGAAGTAATTTAAACGGTTTACCCAACCAATCATGGCCTGGGCTTGGCCTGTCATATTACTCTGCGATCTCTGACGATTTATGCCGGGGTACGAGTCAGTCTGACGGGTCACGTTAGGTTTCAGGATCCGGTCAATTTGATCGACCCTTCCCGCCGACTCCCACACAGCATTGACATCGGATGGCAATAGTGGAGTCCAAAGGATTAAGCTGCTTTAAGTTGTTGAGTATATAAACCCCTCTCGGTAATCGTTCCATCTGTCCTCCGTTTCTCTCTATTTTACGGAAACTTCGGGCTCCATTTTTTTCATCCTATCTCATGAATCTATCGCACTTTGTCCGGAGAGTCACTGTCATTGGCTTAGCCAAAAAACGAGGCTTGATTCCGTCGACCCGAGCCGCTTTTGAAGTTCTGCATCAATCGGACTTTCGAATTTCGGCTACGGTAATCAACAAAATTCTGGCAAGTGTCGGCGAATAATCGAATCGATATGCAGACTAATTTTCTTTATTTGGAAAGAGCAGAATTAATTTGTAGGTTAGCCAAAAATAAATGACCGCGAATACAAATTCATCAAATTCTTTAGCGAATTAATTGAAAGTATCTTTAGTAAAAGCATCGTCAAAATCTGCGCAAGAATTATCAGCCATGTCGATTCTCCGTAGCTTTGTTTAAACACCTCTCTGCTCTAATGTATAAAGGCCCCCATATTTGAAGGAACTTTATCCGGTCTGAAAATGGCAAGTCTTCATGATTGGCAAGATAATTTAGATAATCGCGAACTAAATCATCAAATATCGATTGCTCTATATCACAGGTAATTGAAAAAAGAATAACCCTATCCATGCCTGCATGATAAATTCGGTCCCGTTTCTCCAAAGTCCAAAATAAAATGCGCCGCGTTACTATGTCGCGTACTGTTTGATACGCTTTCGTGTCTTCAGCGGATAATTCAGTATCTGGTTGGCTATCAGCACCGTGAAGCCTGCGTTCGCATTCAATATAGTAGCGACGGGCAGTTCAATCCATTTACGAATTTGCAGTTTATCGCTTTCACCTAAACCATGCCGTATCGAAACAACTCGCTTTTAAGCTTCTTTCGGCCAAAATGGTGGATTTACTCAGCTCCACTCCGAAACAGCCCGTAGAGCTGCTCTGGAGTGGAACCAGGGTTATCCTATTGATCTTTTTACGTCGAGAGCAGGCATAACCCGGCTCCCGGAGAAATTCAAAAAGAATTCCTCCGACGTCTCTTTTTCTGCGGACACGACTCTCTCGACGGTGAGCTAAAAGTGCTTGGGACTCCTCCCAGCAGGGTGAGAAAAAGACAAACGTCAATGCGCTATTTCTGAATTCGCCGCGCGTTGCGAAAGATTGATGGAAAAATGCCTTGCAGGTGAGTGTCAATCGAGCCAACCAACACATTTTCTGTGGTCGGGCCATACCTGGTTCTGAGCGTTTTCAACGTGAAAAAATGACAAACCCCAAGTTTTCCTATTGAGATATTGGAAGACTGGAGTGCATAGGCCACTGTTTTTCGTAGGGAAATTGGCGGGTTTTGGCATAGAACCAAAGTGTCTATGTTTTTAAAAAATCAGCCGATGAAAAAAAAATGGCCAATTTTGGATTGATCGAAAAAAGCCGTACTACGGGCTGGCCTTTCGGAAAGGATTGAAAATTCACCAGTTTAACTGGATGTGGAATTTTGGATTGATGTGTTTCGCAACCAAAAGGATCTAGACACAGCTTATTGAAAAATAAGGGGTAATTATTGACGCAAAAGAAAATCTGCATTCAAAGAACGCGCATTGGGTGCAAGGAATCTCCAGCGACTTTGCTGGTAGAAAAAGTCCCGGTGGCTTCCTGCCGCCTTAGCGGTCCGGGGATTTCGAAGCTGTTTATACTGTGATCGGCGCAGTTCTTATCGGGATAGAGGCATCCTGCTGCACAAAACCCATCAACGAGCTTTTATTTTCCAACGCTTTTAAAACGATTGTCAAGCGCTATGAATCTTGAAAACAAAAGGCGCAGTTTTTTAGGCTTCTTTCAATCGGACATCAAGTGAACTCCCTGTGTAATCTGAACACAACAAATCCATTTTATTTGCCATACAAAACAGCAACGGCAGTTGATCAAATAAGCAGAAATGACATAACAAATGCGCATAACACAACAGCTAAAGCAAAGCACTTGCATAACAAAAATAAATTAAATTCGATGATGACCATGAATCGTAGAAAAAATGATGCCGTTGAAGCCCTTGAAAAGTTAGCAGGCGGGATGGATGGTAAATCTGAGACCGCCAAAATTCGAGAGGTGATCGACTCTGTCGAACTGGCTTTGTCTTCTGGGGTGCGTAGGGAAAATGTATTCAATGCACTTAGAGAATCGCTGGGTATCAAAATGAACTTTCGAACATTCGAAACGACATTGCACAGAATTAGAAAAAAAATAAAATCTGAAAATAAAATGATTATAAAGAATCATGAGTTAAATTTTGATTCAGACAATATTATTGAAAATAATTTCATCATAAGCGAAGAATCAAATTCTACATTAAAAAAATATTTAAATGATGAAAACGATAATACAACGGTTAATTCTAAAAGGTACTTTACTCCGAAGCGTCTAAGAGAAATTCGAGAACAATCATTACAGAAATTAGATAATAATTCTTCAGTTAATTATGACTGAACATGAGTGAACAATATTAATATTTTAACCATTGAAAAAGGAAAGTCGTTGTTATGAATTACACTGGCACTGTTGGAAAAACAACAATAGCCTCACATTTATTAATGCCTCGCATAAATAATGCTTCTATTATTGCAGTAGAAAGTTTTAATGAATCGGCGGCAAATATCGGAATAAAGGTCGATCAAATTAAAGGTGACAAATTCAAAGAGATCTTTAAAAAATACTGGCAATGGATACACCCATTATTGATATCGGAGCCTCGAATATCGAAAACTTTCTTAATGGGATGGGGAAATTCTATGAGTCGCATGAAGAACTGGATTTCTTTGTGATACCGGTAACTAGCGGCACTAAAGAACAAACAGAAACCATAGCAATGATCACGACGTTAAGTGAATTCGGAATACCTGAAAATAAAATACGTCTTATATTTAACCGGGTTGAATCAGATGTTGAAGACGAATTTCAAATATTATTGAATTTCTTGAAAAAAAACTACACGACAATCAAAACGAATGCAGCAATTTTTGAAAACGAACTATTTGATGATCTGGCGATAAAAAAATGTCCATCCGAAAATTATTAAACGACCCGAAGGACTATAAGTCTCTTTTGCGTGAAAACCGCGACGCCGATCAAAAGCAACGGGAACATTGGGCCGATATGTATGGCTTAAAGTGTCTGGCCAAGCATGTTGAAAAAAATCTTGACGACTGTTTCGCCGAACTGTTCTCGTGATAACCATGAGTGAGACAAGACATGTCAGGGCAAAAAAGGAAGCGCTGCTTATTGAAGTGATTGACGAAATTGTCATGCTGACTCAACAGGTCAATGAGGTTGAAGCTAAATTCCTGCCCTTCGTTGATGAGCTTGATAAAAAACTGGCGCTTTGATTTCTCGGGTAGATAACCATACCCTTGCGGCAACACGGCATTCAGGTCATCGCCCAAGCGCGTTTTGATTCCACTTTGTTTTTGCCTCCCACACTCGAAAACCCATCCAAAAAAGACCGCTGTCGGCCTGGCGTGGCACTGAAGAACGATAGCTATGAAGTGTATAAAGCCATTTCGGCGGTACGCGGCGCCATTACAAGCCAATGCTCCCAAGTTCCACACACCAAAAACAAAAGGGACCGTTTTTGGCCCTCTTTCGGCCAGCATGATATGAAAGGCTAGTGTAATCTGAGGATAACAAATTCATTGCATTCGATAAGCAAGGTAGTGACGAATGGTGACCCTAGACCTAAATGGCGCCGCACTTTTTTTGAAAATCAACCCAGAAGTACTCCGAAGAAAAGCAAAATCCAAACAAGTCCCTGGGAAAAAAGTTGGGAAACGGTGGGTTTTTGTTAAGGAGCATCTTGCCGATTGGGTCAGTGATCGTTATCCTTCAATTGTGAGAAATCTGCAAGTAGTTGACGGATACACTTCTAAGGAGAATATTCCATGTCAATCTACAAACGCAAAGACACATGGTGGATCCAATTCACCACGCCGGATGGAACGAGAATACAACGATCTACTGGCACCAAAGTCAAGCAAGAAGCCCAAGAACTGCATGACCGGTTAAAGGCGGATGCTTGGAGAACGAAAAATCTCGGCGCGAAGCCGATACGTACCTGGCAAGAAGCGGTAATAAAATGGCTTACCGAACAGGAACATAAGCGAAGTATTGAAACCGACAAATATCACCTGCGTTGGCTTGATAGATTTCTTGGCAACAAGAACCTAAATCAAATCGATAAAGTAATGTTGGAGCGAATAACTGAGGCTAAAAAAGCCGAAGGTTCGAGTAATGCAACCGCCAATCGTGTTCTTTCGTTAATACGAGCGATTTTAAATCGAGCAAAAAACGAATGGGAATGGATTGACGGTGTACCCAATTTCCGCTTTTTGCCGGAACCTAATGAGCGAATCCGTTGGCTAACACATGATGAAGCTAGCAATCTGTTAGTTGAACTGCCTAGTCATTTGGAAGCTATGGCAAGATTCGCTCTTGCAACTGGTTTGAGGGAAGCCAATGTTACAGGCTTGAAATGGTCAAGGGTTGATTTGAAGCGAGAATGTGCGTGGATTGATGCCTCACATGCAAAAGCTAAAAAGCCAATTTCCGTACCGCTCAATGCTGACGCTATGGCGGTACTTAAAAGCCAACAAGGGCAGCACAATACCTTTGTTTTTACTTTTGAAGGCGACCCCCTCAAAAAGGCGGGCGGAAAAGCTTGGCGAAAGGCATTAAAGCGCGCAGAAATCGAGGATTTTCGGTGGCACGATTTGCGTCATACTTGGGCAAGCTGGCACATTCAAGCCGGAACACCGTTAAATGTTTTACAAGAACTTGGAGGATGGGCCAGTTACGATATGGTGTTAAGGTATGCACATTTATCAAGCGAGCACCTTAAAGCCCATGCTGACAACTCAAATATTGTTGTGACAAAAATACTACACTTCGCAAAATAGCGCAGATAGAAATAACGTAAGCTATTGAAATAATTGGTCGGGACGGCGGGATTTGAACCCACGACCCCTTGTCCCCCAGACAAGTGCGC
>SXGT01299209.1_pt1 | contig 49168 bp, 37 predicted proteins | sample 3176221 | NCBI WGS metagenome assembly SXGT01 (sample SAMN11356862, study PRJNA531348) | freshwater metagenome | isolation source: freshwater sample F1-120 | place: China: Fuxian Lake, Yuxi | collected 2017-12-25
GCCCAGAACGCCAGCGAATGCCGTCCGCGAGACGGTCACGACAACTATCGAACCCAGCGAGCGCTCGCGGTCAGTCAGTCGTCGCCGTTCACGCTTTAGCTCGGTGTTGAATACGGCGGCGTGTTTCGATCGCTGGACGGTCTCGACACGTGGGCGCGCGCCGAGACGGGGATCACCGGTGATCCGGACATGGCCACCGGCCAGAAGTGCATCCCGGAGATGGGTCGTATCGTCGTTGATCCGACGAACCCGGACCGCGTGTTGATGAACCGAGTGGATTCACCCGGCACGATCACGATGAACATCTCGGAGAGTGCCGGCGTCTGGGAAACGACCAACGGTGGTGTTTCGTAGTCGCAGCTGATTAAGCCCGGCATGAACGCCAGCGGCAGTCAGGCCCTCGCGCTGGCACCAGACGGCGTGATCTACCACGGCGTGAATAACAACCCAGCGTCCTGGGGCGGAGCGTCACCGGATCTCTACAACACGAACAGTATCCTGTATCACTCGGCCGACGGCGGCGCGAGCTGCCCACCGGTGCGCCGCGCGCCTGCGCGACGCCCCTCAGTCAGACAATTACCAGGTGTACTGCAGCCGAAGCTGAATGTTTCGCGGGTTCAGCGCCGTGCCGGTCGACTGACCGAACGTTGTCCCCGTGATGCTGTGGACCGCACCGCCGTCTCCGCCAACCGTCGTGTTGCGACGGTTAAACAGGTTGATGAACAGCACGTCAAAATTGATTCGCTGGGTCGAGGTGATCTCGAACTGCTTCGCAAGACCCAGGTCCACGTTCCAGAGCCCGGGGCCATCGAGATACACAAACTGACCAAACTCCCCTGGGTTCGTGGGCGCGGAGAGGAATGCCGGATTCGCCCGACCGTCCGAGCCAATCAACTTCTCGTCGAAAAAGAAGACGCTGCCGTTCGGGCCCTTCCGGACCTTGACCATCTTCTGTAGGTCATCCACGGTGATGCCGTTCAGCACGACGCCGGAGTCCCTCTGGTTGACCGTGAGCCGCCCGCTCGTCAGCAGAAAGGGCCGGCCGGACTGAATCCTGGCCACGCCGTTCAGCGCCCAACCGCCGATGATGTGGTTGAGCACCGAATTTTCGATCGATATCCGGCGTCCACGACCAACCGGCACCTCAAACATCCAGTAACCCTGGAGCGCGTGGCGCACAGCGTAGACATCCGGCGCCCAATCGAGGCTCTTGTCACGAAGCGTCGTATAGTCCACAACTCCAGACGCCGAGTCGGCATAACGATCCGTTCGGGCGTTGGCGTAGGTGTAGTTGGCCGTCAGGCTGAAGCCGCCAATGTTCCGCTGCCGGAACTGGACCTGCAACGCGTCGTATTTCGAGGACGCCTCATCGGTGAGAATCCGATTCTGGAAGCCGGCCGCGAACGGGTTGGCTTGGAAGAAGTTGATAGGTCTGGCGCCGACAGCGTTGTAGCCCAGGGCATCGCAGGCCGGCAACCCGCTGCCGACCAATCGGCACAGATACAGGCTGTTCCCTGCCATGGTGTTGGCCATGGCACCGGCCTGTCCCTGCTGGAGCTGCGTGATGAAGGTGCCGCTCGTGAATCCGCTCGCGGCTGCCAGCGAAGGTCTCGACCCCCTGGCACCAAACGCCGCTTCCAGGATCGGGAGGGCCACTTGACCCGGGAGGCCGGTGTTCGAAAACCCGGTTCGACCATTCGCAACATTAAGCTCCAGATTCCGCTGGGCGTTTTTGAACTCCTGCAGGAACCCGTTCTCGAAGATGTTCACCTCATTGATGTCGTAGGCCCGCCAGAGGTTGTGTCCCCGGTTCCCCACGTAGCTAACTTCAACTGCAGCATTCGTCCACAGTTCACGCTGATAACCAATGTTCCAGTTGTTCACGTAGGGCGAGCGGATGTCCGGATCAATCGTTGAGTGGCCGCGCGAAAACGTGAAGAGCGACTGTGCGACCGGAAACGCGAACTCAGTCGGGTTGACCAAAAACGGCGGCAGCGGGGACTGCAGGGTCAGTCCACCCGGCGCGAACCCTGGCTGCCCCGGGTTGAGCGTCAGGCTCTGGAGCAAACCTGGACCGTTGCCCGCCGCCGTCTGAAAGTTGATGAGCCCCTCGTCGTAGTAGTTCACACCGAACGACGCACGGTAGGTGCCCTTGCCGAGCAACGCCCCGAGCCAGCCCTCCGGCTTGTCGGGATTCCACACGACACCGACGTTCGGTGCAAGATTCACGAAGTCACCCTTGTAGGGGTTCGGCTGCAGGAGCACCTGCGGGTTGATGACACCGTCGAGGGTGCCCGGTCTGAACAGGCTGGCCGAGGGGCCATACAGGTCTTGGGGCGTCGGGCTGCTGTACACCTCGTTCGGGTTTGTTGCCGCGCCGCTGAACTCCCAACGGGCCCCGTAGTTCACGGTCAGTTGCGACGTCAGACGCCACTGGTCCTGTACGAACACGCCGCCAACGTTCTGCGCCTCACGACGAAACGCGGGATTGAGTCCGTATTTCTTCGTGTTTTCGTCAAGGGCGTTTAAGCCCGTCACGCTGCTGATGCGTCCCGTGAGCAGCGCGTAGAGCGACCCGACGGTCGCCAGGTCTTCCGGGCGGACACCCGGGATCGTGGTGGCATTGAAAATGCCAGACACCGGATCCCCGGCGGCCACACCGAGATTGACCGTATAGGGTGCGCCGCCGATTGACTCATACATCGTCGTCCGCCGAAACGTCCCGCCGAATGTGTAGGTGTGGGTGCCACGCAACCACGTCAGCGTGTTGGAGAAGTTGAGGACCGGATTGTTGCGCGGGATGGGCATCTGGTCCCCAACGATCTGCGGAGAGCTCATCAGCGGCAGGTTGATGCGGCGGTTGCCCTGGGGCTCGTAGATCGCCAGGGTATTGCCAGGCCGGAACTCCTCGAAGTTGCTCTGCACGCCAAAGCTGAACTGGTTGAACAGATCCCTCCGTACAGACCAGTCTGCACCAGTCGACAGGATGTAGTACGTGGACGTAAACCCGTTACTGACTCTCGGCAACCCGGGAAACTGGGGCCGGCGCGGCAGGTCACGCCAGTGCAGATTCAGCACGCCGCGTACGGCCAGCGACGATGTCACCTGGTAGTCCGCTCGGACCGTCGGAAAGATGTTCGTGTTGGGGGTGTTCGGATCCGTGAAGCTGAACGTGTCGAGAATCCTGGTGTTCGGCACCAGATTGCCGCTCCCAAGCGCTGCGTTGACCGTCTGGATCTGCGCAGCAACAAATGGATCGATGGTGCGCTGGAAGCCATTCGCCCCGGCGATGTCGAGCAGGTTGGCCGTCCGGACCGAGTTGTCCGTAGCGACATACGAAAAGATGCCCCGCTGTGCGTTCGCCGTGAGCACGTTGCGCGTTTGCGTAGACTCACCCGGCTGATAGACTTGCTCGAAGTTCGCGAAGAAGAACAGCTTGTTCCGGACGATCGGTCCGCCAATGTTGGCGCCGTACTCGTGCGACCGCAGCTTGTTCTTTGGAATACCTCGAATCGCGTCGACCCAGGAGTTCTGGTTTAACCGGTCGCTGCGGTACTGATCGAACACCTGACCTCTAAAGGTGTTGGTGCCTCGCTTGGTGACAAACTGGATCTGCATGGCGCCCTGGGCCCCTGCTTCGGCACCCAGCCCCGAGGTCGACACGGTGACTTCCTCGATGGCGCCGAGCCGCACCGGTGCAAACACAAACATGCTCGTGCCACCGCTCCGGAACCGGGCCGAGTTGTTGTTGATGCCGTCGAGGGTGATGTTGATGGCACCGCCGGGCAGACCGTTAAAATGGCTGGCGCGTCCGCTCGTGCTCTGCGCCGCGCCGGGCACCAGCAGCGCGAAGTCGAGAATGTTGCGGCCGGCCAGCGGCAGCTTCGCGATTTCCCGGTTGCTGACCGTGGTCGACACGGTCGACGACGTTGTTTCCACAACGCGGGATCGCCCTTCGACGGTCACCTGCTCCGTCACGCCCTCAATCTGAAGTATGAGGACGACATCCGTTGACCGGCCGGTCTGGACGACGAGGGACGGCAACGTAGAGGACGCGAAGCCGGGGGAGGCCGCCGTCAGCGTGTAGGGGCCCGGCTGCAGGCCTGGAAAGACGAAGCCGCCGGCAGCATCACTCGTGGCGTCGTACGTGCGACCGGTCGCCGTGTCGATCAGCACGAGGATCGCCTTCTGCACGACAGCGCCCGTGTTGTCCCTGACCGTCCCAACGAGCTGACCGGATGTTCGTGTCTGGGCCATCCCGGCGCCAGGCACAAGGCACAGCAACAACAACGCGATGATACTTCTTGACCAGGGGCTACCCATTTCGAATCCTCATGCGAAGCTGACTCACTTCGCCGCCTAGGTTAGTAAATGGCAATGAGGGTACTTGATCGTGAGTCTCGCCCGCAAGCACACTGGCACGAGTGCGCCATTTTTCGTCAGGATGTTGCCGGGCAGGCCACCGCTCTCACCTGCCTGCCATGAAACGCGTCCATCGGGATTCGGTGGGTATCAAACACGCGCCCGATTAATTCGTACAGCTTTGGGTCGTACGCCTGAAACTGGTCAGGTGTATCAACCCGGACGTTGCCGTTGAAGCACTCGCCGTAGTTCGAGAAGAACCACCATTGCACGCCTTCGGCCCAGTACTCGCCAGCGTTGGTCATCGCGTAATGTGGACGACCATTCGAGGCAATGATGTACTGGCCGGCCGCCTTCGCCTCGTCATACGCGGCCCGAATCGCCGATTCCGTGGCCGGCTCCAACGCCCGCAGATTCGACATGATGGCGTGCGCGAACTCGTGTACGAAGATGTTCTCGCCGTAATAGCGCGTCCCTGGATAACCGAGGAGGTTTTCCTCGGCGCCGGTCGTCGGGTTCCCACCGAGGCCCCTTGACCGCCACGCGTGGTAGTCACGGTCGGCCTGGGTGACCGGCTCGCCCGGAGGCGCGTCGGGCCGTTTGCGCGCCGCATACTCCGGAATATCCGCCGTCATCTCGGTCTCCGCAATCACGCCGGTGCGCCATCGCCTCTCGATCATCGCCTTCCGGATGTCCGACCTGGCGGAGAGCATGGCGATAATGATGTCACGCGCAACCAGCAGCGCATCGTCTGGCACACGCTCGGACGAGATGACCGGAATGCCCTGGGCGTCGACGAATTTTTTGTAGAAGGCGTCCACGCCGAGCGAGGCCGGCACGGGCTGGAACTGCGAGTGGACGTAGCTGGGCAGCAATTCAACCGGCGTGCCGGTGGTCCGCCGCTGCCGCTCACGCTCCGCCCGATTGCGCTCAGCCACGCGCCGGGCTTCGGCCTCAGTCCGCTGATCCTGCGACGGCTGCGGAGGCGGCAGCGGGTACGACCCCGTCATCTGACTGGCGGTGGTCGCCGGGACCAGGCTATTCACACTAAGCGCAAAAACAATTACCGCTGAAACCGTCACCAATCGCATGGGCATCACCTCATGAAAACGCGCCACAGTCACCTCGCCAACGAACGGTTCTAGTCAGGCGGCTCGACGCCCTGCAGGTGACGGACGGAGAAGTCGTACTGCCTGCGCGAGCCGTACTCAACCGGCCCGGTCGTGCGGCCGGCTCCATGCCCGTCTCCTGGAATCACTAGCAGGTCGAACATCTTGTCGGCCTTGATCAGCGCATTCACGACCTGCATCGTGGATGCGGGATCAATATTTTGATCCAGCTCACCGACTACGAGCAGCAGCTTGCCCTTGAGCCGCCACGCATTGTCCACGTTGGACGACTCAGAGTAGCTCTCATCGCCAGGCCGACGCCGTGAGGTCCAGCGCGCGCGCCACGGCGCCCACGCTCTTGCCCTCCTCTAGGATCACCCGCACCGCTTGGGTCCGAAACTCTTCACTAAACTGCCGCCGGGACCGCCAGCTCTTGCCTGTGTCTGCTGCCATCGTGGCCATCGTATCCGCCTTTCGGAAGATGTCCACGAAAACGGACCACGCTCAGTCCCGCGTTGAGAAGGAAGAGTCAGCGTCCGTGCTCTTGGTATCGGCCGCTGACAAACTGGCGAACGCGAGCGCGATCCTGTCGGACTCCCGGGCGGGGGGAGATGCCCTCGGGGCGCGCTTCAATAACGACGCCGGCAAGGACGGCACAATCGGCTACTCCCTCGGCCTGGTCAACGCAGACCAGGCCAGAGGATTCCACCCGCGACTAAACGGGGACCTTAGCCTCGTCGTCGACCAACTCGAGGAGGCCGCGGGCCACCGGGGGCGATGGCCGCCGGTGCAACCGGTGCCGAAGTCAATCGAATCGAGCCACGCTCCGGATCGATATCCGTCGGGAGGGCCCTCCCGCCGCGTATACCAACGCCGAGTAAGGTCGCGATGGCGTCATCTGATCACGAACGGCTGCATTCACGGCTTTTAAAGCGCGTCCTCCAAATATCCGACCAGCCGCTGGAGCGCCTCGGTGATCGTCGCCTCGCTTGCCGCAAAACACAGCCTGATGGACCCTTCGCCGGAGGGCCCGAACGCGGTGCCGGGCGCGATCGCGACCCCGGTGGCGCGCAACAGATCGGCAGCGACCATCGTCGAGTTCGTGACACCGGCGAGGTGTGGGAACGCGTAGAAGGCGCCCAGTGGCTCGGGCAGGGTGACACCAGGCACCACACGCAGGGCGGCCGTCACTTGCGCGCGGCGCGCGGCGTAGTGCGCGCGTAGGTCGCGCACGTACGCCTCGCCGTCGCGCAGTGCGACGATGCCCGCGTGCTGGACGATCGAGGCCGGGTTGGACGTGATGAACTCGGCAGCTTTGTAGAGCGTCCGGATGATCGACTCGCTGGCTTGCGCCCAGCCGAGGCGCCAGCCGGTCATGTTGTAGGTCTTCGAGAAGCTGTTGACAACGATAAGGCGGTCCTTGTCGTCGATCCATCGTGCCATCGATGGCGCAATGGCCGCATCGAAGGTCAGGCGTTCGTACACTTCGTCCGAGAGCACGACGACGCCGTGTCGCGCGGCAATGCCCGCAAGCGCACGCTGCTCGTCGTCAGTCATCATCCAGCCCGTGGGGTTCGACGGGCTGTTGACGACGATCACCCGCGTGTTCGCGTCGATGGCGCGTTCGACGCGATCGAGGTCAAGTGAGAACCGCGCGCCGTTCGCCGAGAGCGGTACCTGACGTGGTTCGCCGCCGGACATCGCGACGCTGTTCACGTAGATCGCGTAGGCCGGCGAGACAATCACCGCGCTGTCGCCCCGGCCGACGAGCGCGCGAAGGGCGACGTGAATCGCCATCGTCCCACCGACGGTGGCCATGACTTCCGACGGGTGATACGACACGCCCTGCAACTCGCGAATCTTGTCGGCGATGGTCTCGCGCAACTCCGGTGCGCCGGCCGTGTGCGTGTAGAACGTGTGTCCGGCGCGCGCCGCCGCGTCGGCCGCGCGACAGATAAAACCTGCCGTCGGCATGTCGGACTCGCCGTAGCACAGCTTGATCGAGCCGGGCATCGCCTCGGCCGCCGTGGCGATCTGGACCAGTGGCGATTCGACGATGGCGGAGAGTTCAGGACGCATGGCCGCAGGCCGGAGTGTACGTCGCGCGCCGCCGCGCTCAGCGAATAATCGAGCCAGCGAGCGGGCTCGAACCGCTGACCTGTCGATGCGGAGCATGGTCCGCGCCACACTATCGTGGGCGGCGCCTTCTTCGATGATCTCGATGCGCGATACCGTCGTGCAGGTAGGTCGCGTGCGCCATCAGGAACGAGAACCGCATGCGCGACACCAGGTCGAGCTTAGACTGACGACCGGCCGGCCCGCGCGGCCCCGAAATCGGGGCCGCACCGGTTACTGGCTCGAGGAGCTAGCCCCCCTCAGGGGGTTCGCCGGGATACGCAGGGTGCTGGGATTCAGCACCCTGCTAGTTGAAGGTATAGCGGACCGAGAGGCGGAACGTCCGAACCCCCGTCTGACTGAGCGCTCTGGTCGACGCCGGGCTGAAAGTACCGGTGGTGGCTCCAACGTCGGTCGGCAACCACGTTCCGCCAGGATTGGACTGGAACGTGAGATACGAGAAGCCAGTGACGTTGAACGCGTCGACGAACACGCCGAGTTCGTGGCGCCCATTGACCTTGAACATCTTCTCAAGACGGAGATCGATGTTGTTGATCGGCTGGTCACGTCGCTCGCCGCGCGGTTCGACCCAGATAGTCTGGCTCGCGGTCGAGACACCGTTTGCGGCCGCCCACGCCGCGGGAGGAGCCACCGTGACGGTGCGGTTCCAGGGAGCGCCGCTCGTGTAGAAGAAGTTGTAGGACAAACGCACGGCCTGCGGCATGAGCACGCTGCCCCACAGCTTGACCACCACGGGACGGTCAAACGGCTCAAGTGAATCGCCGCGGTTCACCGCGTAGTTCGGGGTCTGAAACTGACCGAGACCGTTATTGTTCCCCCAGACTTCGTAGTTACCGTAGTTCTTCGAGAATACGACCGATCCACCCAGCATGTAGCGTCCGTTCCACCGCTTGTTGGTGGTGAGTTCAAGCGCCTGATAATGGGCCTTCGCGTCGATGTTAGTGACTCTGGTGAACGAGGCGGGAGCGTTCGCCTTCTGGAAGTACACCACAGTCGGGACGGCCGGGAAGCTGGCACCCGTGGACGGAACGGTGGTGTTGAAGGGAACCCAGAAGTCCGAGTTCAGGCCACTCCAGTAACGGTTGCTGCCGAGGTCGTAAAGCAGCGAGGTCATTAGGTTCTTCCGGTCGCGGAACACCCCCGCCACACCCACGTTGAACCCCCCGAGATCGCGCTCGACTGCCACCCGGTACTCAAGAACGTAGGGGGTCTTGAGGTCGGGGTCCACGTTTTGATGCCAGGTGGTGCCCGAAAGCGCAAGCGGGCTCGCGGTATCGGCCTGGACGTAGCGATCGGTTCCTGGCAGGTCGGGCTGGCCGTTGCCATTGAGGTCGAACCAGTTGATCGGGAAGCTCGCCTGTCCGCTCGGCACGCCGAAGTTGATGTGCCACCCGAGCAGCCGTTCCTGATACCGCGAAGCGCTGGCCTTCAGGATCGTCGCCCGGTCGCCGGTGAGGTCATAGGCCACTCCCACCTGGCCGGAAAATCCGCTCCACGGGAAGCGGTCCTTCTTTCCAGCGGATTTGAGGGCGCTGAAGGGGTTGACGCCCCAGCGCGGAATGAAGACCGCCTGCCCGATCGCCTGAGCCAGCGAGTCGGCCGCGGGCTTGTTGACTTCATTGATTTGGGACGAGGTCGAGTCGTAGCGCAGACCGAGGTTCAGGGTCAGACGGCTATGCACTCGCCACACGTCGGAGGCGAAAGCGCCACCGCGCGAGAAGAGGCTGGGCACGCCGCTGCCCAATTCCTCGGTCGAGGCGGTCGTGAACGTGAGGAGGCCATCGCCCCGAACTGGGTCGGGGCCGGAGATGCCAAGCAGACCGCGATAGTAGTAGATGTTGTCGCGGTAGGTACGCCACTCGCTGATCGAGTTCTGGCTGGAGAAGTAGAAGCCTCCATTGAGTTTCTGATACTCGACCCCCGCCTTCAACTCATGAGAGCCCGCCAGGTTGTCCTGGAAGCGGGTGATCGCCAGCGAGCCGTTATAGTTGCGCTTGTCCGTGCCATCCCGGCCCCCAGTCCAGCGCCCGTACTGGTAGCTAGAGAACGCGTCCAAATACGCGGGACTCGTCTCGGTTCCTGGTTGGGAGCGTCCATCGTAGTTGAAGCGCCAGATCCCGACGCGAGCGTCGAGAAGTGTCTGCGCGGAGAGGGTCCAGGTGAGCTGGCTCGAACCAGTATGCTGCTTCGCCGCCCAGTGCCTGGTGGCTTCGAGCGACCGGCGAGACGGCGCCCCCGCAAGTTCCCGCTGAGCGTCGCCTTCCGAGTAGGTGTAGCTACCGAACCAGCGGAGATTCGGGGTGATCTGGGCGGTGAGCTTGCCAAAGTACCAGATCTGCTCCAAAGGCGCCGAGTAGTTGCTCAACGACTTCCCGTTGATCGTGGTCGGGACGAAGGTGCCAGCTTTCTCGTCCTGAAATCTACGGTAGTTCGCGACAAACCAGAGCCGGCTTTTGACCACGGGTCCGGAAAGGCGAAGGGACAGGTCGCGCTCGTACTCGGCGAGACTCGGCTGTCCGATGCCGAGGGTGTTGGAGTGTTCGAGGGGCATAAGGATCTGCGAGAGATCGCGATTGGTGAAGTAGTACGAAGCCATGCCCTGAATCTTATTGCTCCCGGTCCGGGTCACGAGGTTCAGAGTGCCGCCGATCGCGGCGTAGTTTTCCATTGGGTTCGCGGTGGTGATAAACTCGATTTCTTCGATCGAGTCCCAGCTCACATTGGCTTCCGAATACCCCTGGTCGGGGGCCTGGACGTTGGCGCCATCCACCATGTAGTTCATCTCGTTGCGCCTAGACCCGGAGGATGTGCGCTCGACCACTCCGGGAGCGAGCTGGGTGGGCCCGAGAATCGCGTTGCGGAGCAGGGGCATCTGATCGATAACCTCGTTGGTGATCGTCTGCACGTTCTTCACCTGCTGGGTGTCGATTACCGGCGCTTCCACCCGGACCGTGACCGACTCCGTGGCTCCGCCTATTTCGAGGTCGACGTCAATCACGAGCACCGTGCCCACCGAAAGCGTAATACCGGTGAGTGCGCGGGTCTTGAAGCCATTCAAAGTGACACTGACGGTGTAGGCACCTCGCGGGAGACGTGTGGCGCGATACCGACCCTCGGCGTTGGTGACGATGACCGCAGTCTGGATCAGGGCGGGACTTGAAACCGCCACCGTCGCCCCGGGCAGCGCGAGCCCCTGACTGTCCAGCACCCTCCCCTCGATCGTCCCATCGATCCTCGTCTGTGCCGAACTCAAGCCGCCCATCAGAACGACCATCAGAGCGGCCACCAGGCCAAGGCGCCAAAGCTTCATAAACCCCATAAGCACATCACCCCTGTTAAGCGGACTTGAAGAGTCCCGTAGAAAAAGCGAAGAGTGTCTCCGCGAGATCACTGCCAAACCTGCGAACGACGGCGCTTGCAGCGCAGCTATGTCGGCCTTGTTAAATTAGCAAAAAAGACCTCAGGGCGTGAACGAAATAGAATAACAATTTTTGACTAATGCATGCCTTTTATTAACCTGCTTCAAGCGGTCCCGGTCGCCGCGTCTCTCCAAAATGGTCACTGAATGCAAGGTTTCGTGGTAGCCTTTCGATCCGGATTCGGGAATCCATTGCGATTTGTGACCTAAACCCGGAGAGAATAGAGCGTTGAAGCAGAGGGAGTGGAAACAGTCGCAGCCGACTTTTTTTTCGCGGCAAGTAAAGTACGTCCGCTCGTTCTATCTCGACCTCGCCCCTCCTGCCGAGGCGCCTCTGGCCGTCGTTTGCGGCGGCTTCGAGCGTTGTCATCCCGACTACCTCATCGACCGCGCGAATTTCCCCTATTTCGGTCTTGAGTTTGTCGCCACCGGCAGTGGCAGTCTTCAGCTCGGAGGGCAGAACGTTCATTTGAGAACCGGGCTTGTCTTCTGCTATGGGCCCGGAATCCCGCACCGCATCGCCGCCGATCGCGCCGATCCGCCAAGCAAATACTTTGTGGATTTCGTGGGCGCCGATGCCATCCGCATGCTGGCTGGCTGCCGGCTCGCCCCGGGAGGTTGGTGCCATGTGGACAGTCCGGGGGACATCCAGCGTGCGTTCGACGACCTCGTGTCCGACGGCTCACGGGGTGGGCACATGGCGAATGACCTGGCGGGCGCGCGCCTCCACTACCTAATGTTGCGAATCGCCGCGGCGCTCACGCCTGCTCATAAGGATCACACAGCCTCGTTCTCGACCTATCGGCGTTGCCGGCAACACATCGAGGAACACCACGTCCGGCTGACCCAACTCAGCGGAACCGCGCGCGAGTGTCACGTGAGCGAGGCCTATCTCTGCCGGCTGTTTAAACGCTACGACCGCCAGACGCCCTACGAATTGCTGACCCGGCTGCGCATGAACCGGGCGGCGAAACTGCTGGAAGATCCGAGTCGCACTGTGAAACAGGTCGCGGCAGATCTGGCCTTCCGGGACGCGTTCCATTTTTCGCGCACCTTCAAGAACGTGTTCGGCATGTCGCCGCGAGGTTTTCGCGAAACCTTCGACGATTCCAACCTGTCGCTCCTGCAGAGGAGCGGGGCCCAATCAAACGAATTTCAAAATGGAGAAGAGCTATGACCTTTAAGCTACTCGGAACGCTAGTCTCACTGTGGCTGGTCATCGCGAGTGTGCCGGCCTCGAGCGGCGCCAACGCGCCGCCCCTGGCCCACTGGCGGTTTGACACCAGCGATTCGGTGGCGGGAGCCTTCAAACTGGTGGAGGGCGTGTCCGGCCGGGCTTTGCGCCTTGACGGTTACACCACACGCATCGTCCAGAAGGCCGCCGAAGCTCCGCGCATCGGCTCGACCTTCAGCGTGGATGCATGGGTGGCTCTGGGTGCATATCCCTGGAACTGGGTTCCGATTCTGGCTCAGGAGAAGGACGGCGACGCTGGCTACTTCTTCGGGGTCGGGCCGCGCGGCGAACTCGGCTTGAAGTTCGCGGCAGGCGGGCGATGGGCGTCGGTCGAATCGGCCAAGCCTCTCCCGCTGCGCCGGTTTACCCACATCGCCGCAGTCTTTCACGAGAACGAAGGCGTGCGTCTCTATGTAGACGGGGTCGAGGCCGCCCGTCTCGAATTGCCAGGGTCGCTCAAGGCCGCCCCGGAACAGGACATCGTCCTCGGGGCGAACCGAGCGAAAGTGCTGCCGTCTCATCCGGTGCCGCCAGCCCAAGGGACCAGAGCCTCCTGGTTCTCGCTCGATGGGATTCTCGACGAAGTCCGGCTCTTCAACCGGGCTCTCGCTCCCGAGGAAATCGCGGGCGAGGCCCGACGTCCCCAGGCGTCCATCGAACCCGACCTCCCCGCTCGCGTTCTGCCCTCCGGGCCGTCGGGGCCGGGACGTTTCGGCGCCTACTACACAAACCTGCGCTACTACGAAGACTGGGATGCGCTCTGGCCCGTCTCCGATCACCCCGACATCGTGGTGCAATTCGACGGCTCTCCGGTGCGGGTGGTCTTCTGGCGCGGATTGCGGTATTCGCCTGCATGGGTCACGGAAAACGGTCTGTGGCTTGCGGATCAAAGCATGGAGAGCGGCAACCACGAAGGTTGCATCGAACACATGCAGGACATCCACACGAAATACTCTTCGGTTCGTATCGTCGAGAGCTCGCCGGCGCGCGTGGTGGTGCACTGGCGCTACGCGCCGGTCAGCGGACATGACAACAACTGGACGGCCAACGAACGGAGCGGTTTCGAGTGGTGGGTGGACGAGTACTACACCTTCCTTCCCGACAGCACGGGCGTGCGCAAGGTCCGCTGGCGCCGGCCCGAGGCCTCTCTGGCCTTCCCGTGGCTCCAGATCCAGGAGACGAGCGTTCTCGCCCATCCCGGCCAGAACGCGAAAGACGTGCTGAGCAACGATGCGCTCACCTACGTGGATCTCGACGGCCGCAGCGCCACCTACTCCTGGCCCGACGACAAGAGCGTCAACACCCGCGACCGGCGCAACATGGCGGTCGACCCGAGCATGGTGAAGGACCTGAAGCCAGAGACGCCGGTGATCCAGGTCGTGAAGATGCGGTCGAAGGCGCGGCCCTTCGTCATCTACGAGCCGGGCACCAGGCCGCGCGTCTATGTGGGACGGGTTCGCGACGAAGTGACGAATTTCCCGGCCTACAACCACTGGCCGGAGAGCCTGGTGCGCTCGGATGGCCGCTTTGCTCAGGCCTCCGACCGGGCGACCAGTTGGTCGATCTCGCAGAACTACCCCCCCGAGCACGATGAAGGAAATGGTTATTCGTGGGTGGCGCTACTCTACGGAACCACCTTCGGTGAACCTCAGGCCCTTCTACCCCTCGCGCGTTCATGGAATCGGGCCCCGGAACTGCAGGTTCTTGCGGGCGGAGCCGAGAGTCGCGGCTACGACATCGGACAGCGCGCGTACACGCTGCGCTGCACCACAGGTTCTGGCTGCGGCGAACTTGGACTCGCGTTCGCGGCGAGCGCAGAGCGGCCCCTCGCGAACGCGCTGGTCGTGATCGAGGGCTTCGGCGACGGCGCGGCAACCGTTTCGGTGAATGGGCAGCGGCTCGACGAGAGTCCTGGCTTGAGGGTCGGGAGAAGGCGGACGATGCAGGGCACCGACCTGATCGTCTGGCTCGAACGGACCGCCACCGAAAAAGTCGAGGTTCGCATCTCGGGCGCGACTCCCGTGCGGTAAGGGCGATGACACGGAGCGTTGCGGTACCGCCCAGCTCCGGGAGACCGTCTAGGTGACGGAACGTCCGTTGGGAAACATCTGATAGCTGTACGTCCCGGGTTCGGAAGCCGGGTTGGAGTTGATCCGATTCCGTGGACACTTTCTGAGAGGCGGATACGATGTCCACCACGAAAGCACCGTCACGCACGACCCGTCCGCGACCCCGGCGGCAGTAGTCGGGGGAGATCAAAACCAGCGCCGTCCGACTGGTGGTCGAGGGCGGGCGTGCCGCAGACATGGTCGCCTGAGACCTGACCCCGACGCCGTCCGCGCTCGCCTGGTGGGTCCGCGCCGGCCAGGCCGAGCGCACGGTGCCCACTCTCTGTCGATGTGTACGTCTGACACGCAGTGGCTTCTTCGCGTGGCAGGCGCGACGAACATTCGTCCATGCCCGGGACGCCCGTTATGTGAAAGTCCTCATGCGGGCGTCCTTCCACAAACGCAAACAGCGGGAAGGCCGTCTGCGCGTCCACGACGATCTCATCGCGTAGCACGCGCAAGCGAGCTGCAAGCGCGTCGGCCGCTTGATGCAGGAAGAGGGGGTTGGTCGCACGGCAGCGCAAGCAGTACGAGCACACGACCCGTCAACGCGGTCAATGATCGACACCTCACGCTCAACACGCTGGAGCAGGCGCTCAAGCGGCGGTGCCCAGACATCCAATTACTGCGCTACTCCGACCAGAGTTGCATTTCCGCCAGTTACGACTATCAAGCCGTCTTCACGGTGCGCGGCATTCTTTCCAGCATGAACTGGCGCGGCAACTATAACGACAACTCGGTCATGTTCGCGAACCATGGCGACGCGATGATGGACTAGATCGATTACATCACAGTGCTTGATCACCAACGATGTCGCTGCTCCACTCTCCACTGGATCAGTCCGGCGGCGTTCGAGCGACGAGCGGTGACTTAAGCGGCGTGGGTAAACCATGCCCGGGATTGGATCAAGCTCAAAAGAAGGCTCAGGTACTGTGAGCGTCGTAGCATTCACCAACGACATTTACACCATACCTTCACACCACAATGGGGTGCTCCGTGCAACGCTTCCCCACCATTCGCGTTGGCAACCTCACACTGTGCGGAGTGCGTCTGATTATGGAGTGACCAAGAAGCTGTCGGCTGAAGCGAACATTGGGAGGTTGGGGCCACAAAGGACTGAATAGTCAGCGCACCGAAGGCGCTGGAGGTTCTGTCTTCATAGGTTCATAGAGTGCTTGAGTCCAGATTTGGTGTTGCACCTGGTTGCGAACAAACAAACGCGGCGACCTGGCAAGCGTGGCGGTTGATTTCTGCGAGGGGGAGTTTTTTTAAAAGACCCATACACAGCGAAGCCGTAAAAGAATCGCCTGCACCCACAGTGTCGATGACCTTGGTCGGGAAACCGACGTGATCGGCGGATTCGTTAGCCGTGAGCAGCACACTTCCGTCCCCTCCCCGCGTGTAGGCAACGAGATGCAAATTGAACATCCAGCGCAGAGCCTCGAGTTGATCGAGCACTCGTCCAGAGAGACCAAACACTCGAGCGAGCGTCGGCCATTCCTCGTCGCTCAACTTGAAAATGTTCGCTCGGCGCAGGGAGGCTTCAAGGACTTCCCTGGAGTAAAACTCCTGACGCAGATTTACATCGAAAATCCGCAGAGCTTCGGGCCGCATGGCGTCAAGGAACGCATGGATTGTGGTGAACGAGACGTGGTTTCGCTGGGCGAGCGATCCGAAGCAAACGGCATCCGCGCGCGATGCCAGATCAAAGAGGTGTTGGTCGAAGTGGATGTGGTCCCAAGCCACATCGGCGAGGATTTCATAGGTCGGCTGGCCGTTTCGCAGAGTCACATGCACGCGCCCAGTGGGATGGGCGGAATCGGTTTGGACATGGGAGTCGGACAGATTTTTCGAGGCGAGGATTTGGCGGATTTCGGCACCGTCATCGTCGGCCCCCACGGCGCTCACGGGATGAGCGGAAGCGCCGAGTTGTCCGCAGTGGTGGCTGAAATTCAGCGGGGCGCCACCGAGTTGTTTTCCTTCAGGGAAGATATCCCACAGGATCTCCCCGATGCCGACAACGACGGGTTTGGTCACACTCCTCAGCGGAGCCAAGTGTAGATAACAGCCAGAGCGCCAAGCAGTATCAAGGTCACGATGCGTGGATCGCTCACAGCCTCCACTGGCCCCCTGAGGAACGCAAGCGGATGATCCCAACACACTTTGGCAACTTCCGCCTCGTCCATGGCCGGTGTGAGTAGGCTGGTGATGATGTAGAGCACAAAACACAGCACCGCGATGAACGGCCCAACCAGCATAAAAGGAACACCCAAGCCCGCGGCGGGATCCGAGACCAAGCCAAGGAAATCGGGACGCGCCGACTCGCCAAGGAACATCCGACCAACGCCCGGCATATCGATGATGAAATAACCCACGCCAACCATAGAACCGAGATACAGGGTCGTCATCGCCGCCTCTTTGGTCCCCCGTTTCCAGAGCACGCCGAGTACGAACACTGTGGTGACGGCAGGAGCAAAGGTCATGGGGATTTTGTTGATCGCCTCGAAGATCGTGCCGAACTGGTCGCCCTGCGTGGACCAGAGCATCGCAAGTACCATGACCACCGCTGTCGCGATGCGACCGATGAAGACCACGCTCTTATCCGTCGACTCCGGGCGCATGCGTTTGACAATGTCCATCGAAATAATTGTGCCGCAGCTATTCAATGCTGCCGCCATGCAACTCATAAGCGCTGCCGCCATGCATGCGGCAAGTAGACCTTTCAGACCCACCGGCACAAGATGGTTGATGAGCGAAGGCAGCATAGTGTTGAAATCCGTCGCATTCGTTCCCGGTATGAGCCCGAGCGGAAAAGCTCCCTTCTTCCAAAGTACATACCCAATGATCCCAGGCAGAACCATGAGGAAGACAGGAGTGATTTTGAGAAACCCGGCGAACAAGGCGCCGTTCTGACCATCCTTCAGACTATTCGCAGCAAGCACCCTCTGCACGTGGGTCTGGTCTGCACACCAATACCAGATGCCGAGAATCGGGTAGCCGAGGAGGATTCCAAGCCAAGAGAAATCGCTCAGGTGTCCCTTGGAATTCACAAGAGGATGGAGCATTTTCATGTGGTCGGGGGGCAGAACCGCCCGGAAATCGGCGATGTTATTGACGCCTACCGTGGGGAGCGCAAAAAGACCCAGCACCGTGACAAGTGCTGCCCCGAAGAGAAGCAAGACCACCTGAATGTTCTCCGTCATCACTACGGCCTTGAGTCCGCCAAGAACCGTGTAAACAACCGTGAAGAGCGAGAGAACAATGATCGTCCAGATCATCGGCACACCGAGGAAGCTCTCAAACACCTTCGCCGCCGCAAAAAGGCTGATGCCGATGTGAATCAGCAGCGCGCCGAGCAACCCGATCACCGCCATGAATGTGCGCGCCGAAGGGCAGTAACGGCGCTCGAGGAACTCGGGCAGAGTTTTCACCCCTGAGTTGATGTAGAAGGGGGCAAACACGAGCGCCAGGAGGATAAGGGTCAAACATGCCATCAGCTCAAAGTTGCCGATCACCATACCGTCCTTGGCGCCCCCGGCGGCAAGACCAACAAGATGAATGGTCGAGATGTTCGAAGTGAACACCGCAGCGCCAACCGTGAACCAGTTGAGAGAGTGGCTCGCGAGGAAGTATTGCTCTGAGGTGGCATTGCGACGGTAGCCAACCCAAATGCCGAAGGCGGTGATGCCGACGAGGTAGATAGCGAGAACCGCGACATCGATCATAGATACATGCATGGTGTGTTCGTGAGGTTGATGTTAGGTGGAGTTAGTCGAGATCGATCACGACCTTGAGGGTCTTGTCAGCTTCCTTCTCGATAAAGTGGTAGGCTCGGGCGTAGTCCGCAAAAGGAAAATGCTTCGTCACGAGGAGCGAGGTTTTCATAGCTCCCGAGGCGATCCAATCGATTGCCTGCGCGTAGTCGTCTTGGCGATACATGAGCGTGCCGATGAGGCTGATCTCTCGGTCGCCAACGGTTGACATATCCACACTAGGCTTGCCACCGAACACGCCGAGCACGACGATGTCGCCACCTTTCTGGATGTTCTGGATGGCATCGTCGAGCGAGCGTTCGTGACCGACGGCCTCGAAAGCGACATCGAACCCCTCGTCGCCGAAGAACGCTTTGCACTTCTCGGCGAGCTTTTCGTTGAGGACATTGCAAACGCCGTCGATTCCGGCATCGAGGGCCTTCTGGAGACGGAAATCACTGAGGTCAGTGATGAGAACTGTCTTCGCACCCCGGCATTTCGCAGCCTGTGCAACAAGATTGCCGATCGTGCCTGCGCCGGTAACGAGGACATTTTTGCCCTTCAGAGTCGGCACGCGGTTGGTAGCGTGCGCGGCAACAGAGGCCGGCTCGATGAGGGCGCCCTGCTCAAAGCTGAGGCTTTCGGGAAAAGGAACGATCCGTTCCTCGGTGGTGATGAACAAATCCTGCGCGCAACCCGGCGCTTGAAATCCACGAACCTTGAGGCTGTCGCAAATATGGTAGGCGCCGCGCTTGCAGGGATTACATTTGCCGCAGACCTGCTGAGGTGCGGCGGTGGCCTTCATGCCAGGCTTAATCTTCGTGACACCTTCGCCAACGGCCTCAACGACTGCCGAAAATTCATGTCCCTGAATCACCGGATACGGCGTGTAGGGATGCTCGCCGTGCCAGACATGGATGTCGGATCCGCAAACGCCGATTGTTTTGATGCGGAGGAGGATGTCGCCCGGCCCCACAACAGGCTCCTTGGCAGTTCGGAACTCGATGTGTCCGGGTTTGGTCATAACGGCTTGTCTCATAGGATTACTCCTTTTCTTTTTTCCAACGGTTGCCGGCACCGGAGACCAACATCACATTTCCCCACGCGGTGAAGTCGCCGGTGCGGATGATGGTTTTAGCTTGATGGCTCCGTTGTTTGAACTCGGCATGGGGAACGGCCTCGATCTTGACGCGCTTTCCAAAAGCTGTTGCGGCCCTTTCGAAGTGAGTCGGATTGTGGTCGCGGGTTTCACTCGCCATCACGATTTTCTCGACCGAGTGAACGTTTCGGAGTTCAGCGAGAACCTCGAGCACCGTGGGCACCCCCTCGCGGAGCGCGATGTCAATGACTTCTACGTGGTCGGGGCAAGCAAACCCCGCATCGACCACGACCATCAAGTCTCCATGGCCCTGACGGGTGAGTGCTGAGTCGATGTGGCCGTTGAGCATTCCTACTTCTTTCATTTAGCTCTCCCAGACGTGGTCGCGAGTTGCACGGCGTGGTGGGCATTCCACGAGGTTTTGAACTTCTGGTATCCGTCGGGAGTGAGAAACACCTGCGAGTCATCCCAGAGGAGGCGCCAGTTGCCATCGGCCTCGGGCCAAAGAAACACCTGCCCCCAAATAAGGCGATTATTCGCATCGATGCCGGGATTCGCATCGGTGCTGTCGCCATCAATACGGAGCATTTGGTCTTCACTCAACAAATCCTGCGTTGCAGGAACGAGGTTTTCGCGGATGTGCTTCGAGTTGGTGGACATCACCACATAGCCACCGCTATGTTTCTCGCGCTGGGCGGCCCAAGCGAGACAGACTTGACCGGCCGAAATATCGCACTCGCGCGCGATTTGCTGAATGACCGGATGGTCTAGATCAGATTTGTGCTCTTTAAATTTATCACGGCTCGGGCGCTTGGGCGAGCCCATCGCCATGTAGCCGGTGCAGGTGATGCCCTCGGATTCAAAGTAGCGGCGCAGCTCGGTCTGTTGGAAAAGTGGGTGGAGTTCCATCTGATTGCAAACCGGACGTTCTTCCGCAGCGACATCGCGCAGGAGAAGCGCTATCGTGGCACGTGTGTGGTTAGATGTGCCGATATCGATGATTTTTCCGGCCTTTTTTAATTTGCAAATTGCTCCCCAGGTTTCAAGGAACGCCTCGTGAATGTAGGGTACCGCACCGGGATTTCGCTGATCGCCCGTGCAACCCGGCGCATGAACGTTCGGCCATGGCCAGTGGTTGAGATAAAGGTTGATCTCGTCAATGCCGAGGTCGCGCAGCGTGGCTTCCAACGCAGGCGCAACATCCTTGGGCTTCATGTGGCCATTCCAAAGCTTGCCAGTGATGCACAACTCGTTTCGAGAAGTAATATATCCCTTGCGTATCGACTCGCGAATGGCCTCGCCGACAACGTACTCATTTTGATAAGCGCGGGCCGTGTCGAGGTGCCGCCAACCGGATTTTATGGCCTCGATCGTGGCATCCTTCATGAGCGCCTGCGCCCAATCGGAATGAAACGTGCCATACGCCGCGACAGGGATTTTTCTGCCGGTCGAGAGTGGAATAAGCCGGACTGATTCGGCAGAACTCGATGGAGACGTTTGATCAATCATGGAATTTGCATTTCGATGAATACCAAATATCAAAGACACAATAATAGGGTCAATTTGCGTTACTGCTGGCTCGGCAATTCGCTAATATAGCGTGTCGTCCTGACAGGGTCCGAGAAACCCGGTCCCCTCAAACCGCGCCATTCTCCAGTAATGGCTGGTCCGAAGAAAGTCAGCAGGTCAGCAGGTCAGCCAGGCGGCCATCGCGATGGAGCTGGCCGATGGCCAAGTGATCTGCCCAGGGGCGTCGATACTGCGCATTATGTGGGTCTTCTCTGACATCACGTCCCTTATCAGTCCCTGGGGCAACCTACCAAGAATCCTCGGGGCCTTCGTTACAGAACGTCGATGCCTTGCGTGACGCGCTGTTGAAGGCCACACCACAGGCACCAATTTAGTTCTCGAACGATGCGCCGATAGGCATGGAGGCACAAGGTCTCTGAGCCCTAGAGCCATTTGACTCTGACCTCTGCCAGGCGCACATTGTCGTCTGCCACAATGCGTCAGCTGTGTTGGCTGTAGTTGGGGCTTAAATTTGCCTGGCGGGCCTTGTACCGGATTGCCAGACGCTCGAAGTGGGGTTGGAACGTTATGCGCTACGCCTTCTTGACCGGGCTGGGCCTGACACTGCTGTCGGCGGGCTGTGGGGGTCCCTCTGTGCCGACGGCGCCAACCAGCCCTGGCACCAACACGCCGCTGCTCAGGGTCGCCGACGTACCTGAGTCCCTCCCCGCCTATGCCCGAGATGACTGGCGGCACTGGATCGATGCCGACGGCGACTGTCAGGATACGCGCGCCGAGGTCCTCATCCAAGAGTCCGTGCGGCCGGTGTTGTTTCGCGACAGCCGGAACTGCACGGTTGACAGTGGTCAATGGGTAGATCCGTACACGCTGATCTCGGTGACCTTGGCAACAAACCTCGATGTCGATCACTTGGTGCCGCTCGCTAACGCACACCGATCGGGCGCCTGGCAATGGTCCTCAGTGCAAAAAGAGCGCTTCGCTAACGATTTGTCCTATCGCGATCATCTGGTTGCCGTCACCGCATCTGCGAATCGGTCGAAGAGCGATCAGGGACCGGACACGTGGCGGCCCCCAAACACCGCCTATTGGTGCGGGTATGCCAGAGCGTGGATCCAGGTGAAGCAAACGTGGGATCTAGCAGCAACACCCTCGGAGTGGACGGCACTGCAGATGATGCTGACGACATGCGTCGCGTCAGAGGGTTGAAATAATTGGCATCTCCACTGGCAAGCACGCTCGGCGGGAACTGTCATCCCGATGCACAGGGACTTGCGCCTTCCTGGCTAAATCCACGATCGTTGGGCAGGCTATTCCGCGCCTAGGTTTACGGAGAAACACTTCGCCTGATGCACATCGCTGATGCGCCAGTCGCGCAACGCCCACTCACGATACGCCCGGCATGAGGTCCCCCAAGCCGGCATAGGCAAGGTCGCCAAGGCGGCATCAAAGAAGCCCGGCAGGTCCATGAGAACCGCTTGAACAGCATCGTGGAGTAGCATTCCAGTCCTGTCCGTGTCTCATAAAGTCTGCTACGCTCAGAAAATGACATATCGGGCCCGGTTATTCATCCCGTTCGGTGTGCTGGCGGCGCTGCTGTTGAGCGTCGTGGCGGGAGCGCAGACACCGGTCGCGCGTCCTCAGGCGCCGGAGGTGACAGTTTCCACTGACACCGCTGAGCTTGCGGCAATCCGTGTGAAGGCGAACGCGGGGGATGTAGCCGCTCAGGTCTTGCTCGGGCGGGCGTATGCCGCCGGGCAGGGCGTGCCAAAGGACGACGCCCAAGCAGTCGCGTGGTTTCGCAAAGCCGCGGACCAGGGATTTGCGAAAGCGCAGTTTACCCTGGGCTGGATGTATGACAACGGGCTGGGTGTGGTGAAGGATGACGTGCAAGCGGTGGCGTGGTCTCGCAAAGCCGCGGACCAGGGACACGCAGGGGCGCAGTTCAACCTCGGGAATAGTTACTTCAACGGAGAGGGCGTGCCGAAGGACGACGCCCAAGCAGTCGCGTGGTTTCGCAAAGCCGCGGACCAGGGACACGCAGGGGCGCAGTTCAACCTCGGGAATAGTTACTTCAACGGAGAGGGCGTGCCGAAGGACGACGCCCACGCAGTCGCCTGGTACCGCCTAGCTGCGGAGCAGGGATTCGCAACCGCGCAGTTCAACCTCGGGAATCGTTACTTTAACGGAAAAGGCGTGCCGAAGGACGACGCCCAAGCAGTCGCGTGGTTTCGCAAAGCCGCGGACCAGGGACACGCAGGGGCGCAGTTCAACCTCGGGAATAGTTACTTCAACGGGGAGGGCGTAATGAAGGACGACGCCCAAGCAGTCGCCTGGTACCGCAAAGCTGCGGATCAGGGCCTCGCAACCGCACAGTTCAATCTCGGGAATAGTTACTTCAACGGGGAGGGCGTGCCGAAGGACGACGCCCAAGCAGTCGCGTGGTATCGCAAAGCTGCGGACCAAGGACACGCAGGGGCGCAGGTCAACCTCGGGAAGAGTTACTGCAATGGGGAGGGCGTGCCGAAGGACGACGTGTCGGCGTATCTCTGGCTGAATCTTGCGGGACTCGCAGTAGACGACGATGTGGCACGACGCGCGAGAGACACACGTGAGACGCTAGCGAAGAGAATGACTCCCGCGCAGATTGCAGAAGCGCAGCGACGCTCGCGTGAGTGGTTTGATACGTTTCAGAAGCGCAAGAGATAGTCCTGAACCAGTGTTCACGTTTGGAGTTCCCAGGGTTTCGTAGAGACTACCGCTAGTGGGCATGGGCCGCCTCGTACTGCTCCGGGCTGCGGCCGCCGAGATGCCATGGCGTCTGGTGCGATTGTAGAACGCAACGTACTCCGTGACGTTGGCCGTGCGACCCGTCGTCGTCGGCATACCTCGAAACAGGATCGCCATGAACACGGCCGACGCACCCACCGACGCGAACGCGCTCCTGCGGCCCACGTGAGACGCCGACCGCGCGAGTACACTGCCTATGACGACACACGCTGCGGTGGACAATACGGCTTGAGACAGCGGGAGCGCAATGGCGTGGAGAAGCCGATTCCCGATTACGCCCGCCACCAGAAGTGTGGCGACGAATTCCGCCACATTGCGTAGGTCCTTTACGAACATAAGCGGCCTTATTCAACCCTCGACAGCTGACGTGGCGCCGCCGTCTAGAAAGCACGCCGGACCAAAGCGCTCGAGTCGGAAGTCCTTCGTCTTGAAGATCCGCTCAAAGGTCACGAGCGACGGGTCGCTCGTGCTCGCGGCCGGGGCCTCGGCAACGGTCACGGTGACGGCAACTACGGACCCGACCAGCGCGAGGCCAACAACCCCCGCCGCGCGGAACATGCAGTAGGCGAACTTCGGAAGCGCGTTCATCACTGGAGCTCTACCACCACCGTCACGGGCTGGCTTGCTTTGAGGGTTAGTGTTAGGCGGTTGGGCGCGTCACCCACAGCCAGGGTCGCCGCGGCATCGCGCAGCTTCGCGGTCTTGATGGGACGCGGCAACTCGATAACGAGGCGCTGCGCCTTTGGAGAAACGAGCGTCACCTCGACCGAGCTGGGTGTCCAGTCGAGCTTGCGCACCTCCACCTGTCCACGGGCCAACAGTCCCTCGATGGTGCCCTGCGGCCAGGTCTTGGGCAGCGACTTGAGGAGCGACACCTTGCCGGGGTCACTGGTGACGAGCATGCTGATGAGCACCGCGGGCAGACCGCCGCTGACGTCCATGTTGAAGAGGCTACGGTAATTGTGGGTGGACGCCATGTTGGGCAGCCAGTAGCGGGTGACGAGAGGCACGAATGACCGGTAGGCAAGGTCGGCTTCGCCGAGGCTCGTCGCCGCCTGACCAAGTTGAACCAAGCCGAACGACATGTAGCCGCCGCTCTTCTGCCAGTCGGTCCAATGTCGCTCGAGCTTGAGCTCGATCACGCGCTTGAACCCTGCCATGAGGCGTGGGTCCCTGGCGATCTCGTCTGGCAGGCCGTGATAGAGCGGGTAGAGGTGCGACGAGTGGCGATGCGCGTGGTTGTCGTCGAGGAGGGGGGTCAACCACTCCTTGACCCCGCCATCGGGCCCCATCATGTAGGGCGGCATCTTCGCGAGCATCTTTTCCCAGACCGGCACCTTCTCTTGATTGCGTCCAAGTTCGCGGGAGAGGGCCACCAGCCGGGTGAGGAGCTCCTTCGCGGCCGCGACGTCCATCGTGGCGTTGAAGGTGGCCTGGGACTTGGTGTTCTCGGGAGCATTCTCGGGCGACTGGGTGGGGGAGAAGATCCACTTGCCGTCCTTCCCTTCGTAGAGGTAGTCCTCAAAGAAGAGTGCCGTCTTCTCCATGAAAGGCAGGGCGTGCTCGACCAGGAACTTGCGGTCGCCGGTGTGAAGGTAGTAGTCGTAGAAGAAGTGCGCGGCCCAAGCTGCGCCCCCGACCCAGAAGCCGCCGGCGAAGCGGGGGGCGAGGGCGTTGTTGAAGCCGTTGGTGCTGGTGCGCGAGGGCAGAACGACGCCGCGCGCGCCGAAAATCCGCTGCGCGTTCAATTCCATCCACGGCACCAGGTATTCGATGTATGACGTGAAGGAAAGCATCAACTCGGGCGTGCGTGCCATCAGCACGCTGGCGATCGCCGACTGCACGTTTCCGTTCTGGGTGTAGTCGCTCGCCCAGGGCGGATCGTAGGTGCCCGCCCAGACGCCCTGCAGGTTCGGCGGCAGCTCGCCGATGCTCGAGATGATGTTGTAGCGGCTAGCATCGAACGTCTTCTCGATCAGCGCGGGTAGGATCGCCTCGTCCGTGCTCTTCGCGATCAGGTCCTCGCTCGAAAGCGAGCGGTCGGCTCCGCCTCCGAGGTCAAGCCGGACCCGGCGGAAGAGATCGCCGTGGATCTTCGTGTGGCGCTCGAGCAGGGTTTCGTATGCGGGCGGGAGGGCTTTGAGTCGGGCCTGGGTGCGTTCGTGATGAATCTTATCCTCTTCGTACACCGGAAGAACATCGACGAGGAGCATCACATCGTCGGCTCCGGTGACCACGAGACCCGTGCCGTCCACCCGTATCGACCCGCCACGGGTGCTGACCCGCGCTACGCCTTCTATCGAGTGGATGCTGCCGGGATACGCGTTCTGAAATCGATGGCGGTAGGTGAGGTGCTCACCGGCTGCCGTCGCTTTCGCGTCGCGCATGTGTTTGCGGAAACGCTCGTGACCCGGTTCGCGCGAGCGCAGTTCCAGCCGCGCGTTCACGGACCCGGGGCGCTCGCCGCGGATCCGCATCACCGCAACCGAGTCAGCGCGAGAGACGAAGAGCGTGCGCACGAAACCGCCGCCCGCACCTTTCCACTCGACACTCGCCTCGCCAGTCTCGAAGTCGACGCCTCGGCGATACTTCTCGATGTTGGGATCGCCGTCCATTTTGACGCCGAGTTCGAAGGCGGGAATGAACGGGTCCGGATACAGGAAGCCGTCCTGCCCCGAGAGATCGAATGCCAGCTGACTGGCCTGCTGATACAGGCCGCGGTCGATCAGGCCGCGGATCTCAAAGAGTCGCGGGCCGGTGACGGGCGGCAGGTGCGGCGGGCGTTCCGGCAGAAACATGCGCTCGTGGGAGAAGATCACGGTTTCGTCGAGGGGCTGGCTCATCACCACGGCGCCCACACTCCCGTTGCCGCTCAGTAGGCCATACTCCCAGGTCGAGCCCGGGCGGGTGCTGACGAAACCGCGCTCAGGGGTTTTGAACCCGAAGGCCGATTGGGCGTCGCCCGCGGACGACAGTGTGAGCAGAAACAAGAAGGAAACCGCCGCCATTGACCATCGTCGCATGCATCACCTCTGCGAATTGCTCGCAAATCCTCAACGACCAAGCAGACTTCAAGCTGTCCACCCGCTATTCTATGATCGTAACGCTCCGAAGGGTTCGCAAACGACCCCGGTAAGTAGAGGACCTGATGCCCAAAGTCATTCTGGTCGGCCTGACACTGTTGGTCGCCGCAAGCTTCGCGTTGGTGGCTCAGGATCGAATCCCGCCCGCTCAGGGTCCGGTCGCGTGGTGGCCGCTCGACACCGTCGAAGAGGAAACAAGCCCCGACTGGGCCGGCGGACATCGTGACCGCCTCGAAGGGTTGCACCGCATCGCCCCGGGAGTGGTGGGCCAGGCGGTCGTTTTCGATGGCTACACCACGGTCCTCACACGAACGGCGGCCACGGCGCCGTTGCTCTCAAACGCCTTCACACTAGAGGCTTGGCTTGCGCTCGGCGCGTACCCATGGAACGTGGCACCGGTGGTGGACCATGGCGACGAGCAGATGCGCGGCTACATCTTTGGCCTCGGTCCCCGCGGCGAACTCTCGTTGCGGGTCGCGGTCGACGGCCGCTGGCTCGAGGCTCGCTCGTTGGAGGGTGCCGTTCCCCTGCGCCGCTGGACTCACGTCGCCGCACGCTACGATGTCGCGTCGGGCCTGGTGCTCTTCGTCAACGGAACGGAGGTGGCGCGAACCGCACTTCCAGCACCAGGACCTGGCGGCCGCAGCGGATCGCAGCGCGGTCAGATCATCACGCCGCGGGGGCTCGACCTGCTGGTGGGAGGAGTTCGTTCGCCGCTCCGGCCAACCCCGTGGCATCGATTCGAAGGAACACGTCCAACCTGGTACTCGATCGATGGCGCGCTGGACGAAGTGAAGGTCCATGCCACGGCGCTCCCGGACGCTGAGATCATGGCCGCCGCGGTCTCGGCAAAACCCGGTCCTCCTCCCCTTCCGCCGCGCGTGATGCCGTCGGGCCCCAAGGGCCCCGGCCGCTTCGGCGCCTACCTCACGAAACTCAAATACCACCCCGAGTGGGACGCGCTCTGGCGCGTCGATGCTCACCCCGATGTCCTGGTGCGCTTCGACAACTCGCCTGCGCGTCTCGTGTTCTGGCGGGGCACGCAGTACTCCCCCGCCTGGGTCAGCGAAAACGGGTTATGGATGGCTGACCAGAGTGTTGAGGGTTACGACGCCGACTACACGTACGAGCACATGAACGACAAGCAGAATCGCTACTCGCACGTCCGCGTCATCGAGCAGACCGACGCGCGCGCGGTGGTGCATTGGCGCTACGCGCTCGTGAACGTGAAGAACGAACTGTGGAACACCCAGGAGAGGCTGGGCAACGGCGCATGGGTCGACGAGTACTACTTCGTCTACCCAGATACCGCGGCCGTCCGCACGGTGAGCTGGAATCGAAACACCCTCGGCAGCCCGGTCCAGTTCCAGGAATCGATCCCGCTGACCCAGCCCGGACAGCTGCAAGGCGACGTCGTCAACCCCGACTACGTCACGGTGGGGAACCTCGCCGGGGAAACGCAGGTCTTCTCCTACGTCACGGATCCGAAGCCAGATTCGAAGAAGGTCCCGGCGGACCTCGTCATCCAGCGCCACAATTTGAAGTCGAGCTACAAGCCCTTTATCGTCTTCGAGCCCGGGAACAAGATGTCCTACCTCCGCGACATGAACCTGCTCAACCTGTCGCGCCCGGGGTCGGGAAACCACTGGCCCGTTGGGCAGACACCGTCAGACGGCCGCACCAGTGTGGCCACCGACCGCGCCGCCCACTTCCTCGGCTTCCCCATCTCAACTCCGCCGCTCAATCAGGGCTCAGACGGACGCGACTTCCGCACCTCGCTGTACGGAATGACCGATCAGCCGTGGAGCGACCTCCTTGAACTCGCGCGTTCGTGGTCGCAAGCGCCGGAATTGCGGGTCGCTGCGGGCCCTGCCGCTTCGCTCGGATACGATCGCTCCGAGCGCGCCTATCGTCTGAAAGCGGAGGCCGCGTTGACTCGTCCGCTCGAGTTGGTGGTCGTGGCGTCGCCCGCGTCCCCGGTTCGGAACCTGGCGCTGGTGATTGAAGGATGGGGCGAATCCTCGGCGAGTCTTACGCTCGACGGTCGCGCAATCTCACGCGGCCCCCGGTTCCGATTCGGTCACCGGCATACCCTCGCGGGGACGGATCTTGTGGTGTGGATCGAGACCCGCGCTGAAACCTCGCTTCGCATCCGGCTCACTCCCCAGCCGTAACGCTGATAGTCCGGATTACGTGGGGCCTTCCCGAACATAGTGGGTCTTATCCGACACTGAGCAGATCACGGAGGGCAGATTTCGCTTGCCACAGCGACGCGGCGCAGTGTGGTCGAGCGCGTCGTCTATCGCAGCGCCACCCACAAGCTGAACTTGATTGAGTCATCACCCGTGGTGTTCAACAGCCCCGCGCTGGAGGCCGCAGTGGGCAAGGCCAACGTCAGTTCACCGCCGGCGCAAATGGTATCCGAGGACTTGGCGTTCTACCGGCAGAAGATCTCCGGCTTCTACTTTTTTTCCAGCATCAATAACCCCGAGAAGGGCATCACCGCCATGTGGCATCCCCTGTACTTCGACCTGGCCGACGAAGCGATACGCGTGGGGATAATGGTCATAGCGAATGTGGTGCTCCAGTATCTGCGCCGGGAGATCTTTGGAGGCCGAGCCGCCCCGTACACCACCGCGTGTCCTTGCGAATTGGACAGCCGAGCGGATATTGCCCCCCATCGGCGACCCTGCGATGATGAGACGGTGGACTCCAGCAAGGCATGAAGGGCAGCGAACGCACGGCACTGACCACTGTTCCAGCGCGGACAGCAGGCCTGGCGAGGCTCGATACTCTGGTTGAGGTGATTGGGCAATATTCGACCGCGCGGAACTACGCGGAGGGGCAGACGACGAGCCGTCTCTCGCCGTATCTCCGGCGGCGGCTGGTGCTCGAGGAGGAAGTGCTCGGCTTCGCCCGCACGGTCGGTACGGTCGAGCGGGTCGAGAAGTTCGTGCAGGAGGTCGTCTGGCGGACTTACTGGAAGGGATGGCTCGAGGCCCGTCCCGGTGTCTGGCACGCGTATCTGGCACGGTTGCGGTCGCTCGATGACACGCTCCTGCAGGCGGACCGCAATCGCCTGGCTTGTGCAATCGCCGGCACGACCGACTTGCCGTACTTCAATGCGTGGTGCGGGGAACTCACCTCCACGGGCTACCTGCACAATCACGAGCGAATGTGGTTCGCGAGCGTCTGGGTCTTCACGCTGAAGCTTCCATGGGAGCTCGGCGCCCGTTTTTTTCTCGATCATCTTCTGGACGGCGACCCGGCGTCCAACACCCTGTCGTGGCGATGGGTAGCCGGTCTTCAGACGCCGGGCAAGCACTACCTGGCCCGCGCCGACAACATCGCCAGGTACACGAGCGGCCGATGGTTGCCTCAGCCGGGTGAGCTCGACGAGTCGGCCCGGCCGCTACCAGACGATGGTCTCGCTCGAATCGCCGCGGTGAGGCCCGCTCTCGGACCCGATGCCGGTGCAGTACGGCCGCGGGGGGTGCTCCTGCACGACGAGGACTGCGGGCCGCTACCCGACGGCTGGGCTCGGGTGTCTGCTGTTCGATATGCGGCCACGAAGCAGCCGCACCATTCCCCCAGCGAGTTGGTCGCGAGGTGGGTGGCCGGCGCATGTGCCGATGCCGACACCCGCGTTCACACCGTGACCCCCGCCCATCGCCCCGACGAAGTGTTCGAATGGTGCCAGGCGAATGGGGCGGTCGAGGTGTGGGCGTACCGGCCGCTGACCGGATTTGTCGCCACGGCGCTGGCTGAGCTCGCCGGTGAACTGGCGCAGACCGGGGTGACGCTTCGCTACGCCGACCGCGCTCACGATCTTGTTTTCTTACCGCTGGCGACCAAGGGGTTCTTCCCCTTTTGGGAGGCGGCACGAGTCGCCCTCAAAGCCTCTCACCAATCACCGTAGTTGTCATGTCAACGGCACCACCTGTAATGAATGCTCCGTCCGATGCCCGCGTCCCTGGATACGGTCGTGCGCGGCTGTGGGTCGGCATCACGGCCGTTGGTTCAATCGTGACGCTCGCAACCGGCGCACTCGTTTCCGGGTTGCCGGCTGCGGTGGACAAGCTGGTCAGTCCCGGTCTCGGCTCGACCTTGCTTGCCTTGGCCGCTTATGCGGCATCGCACGCGGCCATTCAGCTGCCCTTCGATCTGTTCGGCGGGTATCTGTTACCTGTGTGGTACGGCCGGTCCGGCCACGGGCGACGAACTTTCCTCGGGCGACTGCTTCGGGGGGTGGTGGTCTATGCCGGCGTCGTGTTTGTGTGCCTGGTCGCACTGCTCGCCGGCGGTCGGCTCGGCGATGTCTGGGGAGTGGTCGCCGCAGGGGCGGTTCTGTCATTCCTGCTCCTTTGGAGGCGGATGACCGTGGCAAGGTCGTTCGCTCGTTTGGGTGTCGAGTCTTCGGCCGATCCACTGGCGGACCTGGTCGTATCGAGCGACGACGAGGGGTTTACCGGCGGAGTGCTTGGCGTCGTGAGGCCACGGCTGATTGTGATCCCGGCGCGATGGCAATCGTCGTTGACCCCGGCACAGCTCGCCTATGTTCGGTTTCGCCGCCAACTGGCCGGAACTAGCGGCACTTGGCGGCGCGGCCGGACACTAGCACTCGCCTTCACACTTCTAGGAATAGGGTTATCGGCTGCCATGGTCGGTCCAGACCGGCTCGGCACCGCCGGTGGTACGGTCGAACTGAGTCTGTGGTTCACATTGTGGTCGTTTGTTGGACTGCTCATCTTGCCGACGGTCAGCCGGCGCGGGGTCGCAGAGTTGGACACCTACGCACACTCAGCTGGCGTTTCTGAGACATTGGTGGAGGCGACTGCCCGCGCGCTCGACGCCCACCAGGACGACGAGCCTCAGCGGCCGGCGCTAGTCGAAACGATTTTTCACCCAATCCCCAGCGTTCACAATCGTGACAAAGCCACGGCTCGCCACACACTCGGCGCGTGGGACGCGGCTCGCACAGCGGTTTACCTCGGCCTCGCGGGTGGTGGGCTACTCGGGCGAGCCGTACACTGTAACTGTGGCCGGCCGGCGCTGTGGGCATTTCTCCCCGTAGACTGACGCGAGTAACCACCACACCAAGACCGGCCGAGTTCCCGCCAGGCCACGGCCTTGCTTCGTTGGCACTTGGTCAGCCCGCGCGCTTTCCTTTTCACCATTCAGCAGCGGTCGCTGCAGTATTTCACCTCGTTCCACACTCGCTCCCACTTCTTCTGCCAATTGAACGGGCGGCCGCAGGCGGCGCAACACTTCTTGGGCAAGTGCTGCTTCTTGACGCCCTCCATTCGTTCTTTGATGAAATCTCCGGCGGTGGTGGCGCGCTCAGGTCGCGGAGCGAATCGAAATAGGCGCTCTTCGGTGCGAGCCTGATGGGGCAGACTCCCGTGCGAAGCATGTAGTCAACGCGTCCTCTGCTCTCGGCAATTAACTTGGCGATGAGCGCGGGCGACGCTTCAGGAATCGTCTTGCGGTGGATGTCGCCGCGAAAGTGATGCCCCTCGCGCAGCTTCCGCGCAACTTCGATGACCGGCTCCATCGTGTAGTCCGCGCGGCGGATGATGCCGCTGCTCAGAAACAGTCCCTCGATGACATTGCGCTTATAGAAATCGAGTGTGAGCCGCCCGTATTACCTGGGTCTTTTGCCTGACATAACAGGCTTTATCAGTCTCTTCTGCAGATCACTGGGCAAGCGCGTCTGATTTGCGTCACCTGAATAACTACCTTATCCGACATTACGCAGATCACGTGGCAGGCGCCGCGTGACGCGGAGCGCCACGCAGCGCGAAGATCATTCGTCCGCTGACGGCGTCGGAACCTCCGCCCCACCCAACTGCCGCTCGCGGACCACACTGGTACCTGCCAGCATCGCAGCGGCCTCGCGACGGATCTGGGTCAGGCGCACCCGCGAGGTCGCACGGACGGTCGCGGTACGCCGCACACGCTGAAACACGGCGACCTCGCCGAACTGCTGGCCCGGGCCGAGAGTCGCCACTCGAGTCTCATTACCGTCCGGGCCGCGCTTGAGCACCTCGACCGTCCCCTCCTGGATCAGGAAAAGGCTGGTCCCCACGTCACCCTCACGCACGATATCCTGCCCCTCGTCGAAGAGGGCGCGCGAGACGTTCATCGAGGCATCCCCGCGCAGGTTCAGAATGTCGCGTCCCACCACAGCGGTCATCAGCCAGCTGAAGAGCACCCGCACCCTCTTCTGCCAGAGCGGGAGATAAAGCAGCATGAAACCCCGCCAGACGAGCCAGGCCGCGGTCCCGGTGAGGTTGATCGGTACCCCATTGAGCTTCGCGATCGCCCGGCGATGACCGATGGCGCAGGCATCGCCGAGCCCCGTGAAGCGGTAGGGCTCGAGCTCGGCTCGATCGAGGACCCTTCCGATGTTGCGACCGATTAGCCGGCCGACAGTCATCGCCCAGATCGCGAGCCCCGGAGCGATCCCGCCATCCGCGAGCGGCACCGCCGCGCAGTCCCCGCCGGCCCAGAGGTCCTCGTGGCCGAGCACCCGCGCGAAGCGGTCGGTCACAATGCGCTGCTGCGCGTTCCGCTCCACCTCAAGCCCCATGACGACGGGCACCGCGGACATCCCAGCGCACGCCACGACGGTCCGCGTCGGGACTCGCGTCCCGTCCGACAGAATCGCCTCCTCGGAAGACGCCGACGCAAGCTTGGTGTTCAGACGCACCTCAATCAGCGGGTCGGCAGCGAAGGCGCGCTCGACGTAAGCGGAGGTCCAGGGTTCCCGGATCCTGAGCTCGGGCAGGAGCGTCGGAGTAGCCGCTACCAGCACGATGCGAATCTCCGCAACGTCGATGTTCGGGAAGTGCTTCCTGGCGACGAACGGGAGGAACTCGCTGAGCTCACCCGTTACCTCGCATCCCGCGAAGCTTCCGCCCACGACGACGAAGGTGAGGAGACGCCGGCGCTCCACCGGGTCGGGCTCCATATCGGCGAGCTCGAGCATCTCGACAAACTGGTTCCGCGCGGCAAAGCACGCCGAGTACGACTTGAGGCGCAGCGCATGCTCCGCGAGCCCAGGGAAGCGCCCGAGATGCTCCGTCGAGCCGAGCGCGAGGACGAGATGGTCGTAGGCGATCGGGAGCGAGCGCCCGTCGAGCTGCCGCGCGACCGTCACCTGCTTGGCCGCCAGGTCGATGGCCTCGACCTCGGCGTTCACGAAATCCCCAGGCGCGAAGAGGAGCCGCGCCGGGCTCAGCACATCGGTGGGCTGCAGCGTTCCCGTGAGCATCTCCGGCACGAGGCCGTGGAAGCACTGGAAGTTCTCGGTGCTCACCACGGTGAGCCGGACCTGGCCAGCGCGGACCCGTGCGCGGAGGGCGCGTGCGAGATAGATGGCGACATAGCCACCGCCGAGGCAGAGCACGTGCGGGACTGAGCGGTCGGGCGTGCGCACTGTCAAACCGTGTAGTGCCACATGGCCAGGTGATTGGCGACGTGCATGCTGTGGGCCCGCTCGTACTGCGCCTTGGAAAGCCGACCATACGCGAAGTGGGGCTGCAGCGGACCAGTCCAACGGTCGAAGGCGTGGATCCGCTCACGGACGAGCGTCAGCGCCTCCTCCCAGGTGCGTGCCGGCGGCGACGCCGAGTCCCCGGGGATCTCCTGCAGGAGGTCGTGCCGCATCCGGCCCATCGCATCGAAGACGCGAAAGATCACCGGCCCCACGGTGGCGCGGAAGGCCGCGGGCTTCAGCACCGGGAAGCCGTGCAGCGAATGCGTGATGCTGCGAGCGCAGTGGTCGAGCGTGTGCGGCACCGCCCAGCCGGGCGTGACGAAGGCGTCGCGCGCGGCATCGAGATGCTCGAGCTCCCGCAGCACCTCGGCGAACGACCGGAGCCGGAGGGGGCGCGGCGCGTGATGCCGGTGGTGGAGGTCGCCCATCAGGCCGCTCCCCCAGCGGCCGCCTGCGCCGCCGCAACGCGCCCCTCGCCCACCACCCCCCACGGGGCGAAGGCGTTCGGGACGCCGCGCAGGGTGGCCCGAAGGTCGGGGAAATGCCGGATGAGCACGTCCACCATCGTGTTGCTCTGCACCCAGTCGAGCCCGGCCTGCGTATAGACCTTGCGCGAGAAATCCCCAGAGAGGAAGCGGTCGGCGTTGAGGCGTCGCGAGGCCATCAGCACGAAGACCCGGAATGCGGTGTCGCTGAAGCCGAAGCCCTGCGGCAGGGGCTCGCAGAGGTTCCCGACGAGCAGGTCGACCTGTTCCACGTCGCCGTAGACCTCGGCCAGCTCCGCCGCGAGCGCAGCGTCGCCGCCGGTAAGGTCGAGGAAGGTCTTCGCCGGACGCATGTGGAACGCGCGCCGAAAGGCGTTGTAGCGCGGGATGCCGCGCTCGCGGTCCCGCAGGATGTCCACCGTCGCCATATCCAGATGCTTGCCATCCGGCAACACGATGTTGCGCAGGAAGTCCGGATAATTGTGGATAGTGATGGCGCCGGGATTGGCGATGCCGAACGAATAGAAGAGGTCCTGGAAGGTGAGCCCGTGCTCCATCGGCCGGCGCGCCCGCTCGAAGATGATGTCGTTCATCGACAGCGTGACCGCGTGCCGACCCGTATCGAGCGAGTGGAACCGCACCGTATCCGGTAGGAGCGAGTGCAGACGGTAGACCGCGACGAACTCCTCGGTCAGGGAATACGGCACGCCGTGCATCTCCGTCGGCGAGCCTGGGATCCCCGAGACCGCCTCGTTCGTCGAGACGCGTCCCCAATAGCGCCGCAGTGTCTCCCCGGCGACGCCCCACCAGTTGCTCTTCATCCCCAGCTGCACCGCCGGATGGGCGAGGATTCCAGGCGTCCATTCGAGGGTGTGGATCTTGGCCGTGAGCGCGCAGTTCACAAGCCGCGCCGTGTCGAACAGCTGGTCGCTGTTCCAGTCCGGATAGTGCCGGCGGAGTTCGTCGCAGATCGCATTGTGCTCGAGCGCGAAGAGCGTGTGCAGGAGTTCCAGCCCGGTCCACCAGTTGTCGGAAAAACCCGTGAGCGGGATCCCCCGATGATCGCGTGGCAGGAAGTGGTCGACGTGCCCGTCCTCGACGAGGAGCTTGCCGTCCTTCGCCTTGCCGCGGAGGGCGGTCGTCTCGGCCTCGGTCGACCCGTAGATCTGCGAGCCGTCCCACCAGGGCGTGCTCTTATTCTGGTAGGCGGGGTGCGTGCGGTCGATGTCGGCCATCGGCGCGTCCGCCTTCGTGCGATGGACGCGCATCCGCCCGTCGGACCAGTTGTCGCCCTCACAGAGCGGCACGTCGACGTGGTGGTCGTCGTCATAGTGTCCGAACCAATCGTGCACCATGAACTGGATCCACGCGGCCGCGAGGAGGTTGAGCGACTCCGCGGCCTTGAACTCGCGGCGGCGCAGCAGGCGCTCGCTGATGAGCCGCGGGTTCGGCGTGAGGAGCGCCTCGGCGGTCGGCGCCTGGGTCAGATGCCGCGTGACGTTACGACCGAATCGCATCCCGGCGCATCCCATGAGCGGCCGCTCCAGGTCGTTGAACTTCCCGTCCGAGTGGCGGACGGCGAGGTGCTTGGAATGCTCCATCGGGCAGCGCGCGGCGTCGCCGTACGCGTCGAGCGACGGGTAGGTGTCGACGAGGTTGTGGACCCGCAGCTGGTCGCGCAGCGCGACGAGGTTCAGAAGGCCGATCCATCGCGGGAGCCGGTGCCACGGCACGACGCGATTCAGGATGCCGAAGGCTCCGATCAGGAGCTTCTTACCAACGCTGATATGCATGGACGTCACCTTGGGGAAGTTGGATGCCGGGCTGCCCACCACGGGGCGAGATGCTCAAGCGCATGCCGATGGCCGATCGCCATCGCGGTGTCAAGACGATCCCAGGCGAAGAGGTCGATCTCGCCGGCCGGGACATCGAGGTGGAGGTCACTAAGCTGCCGGGCCTCCTCCGCTGAGCGCGCCCCCGCGAGAAGGATTGAAGATAGCACAGTCTCGACGAGCGAGGGGAAGTACGGCGCCGGTTGGCGCCGCAAGTGCCACCGGTCCCAAAGCACGCGCCACGGCGACGGCGTTCGCGGGTAGCCCGAGGCGCGCCAGTCGAGGGCGGAGACGTTCGCGGCGATCGTCATGCTGGCGGTGAGGCCGGCGACGGGGAGGTTGTCCACAACCGCGCCGTCGACATGGAGACTCCCGTCTCGCATCACGTACGGAGGGCCGAGCCCCGGGATGGACATCGTCGCCAAGCAGGCGTCGGCGACGCTGCCGTGCCGATGAAAGGTGCGGGCTCCCGTGGAGAGGTTGGCGCTGCACGTGAAGCCCGGGAGCCAGCAGTCCTCGAAGTCGAGGCTCCCGAATTGATGCCGCATCATCGCCTCCGCCGCCGAGACGCGCACCATGCCGAGCAGCGGGAGGGTGTAGGCTCGGTGCGGATGGAACCGAGCCCAGTCTTCACGATGCCGCGCCACCATCTCGTCGACCGACATCCCCGACGCGTACTGCGCGGCGATCACGCCGCCGATGCTCGTCCCACCGATCTCGTCCACCGGGATATCAAGCTCCTCGAGAGCACGCAGCAGGCCAAGGTGCGCGAGCCCGCGCGCCCCACCGCCACCGAGGGCGAGACCGACGCTGCGGCTGGTGAGATGGCGGGCGAGGCGCGCCCAGTCCCCGGCGTGACCGCGCCGGATGTGGTGGCAGCGGCCATACGGACGTCGGGCGAACCAGCGCGCCGTCCCGTGGACGCGAGGACGGTCGGGGGGATGTAGGACCAGGAGTTCCTGACGGCAGGTGTCGAACGCGGTGGTCACCTTCGGGGGATCCTCGGCGACGCATGCCGCCGGCAGGAGATCGAGGATCAGGTCGGCCTGACGGAGACAGGCAGCGGACCAGCGGGGATGGGCCTCATCCGTCACGCAGATGACGTGGGCGTGATCCAGCTCCAGCTGCTGGAGCCACCGCGCGACGGCGAGCGCCGCCTCGCCGTCGACGCGATCGGCGAACGCATCGGGCCCGAGGACCTCGACCTCGCGCCGATGATCGACCAGTGTCACGGTCCCAGCCCGGCCGAGCTCGGCGGTCAGTTCCCCCGCCGCCGCCAACACATCGACCTCAGGGACGGCTCCTCTGAGGACGATGACCCCCGGATGCCTCGTGCCGACGCCGGTCGGCGACGCAGCGGCGGCGAGAAGCCTGGCGAGGTGGCGGCTCACTCCGACCGCGACCTCAGGGTGGGCGGCGAGGACCGCGTCGAAACGGGCGCGCGGCAACCGCCCCAGCTCACAGTCCCGCATCGCGGTCACCGTCGCGGTGCGGGGCACCCCGGCCAGCAGGGCGAACTCCCCGACAAGGTCGCCCCGCTCCAGCTGACGCAGGAGGATTGGTCCTCCGGGTCCCGCGCGATCGACGCGCAGGCGGCCGCTGAACACCAGATAGGCCGCATCCCCCTCATCCCCTTCGCGGAACAACACGCTGCCACCAAGCAGTGGGACGGACTCGACCGACGCACCGATGAGCGCGATCGCCTCGTCGGTGACTCCGTCGAACACGGGGCTGCGCCGCAGAGACTCAATGGCAGAGCGCATCGGATTCACGGGGAGTGTTCACAGAATACGGGCTACGGTCGCGGAAGACAAGCGAGACCCGCCTGTCCACCTGACAAGAAGCTATCAGAGCGGCCTCTCGAGTCACCAGAAGGGCCGTTCTCACACCCAGAGCCAAGTGCCCTACCCGTCAATAATTCGCACAAAAAGCTGGCCTCCTAAAGGCGTCAGATGCCGCAGCATGACACAAGTCATCCCCAGCTAGATCGCCCATTCACAGCTTAGTGGGTCGCGGTCGCGCTGGCGATCGGGGGGCTGATCGCCGCTGGCGCGAGCGCCTACGTTGGGCGGACCGCCATCGGCCACTGATGCGGCGGCGTTCAGCCCTTCGATGCGCACACGCGCGACATTCGTGCGCCCGCAGGCTTCGTGCTGAGTGATCCGTTCGTATCCGTGGCTGACGGCAATCTGTCGCTGGACGTGCGGGTCGAAGTGCTGAGCCGATAGACGCCAGGCCCCTCGATCGTCGCAAAACCTTCGCCGACGATCGCGCCGTTGCCGAGGCCGGCGTTCGCCCGCGACAACTCGGTCACGAGGGCTAGTTCGCCGCGGACCGTCAGGCCGGCGTTCGTCAGGAAGCACCGGACGATCTCGCGCGGTGCCGCCGAACCGGCGGATGCGCTGCCACAGCGCCTCGGAAAACCGGCCGATGCCGAGCGTCCAGATGTCCGAGAACGACGGCTCGTAGCCGACGTCAGACGAGAGCCGACATTAGAGGCCTCTCGACGGTGATATCCGCCGCGCGGGTGCACCGATACCCGGCGTTCGGACACACCCACCTCCTGCCAGCCAGGCTGAAGGTCAAGTGCTGCTCAAGCGTCCTTGAGCGACCGCCGATGCGGGCCTACAACGCTGGAATATCCGCAGCCGGTGCTGCGACTTCGTAATTAATGTCTCCGACGACGAGAGCCCTCGTCTCTCACACCCATTCGAGAATGCCTTCAATACGGGTGATCCGCGTTGCTTGCGAGTTTATCCGCTTGCGACCTGTTCGCCGCATCTTCCATCTTCGGCATCGACCTTCGCACCGAGCGCCGCGCCCATTTGGCTGCGCAATTTCAGCGTCCACGCGGATTCCTCGCCAGCTACAGGTGGCGGCACAACCGCCATAAGCCGCACGCGCGCGCGACTTCTGCGAAAGAGACTCCAGAATGGATTTCCACAGGGGGCAATTCCGTCGAGCAAGAAAACTGCAACAGGAGTTTTTGTTCGGCGAGCGATCATCGCAAGCCCTGGATGAAACAGTTGTATTCGCTCAGGCGGACGAGCAATTTTTCCTTCTGGGAAGATTCCAATGACTCCTCCACTCACCAAATGTCTGCAAGCCTCGCGCAAAGCTGCAGAACCTCTCGATTTCTCCACAGGGATGATTGTCAGCCGCCGCCAAAATCTATTTAGCAGGGGAATCATCATCTCCCGCTCCATCATCCATCGAATCGGACGGTGGCAATAAACTTGCAAGAGCACGGGATCCAAGCCAGACACATGGTTCGACGCGACGATCAGTCCGCCACTGGGCAGCTTATCGGCCAAACCATCACTAATCAACGCCGCGCCTTCCCAGTGCGATCGGTGAAACCATCGAGAATAGAAATTCAATATCGGCAGAATGAATTTGAGTAATTCAGGCAATCGTTCAGCTCGAGTGGTCGCATCACGCATATCAGTTTGGCTTTCGCAGTCATATTAGGGCCGATTTGGACTGCGGACAGATTGTGGGATAAAGAAAGATGATCAACGAATAAGATACGGAGGCCTTGATGCAACGGCATACAAACGGTCCTCATTATTAGCTCGGGACTAATTGTTATTGGTGCGGGCTCTAAATGTGATTATTCAGGAGCGCAAGCATGGACGGCCCTGCAAGAGGAAGGGTACCGCGTCGTGCGGGTCAAGTCGAATCCTGCGGCCAATATGGCCGATCCCGCGTTGAGCGATCGAATATCTATCAAACCGATCACACCAGAAGCAGTCGCTCGTCCATCCAATTGATGCGCTCCTGCCAACAATCCGCGCACAGACTGCACTGAACTGCGCGTACGTCTCGCACGATCAAACGATAGCCGACATTAGAGGCCGCTCGACGGTGATGTCCGCTGCGGAGGTGCACTGATGCTCGGCGGTGGGACACACCCGCTCCCTGTTAGCCCGGCTGGGGGTAAACTGCTGCTCAAGCATCCTTAACAGGCAGACTGAGGTTGCAACTCGTACGTAACCACCTTTTCCGGCTGCACATGTCGAAGACTCCTGGGCGGGATCTTGTCCGCGGCATTCGCAAGGGTGTCAGCCTCTTCTTCAGGACGCCCGACAGATACTTCTTCAGGCGGCTCAGTCCGCGAACTCCGCGATGCTACAGCCGGCTTTGAGTCTAGTAGGTGTGCCGACGATGATGTCGGTGAGCCCGTCCGCATTGATATCGCGCGCCTTGATGACGCTCGTGGTCCCTGGCGTCGGACCAAATACCGTCGCGCTGACGTTTTCGAACCGCTGGCCAGCACCGCGATTCAAGAACGCCAGATTCGGCTCAGTCAGCCCGGCCTCGGTGTAGTTCCCGCCATTCGCGAACAACAGATCGAGCCGTCCATCGCCATTGATGTCAGCCATTTCGACTTTGTTCGTCCAGTTCGCGGTGTCACCAATGGTGGTGGCTGTGGCGTCAACCCACCGCCAGGTTGGCAACTGCGAGGCGGCTTAACCGATCGAAGCTGTGGCGGCCACGAGCGCAATCAGCAGATGTCTCATTGCGCGGATCATACCCGCCGCGCCAACCGAGCGCCTCGGCCTTGAAGAACAGGCCGAGCTACGGACCGGAATGGGCCGAGCACGTAGCTCGGGCTGCTCCTCAAGCCCGCGGGCGGCCGATGTTATCGCAGCGCCGTGGCCGCGTACACCGGATTCCGAAAGGTCTGCCGGCCGCCCATCACCGTCAGCACAACCTTCACACCGTGCAACCGTGCGGGGGGCATCGTGAAGATGTCGTCGGACAACACGACGAAGTCAGCGAGTTTGCCCACCTCCAACGTACCTTTGTCCGCTTCGTTAAAACTGGCAAAGGCCGCATCCTTTGTGAAGTGCTGCACGGCCGCGGCTACCGAGATCCGATGCTGGGGATACCACCCGCCCGCCGGCGTGCCATCGGGCACCTCGCGCGTCACGGCCGCATGCACTCCGCGCATCACTTCCATCGTGAACACGGGATAGTCGCTCCCAAACGCCTGCACCGCTCCCGCATCGTCGAACAACTTGAACGCATTGGAGTGGGAGGCGCGGCCCGGCCCCAGCGCCGGCACATAACTCGTGAGCGTGATGGCGTCAGGACTGGCGAACATCGCTTGCGTGGACGCGATGACGCCCAGCGCCTTGAACCGTGGCAGGTCCGCAAGGGCCGGCACTTCGATGTGCTCCACTCGATGGCGCCGACCGGTGGTGCCGTTATCTTTCGCGGCCTGCTCGAACGCATCAAGGGCCATCCGAATCGCGCGGTCACCAATCGCGTGGAGTTGCACCTGAAGTCCGGCCTTGTCGTAGGCAGCGACGACGCGATTGAGATCACCCTGCACCCACATCGGCAAACCGGTGTCGGTGCTTGTGGCGTAGGGTTCCAGCATGGCCGCGGTGTGGGCATCCACGGTGCCGTCGAGCATCCCCTTCGCGACGCCGTACGTCAGCAGACCGCCACGGTGCCGATCGCGAAGTGCGACGAACTCCGCCAACTGCGCCGCGGTCGCATCGCGCCCAAATGGCACCGCCACTCGAAAGCGCACCTTCAAGGCGCCTTCGCGCAGCGCGCGCTGATACGCCTCGTACTCAATGCCGGAGGCCCCGCTTCCTGACGCCACCTGGAGCGACGTCAGTCCGAAGGCGGCCGCCTTGTCCATTTCAGCAAGAAGCGCGCGATAGACCTGGTCGGCGTTCACAGGTGGAATCAACCTGTGCACGAGCGACGATGCAGACTCTTTCAGGAGGCCAGTTGGCTCACCCGCCGCATCCCGATCAATGCGGCCGTTCGCAGGGTCGCGGGTGGCACGAGTGACCTTGGCCAGCGCAAGAGCACGACTGTTGGCCAGCGTCTGGTGGCCATCGCGATCGGTCAAGAGCACCGGACGGTCAGGAAACACTTCATCGAGATAGCGGCGATGGGCTTGATTGTCGGGAAAATCCGACGGCCCCCACCCACGGCCGGTGACCCACTCGTCAGGGCCCAGCGTAGCCGCGAACTCGCGGAGGCGACGCTGTATCTCCCTGAAGTGAACGGCATCAATGAGATCTGCCGTGCGCCGCGTGGGCAAATGCCAGTGTGCGTCGTTGAAACCGGGCACAACGCGCCGGCCGCCCAAATCAATTTCCTCTGTGGCGTCGCCCGCAAGCGCCCCGATGTTCTGGTTCAGCCCGATCGCCACGATGCGGTCGCCCCGTGTCGCCATCGCCTGCGCCTCGGGCATCCGAGCGTCGCCCGTCCAGATGCGGCCGTTGATGAACACGCGGTCGGGCGGCGGCCCTGACGGTTGCGCGTTACATCCGGTCAGGAGCGCGCCGGCGATGAGAAGGCTCTGGGAGACGGACCATGCCTTCGTCATCGCTGACTCCCTCTTGCGAACTTCGGCGCCCGCCGTGCCTGAGTGGCCTGCTCAAACGTATAGGCGAAACTGATCAGGCCGGCCTCGCTCCACGCGCGGCCCATCCATGTCACTCCCACCGGAAGGCCAGCCACATCACCAGCAGGCACGGTCAGACTCGGCGTGCCGGCCACGGCCGCCACACCATGGCCCGCACCGACGAAGTGATCGCCCAGCACGTGGTCGGTCTTCCATGCGGGCGACATGCTCGGCGCGATGACGGCGTCGAGCGTCAACTGGTCCATCGCCGCGATCAGGCCTTCCTTCCCCGCCAGCCTGCGCGCATCGTCTCGCGCTTTCAAATAGGCCGCATCGGTCAGCGGCCCCTTGGCCTGCGCCTGCGCGAAGATTTCTTGGCCGAAGATCGGCATCGCCTCGGCGGCATGTGCCGTGTTCCATGCCATCAACGCCTCCAGCGAAGCGACCGGCGCGCCGGATGACTTCAAATACGAATTGAGCCCGTCCTTGAACTCGTACAGCAGCACCTCGAACTCCGGGTCGTTCCACTGGTTGTAGCTGGGGATCTTCACGTCGATCACCTCCGCGCCGAGTTTCCGAACGACATCAAGCGCGTTCGCCATGACGGCATCCACATCCGGGTGATACCCCATCGCCTGACGGAGCACACCGATGCGCTTGCCGCGCAACGCATCTGACAACAGGAATGCGGAGTAGTCGGCAGGGCGATGATCGGCAGACGCCGGCCCTGCGGGATCCGCATCATCCACAACCGCGATGGCGCTCAGCAGCATGGCCACGTCAGACACCGTCCGTCCCATCGGCCCCGCTGTGTCCTGGGAAATGGAAATGGGAATGATGCCGCCGCGGCTGATTAGTCCCACCGTCGGTTTTAATCCAACCAGGCCGTTCACCGACGCCGGGCAAATGATGCTGCCGTCGGTTTCAGTGCCCACACCGATGGCGCCGAGGCTTGCAGCGATGGCCGCACCCGTGCCTGAGCTTGAGCCGCACGGATTCCGGTCAAGGGCGTAAGGGTTCTTCGTCTGGCCTCCCCGCGAACTCCAACCTGACGACGATCGGGTGGATCGGAAGTTGGCCCACTCGCTGAGGTTGGTCTTGCCGAGAATGACGGCCCCCGCTTCTCGCAGTTGCGTCACCAGGAACGCGTCCTTCGCGGGACGATGGGAGGCCATGGCGAGTGAGCCTGCGGAATTCACCAGCCCCGCCACATCTATGTTGTCTTTCAGCAGCACAGGGATGCCGTGCAGGGGGCCCCGCACGCGGCCCGCAGCCCGCTCGGCGTCCCGCGCGTCGGCCTCGGCGATCGCCGCGGGATTGACCTCGATCACGGCGTTCAGCATCGGCCCCGCGTCGTCCACCCTGGCGATGCGGTCGAGGTATGACTGGGTCAGCGTCCTCGACAAGAGCGTACCGGCGGCCATGGCCACCTGAGCATCCTGGGCGCTGAATTCCACGACGTCCACCGGGCCGTAGGAGGTGCAGGCCGGCAGGCACAACAGAAGGGGAAGGAAATGGCGGCGAAACACGCGCCCATTATGCGCAATAATTGGCCGCCACAACGTTATGGACACCCTGCCCACGGATTCGACGTCTCTACTCACCTACATCGCCATCGGCCTGGCGGTGTTCCTGGTGCTTCTGGCCTGGTACATCCTCTGGAAGGGCCGCGCGCTGCCGGGCGAGCATGTGTTTCGCGCCAGCCGCCTGAGCCAGGGTAATCGGCTGTTCCCCACCCAGGTGGTGATCTCGCAGTCGAGCGTGACGCATTTCACGCCGCAGTGGATTGGGAAGCTGGAAGCGTCGATTCACCTGTCGCACGTCTCATCGATCAGGATCGATACGAACATCCTGTTCTCGGACGTGTTCATCGAAACCACCGGGGGCCACAACCCCGTGGTCTGCCACGGTCACAGCAAGAGTGACGCGATCGAGATGAAGCGCCTGATCGAGCAGTTCCAGTCGGCGTTCTACAAGAAAGAAAAGTGATTGTGTTGGCCTCGGGCTTGAAGAACAGCCCGGCCTGATTCTCAAGGCCTAGCCGCCGCGCTTCTTCTTGAAATACGCAGCGCGAAGCGCGTCGATGAAGCGCGCGTCTACCAGGCCGGGCGCGTTGCCCTGGTAGGTCATCGCGTTGTCGGCGCGGAACTTGTCCACGGCCGCAATTGTTTCTTCGTCGAACACGCCGTACTCGCGGGCCGGTGCGGGATCGGGAAACGCGGCGAGCGTTGGACGCCAGTAGCCCAGAGTGTGGAGCATCCGCTTGAGTTCGATGACGTCGGCGCCTTCCACGCGAGAAAACTCGCGGTAGCCCAGACGACGTGCGGTGGTCAGGTAGATGCGCTTCATCTCGCCCACGGGGTTCGCGTGTTCGCCCACTTCGATGGCGAGCGCAATGTGATCGCCGCCGCGGCCGGAATTGTTCGGGTCGGCGATCTTGATCGCCGCCGACTGCAATAATCCCCATCGTCGATCGCCGCCCTTGGCGTATCCCGCCTCGAGCGCCAGAATCATCCGCTCGGCCAGTGGCATCCCTGCGCCATCGGTGGCCTCAAACGTGGCTGCGACGGCCTCGATGACTTCGGGCCCCACCATGATGTTGGCCTGCACCGTGTAGTTGAGACCCTGCTTGCTGCCCGCCCACACGCCGTTCTGCTTTCCGGTGTGCGCGGCCGATCGACCCTGCATGTCGATCACGCCCACCTGCCGCGACTCGCGCCGTTCATCGGCGGCCAGCAACTGCGTGATGATGTCTTTCGGCTCCACGCCTTTTTCGATCAGGTCGAGTCCACGCGCACCAAACTCCACCGCGGTGGACGCCTGCGTGCACACGGCGCCGACACCCTTGTCGGGACGTGCGCGCACATGCGGCACTGCGCGGCCCACAAACGGCACGCGTGTGGTCACCGCCGCGCCCGACTGCCCCGTGGCCGGGTCAATCGCGCACAGCGAAAATGTGGAGTACTGGGGCTCGCCGGCTGCGTTGACTGTGACGCCGTCTGCGGCGGTGATCTGCGCGGCCGCTGGGGCACTCCCGCATAGCAGGACCACTGCGACCAGTGACCACGTCAGGACATTCATCGATTTCGTCATCAGTACCCCAGTTCCTATAAAACCTTCGGCGGACCACCGTAGCCTTGGCGGAGGCTGGTGAGAACCATGCCGAGCTACGAAGACAGACGAAGAATCGCGTAGGCCGGCAGGCCCACGGCGCCGAGGCGCTTCATGATCGCCGCCGTGGCCGGGTCGTCGAGGTCCTCCGCCTGCACCTTGATCTTCACGTAGCCCGAAAGCGCCGCAATCACCGACGGATCCTTCAGCGTCGTCTTATCCATCGTCAGACAGTTTTTGCACCAGGTGGCCCAGAGGTCGAGCAGCACCGGCTTTTTGTCGCGCTCGGCTTCGGCAAGCCCGACGGCCAGGGACGAATGCCAGCCGCTGGCCAGCATCTCGCTGACCGAGGACGAGACTTCGGTGGCGTCAGCGGATCGATCGTCAAACAGCGTGTACGCGAGGTAGCCGTAGTAAGCGGCGGTGATCAGGATGACGACGCCGAATACCTGCTTGACGCGCACCATCCATGCGCCGGGCTTCGGCAGTGCCGCCATGCCCGCACCGGCGAGCGGCCACGGCAAGGCCATTCCAAGACCAAGCACGAATGGCAATGCCAGCGCCACGCCGTTGCCCTTTGCGTACAGGTCGCTCGCGAAGAGCACCACCTGAATGACGACCGGCGCCACGCAGGCGCCGGCCAGCAACGCCGCCACGCTGCCCATGGTGAAGGCCAGGGCCACGCTGCCCTGCTGGGTCGAAGTGGGCTGGAACGCCGCGGAGAATTTCGAGAAGTCGATCATCAGGACGTCAAACATCGCCAGGCCGAGCGCGACGAACAACACGGCGATGCCAAGGTTGAACCAAGGCGATGAATTGATTCCGCCGAACGTGCCGGCGGTGAGAATCACCACTAGCCCGAGCACACCGTAGACCACCGCCATGGCCGCGCCGTAACTGGCGCCGAGCAGAAATCCGCGACTGCGCGAGCCGGCCCTGGCTCCGGCACCGATGATCGCGAGGTTGATCGGAATCATCGGCAACACGCAGGGCGTGAGGTTCAACGCGAGACCGCCAACGAGCACGATCAGCAGGATGGCCAGCGGGCCGCGATTGTCGAAAAGCCCTGACGGCTTCGTTCCAGACTCGGCATCTTTGATGAAGGTGAGGAAGTCGTTGGTGCCGAGGTAGCCGCCGGTGGCCAACTGGACCGTGAACTTGTCGAGGGCCACCACGCCGTCAGCACCAGCCCCGGCTGAAGCCGGTGCCGGTGCCACTGGAGCGGCCTCTAGGGTGCGCGCCGGCGGCTTGATGCCCTTCCCAAACGCGATTCCCTTGAAGGTGGCCTGGTGTTGCCGCGTGACCGTAGCGCCCGCGGGCACAACTTCGACGATCCACGGCACGGCTTCGGTGAGCGGACGGAAGCAGACGGTGTCGTTGCAGGCCTGATACCGCAGGCGCGCGCTGATGACGAGGGTGCCCGGAGCCACAGTGGGCGCCAGGGTCACCTGCACACCGATCACGAAGTCGTGGCCGTACACCGACAGTGGCTCAGGCTGACCAAATTGCCTGAGGGCGGTCGCCGCCGGATACACCAGTTCGTCCACTGTAACGCCTGCAGGTGGATCCACGGTGAGCACGGTGGGAATGAACCCGGGGTCGCTCGGCGTGTTGGACTGGACGTGCAGCGCCTTGTCGAGCACCACGCGCATGGCGAGCCGCGCGGTGGAACCCGCGCGAATGACGTTGGTCTCGGTGAGCGCCGTGAGCTCCGCGTCAAGCGGAGGTGGTTGCTGGGCCGTCGTGAAGACCGGCCCAGCCATCAGGCCAACGAACAGGAGGAGCAGCCGCGAAGTGGAGCGCCTCACGTCTACGTAACTACTTGGCCGCTGCGATTACGATGGAGTCAGCGGCAATCGAGAGTTTGCCGTCCTTGTCCTTCGTCACTTCGCCGGTCACCGTGACCTGCTTGGTCATGAACTCGATGAGCTTGGCGTTGTTCTCGGCCGTCAGCTTGCCGGTGATCACGTACATGCCGTCCTTGGCGAAGACCGCCACCGGCTGACCGCGCTTCGCGCAGCTGTCGGCGCACGCCTTGTGATCGGGCCCCTTCTTGGTGGCGCCGCACGCCACGTCAATCAACTCGCCGGTGACCTTGACCGGGTCTGCCGCGTACGCGGGCAGGGCCATTGCCATCGCCAACATCACACCACCAACACCGAGAGACAGTTTCTTCATGCATCCTCCACAGAAAACAGGTTGTTGCCGAACCCCTATTCTAGCGCGGTCGCGGCCCGAGAATTCGCCGGGCCCGCGCGCGTTACCGCCCTGGATCGGCGCGCACTTCCACCGTGGTCGTCACGGTCTGTCCGCCCACGGTCAGCCGGGCCTGGTACGCGCCCGGCGCGACAAGCGCTCCGCGTCCGCCCCCGCGCCCGGCCCCTGGCGCAGCGCCCGCGCCAGCGTCACGACCACCGCCGGCCACCATTTCCCCGCGCATGTCCCACACGACACGCCGTAACGTGACGCCCGGATCGGCGGGCACAGACAATGTGCGGACAAGCTCCCCGGCCGCGTTGTGAATGGTCAGGCGGCCGTCTCCCGCACCCGCGAACAGCCGGTAGTCGATGTACACGCCATCCTCGGGATTCGGCGCGCGGAAGTACGTCTGGCCTGTCGCATCACGCCCGCGCTGGAACCTGGTCCACTGCGTGCCCGGCCTCGCGGCCACGAGCACCGCAGACGACGAGGGCGCCTCGGCGGTCAGCGCCTCAAGGCCACGGATCGAATCCAGGATCCAGATGCCGCGTCCATGTGTGCCGATCACCAGGTCGCGTTCGCGAGGGTGAATCACCATGTCGTGCACCGGCACCGTCGGCAGGCCGGCCGCCACCGGACGCCAGATCTCGCCTCCGTCGAGGGAGCCGAACACGCCGGTATACGTGCCCACAAACAGCAGCTTGGGATTCGAGGGATCCTCGACGAACGAGAATACCGGACTGTCTTGCGGGAGATCCCCCGCCACCGACCTCCACGTCACACCGAGGTCGGCGCTCCGCAGCACGTACGGTTCGAAATTGCCGTCTTCATGCCCGGCCGGCACCACATACATCACCTTGTCGTCGTGTGCAGAGAAGAACACCCGCACGATCTGCGTGCCGGGTAACACCACTTCGAGTCCCGACCCAAGGCCGGCGCGCGTCCGGAGCAAGCCGCGACCGGTGCCCGCCCCCTCGAAGCACGACTCGTCCAGGCGCGCGCCCTTGCAGTACAGATCGAGCTTCAGAAGCGCAGAGTTTTCGCGC